>Ga0207700_10001124_pt1 | contig 15356 bp, 17 predicted proteins | sample LARL82metaG_FD_184348 | JGI IMG/M metagenome (GOLD analysis project Ga0207700, IMG submission 184348) | Corn, switchgrass and miscanthus rhizosphere microbial communities from Kellogg Biological Station, Michigan, USA - LAR L8-2 metaG... | ecosystem: Host-associated > Plants > Roots >...
CGAGCGCGCCGGCCCGGACATCCGTGCCGCGCGCTCGCTTGACCGTGCGCGGCCGTGCGGCTAGACGAGGATCTCGAGCGCGAGCTTCGGCGGGCAGCCGCGCTCGAGCAGCGCGACCGCCTCGTGCAGGTCGATGTGCCGCTCGCGCGCCAGCACCTCGGCTTCGAAGCGGCGGCACCCGGCGCGGCGAAGCTGCTCGCGCCGCCAGGCGACTACTTCGTCCTCCGTCACCCGCGCCCGCAGCAGCTCCCCGGTGGTCATCGGCCGTCAGCGGATCCGCAGCGTGAGCGACGCAGCGGTGTACCCGCGCTTCGACGCCGAGATGACGAGGTACCCTCGGCGGCTCGGGCGGACCTGGAGCATGGAGCTCCCGTACGCGGTCGTGCGCGTCTTGCGGAGGACGCCCGCCCCCTTGAGGCGAAGGAGCGCTCCTGCGACGCCGCCGCCAGTCTCGAAATTCGTGACGCTCAGGGTCACCCACCGCTTCGAGTTCCGCCGGAGCGTCCCGCGGATGGAGACCTCCATGCGGCGGACACGGGTGAGCAGCTGTGGCTGTGTGAAGTCGCCCACGTTGTCGCCCTCGTCGGTCGCAGCGACGCGCCAGTAGAGACGGCCCGTGTCAAGCGAGATCTGCCCCGGATAGTGGAGCAGCGGCGCATACGAGGTGTTGTCGGTGACGACGTTCTCGACGAGCCGCGTGAAGTCCGGCGTACCGGACAGCTGCACGCGGTACCGACGCGCGCCGGACTTCGCGTCCCAGCTCAGCAGGACGTGATCCTGAGCGACGTCTGCATGCGCTCCGCTCGGCTCTCGAATCGTGCGGGTGAAGGCGTAGGTGGTCGAGTAGCGGCCGGGCGTGAGGCCGGACGGCGACTTCGGGAACTCCGCTCGGACGCGCCAGTGGAAGATGCCGGTGCCGAACATCTGCACGGGCGTCATCGCGGGCGTCCGGAAGCCGCTTACGTCCTTGTGCGTCCCGTCGGGCAGGTCGACTGAGAGGTCATACGACACCGCGCCGGGCACGATGTTCCAGCTCCAGGTAGGGATCGCGTCGCCCTGCGTCGGATTGGTGGCGCTACCCGCCGGCGCCTGCAGCGTCTTCTGGAAGGTACCGATGCTCGACCAGGCGAGGCCCGTCAGGTTCTCGTCGTCGGCGCGCACGCGCCAGTAGAGAACCGTGTCGGCGGGGTACGTGGTGCTGCTCGTATAGGACGTCGCGTCCGTGACAACGTCGTCGAGCAGCGTGCCGAACGTCGGGTCGGCGGCGACCTGCAGCCGGTAGCGCCTCGCGCCGAAGGTCGGCGACCACTGGAAGTTCGGCTGGCGGGCGAACACCTGACCGGTGCTCGGCGAAAGGAGCGTCGGCGGCGTCGACTGCTTCTGGAAGGAGCCCTTCGCCGAGTTCGGCAGGTCGATCGGAAGCGCGTCGCTTCCGTTCGTCGCCGTCGCCGGCAGCACGGCCCAGTAGAAGGTCGTCGTCTCGTCGGGGTACGTCGTCGGGACCGAGGCGTTGCGAGGCGCGTACGCCGGGATCCGAGTGAACCCTTCGTCGACGATGTTGCTGAAGTTCGCGTCCTTGGCGACGACGACGTAATAGGCGTTTGCGCCGTTGATCGCGTTCCAGGTGAAGAGGGGCGTTCGAGTCGTACTCGACGCCGCCGCCGGCGCCAGGTAGCTGTTCGCGCACGGGTACCCGAAAGAGCATGTCGCCGCAGCAGTCGGATCCGCCGGGCTCGGGTATGCGGTCCACGTGAAGGCGGGGCCGACCGGACCCGTCGAGTCAACGCCTCCGTCCTGCAGGTAGGTGTAATCGCCCCAGACCTCCTGAGACGATGAATCGCGGTCGCTCCGCGCACGGACGCGGAAGCACCAGGTGCCGGGGGTGATCGGGATCGTGTCCTGCGCCAGCAAGCCCTGCCAGACGACCGGGTTCAACGTCGTTCCGCCGAGCGGAGTCCACTCCGTCACCGAGGTCTTCTTGATGTACGTCGACGTCGCCCACGAGCAGGCCGATCCCGTCCACCCCGCGACCTGCACCTCGTAGCTGGAGGCGCCCGGAACCGGGTCCCAGCGAACGACCGGCACCTGGGTCTGATAGCCGGCCGTGCCCGCGTCGATGTCCGTACCAGGGTCGGCGAGGTTGTCGCGCACGTGCACGTTCTTGATGCTCGTCCCCACGACCGGCCCGGCCGGGGCGACCTTGTCGAACGCCTTCGTGAACGACCCGCCGTAGTTCCAAACCCCGGCATTGCCGTCGGCGTCGAACGCCCTGACGCGCCAGTAGTAGACGTTGTCCTTGAAGACTTGGGTCGGTGAGAGCGAGGTCGCGATCGTGGTGCCGCTGCAGCAGACCTTCGAGCCGGTCGCGAAGTCGTCCGAGGAGTTGATCTCGACCTCGTACCTCGCGGCACCCGGCACGGCGTCCCACGAGAACCGCGGATCGAACGCCTCGGGTGCCGCATTGAGGTCCTCGAGGTGCAAGGTCGTCGTCGACGGCCACGCCCAGACGAAGGACCTCGACGGAGACGGCGCGCCGCGGTTCCCTTCGGCGTCGACCGACGTGACGCCCCAGTAGTACGTGCCGGGTGCGAGCGCGGCGGCCGGCGTCAGCGTCGTCGCGGAGGTCTCCACCGGCTTCCCCGAGCCGTTGACGGTCACGAGGGAGCCGAGACCGGGGTCGCTCGCGATCGACACGAGGTACGTGCGAGCACCCGCGACCGGCGCCCAGCTCAGCTGAAGCGGCGTCGACGGGTACACGATCGTGGCCCCGGAATCCGGCGACTGGAGCACCGTCGACGTTCCCCAGCGCTTCGTGAACGACCGACCGCGCGACCAGGCGGACGCGCCGCCATTTCTGCCGATCGCGCGAACCCGCCACCAATACGTGCCGTTGGGAACGGTCTGCTGCAGGGTCGCTCGCAGGTTCTTCGTCCGGAAGTCGTCCTTGCCACCGCCGAGCACCGGCGAGTTGAAGCCCGAGTCGGCTGCGATCTCGAACTCGTATTCCTCGGCGCCGGCGACCGCGTTCCAGGCGAATGCAGGGAGCTCGCCGACACTCACGCCCGCGGACGGGCCGGTTAGGACCGGCGTCTTCGGGACACCCTGCGCGGTACCACCCACGAAGAGGCTTGCAGCGGCGAGCAGCGCGAGTACGCCGAGTCGACGTCGTAGGGCGGTTCGCCCGCCAGGCTGGGTGCTGAGCTCTTTCACTCTGACCTTGCTGACTATTCCGCGGCCGCGGTCACACCCGCTTCGCCGGTTCGTCTAGGTCGGCTCACCCGTTCGGGGAATCGCAGGGTCGAGGCGAAGCCCGAGCGTCAGTAGACGTAGGGCACCAGCCGGAAGCGAACCCGGCTCGTGTAGTCGCGGTATCCCTCGTCCGCGGACAGCACCTGCTCCTCTTCGCGGATCCGGACGAGCTGGAACGCGGTGCTCGCGAGCAGGAGGCCGACGTTGCGGGCCGAGGGGTTCTCCGCGCAATAGGCGCAGTACGCGATCAAGTACCCCGTGTACGTCGGGTGGCGCACGAGGGCATATGGGCCGCGGGTCTTCACGCCTCGGTTGGCCGCCACCAAGCCAAATGACCGGCCGAGGGTTCCCAGGCTGAAAAGCGCAACTGCGACTCCGACGAGCTGCAGCACCTCGGCGGGTATCTGTGGCATGCCGCCCGGCGCCGGCCGCGCCAGGAGCATGGCGAAGCTTCCGATCGGCGCCGCCACCCAGGCGAGGCGCCTCGAGCTCACTTGCTCCGTTGGCCGGCGGATCAAGAAGAGGACCGCAACCCAGCCTTCGAGCAGCGTGGTGCCCAGGCCCGAGGGCTCCCCCGTGGTGCGCCAGCGGTGGAAGTTCGCCCAGGCGAAGCCGACGAAGAGGGTTACGAGCACAGCTCGTGAGAGCACGCTTGCGGCGCGTCCACGCATCCCACCGAACGTAAGACCGGGCTTCGAAGCGTCAGCACGTCCAAACGGCTTGACTTCCATGCCGTAAGGTCCTGACCGGTGCCGATGCTCGTCATCGACCTGTTGCTGGCCGCCGTGCTCGTCGCGGCAGTGGTGCTCGGTTTCAACGGGACGCTGTCCAGCGCCTCACGGCAGTCGCGTCGAGCGGCCGGATGGCTGCTCATCGCGCTGCCGCTGCCACTTGCCGTCGGCATCGAGGCGTTCGGATCCCCGCCGCGCGCTCTCGCGGACGCCGCATTCGTCGCCGGACTGACCGCCTTCGCCATTGGAGCGCTTCTCGTCCTCAGTGGCGACGAGGAGGATGACCGACGACCGGACGCCGATCCCGACAGTCCGCCGTGGTGGCCCGACTTCGAGCGCGAGTTCCGCGCCTACGCGCGGAGAAACTCGCGGCCGCGCGCGCTTCGATAGCGCTTCAGTTTCGGCGGCGCCGGTCGATGTGCGAACATGGTGACTAGTTGAGCGTTCACACGTTTGTGTTTGTACTGCTCGGTGGCTCGGCCGCGCTGGCACTGTGGATCTTGGCGCGGTACTCGAATTTCGGGCCCCGCAAGCTCGTCTGGGCGGTCATCCATGTCGTCGTGGCTATGACGCTCTTGCAGTTCGTCTCGGTGCCGCTCGACCTGGTCAACGCCAGCGGCCTGCCAGCGGCGCGCTTCCTGTGCGCGTTCGGCGTTGCGCTGCCGTTGTTCGTCTACGCGTTCCTCAGCGGCGGCTGGATCACCCGGCTGTCCATGGGGCTCCTGCGCTAGGCGCCCGTTCCGACCTCACAGGAGTCCATGCGCGCCGAAGAACGCCGGTGCCAGGATGATCACGAAGATCACCGGCAGGAAGAAGATCGCCATCGGGACGAGCATCTTCACCGGTGCCTTCTGCGCTCGCTCCTCGGCGTGCATCTGCCGCCGGTGCCTGAGGTCGGCCGCCTGTGAATGGAGGATCCCGCCGAGCGGGGCACCGAGCTGGTCGGATGCGATGACCGCGTTGGCAAAGGCGGTGACGCTGTCGTTGCCGACGCGATCGGCCAGGCTGCGCATCGCCGTTCGCCGCGACTCGCCGACGCGGAGCTCGGTCAGCACACGCCGCATCTCGTCGGCGAGCGGGCCGTCACTCGCCTCGAGCAGGTAGCTCAGCGCGGCGTCGAAGCTCATCCCGGCCTCGACCGCGATCGCCAGCTGGTCGACGAAGTGCGGCAACTCGGAGTCGATGCGGCGGCTGCGCTGCGCCGCGGCTTTGCTGACGAGGAAGTTGGGGACGAAGATTCCTGCCGCCGCCAGAGTGATCCCGAGCAGGATGCGCCCCGCGCCGTGGGCAAGCGTCAGGCCCGCCAGCAGGCCGAGCCCAGTTAGGGCAACCCGTCCCGCCATGAACATCTCGGCGGTGAGACGGCTCGAGACACCCGCCCGCCGCAGCTGCGCATCGACCTCTTGAGGCGAATCCTTTCGCCACAGCCGTTCGTGGACGGTCGCGAGTGACCGTAGCACCCGCTCGAAAGCTGCGGAAGCCGGGCTCGTACCGGTCGAGTCTGCATGACCGCCGGCCGCCGAACGAACCGCGTCGAGGGCCGTCCGGCGGTCGCGCTCCGCCGCCGTCCGCGCTCGGGTCAGCTGGTAGCCGCAGAGCGCGAAGCACGCGATGCCGGCAAGCAGAAGCAGGATCATCGCTAGTACCCCACCGTGACGATCCGCTTGAGGATCAGCCCGCCGATCGTCATCGAGACCAGGCAGAACCCGATCAGCAGATGGCCGACCGAAGTCGTGAACAGCGGCGCCATGTACGACGGGTTGATCACGCTCATGATCAGCACCAGCCCGAACGGCAGCGAGATCAGAATCGCGGCGGACAGGCGGCCCATCGACGTCAGCGCATGCACCTTGCGGGCGTGCCGCTGCCGCTCGCGGACCGTCTCCGAGAGCGTGTCGAAAAGCCCGGCCATCGAGCCGCCGACCTGCGACTGAACGTTGACGGCAGTCGCGACGTACTCGAAATCCGCAGAGCCGATTCGCTCGCACATGCCCGCGAGGGCTTGGTCGAGCGGTCGCCCGAGCCGCTCCTCCCCGAGCACCCGGCTGAACTCCTCGGACGCCGGCGGGCTGCCGTCGTCGGCGATCGCACGAATCGCGGGTCGGAGCCCGTGCCCGGCACGAAGCGTGGACGCGATCGTCGAAAGAACGTCCGGCAGCTGGCGGTCGAACGCCTTCCGCCGCCGGCTCGCGGCGACCTGGAGGGTCACCAGCGGCACGCCGAGACCGGCGAGCATGCACAGGACGGCGAGTATCGGTGCTGCGCCGAAGGCCGTAGCGGCCACGCCTAGGACTACGGCGGACAGGCCGGCCAGGTAGGGCAGGTGGCCCACGCGCACCTTCAGGCCCGAGCATTCGACGGCGCGTGTCAGACGACTTGCACCCGGAAGCTCGTCGATCGAGCGCTCGGTCCAGTCGAGGAGGGCCTCGAGACTTCCGCCGCCCTTCCGGTTCTCGTCGCGGCGCTCACCGCCCTTCACGTGTTTGTCCACGAGGCGCCCGATCTCGGACTTGCGCAACCGCCGGTTCGCCGCCACGCCCGCGACCGAGAGCAGGAGGGCGACCAGCAACACGATCATGGCTGCGGTGTAGCCGCTGTGTGCGATCGAGCCCGATTCGGAAGGGCCGTACTTCGTTCCCGGGATTCGCAGCGGCGCACCGGCCCGCCGACCCGCCGCGCGCACGCTCAGCAGGACGCGGTCACCCGGGCGCGCGCTCGTCAGGTATGAGATCTGCCAGGTGCGATCGAGCTCCTGGCTGAGAGCGGCGTAGGTCGAACCGAGGCTGCCCACGTCTGCAGCGTCGAAGACCTTGCCACCGGTCGCGGCGGCGAGCGCCCTGAGGGGGGACTTGTCCGCGCTCGCGCCGGCGGCAATCGAGTAGACGACGACGTTGGCCCGCCGTGCCGCCGTAATCGCACCGGTCAACGAGCTGTGGGAACCCAAATCCTTCCCGTCGGTCAGCAGGACGAGGATCCGCATGCCGCTCGACATGCGCTGCAACCTCGTTGCGGACAGGACGACGGCGTCGTAGAGCGACGTTCCGCCCTGCGGGTCGGAGGCGAGGGTCGCCAAGGTGCGGGTCACGTCCTCCCGGGATTCGTTGGCCCGGGTCAGGTCGAGCGCCTGGTGCCCGAACGCGACGAGGCCTGTTGCCGCGGCGCGCTCCTGTTGCGCCAGGAAATCGGCGGCCGCACTCGTCGCCTGGCGTAGCGGCTCGCCGCGCATCGAATGCGAGTTGTCGACGGCGAGCACAATGGCTTCCTCGGCCCCGAGCTGGTGGGGGCGAGCGAACTGCGCCGGAGCGTTCCCCTCCCAGAGGATCGGGCGGGCTCCGGCGGGAACGACCGCCGTCACGCGCACCTCCGGGAACCCGCCGAGGTCGACGTGCCGAATCTGCACGTCCGTCCCCGCAGCGGCGGATGCCGGAACGCAGAGCGCCGCGGCGACCAGAGCAATGCGGACGGCGGCTCTCAATGCTCCCCCAGCCAAGTCGACGGGGCCAGGTCGACGCCGTTCGCCATCAGCTTTTGGAGGAAGTTGGGCCGCAGGCCCATCGGCTCCAGCGGCCCCAGCATTCCGGGCTCGCACCCAAGACCTTCGCGGGCAGGGGCGGTGAACAGGTCCTGCAGCGTCACGACCTCGCCCTCCATGCCGGTGATCTCGGTGATCTGCGTGATCCGGCGCGAGCCGTCGACGAGCCTTGCGATGTGCACGAGCAGATCGAAGCCGCCGGCGATCTGCTCGCGAATCGCCTTGACCGGGAGCTCGACCCCGGCCATCAGCACGAGCATTTCGAGCCGGTGGAGCGCGTCACGAGCCGAATTCGCGTGGATCGTCGTAAGCGATCCGTCATGGCCCGTGTTCATCGCTTGCAGCATGTCGAGCGTCTCCGCGCCTCGAACCTCGCCGACGATGATCCGGTCCGGCCGCATTCGCAGGGCGTTCCGCACGAGGTCGCGGATGCGGACCTCGCCCTCGCCCTCGACGTTCGGCGGGCGCGATTCGAGCGGGACGACGTGCCGCTGCTGGAGCCTCAGCTCCGCGGCGTCCTCGACGGTGACGATGCGCTCGCTCGTGGGGACGTACTGCGAGACCGCGTTGAGCAGCGTCGTCTTGCCGGTGCCCGTACCGCCCGAGATCAGCAGATTGAGCTTCCCCCTGACGCACTGCGCGAGGAAGTCGGCGCTCTGCGGAGTCATCGTGCCCAGCTCGACGAGGCTCTCGAGCGTCAAGGCGTCCTGCGCGAACTTCCGGATCGTCAGCGATGGGCCGCGCAGGGCGAGCGGTGAGATGATCGCGTTGACTCGGCTCCCGTCGGGGAGGCGGGCGTCCACCATCGGCGACGACTCGTCGACGCGGCGCCCAACCTGGGAGACGATCCGGTCGATGATTCGCAGCAGGTGCGCGTCGTCGAGGAACGAGGAGTCGGTCTCCTGGATCACGCCCGCGCGCTCGATGTAGACCTGGTCGTAGCCGTTGACCATGATCTCCGTCACCGTCGGGTCGCGGAGGAACGGCTCCAACGGCCCGTAGCCCAGGACATCGTCGGCGATCTGCCGCTCGAGCAGCGCGCGCTCGCTCGGGCTCAGCGGGACTTCCTCGCTCTTGAGCTCCTCGCTCACGACCTCCTGGACGCGCCGCTCGAGCTCGTCGGAGCCCTCGAGGTTCAGGAAGGCCGCTCCGAGCCTCGAGATGCAGGCCCGATGGATGCGCGTCTTCAGCTCGGCGTGCGGGTCCTTCGCCCGCGCACGCACCTGATCCTGGTCGACCTGGAGCCGCTCGGCGAGAACCGACGCGTCGTTGCGCGGGAAGCCGTTGACGTCGACAGTGCTCATCGTCGCCCCTTCCGGCCGAAGCGGCGACGCGGCGAATCGTCTCCGGCCCCCGCTCTGGCGCCGGCGAAGACCGTCGCGGCCACTCGCGTTGCGGCCTGGGCGAAGTCGCTCCCCTCGTCTGCCAGCACGACCGGCAGCGCCCGGTTGATGGCCGCGGGGACTGCGGGATCGTCAGGCAGCTCGAAGGCGATCTTCGTGTCGAGCGCCTCCTCGATGTCGTCCGTCCCGACGGCGCCCGCGGCTCCAACCTTGTTCGCGACCAGCATCACGCGGTCGCGAGGGAAGCCGAGCCGGTCAATCGTCTCCAGGCCGATCCGGACGTTCTTCAGCGAGGTCACCTCGGGATTGCAGACGAGCAGCAGCTGTTCGCTGCGGTCGAGCGCAGCCAGCATCGCGGCGTCGAAGAGCGGGCCCGTGTCGATCACGATCGCGCCGAAGCCGCTGCGCGCCGCGTCGAGGACGGCAGCGAGCTGCGTCGCACCGACCAGATCGGCTTCCTCCGGCCGCTTCGGCGCCGGCAGGAGCGAAAGGCCAGTCCGCGAGTCCATACTGACGAACGCCTTCAGCTTGTCCAGGTCGATGTCGCCCGGCGACGCAGCCAGGTCGGCCATCGTTGCGCGCGGCGTCACGGCAAGCGTGAGCGCCGAGTCGCCGAACTGCAGATCGAGGTCGATCAAGAGCGTCTCCACACCCGAGCGGGCGGTCGCGACCGCGAGGTTCGTCGCCAGCACGGTCTTGCCGCTGCCGCCCTTCGGCGAGAACACCGTGACGACCTTGCCCTTGTCGCCGTTCGAGCTCGCCGCAGCAGCCGCCGCCTTGCGAATCGCGAACACCAGCGTCTCGGCCGGCTGGGGCAGCACCAAGACGTCTGCCGCACCGACCGCGAGGCCCGCCTCGACGATCCCGTTCGGCTCGCCGTACACGGCGAGGATCAGCGGGACACGCAGCTCGCGCGCCCGCGGGATGTCCTGGTCGCCGTGGCCCGAGGCCGAGTCGAGCACGTGAAGCGCGACGTCGGCGGAGGCCTGGGTCTCGGTGAGGCCCGTCGGGCGCACCAGCGAGATCGCCGGCTGGTGCTCGAGCATCGCGGCGACACTGTCGGCTGCGGACCCAGTCATCAGGACCCGGAGCGCGTTGACCCTGTTGTGGCCGTTACTGTCCATCGACGCTCTCCGGGAAGCCGCCGGCGACGTGGATCTTCGTCGTGTTGTTCGCCGGCAGGCCGCGGCTGAGGAACGAGTACAGGGTCTCCAGGCTCGGCTGGCTGTCGCGCGGGGTCGCGGTCGGCCGCAGAACCAGGTACCAGCTCGCGTTCTTGAGCGCCCAGAGCATCGTCTGGCTCTGCTTGTCGGTCATCACGAGCGTGGCGGTCGAGGTCTGCGCCCCGCCGACGCCTCCCGAGCTCGATCCGCTCGCCGCCTTGAGGACGAGCAGGTTCTGGAGGATGACGCGGGTCGTCGCGCGGTTGATCCCGCTGATGCTGTATTTCGTGTTCGCGACGACGTCGACGTGATCGCCGTCCGACGCCGTTCCGGCAAGCAGCTGGTTCGGATCCCCCGGAACGACGACCACGCGCTCCCTGCCGCTGAATTTGGCGAAGATCCCGCCCTGCGCGATCGGCTTGAACTGGCGCAACGTGACCTGCTCGCCCTTGTAGATCGTGCCGGACACAACGAGGTTGGCCAGCGGCGCGGCGGTCACGATCGCACCCGGCACGACCGCGCGGTGCGGGACCGTCTGCTCGATGAGGTACCCGCCGCCGGCAACCGACGCCCCGTCCGTGCCGGCGGGAATGTCGCGTGCCGCCACGAGCACCTTCTCGAGGTCGGCGCCGTGGTTGACGCTGTTGCGGTAGCTGATCACGTAGAGGCCCACCAGGACCGCCGCGAGCACGGCGAGCCCGATCGGCAACGCGAGGTTTCGAAGTCGGGATTTCGTCATGCCAGGTTCCTTTCAGGTCTCATTGAGTGAGCGTGATGACATGCACGCCGAAGTCGGTGGCGCCCCCGATCGGGTCGCCGGCGGCGAGGTCGGTGGCGACGTAGGTCACGAAGTGGCCGGTCAGCTGGCGCTTCTGAGACGTCCAGGTGACGCCGGTCGGGTCGATCACGAACGCCGCCCAGCCGATGATGTGGAAGAAGTAGGCGCTCCCGCCCGAGGTCGCGACCGTGTCGAAGACCGGGAAGAAGAGCGGTACGCCGACCCGGTCGGTGAACCCCTGCTTCACCGGGCCGACCGTCTCGCCGGTCTTGACGCCGTACCACTGGTTCGCCGGAAGCGCGTCGGCGTAGCCGGTCTCGATCCAGTCCTTCAGCGTGCTGCCGCCGATCCCGGACGCCGAGCCACAGGCCGTCGAGATTGTCGAGTGGCACGTGAGGTCGACGAGGCCGATGTTGCTCGAGCTGACGTTGCTCTCGTCGAAGGTGAGCGTCACCGTCTGGCCGTAGCAGCCGGGGTTCGTCACGGCGCAGGCGACGGTGTTCTTGACCGCGACGGGAGCGACGTTCTTCATCATCGACGGCACGGTCACCATGGCGCGAGCGTGCGCCCGCGCGGTCGCGTTGATCGCGGGCAGGAAGATCCCCGACACCGGCTTCGCGGCGACCACGTCGATGCACGCGTGTGCGACGCATGGCGACGTGCTCGGGAACGTGATGGTCGGCGCGGCGATGCCGCCGAAGTTCCGCTGTGCGTAAACAACCGCAGTCGAGCTCGCGGTCGCGTCGATGGGTAGATCCTGCGCGCCGGCGAGCGCCGCCGCGTCCGCGGCGGTCTGGACCTGCCGCTGCGTCCGGCGCCACGAGCCGCCGTCGACGACGAGGCCGGTCATCAGCACCAGGCCCATTAGGGCGAAGACGATGAAGACCATCGCCTGGCCCGAGTCGCCGCGCATCCGTGCCCGGAGCCCGTTCACTCGAGGCGCTCCGTCGCGCTGGCCGTCAGGGTGCCGGTGCGGCTGAAGAAGACGTTGATCGTGATCGGGTACGCGATCGAGACCGTGTACGAGGTGCCGGCCGCGCCGGGCGTGGACGGCGTGCACGTGATGCGCGAGGAGATCACGCTCCACTGCGTCGTCGAGACCGTCGCCTGGATCGCGTTCTTGGCCGCCTGGCACGGACCCGTCGCCGTAGCCCGGTTCACCGCGGCCGCGCGCGCGCCGACGCGGGCCGCGTCGGTGATCGCGAGGTAGTTGTGGAAGCCGACCCCCAGCTGCCAGATCGCGAGGAAGAGCATCACGATGATCGGCAGGATCACGGCGAACTCGACCATGCTCTGGCCCTCCTCGCCGCGGAGCCTCAAAAGTCGGATGTGTCGGGTCGTCTTCATGTCGGTGGGGTCCGGACAGAGCCTCCGCCCGCTCGGCGGAGGCTCTGTCGGGAAGTCGGTCGCTTACGCGCCGATCGCGTTGCTGACCTGCGTGATCGCGTTCTGGATGGCGGTGCCGAGGCCCGTCCACGTGACGGCGAGCAGCACGGCCACGACGACCACAGCCAGGATCAGCGCGTACTCGACGAAGGTCTGACCCTCGTCGCGCTTCAGCGTGGTCGCCCAAGCGAAGAGACGATCCAGCATGTGTTTCTCCTCCCTATCCCTGCGAGGGCGACCATCGCCCTTGCACTTGGGAGCAGTGTTAGGCCGGGCCGGTCGGCACCGGATCGCCCTTGAGTCTGGTTCGAACCACCCGTCTGGTTGAAGTGGCCGCCGAGATCGCGGCGCTACCGTCACTGCCGTGATGGAGCGGAAAGTCGTTCTTGCACGCGGATGCAATGTCATCTGCGGGCGCTGCGAAGTGGCCGACACGGCCTTCAACCGCATGCGGGGACTTCTAGGGCGGCGGGTGATGCCGCCCGGGCAAGGTCTCTTCATCGAGCCGACCTGGTCGGTTCACACGTGGTTCATGCGCTTCCCGATCGACGTCGTGTTCCTCGACCAGGACCTGACGGTGCTCAAGATCCGAAAGCACATGGGACCCTGGCGGACGGCTGCGCGCTTTCGCGCGCGGTCGGTCCTGGAGCTCGCGTCGGGCGAGTGTGATCGTCTCCGACTCGAGCTCGGGGACCAGCTCGCCTTCGAGCAGTGATCCCCGCAGCCTGGATCCGGTCTCATCCGCTCGGCTCGCTCTGCGCCGCGGGGCTGGCGACGACGGTCCTGGTGCGCTACGGCTTCACGGCCGCGGGACAAGTCGTCGCGCTCGCGTGCGCCGTGCTGGTGGTGCTCTCGGTCATCGACATGGAGTCACGGCGGCTGCCGAACCGGATCGTCCTGCCGGCAGCGGCCCTCGTCCTCGCTGCACGCGTGGTCACCTCGCCGCAGCACACTGCTGCGTGGATCGGTGCGACGCTCGGAGCGGCCGGTTTCTTCCTGGTATTCGCGCTCGCGTTCCCCGGCGGGCTCGGGATGGGAGACGTGAAGCTGGCGTTCCTACTCGGCGCCATGTTGGGGGGCGCAGTCGTACCGGCCGCCGTCCTGGGGACGCTGGCGGGCGCAGCTGCGGCTGTGGTACTGCTCGTTCGCGACGGCCGCCGGGCACTCGGGCGGACGATGCCGTTCGGTCCCTTCCTCGCGTTCGGCGCGATCGCGACCGCTCTCCTGCTCGCGCCCTAGCCCCGTGACATCGCTCACTGTCTACGTCAGCAGTGCTGACCTCGTCGAAGACCTAATGGCGTCGTTCCGGCGCGGCGGGTGTGTCGTTCGTCGGACGGGCCTGCGGTCGTGCTCGGTCGATCACCCTGCCGACGAGCGCGAGGCGCGGATCGAGGTCGCGTTCTTCTTGCGCGCGTGGCGAACGCGCCACGGGCGCGTCCGGGCGCTACTTGCGCCCTGACTGGAGCAGCGCGTCGGCGTGAGGGTCGACGGACGCGGAGAGCACACCGTGACGGTACGCCCAGTGCAGAGCCTCTGTGCGGCTGCTCACGTTGAGCTTGCGGTAGATATTGGTCAGGTGGAACTTGACGGTCTGCTCGGCGAGCCAGAGCTTCTTGCCGATTTCGCGGTTCGACTTGCCCTCGCCGACGGCGCGCAGGATCTCGAGCTCCCGTTCGGTCAACCCGGCATCGCGGGCAGCCGACGCGCGGTCATGCCCGACACGCCCGATCGGGTCCGGAACACGGTCGCTGTAGGCGGCGAGCAGCGCTCCGGGTAGCTCATCGGGGTCGATGCCCTTCGCGATGAACGCGCTGGCGCCGAGCCGCAGCGCCTCCTCGGCCAGCTCGTCGGAGTCGATGCCAGAAAGGACGGCGATCTTCACCGTAGGCATGCGCGCCTTCAGCAATCGGATGCACGTGAGACCGTCCATGCCGGGCATGCGCAGGTCGAGGACGAGCAGGTCCGGCTCCGTCTGGAGTGCGACCGGCAGCACTTGGCTCCCGTTCTGCGCGATGCCGACGACCTCGAACTCCGGGTGTCCGTCGAGTGCCAGCTTGACCGCCTCGACCATCAGGCCGTGGTCGTCGGCCAGCACCAATCTCAACCGCCGCAATCTGTCCCTCCGTGCCGCAAAGTCGCCGGGCCGCATCCCGACGCATCTCACACTCTCGCCGAACGGCGGCGCTGTGGAATCCCTCGATCGGGTCATCTGCATGCGCACCGCGGCAATCACCTGTCGGAGGGTGGCGCGCTGCTCCTCCCGGACCTCGGTTCGGAAAGGACCCACCGGTAGGTCTAGTTCGCATTGCCGATCCGCCCCGAGTGCCCTACGTTCCTTGCGGGGAGGGCTCGACGAGCCCGGCGAATCGAAGGGTCTGCGGCAATGCGGCAATTGAAGGTCGTCGTCATCGACGACCACAAACTGATGCGCGACGCTGTCCGCGTCTCGCTCGAGCGCGAGGACGATCTCACCGTCGTCGCCGACGCCGAGTCCGCGGAGAACCTGACGTCGCTCGTAGGCCAGACCGGCGCGGACGTCGTACTGCTCGACGTCCGCATGCCGGGCGTCGACGGGCTGGCGGCGCTCGGCCTACTCCACGAGAAGTACCCGAGCGTCTCCGTCGTGATGCTCTCGGGGATCGACGATCCGGCACTCGTACGTGCGGCGCTCGAACGCGGCGCCGCGGCATTCGTGCTCAAGCACGTCGACCCGCGCGACCTCGCCGGGACGATCCGGCAGGTGGTCAACGGGGCGGTCTTCCGCCCGCTCGATCTCCTCGGCCCGAGCAAGGCACAGGCGCTCGAGGAGACCGGCCTCAGCAAGCGCGAGCTCTCGATCCTCGAGGCGCTGCAGTCGGGTGGCTCGAACCGCGAGATCGGCGCGTCGCTCTTCCTCGCCGAGCAGACGGTCAAGTTCCACCTGACGAACATCTACCGCAAGCTGGGCGTCTCGACGCGGACGGAGGCGCTCGGGCGCGCGTACGCCGACGGCCTCCTCGAGCGCCCGCTCTCGTACGTCGCCTAGACCCTCGGGTCACGCCGGCCCGACGTTCGGGTGGCTCGGACGAGCCCGTCATCGGCGAAGGTCAGAGCGTCGCGCGATTACGACCAGGGGAGGCGGCTTGCGCGTGCACGTTGGAGATCCGAGGCTCGTCGGCCAGCTGCTCGAATACT
>Ga0207700_10001126_pt1 | contig 15344 bp, 15 predicted proteins | sample LARL82metaG_FD_184348 | JGI IMG/M metagenome (GOLD analysis project Ga0207700, IMG submission 184348) | Corn, switchgrass and miscanthus rhizosphere microbial communities from Kellogg Biological Station, Michigan, USA - LAR L8-2 metaG... | ecosystem: Host-associated > Plants > Roots >...
GACCGCTCAGGGCGTTCAGATACACGGGCAAAGTAGCGACCAGTGTTTTTCCTTCACCGGTCCGCATTTCGGCGATCTTGCCGCGATGCAGGAAGATGCCGCCGATCAACTGCACATCGAAGTGGCGCATATTGAGCACGCGCCGGCCGACTTCGCGGCACACCGCGAAGGACTCGATGAGCATGTCGTCGAGCGATTCGCCATTAGCGACGCGCTGCTTGAACTCGGCGGTCTTCTGGGCCAGTTCGGCGTCGGAAAGCTGCTGTGTCGCCGGCTCCAGGTCGTTGATGGCAGCGATCATCGGCCGAATGCGCTTGACTTCGCGTTCGTTCTTGGTGCCGAAGATTTTCGCCAGGACCTGGTCGATCATAGGGACGCTATTACTATTCTAACGTGGTACCGTGATTTGGTCACTATCCAAGGCGAGTTGGAGACTATCGACCGCTAGTGGAGCGAAGCCCCACCGCTACAGGGCGGACCCCTGGTCCGTGGGCAGCCCCCACGTTGGCCGTTCCGCGCTCGACTCTCCCCTCGCCCGTTCCGCGCTCGACTCTCCCCTCGCCCATCCCGCGCTCGACTCTCCCCTCGCCCATCCCGCGCTCGACCATCGAAACTGATTGGCTTCCCGCACCAACCCTGCCCGAACAGGATTCCTCTCAATGTAGGTTCGGATGCTTTCGAATTCCCGATCATGCCGCACCAAGTGGTCGTAGCTCTCTTCCTGCCAAAAGGGGCGTCCCGTCAAAGACAGCATGGCGTTCGCCCGCCTGGCCGTGATGCCCTTCAATGACTTCGTCAATTTGGGTAAGGCAAGGGCTGGAGTAGCCAGTAAATGAACATGATTTGGCATGACCACGAAGGCATGTAACAGATAATGCCCGAGAATGTTCGCATTGTAATAAATCGCCTCCACCATCATGTTTGCGATGGCCGGTTGATGCAGGTGGAACGCTCCGCTGCGGGCTTCGTCCAGCAATCGATCCATGGCGGCAAATGCCTGCCCCGAGTTGAGCGAGGCCGCTGGAAAAACCCGGTTGGGTGGCAGGCTGTCCTGGAGACGCCAGGTGAGGAACAGGGGCTTTCCCGTTTCGGAAAAGTGAGGAAGTCGGCGACGATAGAACCTCATAGCAGATTGGTCCGCCGGTCATTAGGGAATTCTCAATGAATAAGCCAGCCGACCGAGGGGTCGGCTGCGGACCACGGGTCCGCCCTACATGAATAAGCCAGCCGACCGAGGGGTCGGCTGCGGACCTGGGGTCCGCCCCACAATCCGAGAGTCTGCCGCCAAATTGGCGGGACCCGTAATCAGCCGCGCACCCTGGTTGTAGGTCAAATAGAGAAATCCCCATTGGATGAAAACCAGCACGCGGTTCGAGAATTCCACTAAATACATGAGGTGAATGAAGAGCCAGGTGAGCCAAGCCAGTAAGCCGGAAATATGCAGCCCATGGATATCGGCCACCGCGGATGCACGTCCAATCACCGCGAGACTGCCTTTGTCGAAGTAGCGGAAGTTGCCGGTGGTCTTACCTCTTATGCGTTTGGCCACATAGCCGCCTTGCTGCATGGCCACCGGCGCCACTCCGGGTAGCATTTTGCCGTCCTGCTCGAAATGCGCCAGGTCACCGATCACCAGGATTTCCGGATGTCCCGGCACGCTCAAATCGGGGCCGACCAGCACGCGTCCGCCGCGGTCCAACTGTGCTCCCACACGCTGCTTGAGCACTTCTCCGAAACTGGAGGCCCGCACGCCGGCAGCCCAGATGACGGTCCGGGCATTGATCCGGTCGACGCCGCTCGAAGTCTTGACCGTAACGCCAGTCTCGTCGATTCCTGTCACCAGTACGTTGGTGCGCGGCGTCACTCCCAACCGGATCAAGGATGCTTCGGCCTTGGCGGAAAGATCGGCAGGATAGGCGGCAAGCACGCGCGGGCCGCCCTCCAGCAGCAAAATCTCGGCTTTGGTCGAGTCGATTGAACGGAAATCGCGATGCAGCATTTCGTGGGCGATCTCGCCCAACGCGCCGGCAAGTTCGACACCAGTCGCGCCAGCGCCGACAATCACAAACGTTAGCCAGGCGCGCTGCTTTTCCGGGTCAGATTCTTTCTCGGCGGCCTCGAACGCATACAGAATTTTGCTGCGGATTTCGGTGGCTTCCTCGATGGTCTTCAAGCCCGGCGCACGCGGCTGCCAATCGTCGTGGCCGAAGTAGGAGTCGGTGGATCCCGTGGCGACGATGAGGGTGTCATATTCGACCTCGCCGTCGGCCAGAATCACTCGGCGGCGATCGGAGTCCAAGTCCACGGCTTCTCCCAGCAACACCCGAGTATTCTGCTGGCGGTGCAGGACGCGACGCAGTGGCGACGCAATCTCACCGGGCGACAGCGATCCGGTGGCCACTTGATACAGCAGCGGCTGGAAAAGATGGAAATTGCGGCGATCCAGAACAGTAATCTGTGCCGGCGCCTGCTTGAGCGCCTTGGCCGCATAGAGGCCGCCGAATCCGCCGCCCAAAATCACAACCTGATGCTTGGTGGTCATGCCGCCCTCCTTTCGCCATCACGTTATTTGGATGCTCGATTCACTATCATAGGTTCAAGGATGAAATACCGGACGCTCGGACGGACAGGTTTCCAGATCAGCGAAATTGGATTCGGCGCCTGGGGCATCGGCGGAACGCAGTGGTTGGGGAGCAATGACGATGAATCCATGAAGGCCCTGCGGCGCGCCATTGAGCTGGGCTACAACTTCATCGATACGGCGTTAGCTTACGGTGACGGGCATAGTGAAAAGCTGGTCGGCAAAGTCATCCGTGACGCCACGCACCGGATGTATATCGCGACCAAGGTGCCTCCCAAGAATCGCTTGTGGCCCGCGCGCCCTGGGATTGGCATCGAGAACGTGTTCCCTTACGACTACATTCTGCGCTGCACCGACGAAAGCCTGCGACACCTCAAAGTGGAGACCATCGACCTTCAGCAGTTGCATGTATGGAACCCCGAGTGGCTCGATCGCGAAGAATGGCGCCGAGCGTTTGAGGAATTGAAAACCGCCGGCAAGGTCCGGGCGGTGGGCGTGTCGATCAACGACCATCAGCCCGATTCAGCGCTGGAGCTGATCCGCACGGGGCTGGTGGACACTGTTCAGGTGATCTACAACATATTCGACCAGACGCCGCAGCAGAACCTGTTTCCACTGGCGCAGGAGAAAAACGTAGGTGTGTTGGCGCGCGTGCCTTTCGATGAAGGAAGCCTGACGGGCAGCGTCACGGAAGAGACGGTTTTCGATTCTAAGGAGTTTCGCGCATTTTATTTTCGCGGCGACCGCAAGAAGCAGGTGGTGGAACACGTCGCTCGATTACAAAAGGACCTGGCGTCGCAGAATGGATCGCTGGCCGAGACCGCGCTTCGCTTCACAATTTCCGATCCGGCGGTGTCCACCGTGATTCCGGGGATGCGAACGGTGCGTAATGTCGAGCGAAATGCCGCCGTCTCCGGGAAAGGGCCGCTAGACACGGCGACGCTCCAAATTCTCAAGCGGCACGCATGGAATAAGAATTTCTACAGTTAAATTTTATAAACGGGCGGGCCGAAAACTTGTCTCAGGGCGAATTATCGACAGATTTAATGCTGGATCGCGATATCTATGGATGGTCGGATACCGTCACCGCCCGTCTCAGTGTCCGCAACAGCACCGGTGATCCTGGGAGTCCCGGCGTCCTGAGTTTTTCGAGCGGTCAAATCTACGATCTGGAAATCCGCGATGACTCGGGTAACGTGGTCTACCTCTGGTCGCGCGGCAAAGTCTTTCCGCAGGTCGTGTCGGAGTTAGAGATTGAGGATCAAAAGGAGTACGTCCTCAGCGTGCCGCTGGGGAAATTACCGCGCGGCCATTACGTAGTGCAGGGCTGGTTCACCACCGACGGGCCCCCGCGCGCCTACTCGGCGTCGGCCCGATTTCATATCCAGTAGCGCGGAAGTATAATTTTGACACTATGCGAAAAGTAAACCTGCTGCTGCTGATTTTTGCCGTTGCCACGGTGAAAGTGCAGGCGGCCGATATTCCTCTGGTTGGCGTTTGGAAGCTCAACCCGCCCAAGTCGCACTTCAGCCACGGCAACCTTCCACTGAGCCTGGTGCTGACCATCACCGCTGACGGCGCCGACGGAATCCAATACGCATCTAAGAATCACTTGGTGGATGGCTCGAGCGGCGGAGCGAGTTTTCACGCCAAGTTCGATGGCAGGGACTATGCGGTGACCGGGGCGCCAGCTTACAACATGGTTTCCATTCAACGGATCGGCGCCAACGTCTTCAACGTGAAGATGAAGAAGGACGGCCAAGTCATCGTCGACACCACATACACAGTGGCGCCGGATGGAAAATCCCTGACCCGCAAAGGAACCGCCAATCACGGGGAAGTGAACCAGTTCGCCGAGTGGTTCGATCGGCAGTAGATCAGTCGCGTCAGATTGAAATGCTAGTGGTACGTTTAATAGAAGAGGTACGTCATGTATTCGAGTCTCTCGCTCTGCACTCGCTTCGGCATCCTGGCCATTTCGCTTTTCGCGCTTCCAGCATTTGCCCATCACGGTTGGGCGGGGAACGCGGATGAGGAATTCGAACTCACGGGCACAGTGGAACGAGGCGTAAGCCTGGCCGGACCGCATGCCACCATGCAATTACGCGCGGACGGAAAAATCTGGGACCTCACCTTGGCTCCGCCGGCCCCTACCCAACGTGCAGGATTGAAAGAGGGGATCATCCCTGTGGGCGCCACTGTGACCATCCACGGTCATCGCAATCGGGACGCGAACCGTCTGGAAGTAAAGACCGAGCGGGTAATCTGGAACGGCCGCACGTTCAACGTCTATCCCGATCGTAAGTAGCTTAGCCGGGGAACCGCTTTGTACGACTTCATGGCGTGGCTCGAAGCCTCCGCACTCGGCCACGTGATGCGCGAATCGGGCGTGTGGATGTACGGCTGCGTAAACCTGGTCCACATCCTCGGCGTAGCCACACTCTTCGGTTCGGTGGTGATCCTCGACCTACGGCTGTTAGGGCTATGGCGCAACATTCCACTGTTCGCCATCAGTACGCCGACCGTGCGGGTGGCGACCGCGGGTTTCGTCATCGCCGCCATCAGCGGCCCCTGTCTGCTGGCAACCAAGGCGACGGAATACGTCGGCAATCCATTTCTTTACATCAAATTTTCCGCGATCGGCTTGGGGCTTCTCAATGTTGTCGTCCTCAGTCGTTTATCGGCCTGGAAGCAACACCCGACGAGGGACCTATCGGCGCGCGAACAGTCGAGGCTGGCGGTGGCGGGCGGTGTATCGCTCTTCTGTTGGCTTACCGCGATCAGCGCCGGCCGGATGATCGGATATTGGTGAGCTGCAGGACGCCGCGTCGATGCGTAGTGTTGATATTCTAGAACGCGGAAACAGGAGAGGTTTTATGAAATCGGAGTTGATCACGATTGTGCTGGGAGTCCTCGTCGCAACGACCGGCTTGTGTCAGATTCCGCCCCCGGCCGGTTTGCGTTCCGGTCCGGGCGTGCAGGCCGCCATGGACGAAAGAGAACCTGAGGTGTTGAAGGCTTGCAAGACTCCGCCTCCCGCCAGAGGAGGACGCGGAAGGGGCCCAGGTCCGGCAGGCTCTGCGCCGGGTCCGAGAGAGTACAATGTCACGGAAATCCCGGGCATCGTCGCCGCAGGGCAGCAGTGGAAGGAAATCTGGCAGGTGGACGGCAACAATGCCGACGGCATCATCGCGACCAGTGACGGCGGGATTCTGATCGCGCAGAACGATAAGAGCGATGTGGTGAAGCTCGATAAGAACGGCATGGCTTCAGTCGCGTATACCGGCACCAACACCGGAGGTTCGCTGGCAATGAACTCGAAGGGCACGCTGTTCATCGCGAACCGGGGACTGAATCCGTCCATCGGCGAACTCGCGCCGCGTCGCAAGGTGCTGGCCAACCGATACAACGACGATCCTCTGGATTGCATCGGCGGCGCTCTCAACGATATTGCGGCCGACAGTAAGGGCGGCGTGTACTTCACCATGGGCGGGCTGTTTTACGCGGACTCGAAAGGCACTGTCACGCGCTACGGCGAAAATCTCACTACAAACGGCATCATCCTCAGCGCCGACGAAAAGCATCTGTATGTCACCAACGGGACGACGCTGGCGGGGTTCGATGTTCAGAAGGATGGCGCGCTCACGAATCAACGTGAGTTCGCAAGACTGGAAGGCGGCGGCAACGGCGATGGCAGCACGTTCGACACTGCCGGACGCATGTACGTGACGACGAATCCCGGCGTGCAGGTCATCGGAGCGGATGGGAAATATCTGGGTTTGATCCCCACGCCGCGCGGAATCATTAGCGTGGCCTTCAGTGGCCCGGACCGGAAGACGCTGTACGCCGTGGCCAGGGACAATGCGCAGAATAAGGACTGGATCATCGCGATCCAGATGACCGCTCAGGGGCCGAAAGGCCGCGGCAAGTAGTGGGAGGGCCGGAACAACGCCGGGCGTCAGTGTCCCGACCCGTTGAGTGGTGGGCGCTACGCCTGGAAGCTCGCGTTTGGTGATCACGCGGTCGATCATTCCGTACGCCATCGCCTGCTGCGCATCCATGATGTAATCGCGATCCACATCGCGTTCGATTTTCTCCACAGGCTGGCCGGTGGCGTTGGCGAGGATTTGATTCAAAATCGCACGCGTTCGCAGGATCTCGCGCGCATGGATGTCGATATCCGCCGCTTGCCCGCCCAGGCCGCTGGCATGCGGTTGGTGAATCAGGATTCGTGAATACGGCAAGCTATAGCGCTTTCCCTTAGTGCCCGCCGCCAACAAGACTGCGGCCATGGAAGCCGTTTGGCCGACGCAATACGTGACGATGTCCGGCTCAACCAGGTTCATGGTGTCCAGGATCGCCAGTCCGGCTGTCGTCACGCCGCCTGGCGAATTGATGTACAGAGAAATGTCCTTCTCCGGATCTTCGGCTGCGAGGAAGAGGATCTGCGCGATCACTAAATTCGCGACGTTGTCGTCAATGGGCGTGCCAATGAAGACAATGTTCTCCTTCAGTAACCGGGAATAGATGTCGAAGGCGCGCTCCCCCCGCGCGGTCTGCTCCACCACCATGGGCACCATGTTCACGTCCTTTCTCTAGCGGGCCTCGGCCTACGCAGTCACCAGCATTTGCTCGCAGACAAAGTTAGCGAAACTAAGCCCGAGAATGGTGCTGGTCGTTTCCCAACCGCTATGAATCAGCGTCACACGCGTTCCATCCGCTTCGACGCAGAACTCGACATCCACGGTCTGCCTTTGGTCGCGATCCGCCGCCGGGTACCAAGTGAGCTGCAGGTGGCTGGGAGGATCCCAGGCGGTCACCGATCCCCAGTCGCGTTCTTCACCGGATTGCGTGCGTTCGAATACTCTTCCGCCGACCCAGGGCTCGATCTCGCCGTCCTCTGCCAGCGGCCACCATTCCGCAAACTCTTCGGTGAACAGCCGGAAAGCGTCGTCAATTGGACAATCGACGCGGACGCTTTGTCGAATGGGTTCGGGTTTTCCTTTTGCTTCTTCCATGTTCAGCAGTCTCCTTATTTGCGAAATCGGAAAATGCGGTCAACGCGTCGCGCCACATGGCATCGACGTGGGCACGCAGCTCGGCCAGGCTTTTGGGATTGAGACGAAAGTAATGACGAGTGCCGCGCCGCTCTTCCTCCACCAACCCGGCGGACTTCAGCACCTGCAGATGTTGGGACACGGCCGGACGGCTGACGGGAAGCTGGGTAGCCAGTTCGCCCACCGTGGACGCGCGCTGCCGCAGCAGGTTGAGCACGGCCTGGCGGGTCGGATCGGAGAAGGCGCCCAGCAGCTCCGCTCGGTTAGTCATACCTTACCGTAACCCGAAGCTTACCTAAAGTCAAGGACGCTAACGCCGTAGCCCCTGCGCTACGCTGAAGTAAGATGCTGGGGCGATTCGCGGTCCTTCTACTTCTGGCGGTTCCGATCTTTGCGCAAACGCCGTGCGAGGGGACGCCCGCCTATTCGCCGTGCGAGTTCGTCTACGAGCTGTCGGCTGCCGATCTGGCCGCCCATCCGAACCCGCACTTGACCGCGCAGCTTCGCGCCGAATTCCGCTCGCCGCATTTTAAGACCTATCTCATGCCTGCGTTTTGGGACGGCGGACGCCGGTTGATCATCCGCTTTACTCCCACCGAGGCCGGCCAGTGGACTTATCGCACCACTAGCAACTTCAAGGCTTTCGACGCCAAGGAAGGTGCCTTCAATGCGGCCGCATCGGAATCGCCCGGATACGTCAACGTTGCCAATTTCCACCACTGGGCCACTGACGACAAGAAGCCGCATTTATGGATGGGCTACATTGCCGATCGCTTCCCGTTCTCGAGTCAATCCGAGTTCGAGCAGCAGCTCGCGGGCGCGGCACAGAACAAATTCACTCATTTCCGCGGCTCGATCCTGGGTGGTGCGGCCGATCGCGCGCGCGTCTACCTGGCCGCCGATAAGCCGAATCCCGCCTATTTCGATGAGCTCGACCGCCGCATCCTGGCCGTCCACAAACGTGGACTCACCATCGACCTCATTCTCGCGTCTAATCCCGACTACATCACCAGCCTTTTTCCGGATTGGCAGTCGCGCGAACGCTTCATCACTTATATCGTGGCTCGATATGCTCCGTTCAATGTGACCTGGCACGGCTTAGAGGAGTTCGAAGATTACAAGAACGGCCGAGGCCTGCTCAAAGAGCTGGGGCTCAATCTCAAGAAGCTCGATCCTTACCAGCACCCGCGATCTTCAAACGCCAAGGTGACGTCGTCGCCGCTGCTACCCGATGGCTGGATGAACTTCGTCATCGAGGCGACCACCAGCGATGTCATCGGATCAGTCGAGCACCAGTTCTACCAGGTTCCGTTCGTTGGAGTCACCGACGCGGAGCATCTCTGGAGCACCACCATGGACGGCGAGTATCCCGAGTTTCACGGCGAGAACGCGGCCATGTGCCGCTACTGGTTCGATTTCATGGCCGACACTCGCCATTGGGAGTTGGAGCCGTATTTCGATGTCGACGGCGCGCGTGCGGTGGCGTTGGAAGATGTCGAGTACGTCAGCTACATCGAGCACCCGGGTCCTCCGGTAGAAATATCGGTAGAGAAACACAGCTACGACGTCGCGTGGTTCAACCCGGCAACGGGCGAATCCATCGACCAGAAGAAATACAAGGGCGAGCATTACACCGGCGAAGCGCCCGACAAGAGCCATCCGTGGGTACTGCTGGTCGAGCGCGAAGGCCGCAAAGAATCGATGCTGAAGTCCTACAAATTCGATTCGCGCGAGGTGCCGCTGGTTCAGGAAATCGAGACTAATCCCGCCAAAGTGCCATTCGTTGTCGTCGATCCATCCGGCAATACGCTGAGGCGGGCAAACCGGTTAAATTTTCCGCAAAACTCACACGTGAAACTCGCGCCACGCGGTCGATGATGTTTCTGTGGGTCGGGGAAGTTTCCGCCGACGGACAGGGTTTCCGCGTACTGGGCACCGGTTCACCAGGCACATTTACGATTCCTCCCTCCGTCGCGCTGAACTTTCCCGCCGTTCTCAGCATTCACTCGATGGCGCTGAACGCCAATGGCAAGGCTTATCTGGCCGATCGCGTCTTTCAGCTGAACAAGTGATCCTCTCCGTCGACACTACCTCTGAGTTCGGCAGCATTGCGCTCACCGAAGGCGATCAAACCGTGGAAGAGATCCCGCTCCATTCGCCAGACGGCTTTGGGCACATTTTGTTCCAGCGCATTGAGCAGTTGCTCGCGCGGCACAACGCCAAAATTGATCAAATGGACTGCTTCGCCGCCGCGTCGGGCCCCGGATCGTTCACCGGCGTGCGCGTTGGACTTACGGCCGTCAAAGGCCTGGGAGAAGCCACGGGCAAAGAAGTGGTCGCTGTATCGAATCTCCGGGCGCTGGCGTACTTCGGAACGGCACCGCTGCGAGCGACGGTCCTGGATGCCCGTCGCGGTGAGGTGTACGGCGCAGTCTACAACGACCAGCTCGAAATCGTCGCGCCGGAAGTCGTGATGAAATTTCCGGCTTGGCTCGCGACGCTGCCTAAGAATGGCTTCGAGTTCCTGGCCGTCGATTTCTCCCCGTTCCGTGCCAGCATCGATCCGAATATCCCGGTGATTACAGCGCCTCGGGCTCTCGCCGCCGCGATCGGACACATCGCTTTCACCGAGTATAGGCACGGCCGCGCGAGTGACCCTGCCGGGATCGACGCCAACTACGTTCGTCGGTCCGACGCCGAGTTGTTCTGGACTGAGCGCTGACCCGCTTCCGAGCCCTGACCGTCAGGGCGGGGTTGTACAATCTCTACTTGGTAGGTAGAGATTGAACATCTCGGTGAAAGGCGAGTACGCGCTCCACGCCCTCTTCGACCTGGCTTTACAAAAACCGGGGGAGCCCATCAAGATCGCCGACATCGCGCGACGCCAGAAAATCCCGCAGAAATTCTTGGAGTTGATTCTGGCCGGACTCAAGCAGGGTGGCTTCGTGGAATCGCGCCGCGGAGCCGAAGGCGGCTATCTGCTGTCGCGCGCGCCAGACGGCATAACGGTGGGTGAAGTGCTGCGCTACGTGGAAGGGAACAAGAGCAACAAGACCTCGCAGCGCCGCGCGGCCGCCGATCCGTTTGCCGAAACCTGGCGGCGTGTGGAACACTCCATCTCCGGCGTGATCGATCACACCACCTTCGCTGAATTGGTGCGCACCTGGCACGACAAGCAGTCCAAATATGTACCGAACTGGGAGATTTGATGTTCCATAAGGACAATTCGCTGAGCATCGGACGCACGCCGCTGGTGAAACTCAACCGGGTCACCGAGGGCGCGCACGCCACCATCCTTGCCAAGATCGAAGGGCGAAATCCGGCCTATTCGGTGAAGGATCGCATTGGGGCCGCCATGATTTGGGATGCCGAGAAGCGCGGCGTTCTGAAGCCAGGCAAGGAGTTGATCGAGCCCACCAGCGGCAACACCGGTATCGCGCTGGCGTTCGTGGCTGCCGCGCGCGGCTACCCGATCACACTCATCATGCCGGATACGTTCTCGGTGGAGCGGCGCAGGATCCTAAAGGCTTTCGGTGCCAATCTGATTCTGACTGAGGGCGCGGCGGGCATGCAGGCCTCTATCGCGAAGGCCGAGGAACTGGTGGCCTCCGATCCCGACCGCTACCTGCTGCTGCAGCAGTTCCAAAATCCCGCCAATCCCGAGGTCCACTTCAAGACCAGTGGTCCGGAGATTTGGGAAGATACGCAGGGCGCTATCGATGTACTGGTCAGCGGGGTGGGAACGGGCGGCACGATTTCGGGGATCTCGCGCTATATTAAGACCGTTCAGAAGAAGGAGATTATATCGATCGCCGTCGAGCCGGTCGGGAGTCCGGTGATCACGCAGAAGCTCAAAGGTCAGACTTTGCGGCCCGGTCCGCACAAGATTCAAGGCATCGGCGCCGGGTTTATTCCTGGAACGCTCGACCTTTCGATGGTCAACCGCGTCGAACTGGTAACCAACGAAGAATCCATCGAAATGGCGCGGCGCTTGGCTAAAGAAGAGGGGATCTTGTCTGGGATCTCCTGCGGCGCCGCGGTTGCGGCGGCGGTTCGCCTCGCTAAGGAGCCGGAGATGAAGGGCAAAACCCTGGTCACGATCCTGCCGGATTCCGGGGAACGGTATTTGAGCACGCCGCTGTTCGAGGGAATTGGTACCGACTAGATAGAAAAGGCGGACGCTTTTTGGGGTGATAGGGTGAAGCGCCCGCCGTCGTAACGGGGATTTGAATAGATAACGTTCCAGGCCCCCGGCAAGGTTACCGGGGGGTGCGAAAAAAAACCACCCTCTTGATTTTCGCCTTTCCTTCTACTATACTCGTGGGAGAAGAAAAGGAGAATAAAGGTGCTGTCATGTCCCTCCCCCAAGATTTGCACTGTGGAACCTCCGGTTGGTCCTACCCACACTGGAACGGAATCGTCTATCCCAAGCTGAAGCGCCGTAGCTTTCACGCGCTGGCTGAACTGGCGCGCTATTTCGACGCCGTCGAGATTAACACTACCTTCTATCAGAACGTCCGGCCGGAAATCACGCGCCTCTGGTTGCGAAAGGTAGCTAACAATCCAAAATTCTTGTTCACCGCCAAGCTAGGCCGGAGCTTCACGCACGAGCGGTTGCTCGGTTCGACCGAAGTCGCGGCGTTCAAGGAAGGGCTATGGCCGCTACTGGGAGCGAAGAAGCTGGGCTGTGTCCTGATGCAATTTCCCTGGACCTTTCGCTACACCGAAGAGAACCGCGAGTTCCTGATCTCGCTGCGCCGCGCCTTCCACGAGTTTCCGCTGGTGGCCGAGATGCGCCACGATAGCTGGACCCATGAAGAGGCGCTGGGGACGCTGATCGATTATCACATCGGCTTTGCGAACATCGACCAGGCGCCATATACCAAGGCCATGCCGCCGGCGTCCTTTCTGACATCTTCAATCGGCTATGTGCGGCTGCACGGCCGGAATCCACAGGATTGGCAGCGTGAGTTCGGTCGCGCTGCGAAACCAGTTGCCGCGCACGATTATTTGTACTCGCCGGAAGAGCTGCTTGAATGGAAGCCGCGCATTGAGCACATCCAGCAGCATGCCGCCGCCAGCTTCGTCTTCGCCAATAATGATGTGGGTGGGAAATCGGTAGTCAACGCGCTGCAGCTAGCCCAAATTCTGGGGGATGAGCGGCGCATGGCTCCGGCGGACCTGATCGCGGCCTTCCCCAATGAGCTGGCGGAGTATCATTCCGACCGTCCCATGCAGGACGCACTGTTTTCGAGCTACGAGCCGGACCATCGGGCAGTGGCGTAATCAAAGTGGGCAGACGCCCTCGTCTGCGCCGGACCCCTGGTCCGGCTTTGCCTGATTGGCTAAGAAATGCGCCGACGTGGGCGTCGGCCGCGGTCCGGGGGACCGCCCCACATCCTAAAAATCGGTCTTTACTGACGGCGGGATCGCTACCCGCAGGGCGTTCAGCACCGCCGCCAGATCGATGAACTCCTGCGCCACTGCTCCCTCCACAGGAGGGAGGTAACCGAGCCCGGCGGCGACCATTCCGATCAAGCTTAGCGCCATGCCGCCGACCGCGCTCTGCAACGCGATCTTCCGCATGTGCCGGCTGATGTGCATCAGTTCGTCGATCTTGGCGAGCGACGGTTCGAGCAAAACCGCATCTGCCGCTTCCGCCGTGATGTCGCTGTTCTGGCCGAATGCCACGCCCGCGGTAGCCGCCAGCATGGCCGGTGCATCGTTGATGCCGTCACCCACGTAGAGTGTCTTGGCGCGCAGCGTCTCTTCCTTCACAATCTCTACTTTTTCCTCGGGAGTCTTGCTGGCATGCACTTCCGTAATCCCGACCGCTTCGGCTAAGTAGCGGACCTCCGATGCCCGATCGCCCGAGAGCAGGATCACCTTCTGCGCATGGTGCTTCGGCTTCAGATGCGATACAAATGCGCTCGACTCGCGGCGCGGCTCATCGCGGAACCGGAGGGCTGCGGCGTACCGGCCGTCAATAAACACCAGGCACTCCAGTCCCAATCCGGCAGGCGGCAGATCCTCAGCGTTGACCTTGCTTCGACCGGTAAGCTGCACGGTGTGCTCGCCCGCCACGCCTCGCAAGCCTTCGCCTGGTATCTCGCTGATCAATCGAACCGGCTCGAGGATCAGGCCCTGGTCTTTCGCGGCCGTCAGGATGGCGCCTGCCAGGGGATGTTTTGAGTATTGCTCCAGACTGGCTGCCAGCCTCAGAACCTGCTCAGCGTGGAGCCCGGAAGCCGTCGCAATATCGGTAAGAGCGGGCTTGCCGTACGTCAATGTCCCGGTCTTATCGAAGATTAAGGTGCGGCATCGATCCACACGCTCCAGCACGCTCGGGTTCTTGATAATGATTCCGCTCCGCGCCGACACTGAAATCGCGCCAATGATTGCGATCGGAATGGCGATCAACAACGGGCAGGGAGTTGCAATCACCAGCACCGCTAGAAACCGGTGCGGATCGCCACCCACTACCCAACCCAGTGCCGCCACTGCGACAGCCAGCGGTGTATACCAGGCTCCCATCCGGTCGGCAATGCGGCGCATACGCGGACGTTCCAATTCCGAGGCGCGCATTACCTGCATGATTTTGGCGTAACGCGAGTCGACCGGCAGTTTGGCGACGCTGATCGTGAGCGCGTTTTCACCGTTGATCGCGCCCGAGAGCACTTGCGAACCAGGGGTTTTCGAGATCAGAAACGGCTCTCCGGTGAGGTACGATTCGTCCATCGATCCGTGTCCTTCGAGCACTGTTCCATCCACTGGACAGATCTCGTGCGGCAGGACGATGAGCCGGTCGCCGACTACGATCTGCTCCAGCGAAACGTCGCTGAAACCAGAGTTCAAGCTCCGATGAGCGATGCGCGGCATGCGATTGGCGAGCGCGTTCAGTACCGAGGAAGCGCGGCGGGTGGCATATTGTTCCAGAGCCGTGCCTCCGGAGAGCATGAGTACGACGATTGCGCCCACCAGGTACTGGCCCATGGCAACGGCCGTTATGATCGATATCCCAGCTAGAAGATCGGACCCGAACTGGCCGGCGAGCGTACGTATCCACAGGCCGATAAGGAGAGGGATGCCGCCCAGGGCGATGGCGATGATCAAAGGAGCATCGCAGCCCCACGCCGGCGCATCAAGGCCGTATCGGAGCAGAAGATGCACGGCGATGGAAAGCGCCGCCAGTCCTGCAATGTACGCCTCGCGTTGCGAGCGCAGAATCTGAGGTACACTGATCCCGCCCCTGGGCTTGCGCTCAGCGTCATCTCGCGCACGAACTGGGCGAAAAACACCGGGCATATTCACCCGGAATTCAGTACCTGCGTAGTAAATCCCGAAAAAGCCCCTCGAAGAAACTGTTCACCTGCCGGATCGCTTCCGCGTTGTCGTTTTCCATGTCGGAAGAGAGGCCGGCTTGTATTCCATCCCGAAGTACATACAAAGCGTAGGCCGTTTCCGCTAGCGGGATGGATAAAGCGAAGCAGATCTTCTCGATAAAGTCGAGGCAGGAAGCTAGCTGGCGCTGGTCGCCTTCCGACCATTTGTCGTAGTGATCCAGAATGCGATCTATCATAGCCCTTAGTTCGAAAGGGCCGACCGCGCGGAACTGTCCTACGTATTTATTCCGCACCAGTTGTTCGGCCAAGTTGGCAGCTACCTTAGCTCGATTCTCTGAAAATAAACCGGTCCGCGTTTGAGTC
>Ga0207700_10001127_pt1 | contig 15337 bp, 12 predicted proteins | sample LARL82metaG_FD_184348 | JGI IMG/M metagenome (GOLD analysis project Ga0207700, IMG submission 184348) | Corn, switchgrass and miscanthus rhizosphere microbial communities from Kellogg Biological Station, Michigan, USA - LAR L8-2 metaG... | ecosystem: Host-associated > Plants > Roots >...
GTGCAGCTGGTCGGAGCCGATGGACACCAATACGAACTACGCAACCGGATGACGCTTTGTCGCTGTGGCGCGTCAAAGAACAAGCCTTTTTGCGACGGCGCTCACGTCTCGATCGGATTCAGCGACCAGCGCTGAAGTCGCCGGATCGGGTTTTCGCCAAACCAGAAATCCAACCAGCCGGAAGGTCGGTCGCGGGGGCGAGGATGATGTTTCGCATGCTTTGGGGCGTCGACGTCGTCGCCGCATTGATCGCGCTCGCATTCTTTGTCATCGGCATCGACGACGGCACGGTCTCCTCTTTCAACATGATGTTGTGGATCGCGCTGCTGGCTGGATTGGCGGTGATCGTGTTCGGAAGCAACGCTCTCCAGGCCAGGGGCCAGCGCGGCCTGGCGTTCATACTCGCTGCGGTCCTCGCCGTCCCCGTGCTCCTCGCCTGCCTGTTTTTTGCTTTGCTGCTGGTCAGCGGCGTGCGGTGGAATTGATCCGGTCGTCCGCCGTATATCAACGTCAATACAACGGAGCCCATCTTGCCCTCATCGAAACGCAGAGTCGGAATCATAGGCGTCGGGTTCGGCGCGCAGGTGCATGTGCCGGGTTTTCGCTCGGAAGGTTGGGATGTCGCGGCGATCTGCAGCCGCAACACGGAAAAGGCCGAGAAAGCTGCCGCCGATTCGGGCGTCGCGGGCATTCACACCGATCCGCTCGAGCTGATCGCCCGCGACGACATCGAGGCCGTCGCGATTATCACGCCGCCCGGTGCGCACCACGATCTGTCGATCGCGGCGTTGAATGCCGGCAAGCACGTGCTGTGCGAAAAGCCATTCGCCATCGACGTCCGGCAGGCCATTGCGATGCGCGATGCCGCCTCGAAATCGGGGCTGACCGCGATGGTAGCCCATGAATTCCGCCATACCCCGCAGCGGGCCTACATCAAGGAGCTTCTCTCCGACGGCTACATCGGAAAGTTCCAGCTGTGCACGATCGAGTTGTTTCTCGATCGCTACGTGACCGCAGCGCCGCGCCCGCTGAGCTGGATGGCGAGCAACGCCGACGGAGGCGGCTTGCTGGGCGCGCTCGGCTCGCACTACATCGATGGCCTGCGCCACTGGTTCGGCGAGGTTGCCACCGTCAGCGGGCGCCTCGCGGCCTTGCGGCCCGAGGTCGTCGACACGGCGACCGGCAGGATCGTCAAGGCGGAATCGGACGATACGTTCCTGTTCACCCTTGCGTTCAGAAATGGCGGCATCGCGACGATGATCGCCTCGTTCGCGGCAACGCCGTCGCGGGGCACCCGCATCGTGGTAATGGGGGACGGCGGCACGCTGATCGCCGAGCAGCCGGGCCCGAACCCGATGGAGGACGGCGTCGTCATCGCAAGCCGCAATGGCGAGCCCTTGAAGGCGCTCGAGACGCCCGGACGATATACGCCATTCAAGGATCCGCGCGATCACCGGCTGATGGCATTCCGTCTGCTGGTCCGCGATTTCGCCGCGGGCGTCGAGCGGCATGCGTCGCCGGCGCCGAATTTCATCGACGGGCTGCGCTGCCAGGAAGTTATCGACGCGGTGCGAAAATCATCCGAGTCGGGGCGCACGATCGCCCTGGATGATTTGCACGATTGAATCCGTCACAGTTCTGCATTCGCCGGAGAGCAAGACACCCCAGCCGCCGCGGACGAGGCGGCGTTACGCTGTCGGCAAGCGTCGGAGAGGCTAGCCCGGCGTTCCGTTTAGGTCGATCGTAATCGTAGGCGTCCGCGATTCCGGCAGACTGCCGACCAACTGCATCAATACCATGGCCAGCATCCCTGCCGATCCGCCGAGCAGGAAAGCCGCCAGCAACCACCATATCGAAACCATCGCGCTACCTCCAGTCCTTGGGTACGTCGGTTCCGTAAGCACCGGGAAGACAATCGCGTCCCGGCGGCGCTATCCGATTCATGCGATGTTGCCGCTGGATCGGCATTGTTGTTGACAATGTGTTACACGACGACCAAAAAAAAGAGCCCGGCTTCAACCGGACTCCTGTTGGCCGAACGGCGCCCAATCGCCCCCGCTCAGCGTCGAGATGACTCCCTTCACGGCGGCTGCGTTACTGCAATGCAGCGTATTGCTGATTGCCGATAACGGCCGCCTCGCGTCAGTGCGCCAATCCTGTCGCGTCAGTACTCGTCCGACAATACGACACGCGCGTGTCTCGGCATTTGCGCCGACTGCTCGGACTGATTCGCGGACACGCACATCAGTGCGGTAATCAACATGCCTATGAAGGAACCTACGAAGAACAAGACCGGTAACCACCAGATAGAGACCATCGCTGACCTCCGTTTCCACCGACCGCACGCTTGCGCGTCTGCCGGTTACAGAGTTTGATGGCCGTTCAACCGCCAAAGTTCTCGCCGCCGCGCGCGTGCTGCATCGCACACAGGACAAAGCCCGGCGCGGACCGGGCTTTCGAGTCATTGGGTGCAGCATCGTGCGCATCGCGCGGGCAGGCATTCTAGTCCCAGGAAAGCGCGCCGCCGGTCTGGTACTCGATCACCCGCGTCTCGAAAAAGTTTTTTTCCTTTTTCAGGTCGATCATCTCCGCCATCCAAGGAAACGGATTGTCGGCCTTGTCGAACAACGGGTCGATGCCGATCTGCTGGCAGCGGCGGTTGGCGATGAAACGCAGATATTCCTTGAACATCGGCGCATTGAGTCCCAGCACCCCGCGCGGCATCGTGTCCTCGGCGTACGCGTACTCGAGATCGACGCCCTTTTTCATCAGTACGCGGATTTCCTCGCGGAATTCCGGCGTCCACAGATGCGGATTTTCCATCTTGACCGTGTTGACCAGATCGATGCCGAAATTGCAGTGCATGCTCTCGTCGCGCAGGATGTACTGATACTGCTCGGACGCACCGGTCATCTTGTTCTGCCGTCCCATCGCCAGGATCTGCACGAATCCGACATAGAAGAACAAGCCCTCCATGATGCAGGAGAAGACGATCAGGCTCTTCAGCAGCTTCTGATCGGCGTCCATCGTGCCGGTCTTGAACGCCGGATCGGTGAGCACCTCGATAAACGGGATCAGAAACTCGTCCTTGTCGCGAATCGACTTGATCTCGTGATAGGCGTTGAATATCTCCGCCTCGTTGAGGCCCAGGCTCTCGACGATGTACTGGTAGGCATGCGTATGGATCGCCTCCTCGAACGCCTGTCGCAGCAGATACTGCCGGCATTCCGGCGCTGTGATGTGACGATAGGTCCCGAGCACGATGTTGTTGGCCGCCAGGCTGTCGGCGGTGACAAAGAATCCCAGGTTGCGCTTGACAATCAGCCGTTCATCTTCGGTCAGGCCCTGCGGATTCTTCCACAGCTCGATGTCGCGCTGCATGTTGATCTCTTGCGGCATCCAGTGATTGGCGCACGCGGAGAGATACTTGTCCCACGCCCATTTGTACTTGAACGGGACGAGCTGATTGACGTCGCTTTGCGCGTTGATCACGCGCTTGTCCTCGGCGCGGACGCGGCGGAAGCCGTTGGCCATCGCCTGCGATTCGACGTCGAGATCGTGCACCGGCTCGCGCGAAAGGATCCCGCCGGTGGTCTGGGCGCGAATCGTTTCGGGAGTCGCTGGCAGCACGCGCGGCTGCGGCGCGGGTGTCACGAATTCGTCTTCGAAAGTGAGCATACTGACCTCGTTGTCCTAATAACGGGTGCGTTTTCCTTTTTCCTCGTTCCGGCACTATCGTCCGGCGCGGGGAGTTCTTCTTAATATAGTATCTTTTGCTGATATTTCAAGGCGTTGCCGCGTATCCAGACGCTGCGCCGCGCCTTCCTCTCGAGGGGGATAGCCGCCTTGCCAGCACCGACGATGACGGTGTGGAACCAAGCTCCCGGCAGACGGAGGCAATCCCGCTAATGCACTGCGTTCAACCTTTCGTAAAGGTAGTCGGGTGCAAAATCGACGCCGTTTTCCCAGGCGATGGTCGCCAGTCCGTAATCGAGTACAAAGGCAGCAAATCGATCACGGTCACGCAACGATTCGAATTCCTCGCCGTAAAGCTCATCCGCGAGATCGACCACGCCTTTGCGTCCATCGTTGAATTCCAACCAAACCTTGTAGTCACCGAGATACCGCGCATCCACCACATGACATGGGACATGCTCGTACTGGGCCATCTACCGGTCCTCCACGTTGGTTGCCAGAGCTTGCCATTCTCGTGCCGCTCGTCGCGCCGTATTGCGTCGTACGCCGTGCGGATGATCCCGCACGGATCCGTTGCGGCAACTCAGCCGGCGCGTGCGGCTGATCTCGCACGCGCCGATACTGGGTCCGCAACCCTCCGGCCATCGTTCGGCCGCCCCGCTGACGCCCGGCGACTCTCGCAACCTCCTGTCTGGGTGCGCGCCGCAACGTCCTTTCTTAGTCCCGCTCGTCTTTAACCGCTGCCGCGGCGGGATTCGCAAATTTCATCCCCGCATCGATGGCGGGGCCTCCTGACATCGAGCCGATTACCTCCGCTTAGTTGAGCGCCCCGCCGGGCGCCGTCCGATCACTGGCAGGACTCGCAATCCGGGTTGTCGATCGCGCAAAACTTCGGCGGATCGGGTTCCTGCATCGTGTTCGCCGCCGGTCGCGCGGTCAGCTTCGCGGCGGCACGGCCCGCCGCGCCACCCGATTCCGGCACCGAATTGAGCTCGCCGCCCTGGCCGGTCGATTTCTCGGCCGAGGTCGCAGCGAGCGTGCGCAGGTAATAGGTGGTCTTCAATCCGCGCATCCACGCCAGCTTGTACGTTTCGTCGAGCTTCTTGCCCGACGCGCCGGCCATGTAGATGTTCAACGATTGCGCCTGGTCGATCCATTTCTGGCGCCTGGCGCCGGCCTCGACGATCCAAGTCGCATCGACCTCGAAGGCCGTCGCGTACAGCTGGCGCAGGCCGGCGGGAATGCGGTCGATCCGGGCGAGCGACCCGTCGAAATACTTCAAGTCCGAAACCATCACGTCGTCCCACAGGTCGAGGCGCTTCAGCTCCGCGACCAGATGCTCGTTGACGACGGTGAACTCGCCGGACAGGTTCGACTTGACGTAGATGTTCTGGTACTCGGGCTCGATCGAGGCGCCGACGCCGATGATGTTGGAAATCGTGGCGGTCGGGGCGATGGCGATGCAGTTGGAGTTCCGCATGCCGTGCTGCTTGACCCGCGCGCGCAGGGCGTCCCAATCCATCGCGACCGAGTCGTCGAGCTCGACGTAGCCGCCGCGCTCGTCGCGAAGGAGCTTGACCGAGTCCTGCGGCATGATGCCACGGTCCCACAGGCTGCCCTTGTACGAGCTGTAGCGGCCGCGCTCCTCGGCGAGCTCGGTCGACGCCCAGTACGCGTAGTAGCAGACCGCTTCCATCGAGCGGTCGGCGAATTCCATCGCGTCGTCCGACGCGTACGGCGTCTTCAGCAGGTGCAGGCAATCCTGGAAGCCCATGATGCCCAGGCCCACCGGACGATGCTTGAGGTTCGAATTACGCGCCTTCGCCACCGCGTAGTAGTTGATGTCGATGACGTTGTCCAGCATCCGCATTGCCGTCCTGATCGTCACTCTCAGCTTTTCGTGATCGAGCTCGTAGACGGCGTCGTCGCCCTTGCCGACCTTCTTCATGTGCGCGAGCAGATTCACCGAGCCCAGGTTGCATACGGCGATCTCGGTTTCGCTGGTGTTCAGCGTGATCTCGGTGCAGAGGTTCGAGCTGTGCACGGCGCCGACGTGCGACTGCGGCGAGCGCACGTTGCAGGCGTCCTTGAACGTTATCCAGGGATGCCCGGTCTCGAACAGCATCGACAGCATCTTGCGCCACAGCTGGAGCGCCGGCAGCTTCTTGAACAGCTTCAGATCGCCGCGCGCCGCCTTTTCCTCGTAGCGTGTGTACGCCTCCTCGAACCTGCGCCCCCATTTGTCATGCAGGTCCGGCACGTCGGCCGGCGAGAACAGCGTCCAGTCGCCGCCTTCCATCACGCGCTTCATGAACAGGTCCGGAATCCAGTTCGCCGTGTTCATGTCGTGCGTGCGCCGGCGATCGTCGCCGGTGTTCTTGCGCAGCTCGAGGAACTCCTCGATGTCCAGGTGCCACGTCTCCAGATACGAGCAGACCGCGCCCTTGCGCTTGCCGCCCTGGTTGACGGCGACCGCGGTGTCGTTGACGACCTTCAGGAACGGCACGACGCCTTGCGACTTGCCGTTGGTGCCCTTGATGTGGCTGCCCAGCGCGCGGACGTTGGTCCAGTCGTTGCCCAGGCCTCCGGCGAACTTGGAGAGCAGGGCGTTTTCCTTGATCGCCTCGTAGATGCCATCGAGGTCGTCGGCGACGGTCGTCAGGTAGCACGACGAGAGCTGCGAACGATGCGTTCCCGAATTGAACAAGGTCGGCGTCGAGCTCATGAAGTCGAACGTCGACAGGACGTTGTAGAACTCGATCGCGCGCGCCTCGCGGTTCACTTCATTCAGCGCCAGGCCCATCGCGACCCGCATGAAGAATGCCTGCGGCAGCTCGAAGCGGCGGCCGGCCCCGGCGAATTGCGCGTACTGGTCGATCAGGAAATAGCGGTCGTACAGCGTCTGCAAGCCCAGGTAGCCGAACTGCATGTCGCGCGACGGAACGAGCGCGGCGCCGAGCGTCTTCAGGTCGTAATGCGCCAGCCCCTCGTTGAGCAGTCCGATCTTGATCCCGTGCTTGACGAAGCGCGGAAAATAATCGGCGTACTTGGTCGCCATGTCGGCCTGCGTCGCTTCCTCCCCCAGCGCCTCGAAACGGATCGCGTCGAGCAGCAGGCGCGCGGTGACGAAGCTGTAGGCCGGGTCCTTTTCGATCAGTGTGCGCGCCGCGAGGACGACGCACTTTCGCACTTCGTCCATCGGCACGCCGTCGTACAGGTCCTTCAGCGTGGCCTTCAGTACGCGCTCGGGCTCCACGTCGGACAGGCCTTCGCATGACGTCCGCACCAGGTCGGTGAGCCTGCCCATGTCGAGCGGGCGCGTGATGCCGTTGTCGATGACGTTGATGGCGACACTTTCGGCCGCGGCGCCTTTTTCCTTCTTTTCGTGCGCGCGCTCCTGCGAGCGCTTCTCGCGGTAGAGCACGTAGGCGCGAGCGACTTCGTGCTCGCCGCCGCGCATCAGCGCGAGCTCGACCTGGTCCTGGATCTCCTCGATGTGGATCGCACCGCCGTCGGGCTTGCGTTTCATCAGCGCGGCGACGACGACGTCGGTGAGCTTCGCCGTCAGCTCGCGCACGCGTGCCGACGCGGCGCCTTGTCCGCCGTTGACGGCAAGGAAGGCCTTGGTCACGGCGATCGCGATTTTCGAGGGCTCGAACGCGACGACGGCGCCGTTGCGGCGGATAACCTTGTACTGGGCCAGTCGCGGATCGTTGTTCGCCGCGGGTGTTGCGCTCGCCTCTCCGGGCATCAGGTTGCGCTGCGCTGTGGAGGATGGAGTGGCGGCAGAGCTGGCGACTTGCATCGAGTGTTCTCCTGTCAGATCTTATGTTCTTGGCTTGCCCGCGCTTCGCTACCCCTCGTCGGGCACCTCGGCGTAGCGCGGCCTTCCGGTTGCCGATCCGGCGGCGCCGACCCTCGCCACCGGTCCCTTGCCCGAGGCCTCCGGAAATCCCTTATGAATCAAAATCTACTATATCTTGTGTTCAAGTGCTGAATCAACACCAATCATAGTAGCTAGGCCCAAGCGGCGCAAGCGCTTTTTCATGCACAGGGAAGGATACGGAAAAGCACCGAAAAATCAGGGTCTAAGCGCGGGATTTCGGTTCGACTCACCGACGGTCCACCGTCGATCCACCGTTTTGTCCACCGCTGCGGTGGACAACTTATTAGTGGCTGGAACGCGGTCGAGGTTCTCGCTTGCCGGGCTTCGCGACGGCCTCGAACGAGCAGCCATTGTCGGAGGTCGGACTACAGCCGAATCGGAGCTATTCCGATTGTGGCGCTACCGCAAACCCGGCAGCCTCGGTATGATCGCAGCGGGTCGCGGCGGCCGTTGATCGCTTGCTGCGGCTAATGCCGGACAGCGCGTCAGACCAAAAGAAGATCGCGAAAACATGGCTGAGCCACATTCGAAGCATCGCCGTAAACCGGCGGGCATCGGTCGGATCGAGGGCCGCATTACCGCCGACGGATTGACGCATGGCGATCGCTCGCCCGCGTCGGCCCGCCCCGCCGGCACGGCCGCGGGATGGCGCGTCGGCGGCCTCGTCGGCCGCAAGCTGGCGGCCATCGGCGCGGCGACGGCGGTGCGCTTTCGCGCCGTATTCGCCGACGGGTCGGCTTACACCAATTGTGAACCGGGGCAGACGCCCGAGTTCACCGTCACTTTCCGCACGACGCGCGCGGCCTTGCGCGTGCTCGCTTTCGGTCCCGTCGGCCTGCTCGAGTCGTATTTCGACGGCAATCTCGATATCGAAGGCAACTTCCCGCTGGCGTTTCGCGCGGCGCTCGATGCCGGGTTCGACAATTCGCAGAACGCACTGGTTTCGCTGCGCAACCGCTGGCACGAATTCCGTTTCTCCAACAAGTCGATCGCGCAGGCCAAGGCCAACGCCCGGTTTCATTACGACCTGGGTGAGCCTTTCTACAAGCTATGGCTCGACCGGGTCGGCATGATGTACACCTGCGCTTATTGGAAGGAAGGCACCAAGACGCTGGAGGAAGCGCAGCAAAACAAGATGGACCACGTCTGCCGCAAGGTGCAGCTCAAGCGGGGCGAAACTTTTATCGACGTCGGCTGCGGCTTTGGCGGACTGCTGTTCCACGCCTTCGAGCGCTACGGCGCCCTCGGCACCGGCATCAACACGGCCACCAGGCAAGTGGCCGAACTGCGCGCCGAGCTGGCGCGCCGCGGCCTGGACGACCGGATCGGGCTGGTCGAGTGCGACTTCCGCGAGATGCCGGGCCAGTACGACAAGCTGCTGTCGATCGGCACGCTCGAGCACGCCGGACCCGATCAGCTGACCGAAGTCGTCCGTGCACACGCCGACGCGATGAAGCCGGGGGCGCTGGGCGTCATACACTTCATCGGACATGTCGGCGATTTCACCACCGAGTTCTATATCCGCAAGCATATCTTTCCCGGCGGCTGGATACCCAGCCTCTCGCTCGCGATCGACGCTATGGAGAAATGCGGCCTCGAAGTCCTCGACATCGAGAACCTGCGCCGTCACTACGCACTGACGCTCGATGCGTGGGCTTCCCGCTTCGACCAGAACTGGCCGGCGATCCAGGCGCTCGAGCCCAGACGTTTCGACGAGCGCTTCCGGCGCACCTGGCGAACCTATCTATGGTCGTGCGCGGAGATGTTCCGCTCGAAGAACAGCCACACGCATCTGTTCCAGGTCCTGGTGAGCAAGGGCAACATCGCCGGAAATTACCCGATGAGCCGCGCCTTTCTCTACGATGCCGCGGCGCGGCCGTCATGAAGCTCGTGTCGGTCGTCCCGGCTGACGGTTGCTCGGGGCGGCATCGCCCCTGATTCGCGGCGGCGTGTGACGCCGCCGCAGCAGCAACGCCGCCGCCGCGGCTGACGCAACGGATTCCACCTTGGCCTCCTACGTCGAAAAGATCGCACGCCTGCAGGCGGAAATCGCAGCGGCGCCCGGAGCGTCGGCGCGGGTGGGCCTCGCCAAATCGACGTCGAACCTGTTCCGCGACCGCGCCCGGCGCGCCGCGCCGCGGATCGACCTCAAGCATTTCAACCGCGTCGTCGCCTTCGACGGCGCCGCCCAGACGGTCGACACCGAAGGAATGACGACGTACGCCGAGCTCGCGTCGGCGACGCTCGCGCATCGGGCGATGCCCTGCGTCGTGCCGCAATTGAGGTCGATCACCGTCGGCGGCGCGATGGCCGGCGTCGGAATCGAGGCGACGTCGTTCCGCCACGGCCTGGTGCACGACACGGCCGTTGCGCTGGAAGTGCTGACCGGCGACGGCCGCGTCGTCATCTGCACGCGCGAGAACGAGCACCGCGATCTTTTCTTCGGCTTTCCCAACTCGTACGGCACCCTAGGCTACGCGCTGAAGCTGACGATGCGCACGCAACCGGTGCGGAAGTTCGTGCAGGTCGAGCACAACCGGTTTTCCGCCGCCGGCGATTGCTTTGCCGCGATCGCCCGTTTCGCGGCGCAACCGGACGTCGATTTTCTCGACGGCGTCGTTTTCGCGCCCGACGAAATCGTCGTGTCGGTCGGCCGCTTCGTCGACGAGGCGCCGCATGTCAGCGACTACAGCTTCGAGCGCATCTACTACCGCTCGTTGCGCGAGCGCGCGACCGATTTCCTGACTACCGAAGCTTATCTGTGGCGCTGGGACACCGACTGGTTCTGGTGCTCGAAGAACGTCGGCGCGCAGCATCCGCTGCTGCGTCGCCTGTATGGCCGCAAGCGCCTCAACTCGGTCACCTACCAGCGCATCATGCGCTGGAACAGCCGCTGGGGCCTTACCCGTGCGCTCAACCGGGTTCGAGGGCTGCATGCCGAATCGGTGATCCAGGACGTCGACATTCCGATCGACCGCGCGGCGGAATTCCTGGCGTTTCTGCATGCCGAGGTCGGCATCCTGCCGATCTGGCTGTGCCCCATCCGGGCGCCGGACCCCACGGCCGCCTTCACACTCTACCCGCTCGATCCGGGCACGACGTATGTCAACTTCGGTTTCTGGGACGTCGTCACGACGCGCGAGCAGCGGCCCGCCGGCTACTGCAACAGGCTGATCGAGCGCAAGGTGCGCGAGCTCGGCGGCATCAAGTCGCTTTACTCCGACTCGTATTTCGCCGAGGACGAGTTCTGGCAGATCTACAATCGTCCGGCGTATACGGCGCTCAAGGAAAGGTACGATCCTGCCGGTGTCCTCGGGGACCTGTACGCTAAAACGGTTTTGCGCGCCTAGGGAGCCGTCGCTCTGTCCCGCCGCTTGGCGCGCTGCCGCCGGCGGGCGCAACAGCCGAAAGCGCCGGCAGCGGCTCGATGCCTGATGTCGCCGCGCTCCCGTTGCTGTTCGGACGCGCTTGCCTGCTCACAGCGCGACGCTCATTCCCCCGTCGACGATCAAGAGCTGCCCCGTCATGTAGTTCGATGCGCTCGAGGCGAGAAAGACGGCGATTCCGGCGAGCTCGTCGGGCTGGCCCCAGCGTCCGGCGGGCGTACGCTTGCACACCCACGCGTTGAACTCGGCATTGTCGATCAGCGCGCGATTCATTTCGGTCGCGAAATAACCTGGCGCGATCGCGTTGACCTGGATGTTGTGCGGCGCGAGCTCGACCGCCATGCCCCGCGTCAGCTGACGCACGCCTCCCTTCGCCGCCGTGTACGGGACGACGCTGGGGCGCGCCAGCTCGCTCATCAGCGAGGCGACGTGCACGATCTTGCCGCTCTTGCGCGCGATCATGCCGGGCAGCACCGCTTGCGACACGACGAACGGTGCCGTCAGGTTGGTGGCGATGATGTCGTCCCAATCCTGCTGCGAAAAGTCGGCCAGCGCACCGCGGCGCTGGATACCGGCGTTGTTGACCAGCACGTCGATGCGGCCGTGCTCGCCCTCGATTGCCGCCGCCGCGCGGCGCACCGCATCGCGATCGGTGACGTCGAAGATCGCGGTCGACGCCTGCAGCGACTGCGCGATCAGCGCTCGCGCCGCAGGCTCGACCGCGTCGGCGCGGCGGCCGTTGAGCACGACGGTGGCGCCGGCACGTGCGAGTCCTTGCGCGATAGCGAAGCCGAGGCCGCGATAGGCCCCGGTAATCAGCGCAACTTTGCCCGACAGGTCGAACACGGATTGCATCGTCATCTCCTTCTGCTGCACCCGCGGCAGGACGACGGGCGCTCGCCGAAGCCGGCCCGAAGCGAAGCTCTTTAGAACAGCGCCTGCGTATCGGCGTCGATCGGCAAGGCCTGGCCCGAGATGTTGGCGCCCAAGGGCGAGGCCAGAAAAACGATGGCATTGGCGATGTCGTCGGCGGACACCAGCCGCCGCAGCGACGTCTTGGCCAGCGCTTCGTCGCGAACCGTCGCCTCCGGGAGCCCGCGCGCGGCCGCCTTGTTGGCGAACACCGCGTCGATCCGCGCGCCGGCGACCGAACCCGGACAGATCGCATTGACGCGAATGCCGTCGCGGCCGAGCTCGATCGCCAGCGACTTGGTCAGGCCGATCACGGCCCACTTCGAGGCGGCGTACGGCGAGCGCATCGGGAAGCCGAAGCGTCCCGCGGCCGACGAGAGATTGGCGATGCTGGGATTGCCGCTCTTCCTGAGCCACGGAATGGCGCGCTGCGCGCAGAGGAATTGCCCCGTGAGGTTGACCGCGAGCGTGCGCTCCCAATCGGCGAGCGCGATGTCTTCGCAGGCGGCGGTCGGGCCGGCGATGCCGGCATTGTTGACCAGTACGTCCAGACCCCCGAATGCGGCTGACACCTGATCGAACATCCGGGCGACTGCGGCGCCGTCGGCGACGTCGCAGACGCTCCGGGCAACCACGGGGTCGCTTGCGCCAAGCGCACTCAGCGCCGCCTGGTCGACGTCGCACACATGAACCCGAGCGCCTTCGCGAGTGAATGCACGCGCTGTCGCGAGGCCGATGCCGGACGCGCCGGCCGTGACGAGGACACGCAATCCGCGGATCGCGAGATCCATGTTGAGCCCTTCCTGGTAGCCGAGCGAATCGCGCAATCGCAGACTGCCGCGGCGTTGAAGTCGACGACGATCGCGGCATGGACAGCAATGGCGCTTTGGGATTATAACTGCATCGCATTTCGCCGAGCGGCGCCGAACGGCCAGTGTCCACACGAGCCGTGGCCCGCTTTCTCGTCATCCCGAGGAGGATTCATGGATCGTTCGCCGACAAGCCGTCGCCGTCGCACTTTGCTCAAGGGAGCCGGCGCGGCCGCCGCCCTGGGCGTCGCTGGATTTCCCGCCATCGTTCGTGCTCAGTCGGAGGCGATCCGCATCGGTCACCTGACGCCCCGCACCGGGTTCCTCGGGCCGCTGGGTGAATACGCGGTGATGGGCGTCAACCTCGCCGTCGACGAAATCAATGCCGCCGGCGGCATCATGGGCCGCAAGATAGACCTGATCGCCGAGGACAGCGTCAACCCTCAGACGGCGTCGACCAAGGCGGAGCGCCTGATCGAACGAGACAAGGTCGTCGCGATCATCGGCGAGATCAGCTCGGCGTCCGGCCTGGCGATCGCGCAGGTGGCGCAGCGCAACCGAATTCTCTTTTTCAACACCGGATGCAACTCCGACGAGCTGCGCGGCAAGTCGTGCAACCGCTACATGTTCCACACCGAAGCCGCCAACAGCATGTACGTCAGCGCCTGCGGCCAGGCGTTGCTGCGCGACGGCATGGTCAAGGGCAAGAAATGGTACAGCCTGACCGCCGATTACGCGTTCGGCCACGATTTGCTCAGGGTCGCCAAGCGCTTCATGACGGCCAATGGCGGCACGTTCGCCGCCGACGAACTGGTCGCGACCGACGTCGCCGATTTCTCCCCCTACCTGCTCAAGATCCGCAACGCCAAGCCGGACCTGGTGGTGTCGAATCTCGCCGGCGCGCAAATCACCAATTTCATGAAGCAATATCTCGAATTCGGATTGCCGTTTCCGGTCGCCGGGTTCGGCTTCGACACGGCCGTCGCGTGGGGCGCCGGTAAAGGCAACGTGCTCGGGATCTGGCCGCTGGTCTGGGACTCGCAGTTGAAGACGCCGGCGTCGCAGCGGTTCACCGAGGCATTCGTGAAAAAGTACGGCAAGCCGCCGGAGAACCAGGCCTGGGGTGATTACATGTCGACCAAGCACGTCGCCCAGGCGATGAACGAGATCAAGAGCACCGACTCGACCAAGGTCGTCGAGCATCTGGAGAAGGGCGCCAAGTTCGACATCCTCAAGGCGCGCGAAGGCTACTACCGCGGCTGGGACCATCAGTTGATGCAGGAGATGTATACGATCACGTTCAAGAACGCGGCCGACGTCAAGGATCGCTGGGACCTGTTCACGTTGTCCGCGCCGGTGCCGGCGGCGGGCCAGAGCCTGGAAGTGATCGCGCCGACACGCGAAGAGAACAACTGCACGATGCCGGCCTGATCGAAACGGCGCTGCGCGCGGTGCGCCGCCGCGCGCAGCATCGGTCATGATGCTGATCGAGATTCTCGAGCAGGTATTGAACGGCCTGCTTGCCGGGGCCTATTACCTCCTGATCGCGCTCGGCCTGACGCTGATCTTTTCCCTCGGCGGGCTGGTCAATCTCGCGCACGGCGCGTTTTACGCGCTCGGCGCGTACTTCGCGATCAAGCTCGCCGACACGCTCGGTTTCGGCGGCGCGCTGGTCGTATCGCCGCTGGCCGTGGCCATCATCGGCCTGGTCGTCGAGCGGCTGCTGTTTCGCCGCTTCTATCGCGAGGATCCGGCGCTGGGTTTGCTCCTAACGTTCGGTCTGGCGCTGGTCGCCGAGCAGGCGCTGCGCTGGATATTCGGCGCGGCGCCGATTCCGTATTCGATTCCACCGGCGCTGAAAGGCCAGATCTTCGTCGGCGATTTCATCTATTCGAAGTACCGGCTGCTGATGCTCGCAATCGCGGCCGCCGCCGTCGCCGGCTTGTGGCTGCTGCTGCGGCGAACGCCGTTCGGAAGAGTGGTTCGTGCCGGCGTGCAGAACCCCGACATGGTCGCAGCGCTCGGGATTTCGCTCGCACCCTACATGGCCAGCGTAGTCGCGCTGGCAGTCGCACTGGCCGCCCTCGCGGGCGTGCTTCTGGCGCCGATCTCGGGCGTTCATCCGGCGATGGGAACCGATATTCTGACGGCGTCCTTCGTCGTCGTCGTCATCGGCGGGCTGGGCTCGTTCTGGGGCGTGGTCTGGGCCGCGTTGATCGTGGGCGTCGTGCGCGGGCTGACCGTGTATTTCTTTCCCCCCGCGGCGGAAGCGTCGATGTACCTGTTGATGCTGCTGGTGCTGCTGTTCCGGCCGCGCGGCCTGTTCGGCGAGCGGATCCAGCGCTTCGAATGAAGCTGCCGCGCTCGCCGCTGGCACTCGCCGGACTGGTCTGCGCGGTGTTGCCGTTCGCGCTGCTGGCCGGGGGGCTGACCTTGACCAGCGCGACCGACGTAGTGATCTTCGCCATCGCCTGCATGGCGCTGAACGTCCTGGTCGGCCACACCGGCCTGGTTTCATTTGGCCACGGCGCGTGGTTCGGTCTCGGCGCCTATGCCGCGGCATTGGCGCAGCGGCACTGGTTTGCCGGGTCGGTGCTCTGGCCTGCACTGTTCGCCCTGGGATTTCTGCTCGTTGCCTCGGTACTGAT
>Ga0207700_10001128_pt1 | contig 15327 bp, 20 predicted proteins | sample LARL82metaG_FD_184348 | JGI IMG/M metagenome (GOLD analysis project Ga0207700, IMG submission 184348) | Corn, switchgrass and miscanthus rhizosphere microbial communities from Kellogg Biological Station, Michigan, USA - LAR L8-2 metaG... | ecosystem: Host-associated > Plants > Roots >...
GGTACGGACCGGGCGGGCCAAGTCTCGCAAAGCATCTGGCACGGCGGGCGAGCGTCTGGGAGGAGCTGGGCAGGCCGGGGGCAGAATGTCTGGAACTGGCTGCCTGGCCGCCGGGCACACCACCAGAGACGATCGGAGGCGCGGGGATGCTCCTTGACCGGCCCCATGTCCGCCCGGCAGTCCGATGGCCTGCGCCATGACGGTTTACTTCAGAGGGCTGACGTGAGGGACGGACCGCTGATCGCGCAGTCGCTGCGAGGAACGCCTGAAGCGTTCGTGGAGATCGTCCGCCGCCACGAGGTCGCTATCCACGGGTACCTGACCAGGCGTGCCGGCCAGCGTGCCGCCGACGATCTGCTCGGCGAGGTCTGGGTACGCGCCTTCGGAGCCAGGGACGGTTATGACACCAGCCACGAAGATGCCCGGCCGTGGCTCTACGGGATCGCACGCAATGTTCTGCGAGCACACTGGCGAACTGGCCAGAACGTAGAACTGGCACTACCCGAAGAAGTCCTTGATCCCTGGGACGAGATCACTGACCGGCTCGACTCGGCCGTCAGAGTGCGGGCACTGGTATCCGCCCTGGGGAAACTCCCGTCAACGGAGCGCGACGTGCTTCTGCTAGTCGCGTGGGAACAGCTGACCCCTGCCGAGGCCGCGATCACGCTCAGCATCCCGCCGGGAACCGCCCGCAGCCGGCTACACCGCGCACGCACCACCTTGCGCCAGATACTGGCCGAGCCAGCCGACGAAACTGAGGTACGAAAGTGAATCTCGATAGCCAGGACTCTGAGGTTCCGGACGTGCTAAGCGCTGTCGGCCAGGTCAACCCGCCTGCATCCCATGTCCTGGAGAACGCGCGCGACGTGCTGTGGTCGGCAATAGCCGAGGAGATGCTCTCCAATGCTGACGCCCGCTTGAGCCGGGCAGAATACAAGGCAGACCAGCCGCAGCGGGCTGTTCGGCAGCGCCGGGCCAACAATCCGCAACAGGCCCAACAGCGCCGCAACGCCGGTCCAGGAGCGTGACCTGTTCCTATAACCGTCCGACACGGATCGCCGTAGCGGCTGGCAGCAGCTGTCAGGCTTCGAGAAACAGATGGTCGATTCACTGTTCAGTTTTCAAGATGCGGCGACGGACTACGGCGATCTTGCTAACGAGTTGCTAACAACGGTCCTGGATGGATGGGGATCACGGTGGACGCTCAAGACAGCCCATACGAGCGATGACGAGGTCAGGCGTACTGCTCTGGACCCGCCTGGATCGGCAAAGCCTCCTGAAAAGCGGAGGGCCGGGATTCGATCCCTGGCCCGGCGCCCTAACTTTGTGAATTTCCAGGGCTGACAAGCGTGACTAATTCGTGCCAGCCTGCAAGGCCTGATGCGAGCGGTGGCCCGCTTGGCTGCCCGACCCTTGCCGCCTTACGCGCTTGATGCGGAACGCCGGGCTATGAGTACGGCGGCAAGACCCAGCACTATCAGCGCAAGCGGGATCGGGCACCACCAGTGCTCCCCGAAGGCCGCCAGGCCATGGGTGCTCTCACGCCCAGCCCAGAAGACGCCAAGAAGCAGGAGAACCGCGCCGACGACTTGGCCGATCCGACGCATGGTCACAAGGTACTACCTGCGGAGGCGCTCGGGCGAGTTGTGCAGGCACCGTCGCCACGAGGCTAAGTCCTTCGCCGCGGTCGAACCTCACGGACCTGCTGGGTCAAGCTCCTGGACACGGCGAGTTCGCACCAGGATCGTCCCTTGTCCGCCGTGATTCGCTGGGGACCATCTGGGGACCACACGCCCTGCACCGGGCCGAACATTCCGCAGGTGGCTACCTCTCGTGCCGACCTGGCTGAATGCCGCTGAACTGCCGAAACGCCTACTCCCCTGTCCTGGGGGTCAAGGGGTCGCCGGTTCATGTAAGGAGCTCCGGCGCTTGATCAGCGCGGGGGTTCCGGGGTTGCATAGCATCCCCGGCTGGTCCGGTGGGTGGCGACGACTTAGGTTCTGAGGCTGGCGTTCTTTCGCCAGGCCTCGCGGATTTGATTGCCACTGCTGGCCTGGCCACGGATGGCCCGGATGAGGGAAGTGGGCCGGTCCCGCTGGGGTCTGGCCCGGTTGCAGCACATGAGTGGGAGCCGTTGGCGGGGTCTGCCGCCCTGGGACCGTGGCCGGTGGGTTGCTGCCTGCTGTGCAGCCGGAGCTGATGAGTCCGGTGATGCAGGAATGAGGTGGCTGGTGGAAGAGCAGGACGGGCAGCCGCGGAGGCTGGTCGGGATAGACCTGGGTATCGCGTCGCGGCATTCGGTGCGGGTGCTGGAGGCTGACGGGCGGGTGGCGGGCCGGTCGTCGTGCGTGCCGACGGTGGAGTCGCTGTCGGCGGTAGAACAGGCCGCGCTGGCTGGCGCGCCGGACGGCACCCGGCTGGCGGTGGTGTTCGAGCCGACCGGGCCTGCGTGGATGCCGATCGCGGTGTTCTTCGCCCGCCGCGGGCACGCTGTTTACCGGGTGTCGTCGGCGAAGGCCGCGGACCTGCGCCGGTTCCTGCGGCGGCACGCCAAGACGAACGGGATCGACGCGGAGACGCTGGCGCGGATGCCGCTGGCTGACCCGCGCGGCCTGCAGCAGCTTGAGCTGCCCGGCCCGGAGGCGGCCGCGCTGGACCGGCGGGTCCGGGCCTGCGGGCGGCTCACCGAGGCGGCCAGCAAGCACAAGGTCCGGATCAAGGACCTGGTCCGGCAGCTGATGCCGATGACCCCGCTGACCGGCGACCTGGGCAAGGCGGACCTGGCGGTGCTGGAACGCTTCGCGGACCCGCGGCTGCTGCTAGCCGCCGGCGCAGCCGGGCTGACCCGCCTGATCACCACGGCGTCCGGCCATCAGCAAGGACCGCAACGGGCCGGCCAGTGGCGGGCCGCCGCGGCCGCCGCCGTCGAGCTCTACGGCGACCACCCGGCGGTGCCGTATGACGAGCTGGCCGCGGAAGTCGCCACCGAGATCCGGCTGCTGCGCGCCATCCAGGCCGAACTGGCGGCGCACGCCGCGGCCCGCGAACAGCACTACCAGCACGCCGACCCGGGGCAGCTGGCCCGGTCGCTGCCCGGCTTCGCGGAAATCAGCGCCCCGGTCCTGGTCGCCGCGATGGGCCGCCCCGGCCGGTTCCGGGACGGAACCCGGTTCAAGTCCTACGCCGGGCTGACCCCCCGCGCCAGCGAAACCGGCGAGACCGACCGCAAGGGCCAGCCGATGAGCAAAGCCGGGCCATCCCCGCTGCGGTCAGCGTTCGTCCGCGCCGCCGACACCGCCCGCCGCCAGGACCCCCAACTCGCCCGGATCTACTACCGGCAGATGACCGAGCGCGGCGCCACCCACCTCAAGGCCTGCTGCGTCGTCGCCAGCCACCTCGCCGAACGAGCCTGGACCGTGATGAGCCGCGGCACCCCGTATGTGATCTGCGACAACAACGGCAACCCAGTCACGCCCGGCGAGGCGAAGAAGATCATCGCGGAGAAGTGGACCGTGCCCGAGGACATCCGCAAGCGCCGCCGCAGCCGCAAACAGGCGGGGAAGGCCCCTCAGGCGGCCTCAGCCAGGCCGGACAGGCGAGGCGACCCTCCCCGCCCCCGATCGTCGCGGCCCCCCGGCCAGGCCGTCAAGCCCGCCACCCCACCCGGCTAACACTCCTCCCAGCGCACACCGGGCAGCCCATCAGCCACCCGCCGACGGGCCATCCCGGCCTGCCCGCGCATCGCCCGGCAACTACCCCGGCAGCATCCACCCTCGACAACTTGACAAGGCAGCTCCCATAGGGAATCAAATCCCCGAGCCTCCGCTCTCTGAGCAGCGGTTTCCCCTCGCGCACAGGTGCTGGGGAGCCGCTGCTTTTGCTGTCTGCGGCCGGTTGCGCGCACATTGCGCGCACATGCCGGTCTGATTCATCCCCGCTGAACCTGCAAAACGGCCCTGCCGCGGCGTGTCCGCGCCGCGGCAGGGCCTTAGCCATCCCATCCGATCCGACCGGAAGGACGACCTGGAATGGAATCCAACCAAACCATCGCCGCGCTGAGAACACGGTCCGCCGAGACCCTGCAGACGGCCACCGCGCTCCCCGAGGGTCTGGAAGCGGCCGCCCCATCCTCGGCTGCGAGCGAAGGGTTGGTCTGCCCGCTGTGCTGGGCAGCGGCCGAGCGGTCATGCACGATCACGGGCCCGGCCGGTGACCACCTGGCCCGCTATCTCGCCGCCGAGAAGGCTGGCCTGATCACCCGGCTCGAGCTGGCTGCCGTGGTCGCCGGGCTCGAGGTAATCGCCGATCACGTCATCGTGAGGGACGGTGCCCGGTGAGCGGCGGCGGCGACCACAGCGAACTGTGGAGCTACATCGACGGCCTGCGCGAGGACCTCGGCCGGGCCGAGGAGCGCGTCCGCGAGCTGGAGAACGCGGTCACCGTCCTGAAGGACAGGGTGGCCGAACTGAAGGCGCAGACGCCCTCGGCCTGTCGGCTGCAATACGAGGCCGACGTGGCCGCGGCCGACCTCGCTGCATCCGGTCACGACCGGCCTGGCCGCGAATGCGGTTGCGGCTATTGCTACCAGCCGGGCGACGACGAGGGCGGTGCGTCATGACTGGCGCCGAGCACTGCCGGGCAGCCGAGGGTCTGCTCGGACAGGGCTGCGAGTACGGCTGCCCGGGCTGCGAGCGCAAGGCGCGGGCCATCGCCAGGGCACAGGTGCATGCCACGCTCGCTCTAGCCGCCGCTACCGGCGTGAACTCGGCGAGCAAGGACGAGCGGCAGGAGTGGCAGCGGGTCGCGGGAACCGGGATATGAGCCGTCACCCGTACGCGGGCGCTGCCGCGCACCTGGGCGCCGCAGAGCTGGCCGTCGTACTGGACGCGCTCGGTGACGCAGCCGAGTACCGGAGCGCCCGCGGCAGCCAGTACTGCGCTGCCTGCGAGGCCGAGTACGGCGGCCTGTGTTACGACCACGCCGGGGACCTGGACCGCGCGGACCGTTACGCGGAACTCGGCCGGCAGATTCGCCGGGCGGCGTCGCGGTGACCGGGGACCGGGTGATCCGCGCGGCTGCGGCCGCGGTGGTGACCGCCGTGGCCGCGTTCGCCGCGATCGTGTCCTACAGCCACGTGTACGACTTGGGCAGGGCGCACGGCCAGTCCGGCACGGCGGCGCGGCTGCTGCCGCTGAGCGTGGACGGGCTGATCCTGGCGGCGTCGCTGGTGCTGCTGCACGAGGCCCGCAATGGCCGCGGCGCGCCCGCGCTGGCGCGGTGGATGCTCGCGCTGGGCGTCGGGGCGACGATCGCCGGGAACGTGCTGTACGGCGTCGCCTACGGGCCGCTGGGCGCGGTCGTGTCCGCGTGGCCCGCGGTGTCGTTCATCGGCGCGGTGGAGATGTGCCTGCACCTGGTCCGGTCGTCCCGCACCGTGCCCGCATCCGTGCCGCACCTGAACGGGCACGCCGCACCCGAAGGCGGCGCCGAGGCCGCCCGTAAGTACGCCGCCGAGCTGGCCGCCGGGACGGTGCCGAGCGTGCGGCGTATCCGTCGTGAGATGCATGTCGGCCAGCCGCGAGCGCGGGAGGTGCGGGCGTACCTGGCCGCGATTGCAGGAGACGCAGGATAAGCCCCCGGGCCGGGGTTCAGCTGACGACCGATCACCCGGCCCGGGTCCTCTCCCGAAGGAGGTACCCCGGATGGCAGCAGGCGCGACCGGGCCGCGGGCGAACGCGGAGACGTGGCTGCCCGTGCCGGATTGGCCGTACGAGGTCAGCGACCAGGGCAGGGTGCGGTCGGTCGAGCGCACCCTGCCCGACGGGCGCACCGCCGGGAGCGTGATCCTCAAGCCGACCGGCAGCCGCTACCCGTCCGTGACGCTGCGGGACGGCTGGCGTAGCAAGAAGGTCCGCGTCCACCGCCTGGTCAAGCTCGTCCACACCGGGCCATCTCGAGGACGTCAGGTCCGTCACCTGGACGACGACAGGCAGCACTCGGCACTTGCCAACCTGAAGTACGGAACACAGAAGGACAACGAGAGGGACAAGAGGAGAAACCAGGGACAGAGGGAAAGAGGAAGAACAAGGAAAAGAGGAAGGGGAAAGGAAAAGAAGAGGGAAACAGATGAAATAGGCAGGGGCTTCCCGGGTGCCCGCGATTGTGGCGGCCTGTTTCACCGGCGGGAGCAGCCGTGATCCCGCTGCTCATCGTCGGCGCTGTCGTCCTGTTCGCCGTGACCGGCATCCTGCACCACGGGCAGATGCGGCTGAACAAGCACGGCATCCACGCCCTGACGTGGCGGTGGCTGACCGGGCACCCGTGGCACGGCCAGGCGGTCACCGACGCCGGGTGGCTGCGGCCCGGGCAGAAGGCGCTGACCCAGACCGGGTACGCGCCGCGGTTCCATTTCCGGCCCCGCTGGCAGCGGACCCTGATGCGCACCGGAACCACGCTCGCTTTCATTCTCACCGCGTACGGCCTGGTATTCAATGCTGCGCTGACAATTGATTTCCTGCTCGCGGCTATTGGCGTGGCGGTTGTTCTCGGCTGCTGGCGGGCGTGGCTGCGGTGGCAGCGGCGGAAGCACCGCCGGACCTGGGTTGAGCCGGTGCACGCGATCGTCACCTCCATGGTCGGGATCCCGGTGGCGAACAAGCCGTCGTCGTGGCTGGCGATCACGCCCGACCGCAGCAAGGCCGTGTTCCAGCTGCCCCCCGGCCATGACTTCTCCGAGCCGAAAGAGCAGGAGCGGATCGTCCGCGCCGCGTCCCGGACGCTGGGCATCGAGGCACCGGACCCGAAGTGGGCGCTGGCCGGCCCGGAGCCCACTTTGACGATCGTCCCGGTGCAGCCGCCGCCGGATGAGGTGCTGCTGCCCGCCATCCGCGCCGCGCTGGACGAGGTAGGGGCCGACACGCTAGTCGTCGGCCTCGGCCGGGACGGCAAGCCGGTCACGATCAGCCTGCACGGCGACTCCCCGCACGTCGGCCTCACCATGGGCGCGGGCGGCGGCAAGTCCGCCACGAGCCGGTTCTTCGGCGCCCAGCTGGCGTACAAGGGCGCGATCGTCGTCGTGCTCGACGTCAAGCGCATCTCGCACATGTGGGCCAAGGGCCTGCCGAACGTCGCCTATGCCCGCGACGACGAGGAACTGCACGAGCTGCTGCTCGCGCTGCAGCGGGAAGTGGACCGGCGTAACCGGCTGGCCGACGCCACCGCCGACGTCGAGGGCGACGTGAAGGCCAACGTCGGCCCGCGCATCTTCGTCATCGCCGAGGAACTGAACGCGGCGATGAAACGGCTGCGGGCTTACTGGCGGCGCGAGCGCGGCTCCGGCGACCCCATCCGCTCGCCCGCGCTGGACGCGCTCGACGAGGTCATGTTCACCGGCCGCCAGGTCCGCGTCAACGTGCTCATGATCGGGCAGCGGCTTTCCGCCGAGGCAACCGGCGGCGGCGACGCCCGGGAGAACCTGGCCGCGCTGATCTTCGCCCGGTACAAGCCGTCCACGTGGAAGATGCTCGTCCCGGATCTGCCGATGCCGCCGCCGACCCGGCACCTCGGCCGGGCCGAGGTCGTCACGGACAAGGTGCGCACGGCGCAGGTGGCTTACCTCACCGGCAAGGAGGCCCGCGAGCTCGCACTGTCGGGGCGTGTCTCCGAGGTGGCGAAGTGGTGCCCGGACCTGCCGTACGCGGGCGCGCCGATCGAGGCTGACACAGTGAAACAGGACGAGCTTGAATCACGGCCTGACCTGGGAAATGAAACAGTTACACCGGACATTCCAGGCACCCCGCCGCCCGCTGCCATAGGTGCTGAGCCAATGCCGCTGTCGGCCATCGCGGGCGAGATCGTGCCCATGTCACTGGCCGCGCTGCGCACCGCACGGCACCGCGAGGACTCGTTCCCCAAGCCGGTCGCCCGCAACGGGCTGGCCCACCTCTACGACCCGGTCGAGCTCGACGACTGGTTCAAGGCAAGGAGCGCTCTGTGACCACTGTCCTGCTGTTCATCATCCTGGCTGCCGTGTACGGCGCGTACTACTTGTTCTCGTGCTGGCGGTATCCGCGAGTACCGTGCCGGTGGTGCGGCGGGAAGGCGCCGCGTGACCCGGTGCTGAGGCGGGCCTTCGGCCAGTGCGGGCACTGCGGCGGCAAGGGCTGGAAAGACGCCTCGGTACGCGGATGATCGGGAGGCGGTCAAAGTGATCGCCGTGCTCGCAGTATGGGCCGTCGTCGGAGTGGTGCTGTTCGCCGCGGCGGTCGCCGCCCTGGCCCTCGTCTGCCGTGTCACGTCCCTGCGGCCGGCACGCCGTCCCTCGCCGCAGGTCATCCGCGGCCAGGTCGAGCCGCTGCGGAGGTGGACCGGACTGCGTCCACGCACCCGGCGTCGGGCCGGCCCGCCTTGAGGAGGACCCGTCCGCCCGGGAGCGGTGGCCGGTAAGGGCCTGGATCTGGGGCCGCCCGCGGGGCTGATGGTAACGGTCCGTGTCGCCCCGGGCGTGCCCGGCCACTATCGGCCAACAGCGGGCAAAGCTTGCCCGGCCGGGCATTGACCCGCGGTTCAGGCCCGTGCCACGCTCCCAGCAACAGGGGGAGAGCGGGTGATCACCGGCGGTGCCTGCCTGACCTGCAGGCGGCGGCCGTGCCAGGCGATACCCGGTCTGACCCGCTACGGAAAGGAAAAGGATGTGGGGGGAATGACAATCTTGCGGTCCGCACGGGTTCCTGCGGTGCTCGGCCTGACCGTCGCGGGGATGCTCGCGGTGCCACTGGCCGCCCCGGCCTCGGCCACTACCAGCCACTGCCTGATCATCAACGCCGCGGCCGACACCAGCTACAGCAGCCTGCAGGCCGCCCAGAACGCCGCCAGCCCGGGGGCCACGCTGGCGGTCCGCGGCACCTGCACCGGCGCCACCGAGATCACCAAGAGCCTGACCTTGACCGGCCAGCATCCCGCCGGGTTCACCGCGCCGACCCTCAGCGGCGGCGGCCAGGGCAGCACGCTCACCATCATCGGTGTCGCCGGCGCTCCCACGGTCACCATCAACACGCTCACCATCACCGGCGGCACCGCCGGCGACGGCGCCGGCATCTTCAGCGCCGGCTTTGTGACGCTGAACGACAGCAGCATCACCGGCAACACCGCCCGCAGCAACGGCGGCGGCATCTACGCCGCGGAGTTCACGCTGACGCTGAACGACACCAGCATCACCGGCAACACCGCCGGACTCTTGGGCGGCGGCATCCTCAACGCGGGTGACTTGGTGACGCTGAACGGCAGCAGCAGCATCACCGGCAACACCGCCGGCAGAGGCGGCGGCATCTTCAGCAGCGGCGGGGGCGTTGCGCGAACCGTCGGGGTCACGGCGACCAATGTCACTGGCAACACGCCAGACAACTGCGACGGGACCGTCCCCGGCTGCGTCGGCTGAGGCTCCCCACCCTGGCCGGGCCAGCCCGGGCAAGGCATGCTCGCGGTCCCCGGCGCATCAGGCGCGCCGGGGGCCGAAAGCGCAGCCTGACTCTGGACACCAATCCGCGCCAGCGTCCGGAACCTGATCTGCGAATCACAGCTCAGGGGGCACTGCGCCCGCAACCTTCAACTGGACAGGGCATCAACCCCCCGCCGCCCGGCCGGGACCTGGAACCCAAGCAGGTCGAACATCTGCAGCAGGGCATCGCCTGGGACGTGACCGAGATCCTCGACCGCTGGGAGCATCCCGCCTGGCCGCGCGTTGCCGGTAACGGTCCGTGTCGCCCCGGGCGTGCCTGGCCACTATCGGCCAACAGTGGGCAAAGCTTGCCCGGCCGGGCATTGACCCGCGGTTCAGGCCCGTGCCACGCTCCCAGCAACAGGGGGGGGTACACCTGCGGTCACCCGCTACCCGGCGGTATCCGCCCGGGACAGGCGGGGGGGTTCAACGGTGCGTGGCCTGATCCAGCGGCGGCAGCAGCCCGTCACCCTCGCCCGGATACCGGAAAGCCGCGCCGCTGATCTTCTGGGGAAGGGGAACGGGGATCATGAACGTACTCAGGAAGGCGGTGACCGGGTGCGCGCTGGCGGGCGCGGGGCTGCTGCTCGCGGCCGTGCCGGCCGGGTCGGCGCTGGCCAGCACGACCGTCGGGCAGACCGGGCCGCCGGTGACCGACAGCGGCTGGCTGGGCGGCGCCGAGCTTGTCGAGACTAGCGCGGCCATGCCCTCGGCCGGCCTCGTCACGAGCCTGAACACCCAAGCGGGCTCCTGCCCGCAATTCACGGGCACCTACAACCTCCAGGTGCTGCGCCCGCTCGGCGGCGGCCAGTACCAGGTGCTGGGCGACACCGGCCACCACACCGATCCGTGCGACGGCCAGCTGCACTCCTACCCGGTCAGCATCCCGGTCCAGGCCGGGGACGTGATCGGCGCCTACGTCGTCAGCGAATGGCAGGGGCTGCTCAGCTTCACCGGCGGCACCACGAACGTTAACTTCGTGCCGGAACCGGCGGTGGGAGACACCATCACCTTTAACTCGAGCGGCCCCGAGATAATGGATGAGTCCGCGACCCTGGAAAGCGCCAGCGACACGGCCGCGACGCTGGTCAGCGACACGAAGGGCCTGCCGCCGGGAACGTCACTGACCGACAAGGCGACCGCGATCCAAACAGCCGTCGCCGCCGGGAACGCGCCCACCGCGTGCGCGGGCATCACCAACTTCCGCGGCCTGGTCAAGGCGCAGACCGGGAAGAAGCTCACCACCGCGCAGGCGGGCCTGCTGACCACCGACGCGGACAACCTGGCCACCGCGCTCGGCTGCTGACCACCCCACCGGACGCGAAGGGGCGGGGCCACCCGGTCCCGTCCCTTCCGCGCGGTGTCATTATCGAACAGGTGAGCGAACCCAGTCGCGGTGTCATCGCCCGGGTCAGGTTCAGCCACCCATCATCCGGCCGCGGACTGGAACCCAAGCGCGTCGAACATCTCCAGCTGGGCTTCACCTGGCGCGTGACCGAGATCCTCGTCCGCTGGGAGCATCCCGGCAGTCCGGAGCAGGTGCTCGGGAAGCCGGACCTGATCAAATGGTGGCTTCTGAAAGTGTCCGGGCCGCTGCCCGGCCGTCCCGCCGAGTGCGGCGAGTTCGCGATGGAGGTCAGCTTCTACGGCAGGCCGCCCGGCTGGTGGATCACAGTAGGTTAGGACGCTCTCAGAGCCGCCTCGAGACACGGCCGCCACTGACGGGGACGACGGCTTTGGGCTGCTTCGGCGGCGTGCCGGTGACCAGGATTGACCGGAGGAAGCTGCCCGCCCGGGCCTGCCGGTGGCAGGCGCCGGGATGCCTGACCGCCCGCGCCAGGCGTTGGCCGCCGCGGCAGCTGGCCGCCGGAGCGCTTGTGATGCCGCGAGGCGAGTATCTGGGCAGCGGCGACCAGCAAGGCCATGAGATAGAAGGGCGCGACCGCGAAAAGTGCGGCACCACCGGTGGGGATCGACAAGATCACCGGCACGGCTACCGCAATGACCACACATATGCTCGCCTTGGCCGCATTGCTCATCGGCGGCCGGACCTGCGCCCTGGCAGGCTGGCGCGGCAGCCGGTCTCCGGCCAGCCCGGCAGGCAGGTCGGCGGTGACCGCGGACAGGTCCGCATAGGTCCGCGCGGCGAACGTCTGGCTTACCCGCTGGCCGAACTCGTCCCTGTCCAGCATGCCCTGCACGAACGCGGCTTTCAGGGTGCCGATCACCCGCTCGCGGTCAGCATGCGAGGCCCGCAGGTGACCGCGGCCTCCTGCCCCGGCCGCTATCTCATCTCCCGATCCCGCCATCACTGGCACCTCCCCCGAACACGATGCACTTAAAGCGTAGCGCCGCGAGTTCGTGATGCAGGTCAGCGCCTACGGCAGCCCGCCCGGCTGGTGGATCACCGTCGAGGCGTTAGCGTCGGCACCGTGCCGCTGCGGGGAATCCCCTAACGCAGCGTGGTGCATACGTCCACCGCGACGTGGCCGTGCAGGGTAACCGAGGTGAAGCTCCCGGCCGAGTCGATCGAGACCACCAGCCGGCCCGCAAGGATGCTCACGGTCGGCAGCCCGAATCGCCTCGCCTCAGCCGGCGTGAAGAAGCTGGGACTGCGTCCCCGCGTCACCAGGGTGCCGGAGCCGTCGGCGTTCGTGGTCAATTTCGCGGACGCCGACGCGTTCTCGGTGATCGCCTTGCCAGTGCTCAGGTTCGTGTACGACTGCCGGAACTTGCCGGTGAGCAGCTCGGTCATGGACCCGTCCGCGGTCTTGAGGACCTTGATGAACTCCTTGCTGTCCACGGGCTTGACCCGGACCCTGAACCCGCAGGCTCCAGCGGGCACGGTGAAGGCCGGGGACTCAAAGACCTGCCATTTGGGGCCCCGGCCCGCCAGGGCCGGGGAGGCCGTCAGCATCCCGCCGAGCATGCCCAGCAGCGCACCGGACGCCACGATCATTCCCAGTCGCCTCATGACGACCACCTCCTTGCGCGCCACTGTGGCCCAGCGCGCTTTCAAAAACCTTTCAACGCTGCCGAGGCCCGCTGAGAACTCGGTGCGGACCTCGCCACACAACCTGACCGAGACGCCTCACGACTAGCCTCGCCGAGATGAAGAGTTCGTCACGGAGGTCAGCGCCTACGGCAGCCCGGCTAGTGGATCACCGCCGAGCCGTAAGCATCTGGCCGCCACGCCGCCCGGGGATTCCTTAGCTCAGCGCGGCGCACACGTCCACCGCGACGTGACCGTGCAGCGACAGCGAGAGATTCCCGGCCGAATCCACCGACTCCGTCACCCTGCCCGCAACGACGCTCACGCCCGGCAGCCCGAACCGCTGCGCGTCGGCGGGAGCCAGGACGAGCGGGGAGCGCCCCCTGGACGCCACCGTGACCGAGCCGTCGGCGTTAGCGGTAAACGTCGAGGACGCCGACGCGTTCTCGGTGATGGTCTTCCCGGTGCTCAGATTCGTGAATGACAGCCTCTGCCTGCCGGTGATCAGAACGGTTTCGGACCCGTCGCTGGTCTTGAGGACCTTGGCGAATTGCTTGGTCACCGGCGTCACCCGGACCTTGAACCCGCAGAACGATGACGGCACGGTGGACCGCTGCGCGGGCACGATCTCCCACTTCGGGCCCCGGCCAGCCAGCGCCGGGGCAGCCGTCAGCACCCCCGCGAACATGCCCAGCACCGCGCCGAGCGCCACGATCACGCTAAGTCGTCTCATGACAATCCCCCCGCTCCGCGGCCAGCCCATCATGGCCTAAGGGCCGCATTATCCTCCCCCGCCAAAGGAATGGGCAACAGTGACTCCGCTGGGTGTAAAGGGCGGAACGCTACGGCCATCGCCGACCGCCCGGCACGTACACGTGCTGGGGGCGATCATCATGGGCAGCCGGTCAGGCCACGCTCGGGGTCACGCGCCGCCGCGCGGCCCATGCCCGGTACGCGAGCACTGCCGTGGTGGCGGCGAGCAGCGCGGCCCCGAGGGCGATCAATGCGATCTGCCAGCCGGGCATGCCGCCGATCACGACGGTGCGGACGGGGACCGGGAAGTGCGCTAGCTGGTGGACGTGCGCGGGCGGCAGCGGCGGGTGCTTGTTCCAGCCGGGCGGCAACGGATGCAGGGACGGGTGCGCGAGCTGCCAGGGGCGGGGCGGCCCGGGCCGGGCCAGGGCGGCAGGCGCGGCGGCAGCGAAGGCCAACAGGGCACCGGCCAGCCCGGCCAGGGCGGCGGCGAGACGGCGGACGTGGCGGATGGGGTTCATGACGATCTCCCTCGGCTGGTGCTGTGATCGGTCACGTCCCACTGTGGGCAGGCCTCCTGCGCGTCCGGTATCCGACGTTCTACGGATGCCCGGACCGGTGCTGCCCGGCGTAACGTAAGACCCATATAGGAGTAAAGGGGGGCGAAATGAGCACTCCCATAAGAGCCAGCGACCGGGACCTTCGCGCGCTGGCGGCCATCGTGAGCCAGGACCGTCCCGACTTGCCCGCCGACGGCGGGCTGCCGCCGTCGCTGCTGGCCGACCTGATGGGCCAGATCCGCTGCGATAAGGCGGATCTCCTCGGCTTCGACAGCGGCCGTCAGGCGTTCTGGTTCTTCCAGGAAGACCCGCTCGTCGACGAGGGTGAGGAACTGCACGCGGCGTTGAAACAGGCGTACTGGCAGCATTACTGGGATAGCCGGTTCTGCAGCTACCCCGGCCGCAGCCGCGACTTGCGCAGCATCACCAAGGTCACGGACTTCTACTCGGCCCGGCAATGGCATTCCACCGGCATGTACACCGATCACAGCCGGCTGCTGGGTTTCGAGCACACTCTCATGCTCTGCCTGCCCGAAGCACCGGGGCAGACCGCCGGGCCCGAGCGGCACGTGCGGCTGTACTTCAACCGCGGGCCCGGGCCCGACTTCTCCGAGCGGGACCGGTCGGTGCTCATGCTGCTGCGCCCGCACCTGCACCAGGCCTACCTGGACGCCGAGCGGCTCCGTCACCCGGTGCCCCGGCTCACCCCCCGGCAGAACGACCTGCTGCGCCTGGTGGCCGCCGGGCACACCAACACCCAGATCGCCCGGCGGCTCGGCATCTCCGAGGGCACGGTGCGCACCCACCTGGAAAACATCTACGACCGGCTGGGCGTCTCCAGCCGCACCGCCGCCGTCACCCGCGCCTTCGCCGAGCGAGTCGCCTAGGGCTTCGGTGTGTCCGGGCGGCCGCTGTTGATGCACTATGCCCACCGGGAGCAGCACTGGCGTGTCCTCGAGGTGATCGAGCCCGAGAACGCGGCACCCAGCCCAGCTGGCCTCAGCCGTTACGTCCTGCTGGCGGACGGGCCGTTCGCGTTCCACAAGGGCCACGAGGGCGAGCAGTACATCACGGCTACGCGCCGCCGCGGCCGGTGGTGGTTCACGCCGAACACCAGCGCCAACGCACGGCGCGGGTTCTCGCCTGGCGATTGACGAACGGCGGAGCCTGGCGCACGCATGGCCCGTGCCCGGCCGACTAATTCAGATATGCCGGTTTCGCATAGTTTGCATTGCCGGGAAGCAGCAGGCACCCGAGGAGCTAAACATCTTCGATGACTGAGGTTATGGCCGTGGTTATACGGCGGGCTTTAGGCGTACAGGCCTGCGCTGGCCCGGCGAGCCGGTACTGACCGCCTGGCGCGCCGGGTGACGCTACGCCCAAGCAGTCGGCGGGCACGGGTATCCCTGTGGTCTTGGCAGATGATCAAGACGTGCGGCGAGGCAACCTCCCACCGAAGGCCGACAGGGCGAGCGTAGACCCAGAGCATGCGGGCTGCCGCCACCGCAGGACAAACCTCGGGCAAG
>Ga0207700_10001131_pt1 | contig 15311 bp, 13 predicted proteins | sample LARL82metaG_FD_184348 | JGI IMG/M metagenome (GOLD analysis project Ga0207700, IMG submission 184348) | Corn, switchgrass and miscanthus rhizosphere microbial communities from Kellogg Biological Station, Michigan, USA - LAR L8-2 metaG... | ecosystem: Host-associated > Plants > Roots >...
TGCAAGTCAGGAACATGTAACGTAGAAGAAGCAACATGCTCATGCACCTCAGAGATGGAATGCAATGATTGTGGTTGTGGAACAGTTGATCCCATAAGACAATCAATGGAATTGCTACACAAGGCATTCCACGATGCATTGTACCAGGCTCATGTTGAGCGACTCAAAAAGAGGATCGATTCCTCGTTTGGTCCTACACTTGACAAGGCAGCTGATGCAATGATCGAGACTGCGGCAAAGGTATGGCAGTCGACACTCATCCAATCAGAAGGCAAAAAAGAGCTCGAGTCAAAGTTGCAAAAAATATTTTCTGAAGCAAGTAAGAGATAATCTACTCACCAGAACATAAACTCCCACTCTTCTTTTTTTATTCCAACCATTCATGTTAGATTGTAGTATCATGGATACAATGATTTCATTGTACAAATCTTGGAATTTTTTTCACAAGATGTGATATAGATATTCTTCCAGGACCGAGTACAATTACAGTCAGCATGACCACAAATATGAGCAATTCAAGCTCTAGGCCATTTTTTCCAGAAAATGACTGTAATTTTTTCACATACACCATGATTATGAGCATCTCTATTGCAACAAGGCTTGCAGCTATTCGGGTCAATACGCCTGCAACAAGCAATGCACCACCCAACAATTCCAACAGTCCTATCAACGGAGCCATCTCAGAAGGAAGACCTATGCTTGAGAAAAATCCCCCAGTACCGCTATCAAACTTGCCAAGGCTGTGGACCATGAGCAAGACGCCTACAGAGATCCTCAGTCCAAAATGACTAAGATCATGTAGTTTGTGTGTTCGAAGCGTAGCATCTACCATGTTGCAATTACCTTAAATGCCATAGTTATTGTTTGCTGATACAGTTTACTCAGCTAGTTGCATGAAAATTCAGCTAATTTTTACAAGTATTACAATTGTGGTTCTGTCTTAAAATTTTTTATTTTAGATATCAAATTGATATTTCTTCCAGCAAGTGCACCAACACCCAACATCATGATCAGATCAACAATCAGAGTCACTTCGATTGCAAGTGTACTCAGAATTTTTTGAGATCCATATGCGGTCATAAAATAATTAGGACCTATGAAGACATATCCCAATACAAATCGAGATACAAGTCCCACTATCCATATCACATATGGAATGTTACCACCCTTTGCATGAATTTTACCATCATCGGACTTCCAAACCTTGATGCTGTCTCTGACGAGTATATGTGAAAGATATGTTGCACCAATTAACACGCCTGCATATGCAAAGATATACCAAATTGATACTCCTACCTGAAATGAGCTAAATACAGTAAACATACTGATGCCAAAATACGACACTGTTGCAAAAATTACTCGGTTTTTGTTTACAGGTCCTCCTGAGAATATCTTTCTAAATCGAAAGACCATAACTATTGCAATAACTACTACAAATATCAGAATCTGAAATGACGCCATATCAAGCCACTAGAATTTATGCATCTCTTGCAAATTTGTACAAGTTTTAAGAGTTTAATTCTTGCGTAGAAATGGTATCCAATCAGTCAAGAGGCAACAAAATGTGGATTTCAGCCCCCTTGTTAGTACCTTCAGACTCGGCCCATATCTTTCCACCATGAGCTTCTGCAATTCCCTTGCACACTACAAGGCCAAGTCCAGAGCCGCCATGTTCTCGGGTTACAGAGGTATCAATTTGGTAAAACTTGACAAAAATTTGTTCAAGTTTGTTTTTTGATATTCCTACACCATTGTCTTTGACAATTACCTTTGCGTTTTTACCATCATGATATAGTTTGATGATTATTTTTCCATTTTCCTTGGGACAAAAATCAATTGCATTATTTATCAGATTATGTATGACCTGCTCTATTCGCATGGAATCACACATGCAAAATAGATCAGGCTGCAGTTGTGTGGATATTTCGATATGATATTTTTCCAGAGTGGGTTTCATATTTTCAACCACATGAGACAAGATGTCAGCCAAGCTGTGTCGTATTTTTGATATGCGTAATTGTCCAATCTCTATCTTTTGTACATCTAAAAGATCTGTCATAAGTTTTGAGAGAGTCTGTGAGTTTAGTTTGATAATTTCCAGTCTCTGTCTTTGTGCGTCAGTTAATTTACCAAATGTATCAGTAAGTAAGATATCTACATACCCCTGAATTGGTACAAGAGGAGTCTTCAATTCGTGTGTTATCATTGTCAGGAATTCTTCTTTTGACTTGTCAGTTCTACGTAATTGTTCATACTGTTCTCGTATGCGGGATTCGTTTTCCTCTATCTTCTGTCTTGCATTGTAGAGCTCAGTGATGTCTTTGATGATGGTATTGCTTCTCATTTCGCCATCTTTTTCATAAAATGTGGTTGCACTCAATAATGCTGGAAAAACAGTACCATCTTTTCTTTTCATCCAGACTTCGTTGTTTGTAATACTCGAGCCAGACTTCCATGAATCAAATGTAGTCTTCATGGAAGCAAGACTGTTTTCCGCAGTATGATCAAAGAGTGACATTCCAAGTATCTGTTGTTTTGTATATCCCAGGTTTATGGCATAAGCATCATTACAATCCGTTATGAAACCCTTGGCGTCTATTGTACGCATCAGGTCAGGCGATGTATCATAGAGACTACGAAATTTCTTCTCTGCTGCAGTAAGCAGTAAATTTGTCTTTTTTAGTTCATCGTATTGCTGGTTTATTTTTTGCTGATCTTGTTCTATCTGTTCTCTTGCAGCATAAATGTCAGAAATGTCTCTAAATGCGACTGTTCTTCCTACGAGTTTGCCCTTTTCATCAAACAGGCTATTCCCAGAGAATAACGTTGGAAATATACTCCCATCTTTTCTTTTGAGCCAGATTTCAATGTTGGATATGACTCCGGATATCTTCCATTCCTCGATGCCTTTTTGCAGATCAGTTTGACTTCGCTCAGCAGTATGTTTGAAAATAGAACTTTGCATGATCTCTTCTTTTGTATATCCAAGATTTTTGCTATATGATTGGCTACAGTTTACAATCACGCCATTAAGATCAATAGTACGCAAAAGATCAGGCGAATTATCGTAGAGATTTTGATATTTATTTTCCAGCATCATGAGGGCATCATATGTTTTTTTTAGTTCATCATATTTTTTTTCCAATTCCACTTCGGTATGTTTTATTTTTTCTAGGGATTCGTGCATTATGGATATATCTTGAATTGTAATCAGATAGATGTCAGATTCCTCAGTCTCCTTACCTATTTTTGCACCCTTGCATAGACCAAAAAATGTTTCATTTTTATTTTTTATCAGTTGTAATTCTATCAACGGTCCTACTCCTTTTTGTACCATCTCCTTGAAACCATCTAGTGCGGTTTTTTTGTATTCAAGTGTAATAAAATCAAAACATGATTTACCTACAACATAACTTTTTGAATATCCAAAGTGTTCCAACATGCGTTTGTTGGCATCGATGATTATTCCATTTCCATCTAGAGTACATACAAGATCTGGCGTTATTTCGTAAAATGTCCGATATATTTGATCGAGTATACGAGACGGAATCATATCATATTCCCTGTAGTCCAATATTGCTTTTAGTTATTAAGATCTTAGTCAACAAGACAAAATCACCATGTAGATTCAATGAGGCAGATGTTTGTACGGTACTGTTACGTGAGTAACAAAACAACAAAGACATCATTTTTCATTTTTCCTATATTTTTTGCCCGTATTTTTGTCAAAATATATGAATGTGCACTCATGATTGGGACAGTGAAATATGCCAGAGCCGGGGTCAAACTCGATTAATACAAAGTCACAGTCAGGGCAATTTAGTGTCATTAGTGCACTAGTCCGGGACTCTTATTTAAAAAATTTAGCCAATTTTTAAGAAAAAATATCAAAAGAGAGCATTTCCACAGAAAAGATTTAGTTTATTCACCCATTTTACATCACATACATTGGATATTTTTCAGTGCTACGAGATACTGGGGTTAAAGCATGGTGCATCTGTACAGGAGATAAAGCAGGCATACCGTGAACTTGCACTACGATATCACCCAGACAGGAACTCAACAGAGGAAAGCCAGACAAGGTTTACCCAGATTGCAGATGCATACCAGACCCTTAGGACGCAAAAGAAAAAGACAGAAACTGTAACACAAAAGTTTGATGACATTTATCCAGAAGAGGCAGTGTCGTCATACGAGCAGGCCCAGACACTTGTTGCAAAATCCCAGTATGAAGAAGCAATTCCATTTTATGACAGGGCTTTGGACAGACTACCTCGATACACAAATGCATGGCTCAAAAAAGGTGATGCGTTGTACCACTTGAAAAGACATGAAGATGCACTAGAATGTTTTGCCAAAGTTTTACAGATAAATCCTGAATCAGCAGATGCATGGAATCTGCAAGGAATATGTCTGTCTGACCTGAAAAGATACGAAGAGGCATTGGAATGTTTTGATGAGGCCACCATACTTGATCCAGCAAACGCTCCTGCATGGAACTTTAAGGGTGTGTGTTTTTTCATTCTCGGAAGGCTAGAGATGGCACTTGATTGTTTTGAAGAGCAACAAAAGATTCATCCAGAATTGATAGTTGCATGGCACAACAAGGGTGGTGTATTAATGAAGATGGGCAAAAAGAAAGAGGCCGACAAGTGTTATGAAAAAGCAAAGAAGATAGGATGATTCCAGTTCACCGTATTGTATAAAAAAAATCTACTTGGAAAAATTATCCATCATGCCTTTTTTGTGAGCATGTATTAGGTGAACTTCGAGTCCTTCACTAGAGTAGAAAACAGTATTGCATTCTTTACAGGTTGGCATGGATATGTTTAGAACCATTTTGATTTAATGGGTTTGATTGAATCGAAGCTATCTTTAGATCAAAATTTCTTTGATCATACAGAAAATACATAAGATACATAAAAAATCACTTGAGCGTGCTGCCAACAAGTATGCCATTAGCCCAATAGAACCCAGTCTTCCCACCAGGTAGGATATCATACGTGTACGTACCATTGTAGGGCTCAAGCTCTACGCTCTTGATTTTAGAGCCATCAAGCAAATCCCCTGCATGCAAGTCTCCAAAGAACCTGCCATCTGCAGTAGGATGATTCTGTGAGACATCTAGTTTTCTGGAATCATACAAAACCACGTGAACCATCTGGTGGTCTGGCGGAGACAATGTTCTTCCAGTCTTGAGTATTATACCAGCCTGCTTGTGTCCCAGACTGTCTTGGGTAAACACTGCCATGCCAGGCTTTAATTTTTGTACACTGGTTTGACCATTTGGAGTATCAATTACGGTATTTTCAGAAAGGCAGATTGGACATATCCTATCATGATGTTCTTTTTTCAGAAATGCGGCAGTGCTGCCTTCAATCTTGACAAGTGTAAGATCTACTGTACATCCATTGCTTACGACATCTCCAATATGCAATGTTATTGGATAACCAGTATTTGTTGCAAGAGGATACTCTCGAAAAGCTAGGCCCTGCACATTGTCTTTAAGAATTTTTTGTACAAGCAGTGGACCATCTCTTTGACCCTCGCCCAGTACTACAACTGTTCCGTTATCACTTGGAGTTGTATTTTGTGACAGTACAATTATTGTTCCTTTCATCCATGGATGTGGTGCTGTATGATATGGAAACGTTCCAGGTTCTGTAAATGTAAACTTGTATGTCCCACCAGGTTTTATGACCCCATCACTTCCAAATGATCTTCCGTTTTGAGTCAATGGCATGTCTGGCACAATTGTATTTGCAGTCTCAGACTGACTTACCCACCGTACAGTATTGTTAACTCCAATCATTACAGTTGCAACACGTGGGCTGTAAGAATTTACTGAAGCCTGGTTTTCAGACCCAGGCGATATCAGAACTGTAGTATAGCTTGCTTCTGTCTCATTTGCGGTAACACCATGGAAGAATCCATGCGATGCAAGTTTTGAGATTGTCCCAGCCTTGAGACATACCGGTTCCATGCCATGAGACTTTATTGCAAGATACAAGCCAGGGTTGCAATGTATCTGGTCTGGAGAAAAGTTTGCCTTGAACATTTGTAGTGGAGACATGTTGCCTGAGACAGCCAATGCGCCAAGGCACCGGACTCCTTGTGGACAGATATCATCAGCTGGCATGATTTTGTAATCCCACACTCCAGATGCATTTGGAACTGGTTCATATGGGATGTCTATTGCAAGTGTTCTGGATACATCGTTTCTTGCTATTTCTGTAAAGTTTACAGGCTGCATGTACTTGTCAGGTTGGTTCATCCCAACAAGTACGCGAAAACTTGTGTCCTTGTTATCAGATCCCTTGGAATCAATCAATGCCCTTGGCAAATCAATTACAAATTCTAGTCCTTGAGCTGTAGCATTAGCAATATGCACTCGTAATGCATGACTGTTAACATCTGCTTCCATCCCTACAAGATCTGCAGAACTCTTGTATTTTATAAAAAAATCCTGGTTTGATGCAGTCAGTTTGTATGGTTCTGGAGAGAACTTGAAGTATGATCTGTCACACCAACTTTGCAAACAAGTGATGATTTGATAAGTTCCAGGTGAATCAAAATTTGCTACAATCTTTTCGTTAAATGTTCCATCAATTACAGGTGCATCAATTCCCCATATGGTAGCATTAGAAGGATTGACAAGCTGCAAATGGATTGGCTTTGAATAATTTTGGACATAGACGTTTCCACGAATGTTGATAGTGTCATTTTTTTCATAAAATGAGTTGTCAGTTCCCACATCGACTGTAACTCCAGACGGCGGACCACAAGATGTAACACCAACAGGACATGGAGCATATACATGATTTATTGACAGAAAGGAGAATCCAATTATTGATACAATCATCAGAATAAAGCATAGTGTATTCACTATTGGAATAGTAGATTAGCATGTCTTAAAAAATTGGTGTAGATTTGTTCTGTTTTGAAAAATCAACAGCGCCAGGTAAGGGATTCGAACCCCTGCATGCTTGCGCATAACCGCTACCTTGTTTTTGATCTCGAGGCGGTCGCCGTTCCACTTGGCTAACCTGGCACTTGTCAGAGACTCTAATTTTGGTACATAAATAACATTACAAAAAGTGATCAGTAGATCAAATATATAATAAAGGATATAAAGTAGACAATCTATTATGTAGACATCAAATGGAGACAATTACAAAAAATACAGTCTCAATTGAGTTCCAAGGCAAAAGATACACACTTCCAGATGATACCACAATAGGTATGATTTTGGTCCAGATGGGCCTTCCAGAAGACACACCCGTGAGAATGACTACAACCAAGGAAGGATTCCTAATTATCCCGCAAACAGAAAAAAATTGATAATGTATAGTTTATTATTGATAGATACCAATATCACAACTGGTACTAGTTGGCAAAGACCCGAATTTCAATAACAATTGACGACAAGACTGCAAAGGCAATCGAATTGTATTACAGAGACAAAGTAAAGACCGCAGCAGAAAAAGGAGAAGCAATCCCCAAGCTCTCAAACATTTACGAAGAAATCATAGAAAAAGGCTGGGAAAAGTCTTCTGTAAAAAAGAAATAAGAACTCTATCATGGAAACATCTTGTAGATACAAATGGGCCTAGATCTAAAACAGCTTTGTGTACGCGAAAGAACAAACCTTGAATCATTTACATCAAAGATTGTAGCAATAGATGCATACAATGCAATTTACCAGTTCCTGTCAATCATACGGGGACCTGACGGTCTTCCACTGACAGACTATAACGGAAAGATAACAAGTCACATCAGTGGACTGTTTTATAGAAACATCAATTTCTTATCATTAGGAATAAAACCAGTTTACGTATTTGATGGAAGACCACCGTCGCTAAAATCTGCAGAGATTCAAAGAAGAAAGCAAGTAAAAAAAGATGCCACGATAAAATATGAAAAAGCAATAAGCGAAGGAAACTATGTCGAGGCAAAAAAATTTGCACAGCAGACATCTGTTCTACGAGACGACATGGTCGAAGAATCAAAAAAATTCTTGGAGTTATTTGGCATACCATCAATCCAAGCACCATCAGAGGGAGAGGCAACTGCAGCACATCTTACCACTACAGGTAAAGCACATGCATCTGCAAGCCAGGACTTTGACTCGTTATTGTTTGGGGCAAAGAAATTGGTTAGAAACTTTACAAACAGCGGAAAAAGAAAGATACCAAACCGAAATACTACAATAGAGATAGAGCCTGAAATCATCCAGCTTGACAAGACATTGTCTTCATTAGAAGTCACAAGAGAGCAGCTAGTAGACATTGGAATACTCATAGGCACGGATTTCAACCCAGACGGATTTGAGAGAATAGGTCCCAAGACTGCACTAAAGATGATAAAGGACAATGGCAGTCTGGAAAATGTCTCGCAGATCCAAGAGAAGTTACAAGAAATTGACTACAAGCAGATACGCGATATTTTCTTAAATCCAAAAGTAGCAGATGTGTCTGAGATAAAGTTTGGAGACGTTGATTATCCTGGAATTGTAAACTATCTTACAAAGGAACGAAGTTTCTCACTTGACAGAGTGGACACATCGTTAAACAGACTAAAGAAGGCATTAGAGAAAAAGAGTCAGAATTTAGAGCAGTGGTTCAAGTAACCAATACCTTGTGATTTTGTAAAATCATGCCATATGGAAAAACTAGTAGATCCAGACCTATCAATAATTAAATAGAATCAAAGCAATAATGATACCGTCTGATGATATCATGAAAGTAAAAGGCTATGCAGCACAAAGTGCCAAGGCAACATTGGCACCATTTTCATTTGAAAGACGAGAGCCAGGAGAAAACGATATCGTAGTTGACATACAATATTGCGGAATATGTCACACCGACATTCACCAGGTTGGTGACGAGTGGGGCGGATCCATGTTTCCAATGGTTCCAGGACATGAAATAACAGGAGTTGTATCAAAGACAGGACCAAAGGTTACACGATACAAAGTGGGTGACAAGGTGGGGGTAGGATGTTTTGTGGACTCGTGTCGCAAGTGCGAGCCCTGCAAGAAAAACTTGGAGCAGTATTGCATAGGAGGAATGGTTACAACATACAACGGAACTGAAAAGGACGGCACCATAACACAGGGAGGATATTCAAATAAAATTGTCGTAGATGAAAACTATGTATTAAAAATTCCAGAATCGTTACCACTTGATAAGGCAGCACCACTTTTATGCGCAGGTATTACACTTTATTCTCCACTGAGACACTGGAAGGCGGGTCCAGGAAAAAAAGTTGCAATCATTGGCCTTGGTGGAATAGGACACATGGGAGTAAAGATTGCACATGCACTTGGTGCAGAAGTTACAGTTCTTAGCCAATCTCTCAAAAAACAAGCAGATGGAAAAAAGCTTGGCGCAGATTATTTTTATGCAACATCAGATCCCCAAACATTTGAGAAACTAAAGGGATACTTTGACTTGATAATTAATACCGTATCTGCAGAACTTGACTGGAACCAGTATCTTGAGCTTTTAGCACTAGATGGCTCCATGGTAGTTGTCGGAATTCCAGAAAAACAGACACCTGTTGGCTCGTTCCCACTTGTTGCAGGCAGACGCAGTCTTGCAGGCTCACTCATTGGAGGAATCAAGGAAACACAGGAGATGCTTGACTTTTGCGGCAAGAATAACATTGCAAGCGAGATTGAACTGATTCCAATTCAAAAAGTAAATGAGGCATACAAACGAGTTCTCAGTAGCGATGTCAGATACAGATTTGTAATTGATATAAAATCACTAGAACAAAACTAACATCAAAGAGAAAAGATACACTAGTTTTTTAAACAATTAATGTTCAAAATGAAATACTTGAGATGTTGTGATAACATCTTTCCATGGACCATCTGGAACGTCGCTAAAATCAACAAACCTCCACGATACAACATTTTTTCCATGTAACAGACTCAGATAGTCCTTGACTGCAGGGGAGACATCTAGACCTGCATCATGGTTTACAGCATTGCTTGGCTGTGCATCACCAAACACATAGTCCGAGTCATCATATACAAAAGGTCCAGTGTCCTCCCACTGGGCATATGCAGTCTTGTCTCCTTTTGTTATCTCTATCCATCTATTTTTCAACATGGATTCAGAATCACTCCATTGTTTTTCTCCAGACCAGTATACCGTACTATAGGCATCTGCCCTGCGAGTTCCATCGTCATTGAAATCATTGTATGGTAACGCAAAGTAAAACGGATTCTCTTTTGGAGTAAATGCTAATGGCATGTAGTTATCCCTATTTTTAGGATCATCTACTCCACCATAATGATGAATCCAATCCTCATCCCAAGCGCTTGACAAATTGCTGATGTATTGGTTATCAGAATCAGCAGATTCACCTATCCAAAAATATGTTGCTCGGATATTTTCGTGTAATGGATATTTTGCATCTACAAGACCTGTAGTAATGATACCATTGTTTTGTAGATACTTGATAGTGTTTATTATTTCACTATCTGTTATCTCTCCCTTGGCAAACCACTCAAAGTCTTTATCAAGCCATTTCGGATATTTTGTATCATAGTGTGCATTCTTTGGAATGTCATCAAGTGATACCAACTTGTATCCATCATTTTGAATTTCATATATCAACAAATCAAGCTCATGAATCTGTGTCTGGTTGATTACATTATCATATACGAATCCAGAATGCTTGTTGGCATAGTCCTGTGGATGTAATAATACAACTGCAAATCCATACTTGACCAGGCTTTCAAGTACTTGGGCATATGTAGTATCATGGTCATAGCTTGTCCACGTAGTGCCATTCTTGCTGACATCACCTATCTTTGCAGTAGATGGAAGCCTAAAGAAGGAAACATCAGACAACTTGTATGGCGGTCTATCTTGTGTGTCATTGGCACTGAGGTAAGTCATATTATTTTCAAGCAGAGATATCACGGTGTCATTGTTGATTGTGTTATACGGAGCAATGAAGATGTTTGGAAGTATCCCAAGTGTATCCAAAATTTTTTGATTGGTATTGTGTATTAATGCAGACTGTTCATCTCTTGAAAAGGTCTCAAAGTGTTCATGGTTCCATCCATGGTTTGCAACTACAAGTTTTGGAGAATCACTCTTAAGAGAATTGGAAATAAATCCAACAATCTTTTGGTCATGGCCAAAATAATTTCCTATAATCCCAGCAGTAAGATTAACGTCTTTGTGTTGGAACTCACTTATAGTTCCAATCTGAACATCGTCAAGCCAATAGTCCTGGATATCATCCATCCTAAACGCAACACATTGGCATGACTGTACCGCATATACCTCGTGTATAGCCCCAAGCGATATCAAGAAAAATAAAACAAGAACTATCTTCAAGTGTATCAGAGTTTCACACATTCTATTACTTAATCAATATGATTCATTGATTATATCACTACACAATAGAGACCCCGCTCAAGATAAAGACCAATTAAGATGGTACCCAAATATCAGACGTGTCACATCAAAAGAGATTTGATCCAGTCTTACTTGTGATAAGCGGTACAATCTTTGCCCTGCTAATTTTGATGGCATTACTGGTATTTTCCATCATCAGTATGATTGCAATAGGACTGGGAGCTGTTATCGTAATATATCAGATGCTTAGTCTGCATGGAAATTTATCCTCAAAATTCAAGTATGGAAAGCGTTTTCCCTCATCATTTTTGATCTTTCTCTTAGGAGCCCCTGTCTTTCTTGGAGTAACGGTAGGTTATGACACGTATTTCACCCAAGATTCCATATCAAGGGCAATTTTGTTGTGGGGCCTGACCATGACGTTTTGGAGTACGCTCTTGTTTATTCCGCTTGCATTATACAGCAAACGCCGCGAGTTGTCAATTCCTGAACTCACATCATTTCCAAAAATTACAGTAATTGTTCCTGCATACAACGAAGAAAAAGTAATTGAACGAACAATTCAAGCTCTAATAGATACAAAATATCAAGACAAGGAGATCGTCGTAGTTGATGATGGTAGCAAGGACAAGACATTTGAGATAATGAGCAAGTACAAAAAACAAGCAAAGATTTTACAAAAGACAAACGGCGGCAAGGCAAGTGCGATAAACTTTGGTTTGGCATATTCCACAGGAGAAATAATTGTAATTGTTGATGCAGATACCATAATAGGACATGATTCATTGATACATCTAGCAAAAGGATTTTCAGTTGACAAAAATGTTGCAGCAGTTGCAGGAAACATCAAGGTAAGAAACAGAAAGAACTGGCTCACATGGTGTCAGGCAATAGAATATGTCGGAGGAATCCAGATTGCAAGAAGAGCCCTTGATGTCTTTGGTGCAATATCCGTAGTACCAGGAGCATTGGGAGCTTTTAGAAGAAGCGTTTTAGAAGAGATTGGAAGCTACCACAAGGATACATTGGTGGAGGACTTTGATGTTACACTCAAGATTCTTAAAACAAAATTGGTCATAGCTGGAAGCACAAACTCTACTGCATACACAGAGGCACCCGAGTCATTGAAGAGTCTATACAAGCAAAGAAAGAGATGGTATGCTGGCAACCTACAGGTCTTTGCAAGGCATTCTGACGCACTGACAAATCCACGATTTGGCATATTACAGAGATTTGTCTTTCCCTACATGATATTTTCAAGTTGCATCATGCCTTTTGTCGGTTTCATAACACTGGGTGGTGCCATATATTCAGCATTCTCAGGCGGAGGATTATTTGTACTTGAGATGTTTACAATATTTTTGGCATTACAATGCCTACAAGTATCACTTGCAGTAAGGCTTGACAACGAAGACCCAAGGCTTATCCCATATGGAATATTCCTAGTGATAGGATTCAAGCAAATCATGGATCTTTTTCTTATTGGTGCAGTCTTTGAACACTTGTTCAAAAAAGACATCACTTGGACAAGTGCTGACAGAATAGGAATCTAGTCCGGGACTTTATCAACATTGATTCTTAATAACAAGCACTGTCTAGCATGTTTGAGACAAGATATTTGATGAACATACTATCGCATAAAGAATTCATTTTGGTTCTTCCAGCTCTGTTATTTTTAATTCCGTCATCATCATTTGCAGACGGAAGCGGCTCGATTGCAGTTACACTGACTTATACCAATGGAGACACTGCAGACTATTGGCCAGTTTCATTGAAGATTTACCAAGATTCTAGCCAGACACCTTACAAAGAAATAGAATCAATCACTGGAAATCCATTCAACATTGTGTCTCTTCCTATTGGGCATCAGTACAAGATTGTGGCGTATGCAAACAGCATGTATTCTAGTGTGACATATGTGAATCTGGAACAGCCACATCAGGACGTGACAATAAAGTTACCAATTCCAGGAGGAATGCGAATTAATGCATTTTACAGTGATGGTCTGACACCAATTACAAATGCCACCGTCTACGTCAGAGATGCCCAACTAAACAAGACATGGGCTCACAGTACCACAAATGCAAATGGAGACTCGTTACGTTTTTGGATAGAACCAACTACGTCTCCAGGTGATCACTATATCGTAGACATTCGCATTGGAGACCATTTAGTCTATTCCACTTCTCCAGTATATCTCAGACCAGGAATATCTCAAGAGGTAAAGGTTACCACAAACTGGCCCCCAATAGTTAATTCACTTGTCACTGTAACGTTATTTAGTTCCCAATCACATGCTGTTGTACCATCAGATGGAAAGTTTCTAGTCGGTCTTTTTGATGCAACAGGCAACAAGGTATCAGATTCTCCTGTCACACCAAGAGGTGATGCATATTTTTCAAATCTCAAAGTAGGCGATTATACATTCAAGGTGACAAAAACAGATGACAATTCTGAATGGGCAACTGCAAACATCACAGAAGATGGAACAATTACGGCCATAAAGATACAACAAGAACAAAAAACAACACCAGTAACATCACCTGCTACACCCATCACGCCACCTACTGTTCCACCAACAAATAGTCAAGCCCAACCAATACCAAACTGTAATTGCGTGGCATTCAGATTGGATAACGTTCAAGACTATTGGCTTGATGATGTCCAGATAAAGATGATTGACAGTTTTGACAGCAAAGGTGCAGGCATGACAGTTGGGATAATAGGCAAAGCATTTGGAAATGATACCAAGCTAGTAAATTACCTAAAATCAAAAACAAGTAACATGGATATTGCAATAGGTGGATGGAGTTTTGAAGACTATACAACACTTGCAAAAGATCAGCAATCAGACTTGTTACAACAATCAAAGACCAAGATATCAAACATGCTTGGTGTCACACCAACTGTATTCATACCTCCATACGGAAAAACAAATAATGACACACTTTATGCCTCATCAAATAACAATATCAGAATCATAAGCGGTAGCCCTCTAACCATTTCCCCAGATCTTGCAGCAAACATTTCCAGCTATCCTGCAAACATATTCTCAGGAATGATTGCACAGAACACAAACCAGAGCATGCTCAATGAAAAAATACTGTCAAGCATCAAGGATACCATACATGCAAGTGGTTATGCCATAGTCACACTCAACTTCCAGGATTATGCACAGAACAATGGAACAGTCAAAACAAACGTACCAGACATGCAAAAGATACAAGACCTACAATCATTAATTGACAACATAAGAGACAGCGGATATCAGATAACTACAATTAGTCAGATGCCAGATTTGTTCAAGCCTCAAGCTCAATGGGTAACAAGTGTCTACCAGTGGTCTCAAGATAAAATATCAAGTACAGATCTTCTCAAGTCAATGGTACAGCAGGGTAGCATACAGGACACAGGCTCTAACCTTACAACAATTCCAAGTTGGGTAAAACACAATGCTAAATTACATACAGCAGGGCAAATCTCAGATGACGAGTTCCTAAATGCAATACAATATCTTGTCAAGATACATGCAATAAAATAAAATCAAGGATTTTTTGGGCCAACCATTTCATTGTCTTTTACATCATGGTCCCATTTTCCGCGTATTCCCTTGTACATTATAAATCCTCCTGCACCTAGCAAGCCAAATGACAACACAAGATACAGCATGTAATCATAACTCTTCTCAGAGCACTTGACATGCACTTCAACTCCTGTAGAATAATCAAAACAGTCATCAAAGTTTTGTGCTTGTACGACATACTGCGAATAGCCAGAGTTTGCGATCCCCCCGACCACAAAGCCTGCAAATATTATGACTGCGCCTATCATGACAAGCCGTATGTCACTCATGGTATCATGATGTGCTTTTGCATAATATTTAATGTTGTTACAATATCATAACAAGTGATCAAGGAAAATGGTTTTTGG
>Ga0207700_10001132_pt1 | contig 15310 bp, 9 predicted proteins | sample LARL82metaG_FD_184348 | JGI IMG/M metagenome (GOLD analysis project Ga0207700, IMG submission 184348) | Corn, switchgrass and miscanthus rhizosphere microbial communities from Kellogg Biological Station, Michigan, USA - LAR L8-2 metaG... | ecosystem: Host-associated > Plants > Roots >...
GACGCCCGAGGCCAAGAAGCAAAACGCCGGACGTTTGCAAGCGATCCAGCAGCGTTTCGACCGCCCGCAGGACCGTCCGCTGGGCGAGCGATGTCTCATGGGGTTCGGCTCAACATCGGGACCACCCATGCTTCCGGTGCTGTACAACAACAACTATCAAATAGTGCAGACTCGCGACACGGTCATGATTCTGGTGGAAATGGTGCACGACGTTCGTTACATCCATATGGATGGCCGCCCGCATCTTCCGGCCAACGTGCGCCAGTGGATGGGGGATTCCATTGGCCATTGGGAAGGCGATACACTGGTAGTCGACACAACGAATTTCACGGATAAGACCAGGTTTAGAGGATCCAGTGAGAACCTGCATGTGATTGAGCGTTTCACGCGCGTCGATCCGGGGACGATCCTTTATAGAGTTACGATCGATGATCCGACGACGTTTACGAAACCGTGGACTCTCGAGTATCCGTTCCTGGCGACCCGGGGTCCGATTTTTGAGTACGCCTGTCACGAGGGGAACTACGCGATGCCGGACATCCTAGGTGGTGCTCGGCTCGCAGAAAAGGCCGCAGAAGGCGTGAAGGAAAAGAAATAAGTCAAGGAGAGAATCAAAATGAGACTTAAGTTAGCATTTGCAGTTGCCGGCGCAGGGCTGATTCTAGCGGCGGTTCCGGCATGGGCGCATCACGCATTTGCAGCGGAGTTTGACGCCAAACACCCAGTCCACTTCGAGGGCGAAGTCACTAAGGTTGAATTGATCAACCCGCACTCCTGGATCCATGTCGACGTGAAGGGTTCGGATGGCACCGTGACCAACTGGATGTTCGAGGCGGGCAGCCCCAACGTCCTGTTGCGGCGCGGCTTCACGAAGAACACCATACCGGTGGGGACGAAGGTCATCGTGGATGGGTATCAGTCCAAGGACGGATCGAACCGGGCCAACGGCCGAGACATCACGCTTCCGAACGGACAGAAGCTGTTTATCGGCGCGACGGGCACGGGTGCTCCGGACGAAGGCGGCGACAAGAAGCAATAGGTCGCCACTCGTCGTAAGCTTGTTCCGGCGTCCGCTTTCATAGGGGCGCCGGGAGTTTAGCGTCACCGCCTCTCTCTGCTATTAGCCTGCCTGCTCTTTGTGTTTCACGCGGAGTACAATAAGTAATTCAATTTGTATCGTCGTTAAGGAAGGCAACATGAAGCTCTGGTCGAAGCGACTGATCTCTAGAATCGGTGGAATATCGTTAATTTGGCTGCTCGGCGCACTCGTAAGCGGTCAAACTCCTGCGCCGAAACCGCAGTTGGCCGAAGAGGCGTTCAAGAACGTCCAGGTGCTCAAAGGGATTCCAGTCGACGATTTCATGGGAACCATGGGTGTCATGTCGGCTGCACTGGGCTTCGACTGTTCGGAGTGTCATACCGGCGCCGGTACCGACCGGGTGGATTGGGCCGCCGACACGCAGCGAAAAGTGATCGCCCGCCGAATGGTGACGATGGTGACCACAATCAATAAAGACAATTTCACGGGACGCCAGATGGTGACCTGCTGGAGTTGCCATCGGGGCAGGGACAAACCGGCTGTTACTCCAACCATGGATATCGTGTACGGCACGCCGTCGTTAGAAGCGGATGATGTCTTCCAACAGGCTCCAGGGCAGCCTACGGCCGATCAGATTCTGGACAAATATATTCAAGCCGTCGGCGGAGCTCAGCGGGCGGCCAGCCTCACCAGCTATATCGCCAAAGGGACCAGCGTGGGATTCGGCGGATTCGGCGGCGGCGGGCAGGTGCAGATTTTTGCGAAAGCTCCGGAACAGCGGACCACACTCATCGAGTTCAAGGATGCGCCGGATCGTGGCGACAGCATCCGTACTTTCAATGGGCGCGCGGGTTGGATCAAGACTCCGCTCGCGGTGTTGAAGGAATACCAGATCAGCGGAGGCGATCTGGACGGTTTCCGTCTAGACGCGCAGCTGGCCTTTCCGGGTCAGATCAAACAGATTCTCAAGAATTGGCGGGTCAGCTTGCCGACCACCATCGAAGATCTTCCCGGGCCATCCAGCCAGACGTCGCAGCAGCCTGAACTGGCATTGGGGAGTCACGATGTCCAGGTTGTGCAGGGCGATCGCCCGAATGGCGTCGTCGCGACTCTGTACTTCGACAGCAAGTCGGGCCTGCTGCTGCGGGAGTTGCGCTATAGCCGGTCGCCAATCGGCCGGGTTCCCACCCAGATCGACTACGCCGACTATCGCGACGTTAAGGGAGTCAAGATACCTCATCGGCTCACCTTCGCGTGGCTGGACGGCAGGGATTCGATTGAGCTGAAGGACGTGCAGGTGAATGTCCCGATTCCCGACTCGCGGTTCGGGACACCGGAGCAAGCTAAAGGACAATAGGAGGCGTATGCGTGAATGGGCGGTGCTTCTGACTTTGGCTGTGTCGGCCGCGGCGGCGACCAGCGCAGGCGGTGTCACGTTTAACAAGGAAGTCCTGCCAATTCTTCAGAAGAGATGCCAGGATTGCCATCGGCCGGGCGAGGCCGTGCCCATGTCGTTGATCACCTATCAAGACGCACGTCCTTGGGCGAAGGCGATGCGCGAGGCAGTGGCAACCCGCAAGATGCCGCCATGGTTCGCCGATCCGCATGTCGGCAAGTTCGCGAATGACCGGTCGCTGAGCCAGTCTGAAATCGACACGTTGGTGGCCTGGGCGGACGGCGGCGCGAAAGAGGGCGATCCGAAAGATGCTCCCGCTCCGCGCCAGTTCGTGGATGGCTGGAATATCGGGAAGCCAGACCTGGTTCTCGAAACGCCCAACGCGTTCGATGTGCCGGCCACGGGCCAGGTGGAATATCAATACGTGATCATTCCGACCAATCTCACCGAGGACCGCTGGATACAGACCACGGAGGTCAGGCCGGGCAATCGCGCAGTGATGCATCACGTGATCGCGTTCATTCGCGAGCCGGGCTCGAAGTGGATGACGGACGCCAAGCCGGGAGTGGCCTTTATTCCTCCGCGAGGCAGCCGTGGCGCCCAGTTGACCGCGGGCCTTGGCAGCTACGTGCCAGGACAAGTGGTGGGGGCTCCGGCCGATTCACCGCGTCGCGCTACGTTGCTCAAAGCGGGATCGGATATCGTCTTCCAGTTGCATTACACGCCTAATGGCACGGCGACCACCGATAAGACCAAGATCGGAATTGTTTTCGCCCAGGAGCCGCCATCGACGCGACTGGTGGGCGGTAATTCGGCGACTTTGAAACTGGCCATTCCACCGGGAGACTCGAATTATAAAGTGGAGGCGTCTTCCACGCTGCAGTATGACTGCGATCTGATCAGCATGATGCCGCACGCGCATCTGCGCGGCAAGGCCTTCGAGTATCGCATTGTGCGCCCCGACGGGCAGACCGAAACCGTGCTGAGTGTACCGCACTACAATTTCAACTGGCAGCTTACGTACTATCTGGAGAAGCCGATCCACCTGACCAAGGGCACCAAGCTCGAAGTCACCGGATGGTACGACAACTCGGCGAATAATCCGTTCAATCCCGATCCCACGAAAGAGGTCCACTGGGGCGAGCAGACCTGGGAAGAGATGATGATGGGTTACTTCAACGTGGCCGTGGATGCGAGCCAGTTGCCGGGGCCCGCAGGCCGCGCGCGCCAGCTATCGGGACCGGTCCAGTAGCAGGCTCTTAGGCTTCTACGGACGCTATATTTCCTATTGACAAATCGCGGGCTTCGACCTAGAGTTATTCGATAACGCTGTCTGGAACTCCTGGCTAGGTCGAAAGGTTGGGTCCATGCGTCATCGCCTCGTCCGCGACACTGCTCTGAACGTTCTTTTGTCCGTTGGCGCGCTGTTATGCACCGCCATTCCGCTGTTTTCCCAGAATGACGCCCACGTCTCCGGGACGGTAACGGATCCATCCGGCGCGCACGTCGTTGGTGCGACGGTCACGGCTCTCAACATCGCTACAGGCGCAGCCACTCCAGTACAAACCAATGAAGCCGGTATCTATACGATGCCGTCGCTGCCTCCCGGCACATATACTTTCACCGCCGAGCATGCAGGTTTTCGCAAAGCGGTGATCAACCAGATGGTGCTTCAGGTCAGCAGCGTGCTGACGCTGAATATGTCACTGGAGCTGGGCCAGACCACAGAGACTGTCGAGGTTCAGGCTATCGCGACGGCGGTAAATGCGACGAGCGCTTCGGTGGGCAGCGTGGTCGAAGGGAAAAGGCTTTTGGATCTGCCCCTGGCCGGCCGCAGCGCCTATGATTTGCTTTTGACTCAGCCCGGTGTTCAACTAGGCACCAACTTCTACCTGAACGGCAACCAAGGCAACGCGACCAGCTTCACCATGGACGGCATCAGCGCGATGGACAACCTGCATAACAGCGCGTTTTATCTGTACAGTAATGTGGTCAGCGTGGATCGGGCAGAGGAATTCCGCGTGGTCACGTCACCGGCGGACGCCGAATATGGCCGCGGATCGGGGCAGGTCCAGATGGTCACGCGGGGGGGTTCGAACCGGTTCGTCGGGAGCGTGTACTGGGAAGTCCGCAATGCCGAATTCAACGCGAACAGTTACTTCAACAATTTGCAAGGCACGCCGCGCAGTCAGCTCAAACAGAACAACTACGGAGTCCGTTTTGGCGGCCCGGTGAAGACGAACAGGACATTCTTCAATGGCATCTACGAACCATACAAACAGCGCAACTTCACAACGCGCAACAGTCTGGTTTATACCCAGTCCGCACGGCAGGGAAATTTCCGCTTCTACCCCGGAGTCCTGAACGGGAACACGACGGCGGCGATTCCCACTGTGGATCTGGCGGGCAATCCCGTGCAGCCGGCGCAGGCGACCGGTCCGCTGCAATCCGTCAGTGTGCTGGGCCGCGATCCCAACCGTTTGGTGGTGGACCCCACCGGATCCATGGCCCACGTGCTGGGCTACCTGCCCCTGCCAAACAACTTTCGTTTTGGCGATGGATTGAATACTGCTGCCTACACGTGGAACCAACCCACGCCCGTGAACTTCGAACTATACGAAGGACGCGTGGACCATCTATTCAACGATAAGCACCGCATCGCATTGACGCTCGATCAACAGTCCTATCACAGCTACAACGTCGCCAGCCCGCCGCCTTTTCCGGCCGTACCCGGTAATTCGGATCCCACCGAAACCACGCAATACAGTGTTGCGCTTACCAGCATCTTCCGCCCAAATCTGTTGAACGACGCGCGCGTCGGCATTTTCAGGTACCGCACCATTGTGCAAGCTCCCAACGAATTGAATCAGCCTGGCGCCGAAGATTCCGCGCGGAAAGCGCTGCTCCCGACATTGAGCGGCTCGTTAACCGTTGTCACTCCGACCGCCAACGTCACGAGTCCGTACGGGACCACACCAGGTGGGATCCCCGGTAATTACCTCGACCCAACCTATCAGTGGGGCGACGACCTGACGTGGATCAAGGGCCGGCATTCGTTCAAGGGCGGGATCGTCTTGCGGTACATCTCACTGGCCGGCTTCGATTTTGGCGCGAGCAATCTACCCAGCGTCAGGATCGGCGCACCCGCGACGGGCGCCACTAATTTTCTCACGGGCTCGACGGCGATTACAGGCATCGGCCAAAATTCCACCGCCGCGCAGAATCTTCTTTACGATTTGGCAGGCACCATACAGAGCGCGACGCAGATCAACATTTCTCCGGGCGGAACAAATCCGACGTTCCTGGTGGGCCAGCAACCGTATCACGAATGGCACCAGAACGAATACAGTTGGTATTTCAAAGACGACTGGAAGGTTACCTCATCGCTGACTTTGAATCTCGGCGTCCGGTATGAACTCTATAAAACTCCGACCGAGGGCCAAGGCAAGATGCTGGCTCCGGTGGGAGGCGCAGGTTCAGTATTCGGGATGTCGGGAACGACTTTCGGCAGTCTCTTCAATCCGAACGCGACGGGCGGCTCTCCGACCGTGATTCGCGCTATCGGCGCAGGGACAGCCAATCCGGGAGTACCACTCTACAACTCGGACTTGAACAATTTTGCTCCAGCACTCGGTTTGGCATGGGGAGTACCAGGCGATGGCCGCTGGAAATGGCTGAGCGGCGGCAAGGACAAGATGACGATTCGCATGGGCTACGGTATCGCGTACATTCGTTTGCCGATCGGGGCAGTGGATACGGCTTCCGGATCCGAGCCGGGCTACACGGAAACGGACACGACGTTCGCCTACACCAATCTGGCCAGCCTCAAGCTTCCGATTCTACCCACCGGTATTCCCTTGTCGGTAGTGCCTTCCATCGGCCCCGGGTCGCATACACAGAGTCTGTACGCCTACGATCCGAATCTTCGAACGCCTTACACCCAAAACTACAACTTCACGATTACTCGCGCGCTCACATCGGATCTGGTACTCAATATCGGATATGTCGGGAGCAAGACCACCAAACTGGCGCGCGCTGCCGATACGAACGAAGTAAATATCTACGAGAACGGCATCCTGTCGGCCTTCAACACCGTTCTGGCAGGAGGCAGCTCGCCACTGCTCAACCAGATTTTCGCTCCCCTGGCGAGCATCGGCTGCTCCAACCCGCGGACTTGCTCGCTTACCCAGGCGTTCTTCCTGAACAACAATCCGGGAGGCCTCGCGAACTTCATTAGCACCTCCACGGCACTGAACAATAGCGCCGGTAGTCTGCTTTCCGCCGCCGGGCTGCCGTTGAACTTCGTGGTGGCTAACCCACAGTTCCTGCACACGTACCTGATCGGAAATTTCGGCGGCGCCAACTACAATTCGCTTCAGGTCGAGTTGAACAAGCGTTTCTCGCACGGGTTTACGGTTCAAGGCAGCTATGTTTGGTCTCATAACCTGGGCGATACCGAGAGCGATTTCAGCGGCCGCACAGCCGGCGGAATACGGGACGCTTATCGCACGCTGCGCAACGAGCACCTGGACAAACGTCCGCTGAGCTTCGACTACCAGAGCGTTTTCAAAATCAACGGACTGTACGAGCTTCCCGTTGGCAAGGGCAAGCTCATCAACACCAGCAGCTGGCTGGATCGGATTGTCGGTGGATGGCAATTGGGAGCGACATTGCTGGCTTATTCCGGCCGTCCGCTGACGTTTACCGGCGCTCAAGGCATAAACACCGTTAACACTAATGTTGGTTCAGTTTTCCCCTCATCAATTACGCAAGTTCCGGGAGCTACCACTTCGACGTCCTTCACGGCGAATGCTTTGGGGCCTCTGCCGGGCAACGGTGTGCAAAGAGATGGCCGAGGTGTGGTCTATTTCACCGGATTGACCCAGATCACCGACCCATCCGTGGTGGGGCTGATAGGATCTCAGCTTAAAGCTCAGGCTGGACCCGATGGCAAGCCACTGCTGGTGAATCCTCTTCCGGGGCAGTTGGGCCCGCTCGCTTACGGTGTAGTTCGCGGGCCGGGCGCGAAGATCTTGAACCTCAATATCAAGAAGACCATCCGTATCAACGAGCGGTTCAACTTCCAGATTGGCGCCACGGCATTGGATGCGACCAACTCGCCGGTCTTCAACGATCCGGACATGAACATCAACAGCAATACTTTCGGCCGTATTACGGGGACGAGCACATCGCTTCAGGCGCCAGGAAATCGAATCATGGTGCTGCAGGGCAGACTGAATTTCTAGCGGCCTGCCTGCTTGAGATGCAGTGCCGCTTCGCTGGCACGGTTCAGTTTTTGCAGCATCAAGGCGTAATTCAAGTGGGCCAAAGGGTAATTCGGCCGGTAGCGCAGCGCGCGTTGGAAATGATAGTCGGCCTCGTCCGCACGCTGGCTTTGGAAAATGAGAATAGCAAGATTCATGTGTGCCTCAGGGTAATCGGGCGCCAGGCGAATCGCTTCGCGGAAGGACGTCTCGGCGCGGGCAGGATCGCCGGCTGGCTGCGACCAGGCGAGGCCCAACGCGTAGTGAGCTTCCTGCGATTCGTTATCTAATTGCAGGGATTTTTCCAATGCCGTCGCAGCCTCAGCCCGCTTTCCTTGTTTCACATAAATCTGACCGAGTTCCCGCCACGAGATGGCGTCGTCGGGAGCGGCTCGTGTAGCGCGCTGGAAAGCTTCTACAGCTCCTCCGGGTTGGCCGGTTTCTTCCATTGCACGCCCTAATCCCAGCAAGCCGGCCAAAGAATCAGGTTTGCGGCGGACGGCTTCCTCGTAAAGCGGGATGGCTTTTTGCGAATTACCACGGCTGAGCCAGGCGTCAGCGAGCTCGATATAAAACTCCGGCTGCGCAGGTCGATATTTCGCAACGGCCGCCGCGAACCGGGCGATTCCAACTTCTGAATTGTTGTTCTCACGAACCTGGGCAAGCGCCAGGTACAACTCGTTCTCTGTGGTTCGATCGAAGGGCTTCGGGTAATATGGAAGCACTTCGCCGTGGAATACGGTCGCAGGGCCATTCGGTTCCTGCACTTCCGCGAGTAGATCCCCAGCCGGTCTTCTGCGCTGGATGTAGTGATCAGTCATCACCGCATGCACCACGTCGCTGGTCCGGCGTTTGGGCATGTGACACTCGATGCAACTTGTTAAAGGCGTATGGCGCCCGGATGCAACCTCTTGCTGAATCGTTGTTGCGTGGCAGCGCAGACAGGCAGCAGCTTCACGGCCCTCCGAAATTCCGTGTGGATCGTGGCAGGTCGTACACTGCAGCGCCCCGTTACTTTTGCGAAAACATGCTGACATTTCCAGTCGATAGACGGAGCTGACGATCTGGAAGCGGTCTTCTCGCGGGGCGGAGGCATGATCGAAGAACAGCATGAAATTGCCCAGCGGCTCGCCCGGTTGGTATGAGAATGGGCCACGGTCATATTTGAGAATCGCGTGCGGGAAGGGCATGCTATCGGTTTCCAAATGACATTGCATGCAGACCTCCATCTGTCGGGTCGGAGTCAATCGCGCGGGATTGACGATGGCTTTCGCGATGGTGTCGCGAGTGACGCCTCTATCCTGCGCGGCCTGAATGTGGCGGCGACCTGGCCCATGGCATCTCTGGCAATCGATGCCCTCCGGCAGTGCGCCGGTAAAAAGAGGTTCTGATCGTAGCTGGTCATGTCCTGCCGGTATGTTCGGATAGGCGTTATGGCAGAACATGCATTCGTAGTTGATTTTGCGACGGGAGTTAGGTTGATCCGACTTGTCGTAGCCAGGATTCATGGCCCAATGCCCACCTTTTTCCGCATACCAAGCCAGCGGAAGTTCGAGGAGCGCGCCGGCGCTGGTTCGGTGTAGATAAGTACGGACATGATTCCCGGAGCCGATGACAAAATTAATTTCCTTTTCGTCTACATTGGTTTGTTCTCCCCGAAAGCCGACCTGATAACGGCGTTGGTAAGACTTGCCGTTGCGTGCGACCATCGTAAAGTGTGTATCAGATGCCGGATGATAATATTTGTTGTTCAGGCTGTAGTCTTCGACAGTGTTGCCGGGGGCGGGGCGATAGAACGAGCGGGCCATTCCGGTGCGCTGATACGCTGCATAGATATACGCGTGGCACTGGGCACATAGCCGCGAGTCTACATAATCGGTGGCGGCGCCGAAAGATGGAAGGCTGGCTGCAATCACAAAGGGCATCCACCGCCTGTCTTTCACAGGCTCATCCTACCATCAGGATCGCCGTTCGGTTTTAGAACTTAAACTGCACCGCTAGCCGCAGCATGCGCGGGTTGAGAATGGCCGTGGGAACGCCGCCGATGCCCCCTTTTGCGAAGGGGGTGATGGAGGTTCCAAGGGTCTGGGCTTCGGACGTAACGACGTTGGAGTTGATCACGTTGAAGATCTGCGCTTCGGCCTTAATGGTGTAGCGATCATGGATAACGAAGGCCCGCCGGGCACCGATATCAAGCTGGTTTAACTGCGGCGTCAAGCGGCTGCCCGGGGCCACCAACATGATGGTCTCGGCGCCTTGCGCCAGGCCGGGGTTGACGAGCCCGCCGGGATTGGGGCAGCTGCAGTTGGTTGGATAACGAGTCGTAGAATTCACTGTCCAATAGACTTCTTTAAAACCCTGTTGCCCGCCAGCAAACACAGGCTCCACAATCAGCGACGCGGGTATATTGTTGAGCGCGAAGCTGGTGTTGAAAACCGGGTCGGAATAAAGCGAGGCGCTGAACTCGACCTTGTACCATAGAGGCACATTGCCTTGAAGCTTGAACTCGCTGCGGTAGGGTATAGAACTCACCTTTCCGAGATCCTGATACTGGCTCCCGTACCAGTCGCAGAACCGAAGCGAGTTGGGATCATTCAAGAACGTGTTGGCGTTGACGGTCTGGTCGCAGGTGCGGGAAAGCTCGCGTTCGATGGTCCAACCGGCGAACACAAAGGCTCCGCGCGGCAGGCGGCCGGTAACCGATGTCTCAAAGCCGTTGTAAGTATTGGCGCGCAAACTCTGTGGCGTGTTGGTCTGATACACGACGGGCGTCAATCCCACGTATGATTTGCTCAGGTTGTACATGGTGATCGGCGTGCCATCCAGAGGGTTATTGATTTGAACCGGAGACCAGGCCGAGGGCGGGACGGCATAGTTCATCGTGAGAGTCTGTTGATAATCCGCGCGGCGGTTCCAGTTGAAGTTCAAGGTCAGGCCGCTGCGAAGTTCATGCTGGACGCCGATGGAATATTGAATGTTGTATTCACGATGATAATTTGGGTCCAGCCTCCGGTCTGTCTGAACGCCGAACTGGCCGGTGGGAGCGGCGCCGATTTCACTGTCGAGTGGATAACAGGCCGGGCCACGGCAAGCTGATGTCCAACTGCGAGTCTGCGTGGTCACGAACATGGGGTTGAAGTTGTTCAGATTGGAATTGGTCAAAGGCGTGTTGTACTTTCCCACGCCGGCCTTGATCGCCGTTTTGTGGTTACCAAACAGATCATAAACCACCCCGAGCCGCGGCGCCCAGTTCTTAAAGCAAGACACACCTTTCACGGTGTCACAGGTGACCGCCGCAAAGTTGCGCGCTGGAACGAATCGGCCCGCGGGCGCACTCTGCGGGTTGATCTGATCGGACAGATACTCCCAGCGGATCCCGGGCGTGATCGAGAGCCTCTTGAACTTCCAGGTGTCCATGATGTAGATGCCAAGGTCGGCATTCAAATACGGTTTCACGTAGGCTGGCGTATCGTAAACCGAGACGCTGGTAGGAACACCATTGGCCTCGAAGGCGTAAAGGTCACCATTCACAATGGTGTTCTGATAGGAGGGACCCCAGCTGTCCTGGATGCCGAACTTGATCTGATGCGACCCGGTCACGTAGAAGCCTCCGCCTTGCACCACGTAACGATCAAAGTTGTAGAAATTCTGCTGCGTTCCGACGTTGTACCGTAAGTTCTTCACCGTGTCGTTCAGCAGAACGGTGGAATACCAGTCGGGAGTAAACGGAGTTTTTTGCTGGCCGTTTTGATACTTGATGTTGTAATCCAACTTGTCGAACGAGAAACCGGCTTGGAGGATCAGCCGGGGAGTGACGGTTCCAGTCCACTTCTCCTGCGTGATGTAGTACATGGCGGGAACACGCTGGGTGGACGCCAGAAAATTGGCCGCGACTCCACTGCCTGTATTGGTGACAACCTCATCTTCGGTCCGCTTGAAATCGCGCATCCACATGGCGCTGAACTTGTTCTTCGGGTTCATCTGGTAGGTCAGACGCAGATGGCCAGTGTAGACTCGAGAGCGATCGATCTCCGGGCTGCCGTCGGATCTCGTAGATAGCGGCGATTGCTGGTAAGTGAGCTGCTTCCGGCCGGAGAGAAGGAACCACAGTTTGTCCTTGCGGATAGGTCCACCCAGGGAGCCGTCGAAATCCTGGATTTCGGTGATCTTCGATTGAGCCGGCGCGCCGCGCGCAATCAAGTTCTGGTCAAGGCTAGATCCGACAAACTGGGAGGGAATGTAAGCACCGAAGAAATCCCCATGAAAGTTGTTACCACCGTCCTTAGGAACCATGTTGACGAAGACGCCGCCGCCGGATTTCCGTGCGCCGCCATGTAGGTCTGCTGTATTTGTTGTGAACCAGCGACGTCGGGGATATTCAGGTGAACGGAGGGAATATAGGAACCGACGGACTGGAGATTTCGAGCGGTTGGAACCGAATCAATATCGTTTCGCGTCAGGACTTCGGGATGCGCGACGTTCTCGACGTCGACGGTGGCGACCAGGGCCTGGACTTCGACGGTCTGGCCCACCGATCCAGGTTTCATGTCGGCGTCGACTGGCACTGTTATATTGGCGGGCACCTCTACCTGCTGTTTCACGGTATTGAAGCCTGCTATGGAGAAAGTCACGGTGTAAGTGCCGGGCCGGACATCGACAATGGCATAGCGTCCTTCCCCGTTAGTTGTGACGGTGCGCGATCTTTCGATCAGCGCCTCGCTGGCCGCTTCCACTCTGACACCCGACATGACGGCGCCGGAGCTATCTTTTGCAACGCCGGAGATTGTGCTCTGCGCCGAGGCTGTCGACGAGAACAAAGAAAGGATTACGAAAACCGCAAAGAGATATGTCGCGGACTCAATGGTCATTTGCCCTCCAATCACCCGAAATGCGCTGGGGGAATTTTATTTCAAGCGCAGATCAGTGTCAATGGGGCGCGTGTCCGCCGAGTTTAGTTCGTTGAAGTGCTGGCTTTGGTCGGATGCAGCAGCAGCTTTTGTACGCGCCAATTCAGGATTTCGGCAACGTAGAGCTCGTTTTCAGCCGGGCATGCCATTTCGTGAATCCAGCCGAATTGCTTCATCTGCCGGCCCATGCTGCCGATGGTGCCGAGCACCTGGCCGTCCAGCGTGAGCTTGTAGACGCGCCCCGGGTAGGCATCGGAGCTGTAAATATACTGCGTCGGACCGGGAGTAATGCAAATCGCCCAAGGCGCGCCAGACGCCATGGTGGCGTTGCCGCCCGGTGCATTCGGGGCTGGCGGATTGCCCATCCACATGTGAACCACCGGCGGGACCGGCACGTTGATTTTGATCTCGCGCTGGAAATTTCCATCCGGATCGAACACCTGGATGCGGCGGTTGCCGCGATCGGCGACGTAGATATTTCCCTTGGCATCGGCAGCGATGCTATGCGGCGTGTTGAACTGGCCTGGCCCGCTTCCAAACGTGCCCCACTGCTTCACCCAGTCGCCATTCTTGTCGTATTTGGCTACGCGGGAGTTGATGTATCCATCGCTGATGAACGTGTTGCCCTGCGTGTCCCAAGTCACGTCGGTCGGCTGCCGGAACTGGCCATCTGTCGCGGGGCGAGGCGGAGTGACCCGCTTCCAGGCCTCGGCGCCATCATCGGACGCTTCTTTCTTGCGGCCGAACACCATTACGACGCGGCCTTCGGGATTGAACTTGATGATCATGTCCGAGCCCTTGTCGACGGCCCAGAGGTTGTCATCCTTGTCGACGCGTACGGTATGCGCGTACGACCAGGCATACAAGTTTTTGCCGATCTCGCGGATATACTTGCCGTCCGGACCGAACTCGAGGATCTGCGATGCCGTGGCGGCGTAGGCGGGCCCGGTCGAATTGCCGCGGGAGTACACAAAGATGTGTTTCTTCGAATTGACCGCTACACCTGACGCCTCACCGATGTAAAGATCGGCGGGGAGCTTCAGCAGATTGGGAACTGAATCGAAGGGAATCTCGGGCACGGCTGCCTCTTGGGCAAACACGCACGCGGTGAAGCCTAACAATGCGACGAGGGAAAGTAGTTTCAAGAGGCCTCCTTGCGGCACTCCAGATACGATATCAGAAGCTGCGTCTGGAGGGAGAGGGGCGGCTAAGTTGAGAAGATAGAATGATTAGAGTAAAACCGGAGGCGAGGTGTCGCTGATACACCAAGGAGACTGAACATGTTGAAGTGGAAAATCACAGCGGTTCTGGGATTGGCATTCGGCGTGGCCGGAGTTCTGTGGGGCTTCGCTCAAGAAAAGAAGGCGGTGGGTTTCTTCGAGCTGCGGATATATAAGGCGCAACCGGGGAAGCGCGATGCATTAGCCGCACGTTTTGCAGACCGCACTGCGGCGATCTTTGCACGGCACGGGATCACCAACGTGGGCTACTGGATCCCGATCGAGAGCGATCCGGAGCTTGGAATCAACGCTGATAGCACGTTTATTTATATTCGCGGGTATCCGTCGAAAGAGGAGCGCGATAAGCGGCTAAAGGCGGCGCACGACGATCCGGAGTTTGCCGAGGTAGTGACGAAACAGGAGCAGGGTCCAGATAAGCTGGTGGTGAAGGCGCATAACATCGATATGGTGCCGAACGGCAGCCATACGACGATTACACTTACTAAGTAGATTAATTTGGCAGCTCGGAAATTTGCCCCACGTTACGCCGGCGGGCTTCGTTCAACATCTCTTGCTTTGAGTGAACCCACTGCCGGAAGCCGGCCTGCTCGCCGCGAGCGCGAGAGAGAGCCTCAGTCACGATTTCGGGCGCGGGGCCGCCGGTCACTCGTCGCACGTTCACGAAGTGCCTAGGATCGAGAGCCCGCTCGATTTCGTGCTGAGTGAGCGGAACTGACGGGTTCGCCGCCAGCAGGGCCGTGGCAATCGCGCGCGGGCTGTCGTCTACTCCAGAGGCCTTGACGGCCTTCGATACCAGCCCGTGAGCCTCGCGGAAACTCATGCCTGCCTGGCGAACCAGCGTATCGGCGAGTTCCGTCACGGTCATGAAATCGGAGGCGGCACGCGAGGCCAGGCGCTCGGGATCGACTTCGGCGCTCTTGAGTAAACCTGCCAGAAGGCGCAAGGCGCGCAATGCATCGGCCAACAGCGTGAACACCAGGGGCTGCAGATCGTCTTCGCTGTCGTTGATATCGCCGAAGGGCGTGTTGTGAGCACATGTGAAGACGGCTTGCGCTTCGCCAAGCGCGCGGCTGGCCAAAATGCGAGTGTGCTCGAGCGCCACCGGATTGCGCTTCTGGGGCATGATGCTGGAGGATTGCACGAAGGCATCGCTCAAGCGCAAGAATCCGAATTCACGAGTCGACCACAGGAGCAAATCCTGCACGAACTTTCCAGTGTTGACCATGGCAACAGCGACGGCGCCGGCCGATTCAGTCACGTAATCAATGGAGGCTATGGCACCGTACGAGTTCTCAGCGAGACCGTCGAAGCCGAGGAGCCGCGTGGTTATCCGACGGTCGATGGAAAAGCCGGTAGTGGTGATCGCGCAGGCACCCAGCGGATTGAGGTTCACACGCATGAACGCGCCCTGGATGCGTGAGAAGTCACGTGCCAGAAATTCCGCGACACCCAAAAGGTAATGC
>Ga0207700_10001133_pt1 | contig 15300 bp, 13 predicted proteins | sample LARL82metaG_FD_184348 | JGI IMG/M metagenome (GOLD analysis project Ga0207700, IMG submission 184348) | Corn, switchgrass and miscanthus rhizosphere microbial communities from Kellogg Biological Station, Michigan, USA - LAR L8-2 metaG... | ecosystem: Host-associated > Plants > Roots >...
ACGAAACATGCTAAATGGCAGCAAAATACATTCTGCGATGGTTTTTTCCAAAGTCGTATCATGTTGTACTTGTGGTATGGAAATGGAATTTGTTGAAAACGATGTAATATTTGGTGAGGATTGGTATCATGGTAACTGCTGGAAAGCGACACAGGAGATAAAACGAAATGTTTGAAAGAACACATTCTGAGAATTCTGGAAAAAAGATTCTCATCATAGGCCTAGGACAAATAGGGCATAGCAATGCAGAATACATGACATCCCTTGGACTTCAAGTGGATGGATTTGATATCAGCAAAGATGCAGTTGCAAGGGCCATAAAAGACAAAGTGATACAAAAAGGTGCCACAGATTTTCGTGGTTATGATTACTATGTAATCTGTATCTCAACACACAAGCCTGAAGACATGTTTGTGCCATATCTTGATGGGCTATTTGACATTGCAAAACGACTTGCACATGAAGGTAAAATGGATGCACTTGTAGGAATTGATTCCACTGTAACAAGGGGAACTACACAAGAAATCAAAAAGATACTCGGTCATCGACTACATGTGGTACATGTACCACACAGATTCTATGTACATGAAAAAAGTGAACATGGAGTAAGACAGGTTCGAGTGATTGGTGGATGTGAACCATGTTGTATGAATGAAGGAAAGAATTTCTATGGAAATGTGCTAAAAATCCCTCTTCATCAAGTAAGCTCACCTGATGTAGCAGAGCTCACCAAAGTTGTCGAGAATTCGTACAGATATCTTGAGATCGCATTTGCAGAGGAGATCAAGATGGTCTGTGATAATACATCGCTTGACTTTGATGAACTACGAAATGCAATCAACACAAAATGGAATATCAAAATCCTTGATGCCCGGGATGGTATTGGAGGTCACTGTCTTCCAAAAGACAGTCAAATGTTTCTTGACTTTTCAAGAAATTCTGTAGTGACAAGTATGATACGAGCTGCGAAGATGGTGGATTCACAGTACAGGTTCCACCTTATTCAAAAAGCCACACAGGAAATACCTCTAGCAAGAGGCTGACACTGCATGAAAATAGTACAAGTGGGTGCGATAATTACTGGGATAGTAATTACGTTGGGCGTTTTATTAGTAGTGCCTGAATTTCTGCGTCCTAGCCCGACCCAACCAATACTTCTCTCATTTAGTGTAACTAATGAACAAAATCTTCCTAACTGGTGTCATGATCTATCTAATGTCTTATCGAAATATGATGTCAAGGCAGCTGTATTTGTAATTGGTAAAGTTGCAGAACGACACCCTGATTGTGTTAATGGATTTCCAAGTGGTGTTGACATTGGTAGTGAATCATATGACTATGTATCACTTCCATCAATTTCAGATTATTCTACACAGCTTGAAGAAGTAAAAAATGGAAAAACGGCAGTTGACAAGGCTGGAAATTTAGATTCTAAATTATTCAAAGCTCCATATGGTGCGACAGATGCTAATATTTACTCTCTACTGAGTCGCTCAAACATCTTAGCAGATTTTTCCTATAATGAACAATATAACAAGTATTATGATGGGAAATTCATAAAGTTTGATCTAGTTACATATAACGGGTCAAAATATTATACCAGTTTCTTTAGACATCTTCCTGCAGACAAACCGGTTCTAGTAAATTTTGATAATTCCACACCTGTATCTCAGATTGACGAATTTATTTCTGAATTTAAATCTAAAAACTTTCGTTTTGTGAGTGCAACTGAATTAACTTCTATGGATCTGACTATACATGGAGCAAACATAACTTGACGGTAGAGTTACAAGAAAAACCACGCTCTGATATTAAAGTAATTGAAATTCCAAAATGCAATCAAAAATTTGCACCAAGTGGTAGAATTCAGGTCCGCAAACTGGCATGGGTTTTGAGAATATGTAGTATCATTGCAATTTCAGGTGTTATAGTGTTTAATGTGATAAAAGGTGTGGATCTAAATGATCCCCTTATAGTATATTCTACTTTGATGCCGATACATGCTTTGATTATCTTGTTTATTGGATGGTTCTTTTACAAAAATCCTGCCACTGGTTTGGCAAAAAATGACCTCGTCTCAGTCATAATTCCTGTGTATAATCAAGAATCAATGATTGAAATAGTGATTGATGCAATTTACTGTTCAACTTACAAGAACCTCGAAGTAATAGCGGTAAATGACGGAAGCAAGGATGGTACAAAAGATATTCTTGATAATCTTGCAAGAAAATATCCAAAACTAAAAGTAGTACATAAAATAAATGAAGGAAAACGCAAGGCTGTTGCAGCTGGATTCTATGCTTCCACGGCAGATTACATCGTACTGATAGATTCTGACAGTGTTGTAGACCCTCATGCAATCAAGGAATTCATGAAGACATTTCATGCAGATCCAAAAACGGGCGCAGTTGTAGGTTATGCAAGGGCATGGAATGCACAAAAAAGCTTTCTTACAAAGTGTCAGGACGTGTGGTATGATTATGCATTTAACATTCACAAAACAACAGAGAGTGTTTTTGGAAGTGTAATGTGTTGTTCAGGCTGCCTGGCAGGATATAGACGTGAAGCAATTGCCAATTTTATTCCATATTGGATAAAGGCAAGAATTCACAATAGTGATGACAGAGACCTTACTTCATATGCAATAGCAACACCATGGGCAAAAACCGAGTTGGCCCCAATCTCCAAAAGGATGATGGAGGATACTGCAAATTACGACGACGCAGAAGATAGAATCCTAACTGCTCAAGCTATTGTGGAATGGAAAGCAACCTATGTTGCTTCAGCTCTTGTCTATACCGATGTTCCTGAAAAAATAAAAGGATATTTCAAACAACAAAAGAGATGGAAAAAGGGATATGTTCGTTCTAATCTGTTTGTAAGTTCCTTTTTCTGGAAGAAAAATCCGTTGATGGCTTTAATTTTTTATACCGAATTTATGACAACTTTTACATCTCCACTCATTGTTTTGATAGTATTATTCTATGAACCTGTAATACTTCAGCAATATTGGGTACCTTCAATTTTCGTACTTGGCTCATTACTTACAGGGCTTGCTCATGGGTTAGACTGTAAGTTTCGAAATAATCTCTCAACAACTTGGAAGTATAAACCAATAATGAATCTTATTGCATCTTTTGTCTTATCTTGGTTAGTCTTTCCGGCAATATGGAATTTTAGGAAAAATGAATGGCTCACAAGATAACATGACATCCATTTTTATGGACTTTGGTGAATAGATGCTATTTAATTCTCTCCAGTTTATTGTTTTCTTTGTTGTTGTATTAGGTTCTGTTGCAATTATTAAAAAAAGAAAATTCCAGCACTTGTTTTTGTTATTTGCAAGTTACTTTTTCTTTTATTATTCAAGTAACTATCTGATCACACTTTTAATTTATTCAACACTTTTGGATTTTTATCTCGGAGGTGCAATTTACAAGTCAACTAATCCTCAGAGAAGGAAAATGTTACTAATTTGTAGCATGGCAGGAAACTTGGGGCTCTTGGGATTTTTCAAGTATGCCGACTTTGCAATTTCACAGTTCAATGCCTTGGGAGTCTATCTAGGTCTTGGAAGTAACATTCCATTGCTAAATCTAGTCCTGCCGATAGGAATCTCATTTTATACATTTCATACAATGACGTATACAATAGACATCTATCGTGGACATTTAGTTCCAAGCAAGACTTTTAGGGAATTTGCACTGTTTGTTACATTCTTCCCGTCTCTAGTTGCAGGGCCCATACTTAGGGCAAGTCAGATTTTGCCCCAGTTCAGAGAACAGATTGCCCAATCTGAGATGGGAACTAGATTGAAGCTAATTGTTCTTGAGAACTCTAACCTGAAATTTGGTGTCACCATGATGGCCATGGGATTTTTCAAAAAAATGTTCTTCAGCGACAATATCTCGCCTATGGTAAATGACATCTTCAATTATCCTATAGGTGCAGAGTCCTTTACCATTATTCTGGCTACCATTGGCTTTGGTATCCAAATTTACTGTGACTTTTCTGGTTATTCTGATATTGCAATAGGTGCAGCAATGATCTTGGGATTTAAAATTCCTGCCAATTTTAACAGGCCATATTTTGCAACATCTCCTTCTGATTTCTGGAGAAGATGGCACATCTCGCTATCGTCATGGTTACGAGACTATCTGTACATAACATTGGGAGGTAATCGCGTATCTAAGATCAGGACATATCTTAATTTGTTTATCACAATGTTCTTGGGAGGGCTGTGGCATGGTGCATCCTGGAACTTTGTCATATGGGGCATGTTACATGGAGCGTATCTTGCTATGCACAAATTAATTCTGGACAGGGTCCCATCACTCAAAGACAATAAATTTTTCAAAACAAAAGTGGGCATTGCAGTTTCAATATTTATAACACAATATTTGGTATTTTTGACTTGGATTCCATTTAGGGTGTCTGATTCAACTAACCTGACATATTCTATCTGGAAGTATATCGTGTGGGACTTTGCAGTTGATAAAACAATAAATGTAATTTCATTAAACAAACTCCCAATTTTGCTCATTATTACTTTTATTGTTCTACACTATGTGTCTTACAAAAAGAATAATTTGATAGAGAGAATCTCTGGTTTGAAACTACGGTACTGGGTAATGTTTCTTGTCGCAATTACATTTTCAATTTTAATTCTTTATGATGGAAAACCGGAGGATTTCATCTATTTCAGATTCTAGGAGATTATGATATGAACAATACAATAAAAACAAGCATTGCAGCATCGTTGGCATTACTTATTTCATTTGCAATGCTTTTTGTATATCTGAATTTAGATACTACTGGAAATCAGGTTGATACAACATATGGGAAATTTTCTTCGGCTATTGCAGATTCTGGAGAAAAAAGAATTTTTCTAATAGGCTCGAGTTATGTTGAACGTTTAAACTCAACTTACATAAAGCAATACCTTTCTGAAAATGGTTTACAACAATTTCAAGTATATAATATAGCAAAAAATGGTGCTGGCAATCCGTCTCAACAGAGTCAGTTTCTAGGGTCTATAATAGCATCACATCCTACCGTTGTTGTCTATGGATTGGGCTTCCGTGAATTGGGATATTTGCCATATACCAATACTAGTCCTAAATGTGCATCTGTAGGAGGAATTTTCTCTTCAAACAATAACAAAACATCATTTAGCACTCCTAGCGTTCAAGACGCAGCAACATATCTAGGGAAAATAATTCCTGTGCAAACAGATTATTTTTCAAATATTGCTGACCCAAAACATGTTACCGTTGATTTCCTAAAATCTCATTTTGAAGAAAATGCTAGTGATGTACAAATAAACAATTCTACGTCTGGTATATTGACTGGAAATTTTGTTGAAAAAAGGGATCCACAATTTATTAACATTAGGAGTCTTGATGAAATAAACAAACCGGTGGATTATGTAGTTCGTGTATGTCCTGAGGATATGAACAATGAATTGACGCAATTAAACAAAATGGTGTCTGTATTCAAGAAAAATGATGTCAAAGTTATATTGTTTGTACCTCCATTTTCACAGAGTTATTTGAATGCTGTAGGTGATGAAGACATTCGTGGATTTCTTACTGCTTTGGAGAAATTTTCTAACGAAAATGAATTACCATTATATGATTTGCATGACAAATATGTTAATCTCAACATATGGGCTGATGTCCAACACGTTGCTCAAAACCCACAGGTAGTGGTTTACAGCGATGATGTTGCCAAAATTATTTTCAAAGAATTACACACTTTTACAAACATGCGAATTGTTGATACTAGTGCAGAAAATTTGAGTTACAAAGATCTTTCTTATGCTGATTTAAGATCTGTGAATTTGTCAGGAAAGAACATGACTGGAACTATTCTCATCTACTCTAATTTGTATGGAGCAAATATGACTGATACAATTCTCAAAGATGCAAATCTTGGGCATGCATATATGCATAATTTGGATTTATCTGGAGAAGATCTGACTGGCACAATACTCACAGGTGCTGATTTAACAAATGCGGACCTTACTGATGTTGAACTCTCAGGCAAGGATCTGACTGGAACAAACCTTAGTGGGGTTAACTTATCTGATAAGGACCTCGCTGGAACAATTCTTACAGGATCTAATCTAGTCAATGCTAATCTGACAGATGTTGAACTCTCAGGCAAGGATCTGACTGGAACAAACCTTAGTGGTGATAATCTATCAGGACAAGATTTCACTGGTACGATTCTTGCAGGGGCCAACCTGGATTATGCAAATCTTCATGATGTTGATCTGGCAGGCAAAAATCTGACGGGTACCAGCCTCAAGGGAGTTAACTTGTCAGACAAAGATCTAACTGGAACAGTCCTTATAGGATCTAATCTAGCATATACTAATCTTAGTGGTATTGATCTAACGGGCAAAAACCTAACGGGTGCATTTCTGTTTCGAACCAACTTGCAAAATGCTGATCTAGCTAATGCAGACCTATCAGGCGATAACTTGCGAAAGACAATATTGACTGGAACAAATCTCAATAATGCCAAACTTCGTAACGCAGATTTATCTGGTAATAATTTAACTGGAACAGAACTTGTTGGTGCAGATCTACGTAATGCTATTCTTCCTGGTGTAACTCTTGCAGACAAAGATCTAACTGGAACCATTCTTACAGGATCTAATCTAGTCAATGCTAATCTGACTGGAGTTGATCTGACAGGAAAAGACTTTGCTGGAGCAAATCTTCGTGGCGCACATATGGATTATGCAATTTTATCTGGCATAAATCTTGGATTGAAAAATCTGACAGGTACTACAATGCAAGGATCTGATCTAACAAAAGCAGTATTTTGGAAAGCTAATCTTGTCAGGACAAATCTAATTGATGCGGATCTTTCTCACAGCGATTTGCGCAATGCAGTGATCAAAGACTCTAACTTGACTGATGCCAATTTGTCTGGTGCTAACCTATCTGGAGCAAATCTGTCAGGTGATGATCTAACTGGAACAATCCTTGTGGGGGCTAATTTGGCAAATACTACTATGACAGGGGTAGATATGTCAAAAGCAATAACTGATCCTTCTAAAATTAAATCAACATCCGCTTCTCATACACTACCTCGTACTGTAATATTATCAAATTTCCAGGCTGCTACTGGCTGGATAAAGCAATCCTCTAGTGGGAATCAATCATATGATAATACAGATTTCATAAATGGTTCACAAAGTATGAAACTTGTTACTGCTGGAAATGGCTCTCCCATTGTCACCCACAGTAATATTTTCTCACACGCTTTTGATTTGAGTCATTATGTTACAGGTGCTTGGATTAAAGTAGATAATTCTTCAAAAGTAAAAGAATTCTGGGTATATCTCTCAAGTGATGGTTTGAAATCATCTTGGTTTACCTACAAGATTCCAATTTCAAACCATATCAAGTCTGGAGAATGGACAAAGATTTCAATCAATCCAAAACAATTTGCTGTTAATGGTACGCCTGACATATCTGCAATAAATAGAATTCAGATAAGAATTAACGATGATTCTACAGGGCCAGTTACTTTACACATTAATGAAATTCTGGCACAAAAGGAGATATCCAAATGAAAAGTTTTTGCAACAATGGAATTTGGAACGCAGGATGTAGATAATACAAAATGAAATTTACAAAATTATTTTTATTTCTGGTCATATCAATGATCTTTATACCTGCATATCCTGTCTTGGCATATTCTAAGACATCGTGTCAATGTGTTTCATTTAGACTTGATGACATACAAGATTATTGGCTAGATAGTGTTCAAACAACAATAATTGATACATTTCATCAAAAAAATGCTAGTTTGACAATTGGAATAATCGGGAACCATATAGGACAAGATTTCAAACTAGTACATGATGTAAAAACGAAACTAGGAAAGACTCCAGCATTAGAAATAGCAAACCATGGTTGGAATCATGAAGATTTTACTCAATTTAGCAGAGATCAACAGGGCGTGTTGATGAAAAATACCAATGGCAAGATATCCACTCTGTTTGGGGTTACGCCTTCTGCGTTTATCCCACCTTTTGATACTATCAATTCTGATACCATGATAGCATTCTTTGAAAATAACTTCAGGTATATTTCAGCAGATGTATCTCAGGATAATTCATCTACTTTTACAAAAAGTACTCAAGTTTATCATGTTCCTGGAACTGCACAGATAAGTAACCTAACTGGTAATGATAACATCTGGCGTCATTATGATAATCAACATGTTCTTGTACAAATAATGTCCGATATACACAAGTATGGATATTCTATGGTAATACTACATCCTCCTGAATTTGCACAAAGACTACATTCTCATTATACAAATGATGTGGATGCAACTCAAATTAAAAATCTTGGGCTGCTCATTGACAGCATCAAAAAAAGTGGTATCAAAATAGTAACTATGGATCAAATTCCCTCTAACATGCAGGGAAAACACTATCCTGGCTGGCTGAATAATGTTTTTGCATTAAATGAAAAGGGGATAATTTCTGACAAGCAGGTTTTATCTAATGTCAATTACTTGATGGACAAGAAAATTATTGCATCGCCTACTACATTCAAATAAGTTAAAACCGAACTGTTTGATTGTACTTATATAAGACTTGTTCATTTTCGTAACTGAACAAAGTTACGCAAGGTACTAAATTAATGAATTAAAACTATTTCTGGGTGTGAATGCGTTGATTATATCAACAAGTACAAATGACTACTGATAAATTTAAAATTAAAAATGGAAAAGTCAGCACCAGTGTACGACTCTTAATGTTTTTTGCAATTTTTCTATTACTGTTTAACTGTGGTTCTTATTTGGTCATAATTAGTGCTAACGCGCAAGTGGAAAATACTGTAGGATCTGGTACGTATCCAGGTACACAAGGTCCATGTAAGTGTGTAGTCTTTAGATTAGATGATGTAAACAGCGATTTTCTAACAAAAGTACAGTTGAATGTAATGGATCAATTCATTTCACAAAACCAAAGCATCTCACTAGGACTCATAATGCATAGGATAGTCCCAACATCTCCAGTAGTTGAAAAAATTAAAGAAGGTACACAAAAGGGCTTGTTTGAATTGGATCTTCATGGTTGGGACCATGTTGATTATTCACAACTGAGCAAAGAAGAACAGCTTGGAACATTACAGCAGGCTAGTGAGAAAATGAATATCATCTTTGGTCAACACTCCCAAGTTTTCATACCTCCATATAACAAGTTCAATGGTGATACAATTGGAGTTTTACAATCTGTTGGAGTTAGAATATTTAGTTCCGATACCTCTGCTGATAAAAATCCATATTTTGTAGCAAATGGAATGAATGAAGGCAGGTCTAATCCTGCACTGTATCATCTTCCAGCTATGACTAGTTTCAAAGATGACAATGGAAATGGTACTTGGATAAAAGTTCCTATACAGACAATCTTGAATGATGTGGATGATAGTGTAAATAGATATGGCTATGCAGTGGTTTTACTACATCCTCAAAATTTTGCAAAGATGGAAAACAACGTATTTGTTGATACTGTGGATGAAAATGAAATTAAAGATTTGTCCCTCTTAATATCCCAAATGAAATCTGAACATCTTCGAATTACAACATTTGCAAATGTAGTAGGATCGCAAATACCTACTTCCTCACATGTACAACTCGCTCCTGAATTTTCTGGAACAGATATCATTGTCTTGGTAGTATCAATATTGTTGGTTATTGGGTTTTCAGTCACCCGAAACAAATATCCTATATCCAAATCATGATATGCAAATCAGGAAATTAGGGGATTGATCTCTCTTATGCTTAATTTTTTAAAATCAAATTCTGCATTGTCTGCTCTAAATTGCTGCTCTGTACCTCCCCATGATATTATGTCATCATTACTCATTGAATCTCCTGTTGAGATGTTCTTGCATCCATATTTTGCAGGGTCGCCTGGGACTGGCCATCCTGAATCTATTTGTTCGAATACCTTGCGCCAGTCATTGTTGTCTTGATTATCTATCCAAATTTCAAATTTTACTGCAGTATTATTTTTGATATTGTATGTCATGGTCTTCATTCCAATCCAACGATCGGCTAATGGGGTTGTGACTCCTGTAGTGGCAAATGTTTCTGAATAGCTTGATTTGTCTCCTGCGTGGTAAAGTGATTTTTGAACTTCTGCATTTCCATCATACGTTATGCTTGAATAATACGAATACCCTTGACAAATTGAGACGTGTGGGCTACCACTTCTTGTCACATGGGTAAATTCTTGAGGATAATGAGTACTGTTCTGTAATCTATAGTAACCAGTCATTTCTGTGTTCAACCAAAGTGTGTTTGGTGGTGAATTTACTACTAGTCTTACCCCTTCATTTTCTGGAACATTGATTCTTTTTGCATGCCATGAATCATCTGTAGGATTTTTGTAAAGTTGCATACATGTTGTTGGATCATCACAACTGGCATTTGAATCAGGACCAGTGTAAAACATTGTGTCATTTAATGGATCACTTGAATTCATGTACCACTGGGGACCATCTTTTTTTGTCGGATAGATCTCCTTGACACCGAAAACATCATCTGATTCGCTTACTGGCTGCATGTAGATCATGACCGAGTCATTATTGTAACTGATGTTGGCCTTGAACCCTTGGCTTGTGTAATTATTTGATTTTGTATCTATGTGGTATCTATAGTAACCATCAGGTTGCATGTTTGTAACTGGTATGTAGTCAGTCTTGTAGAGCGTTCCATTAGCAAAGAAAACCTGAACAAATATGTTAGATCCTTCTACAATGGGGTATACCTTTACATCAACGTCATGAGAGTCAATCACAGTTCCATTCCTATATGTGGCATTACGATAATTTTGTTCCAAAACCCCGCTAATTGTCGATATAGTATTTTTTGCCCATCCGCGCTCAAGTAATGTGTCTATGGTTCCAGGTTTTACGCATGCTGGAGAATTATCTCTAGTTTTGATAACTAGCTGAAGATTTTCTTGACAAACAACCATGTTTGCAGAAATTCCTGCATTGTATTGTTCTAATGGACTCTTGGTCGTGAGCCATTTTGGGACTAGATCATGCAAATCACCTGTTTCATTCTGCCCAAAGACGTTGGGTATGATGATTGATATTGTAAAAATGATAATTATTGAAAATAGTGCTCTCAAATAATGATAATTTATTTCATAGCTTAAAAAATTGGCGTATCTTGCATGTGTAAAAAATCTGATTCACAAAGTACGGTACTTTTTTGACACCACCTGACACAACTAGCCTCCAAATGCCTATCAAGTATTCTTCAAAATAAAAAAATCACAGAGATGAATGAATTACACTATGGTAGAATATACAATAAATCATTATTTGTATTTTCTATTTTCACATTACTTCTAATATTATCAGTAATGCAACCCGCGTTGGCAATTTCACCTGGGAATGGTGGCGCTAATACAAATGTCAAATCCGTGGTAACGACGCTTCCCGTTCTATCCAAGCCTGTAACAGTGAATAATGTCTCTACGGCAAGTACTGTTTCCGGCAAAAACACCTGCCCTTGCATAGTGTTCAGATTAGATGGTGTACAAGGATCATACTTGTCTGATGTTCAAATGAAAATCATGGATGTCTTTCAAAAGAAAAATGCAAGTCTCAGTATCGGAATTACTGGTTATAATCTCACCCAAGATGGTAAACTAGTCTCATATCTACAAAACAATCTCAAACCAGGACATACGGCTATCGAGATGGCAAATCATGGTTGGAGACACGAGGACTTTGCTACACTGGGCCTATCACAACAGGTCACCTTGATGAATAAAACTAATCAAGAATTAAACAAGATGTTTGGCAAAAAGCCAAATGCGTTTCTTGTACCATATGGCATGTATGATAATGATACTCTAAAGGCAATAAAACAACTGAAAATGAACGTAATCAGCTCTAGCATATGGAGCGAGGACAAATTTGTTCTAGCCCAGGGAAAAATAACTGCAAATAAAGACTCACTAGGACTCTACCACATCCCATCGATGACTGAATTTCAATCTGATACTGGAAATGAGACATATTGGACAAACATTCCAAAAGATAGAGTAATTGATAGTATTAATTCACACATCACAAAATATGGATATGATGTATTTTTAATACATCCACAGAATTTTGCAACACTTGTAAATGGTCAATACGTCAACACTGTTGATACAACACATCTTGATGAACTTGCAAGTATAATCGACTATGTAAAGTCAAAACACATCCACATATCTACAATCTCTGAAATTGCAGGACTTGATCATACAAGTATCTCACCAATTGTAAAACCTATTGCAACTACTCCAAAACCTGCCAACACCACTGTTTCAAAACCTTCTTCTGAAGTTGATGTTAACTCCATAGACTCTACAGACCAACCACGAGTTGTAAAATATGTAGAGCCAAATGGCTCGTTGACAATGAACGTACAATATCCTAGTGCTGATCCTGCCAATGCTCGCATGTTATCCGTGAAAATCTACCGCGATTTTGATACTAAACCCTACATGGAAATATCATCTGTATCTGATAACCCTTACACCGTAACACTCCCAATGTATCATCAATACAAGATACAGACATTTGTTAACAGCATGCTCTCAGGTGTGAATTTGATTACTCTTGATAGTACAAATCAAAATATCGATGTCAATATTCCATGGGGTGGAACTATACTTGTTTCTGCATATTTCGATGATGGACAAACACCAATTTCTGGTGCTAGCGTATCCATAAGATCTCAAGATAATAAAACAAGAGCAACCGGAGTTACTGATTCTGATGGGTCTGCAACCAGGTTTTCACTCCCATCCACAAATGTTGATGGTAATTACTACATCATTGATGTAAAGATAAACAATCATCTAACTTTCTCATCTGACCATGTAACATTACAGCCTGAAAATATTAATAAAATCAAACTGGTTGCGCCTTGGCATTCTATGATTGAAAATCTCATCACCGTCAAAGTATACAATCAAACCAAAGTCTTGCCTTCCAATGGACAAACATACGCAGTTCAAATGTATGATGACCAAGGAAACAAACTATCAGAATCTCCAGTTAACATACACGGTGAGGGTTATTTCTGGTCAATGCAAGTAGGTGACTATGTCTTCAAAGTTGTAAAAGCAAGTAATGGAACTGTACTTGGTAACATGTTTGTCACAGTGGATGGTACAAAGAATAACTTTGACATGACAATTCAAAATCATACTCCTTCAACAAAACCGGTCCTGAACTAAATGGTGTGATATGAAAAATACTATATGCAAGAAACTTGAGGTTGTTGAAACTGATCTGGATGATCTTGACCGATTTGAATTCGAAGAGCATGATGACTTGAGAGAATTCTTTGATGATTCTGATACAAAGGATTTCTCACTGTAACAAATTTCAAAATATAAAAAGAGAATTTGGATTTAATTCAAGAAGCAAGTTGTCTTATTTAAAATTCAATCTTGTCTTTTTCGGTAAGGAGGAATTTCTTTGATTTTCTCACTCCTTTTAGATCAAACCAGCTTATCTTCAGCATTACTTTCTTACCTTTGATCTCATCAATTGTTATCTTGTCAGCTATCTTTACAAGCTCACCTAGTGTTTGATTTGACATTTTTTTCTTGATTTTATTTTTCAATTTGATTCTTGGGACGAAATTTTATACACATGTTGTTCAAAAAATCCCACGCTATGATGTTTTTCTAGAAAATACCTGATCTCCATTGATCGATTAAGCTAATGTTATGATAAATCAGCTATGTTGTTGAGTATGTATAATATGCAAAAATTACTCTGATACTATTTATGCTTCAGACATCACAGCTAGATAGAAACACCGAAACTACATGTGTAATGATTAACTGTGAATCAGGTTCTGAGGGAAGAATCATTGACGAAATTCGTGAGATACATGGCGTAAAAGAATGTGTCAGAACAACAGGCCCTCACGATATCCTGGCTATAATAGAATCTCGCACTGTGGAATCTCTCAAGGAAATCATTGAAAACAAGATCCGCAAGATTCCAAACGTTCATGCAACTACAACACTTGTCATAGCAACCCGATTCTAAGAATACATTCTATTGTGCTATATCAAAACAAAACTACTTGTGTTAGTGTGTATTATTTTATACCATGAAAGCAATGAGTTATAAAAAATTCCGCGAGTCTGAATCACCTTACTATGATACAATTGAAGGCAAAATGTCAAGGGCCGATGTCATAAAAAAATTAGAATCCTTTCTGACTGAAAAACTAGGTGAAGGTCAGGATTTCTTTGATCAATACAAAGTACGTGAAGTTTGAGTTTATCTTGTTATACTATGTGTTAGTTTGTCATGAATCTGCGCTAGGATAAGTTCTGCCTTTTCCTTATTCTCAAATGTCTCTGCTTTTTCATCCATGATTGCATCAATTTCATAACTCTTGTCAACTAGAACATTTGCAACATGATCATCTAGAGTGCCGTTACCCATTAGATAATATGCAAATACTGTATTCTTCTGTCCAATTCTGTGCAGTCTGTCTTCTGCCTGTCTGTGTATTGCAGGACTCCAGTCAAGCTCTGCAAATATGACATATCGAGCATTACTCAAGTTTATACCAACATTTCCAGCTCGAAGGCCTGCAATGATTAACTTGGTCTCGCCATTTTGGAATCTGTCTATTCCTTCTTGTCTTTCCTTGTCGCTTTGGCCGCCTATGATTGATGCTGGTGAGTATTCTGAAAGGCTTCGATGTAACAATTCATGAATTGCCTTGTGGTGGCAGAATACTACAACACTTTCTTCAATCTCCATGATGTTTTTAACAAACTCTATCACATGCGGAACCTTTGCAATACCCGCTGCCTGTCTCTCACTCTGTATTGCTCTCTTGTATGATGAGAACTTGTCAAATGCACTTGTTGCACTCTTTTGTTCTTCTTCCAATCTCTCCCAAATCTTGCCAAGTTCTGTTTGATAATAATTGATATCTGAATCAATAAGCTCCTTGTATCTTACCTTGTCTTTTAGCTCTTTTAGAACATCAGATTTTTTTCGTCTCAGCATGACATGTTTTCGTAGCTCCTCTCCCAAACTTGCACGCTTGTTCTCAAGAACAATTGCCTTTCCTTTTTCGTTTACATAGCAGAAGTATTCACAAAACTCTTCAAACGTTCCAAGTAGACCTGGTCGTAGTATGTCTACGATTGGCCATATCTCTGAACCCCTGTTGTAAATTGGTGTTCCGGATAATCCAACTCTGTATTTCACA
>Ga0207700_10001134_pt1 | contig 15287 bp, 12 predicted proteins | sample LARL82metaG_FD_184348 | JGI IMG/M metagenome (GOLD analysis project Ga0207700, IMG submission 184348) | Corn, switchgrass and miscanthus rhizosphere microbial communities from Kellogg Biological Station, Michigan, USA - LAR L8-2 metaG... | ecosystem: Host-associated > Plants > Roots >...
GGAACACGCGGGTGATTTCCTGTGGAAATACCTCGATCAGCCCGGCGTTCGGATCAAAATTACGCTGCAGCGTGACATTGAATTGCGGCTTTTCGGCACGCGCGCCGTGATAGGCCAGATTGAGGCTTTCATCAACCAGCGCATTGACGTCGGCGGGCCGGTGCTCGCCACTTCCCTCGCGCGAATGCAACAGCATGTTCTTGACGATGGAATCGGCGCGCTTGCCGTGCTGCACGACCTTCTGCAAATTGTCCTTCAAAAGCCCTGTCAATTCATCGACTTCCGCGCGCATCTTGCCGGCAAGCGTCGCCTGCTTGAGGACGTCGTTGAGCTCGTCGGTCAATTCCGCTGACAGCGCCGAGAAATTATTGACGAAATTGAGCGGATTCTTGATTTCGTGAGCGATGCCGGCGGTGAGTTGGCCGAGCGAGGCCAATTTCTCGGTCTGGATCAGGCGGTCCTGCGCTGTGCGCAAGTCGTCGAGGGATTTTGACAACTCGCGGGTACGCTGCTGAACCTGCTCGAACAGGCTGACATTCGAAATCGCGATCTCGGCCTGATCGGCAAAGCTCTCGATCGCCTCGATCTGGCGCGGCGTGAACGGCGTCAGGTGCGATTGCCGGAGCGTGATGCCTCCGATCACCTCGCCGTCGCGCATCAGCGGGACCGTCAGAGTCGCGCGCGGTCCGCCCATGCCGATAATGCCTCCTTCCGCAAATTCCGGATCGTCCATGGTATTCGGGATATAGACGGTACGCTTCTCCCGAGCCGCTCGGGCGAGCGCTGATCCTTTTTGATCGATCGCGATCGGGTGATCTTTCATGTGCTGCAGCACGTCGCGCAGCACGTCGGTCTGAACCCCGGAGAACGCTGCGACATAAAACTTGTCGCCGCGCAAAATGAAGATCGTCGAGGCCAGGGCCCGACAGAGCTCGCGCGACGTCTCGACGATGACGTCGAAGACCGGCTGCAACGCATCGGGCGACCGGCTGATGACCTTCAGCACATCAGCACTTGCCGTCTGGAACTGCAGCGACTCCTGCAAATCCCGCGTCTTCGCCTGAACCTCGTCGAACAGGCGGACATTCTCAATCGCAATCACGGCCTGGTCGGCGAAGGTGGTGACCAGCTCGATCTGCTTGTCGGTAAAGGGCCGCACGTTCTTGCGCAACAGCGCAAGTGCGCCAACCGGCTTGCCTTCGCGCACGAGGGGTACGCCGAGAATTGTGCGGGGGTCGCCGCTCAATCTCTGGGCTTCCGGGAAGGAATAGTCGGGGTCAGCGTGCGCGTCGTGGACATGGATCACTTTGCCCTCAAGCAAGGTGCGCCCGGTGATGGTCGCACGCTCCGGCTTGATCGGGATGTCCTTGACGTAATCCATGAATTCGGAAGCAAAGCCGTGGGAGCCGGCGCGAAAATACTCGTCACCTCTTTGGCGCGTGATCACTGCCATATCCGCCTCGCACAGGCGTGCCGCCGACTCGACAAGGGTATCGAGCACCGTCTGCAAATCGAACGCCGAGCGGCTGATGACCTTGAGCACGTCGGCGGTCGCGGTCTGCTGCTGCAGCGATTCCGTGAGATCGTCGGTGCGCTGGCGCAATTCCCTGAGCAGCCGCGCGTTTTCGATGGCGATCACCGCTTGTTTGGCGAAATTGCTCAAAAGCTCGATCTGCTTGTCGCCAAACGGGCGCACCTCCTGGCGATAGATGGTGATCACGCCGATCACTTCATCTTCCCGCAACATCGGCACGACGGCAACCGTGCGGGCGCCACCGAGCTCGACCAACTCAATCGTGGCCGGATAGCGTTCGAGGTAGGCAGGGTTGGTTCGCAGGTCCGCGAGGTGAACCACCTGCTTGGTGCGAATTGTGGTCGCCAGCGTGCTTTGTGGATGTGGGCGAGAGACCTTGTTGGCCCGTGCCGCAGCAAATGCCGCCGGCGCATTGTAGAGCGCGGCCTGACGCACTAAACCATCCTCGACCAGATTCATCGAGCCGAATTCGGCGCCGCAAACCCGCGTGGCGTTCTCCAGCATCTTTTCGAACACCGGCGCAAGGTCGCTCGGCGACGAGCTGATGATCTGAAGCACTTCGGACGTCGCGGTCTGCTGTTGCAGGGATTCGGAAAGGTCATCGGTGCGGGCGTGCAGCTCCTGCAGCAGGCGGGTGTTTTCGATCGCAATGACGGCCTGTGCGGCAAAGGACTTTACGAGGTCGATCTGTTTATCCGTGAACGGCCGCACTTCGGTGCGGTAAATAAAAATGGCGCCCACCAGCGTTTCATCCTTGACCATCGGAACGCAGACGGTAGATCGCGCGCCACCGAGCCTCGCAGCCGCGCCGATCACCGCTTCTGCCGTGTCGTCGGCGGTGTGGCTCGCCTGTTTTGTCTCCATGACACGATCAAGATGGCTGCCCGGCGTCGGCCGAAACCATGTGGATTCCGAAAAGAATTGAGCAAGTTTCGGAGGAGTGCCCACTCCTGCCACCCATCGCGCTCTATCGCCGTCAATGAGGAACAAGTTACCGAATTTGGCCTCGCAGATACGTACTGCGTTTTCGAGCATGGCATTGAAAACAGGTTTTAGCTCGCCGGGCGAACTCGAGATGACCTGCAATACTTCCGATGTCGCAGTCTGCCGCTCCAGCGCCTCCTTGGTCTCGTTGAACAGCCGCACGTTCTCGATCGCGATCACGGCCTGATCGGCGAAGGTCTGCAGCAAGGCGATCTGCTTGTCGCTGAAGGGGTTCACCTCGGTGCGGCGGAGCACGATCGCGCCGATGCTCTCGCCTTCGCGCAATAGCGGCACGCTTAAGATGCTGCGATGGCCCATGCGGCGCGCTAGTTCTCGGCCCTCGGGAAAATCCGCGCTTTCGGACAGGTCATGAACATGCACCGTTTTCCCGTCGAGGAACGCGCGTCCAGCGGTCCAGTTACGGTTGATCGGCCACTTCTCCATACCGGCGAACGGTATCGGACCATGATGCGCACTGAACCGGAGGTCGTCGCCGTCCTTCAGAGCCACCATGGCATCGTAGGCATCGCAGAGTTCACACGCCGACTCGACAATGCCCTTGAGAACCGGCTCAACATCGGTTGGCGAGGAGGCGATTACCTTCAGGATATTGGCGCTCCCGGTCTGGTAGGTCAGCGCTTCCGTGAGATCGCGGGTTTTCGCCTGCACCTCATTGAACAATCGCGCGTTCTCGATGGCGATCACCGCCTGGTCGGCGAAGGTTTGCAGCAGCTGGACATGCTGGGCCGCGAATGTCCCAGGCTCCTTGCGCGTGACGATGATGACGCCGATCGGACCTTCGTCGCTGTTCATTGGCACGAGCAGCATGCTGCGAAAGCCGCGCGCCCGCGCCGTCGCCTTGGCCGCCGCCGGTACGCGCGATTCGGCTTCCAAGTCGAAAACCTGCGCGACCTCGCCGCCGCGGACCAGCTCGAACAGCGGATAGTCGGCCAGCCGACGCGGGTACAACGCCTTAAGCGCGGCATCAGCGCCGGGACTAACCGGGGTGAACGCCCCCAGATCGACCCTCTCGCCGACGAACATCGACACGGTGGCGGAGTGGCCGCCGACCAGTTGGGTCGATCGCATCGCGATGGCGTCGAACACCGGTTGCAGGTCGGATGGCGAAGAGGCGATCACCCTTAGAACCTCGGCGGTCGCGGTCTGCCGCTCCAGCGCCTCCTTGGTCTCGTTGAACAGCCGCACGTTTTCGATCGCGATCACCGCCTGGTCGGCGAAAGTCTGCAATAGCTGGACGTGATGGTCGGCAAACCGGCCCGGCTCGGCGCGCGTGAGGCTGATCATGCCGATCGGCGTGCCTTGATGCATGAGGGGTGTGAACAGCACGCTGCGAAAACCGCGCAGCCGCCCGAGTTCCCGGTTCGCGACCGGCACGTTTTCCGATTCGGTATCGGCGAACTGCACGGTTTGGCCGTCGCGGACCAGCGCAAAGGTTGGAAACTCGGCGAGTAGTCTCGGGAAGGATGACTTCAGGGTTTCGTCGGCTGCCGGATCGGTCGGCGTATAGGCCACCAGATGAAGCTCGTCACCGATGAAGCGCAGCACGGTCGTTGAAAAGCCGCCGAGCAGACGCTTGGCGCTTTCGGCGATCGCGGCGAACACCGGCTGCACGTCCGAAGGCGAAGAGGCGATGACCTTGAGGATATCGGCGGTGGCGGTCTGCCGCTCCAGCGCCTCCCGGGTTTCGTTGAACAGCCGGGCGTTCTCGATCGCGATCGCGGCCTGGTCGGCAAAGCTCTGCAGCTGAGCCAGTTCGTCCGGCGTGAAAGGAGCCAGCCGATCGCGGTGAACGATAAGAACGCCGATCGCCTGGCTGCGAAGGCGCAGCGGAGTTCCGCAAAGGGTACGGGTGCCGCCGGCACGCGCCGGACGCAAGCCCGGCCAGTCGGCAATCGCGGGGTCGACATTGTCGATGTCGGGCAGATGGATCTGGCGTTTCTCGGCGAATGTCGCGCCCGGCAGGCTATGGCCGCCGATCCGGAGCTGGGCCACCGGGACTTCGGCGTCGATCCGCTCCGAGCTCGCGCCGTCGTGGATGACCTGGCCCCACTTGTCACCGTCAGCGACAAAGATCGATACGCTGGAAGCCTCGAACAGGCGCTTCGTTGTTTCAGCGATCTGATGGAGCGACTGTCTAGCGTTGCCTGAAACGGTGCCGATCGTGCGCAGGATTTCGGCGCTGGCGGCCTGGCGTTCGCGGGCAACGCGTAATTCGTCCCGCAACCGGGCGTTTTCCCGCTCGAGATCGGAGGCTACGTCCTCGGGAAGCAGCGTCATTCGGCACCCTGTACCCAACCGTAACCCTATTATTTCACTAGGGAACCGGCTGGGCTAGAGGCGCGGCTCGTCAATCCGGGGCGATACGAAGGCATCGACCCCGGAATCTTGGGATTCCCCAATTGCGCATCTGAGGCTAGTGCGAGCGCACCATCCCGGAATGACGAATTGAGGGCTTCAGGTTCCGGGTCTCGAGACGTCGGTCTCCTTTGAGGTGATGAATTCCAACAGCACTGGAATGCCTTCCTGGGTCTTTTGAATGCCGCGCTTGATCGCCGGCACGATGTCCTCAGGCTTGGTCACCCGCTCGCCATAGCCGCCAAAGGCGCGCGCCATCGCGGCGTAATCGCCGGAGATGTCGGTCGAACGATATTTCTCGGTCGAGATCGGCATCACCTTCAATTCGATCGCCATGGAAAAATTGTTGAGCAGGATCGACATGATCGGAATCCGCTCGCGCACCGCGGTCTCGAAATCCATGCCGGTGAAGCCGATCGCGGCATCGCCCCAGACATTGATGCAGAGCTTGTCCGGCTTTGCGAGCTTGGCGCCCATCGCAAGCCCGAGGCCATAACCGAGCTGGGTGGTCTTGCCCCAGCCGAGATAGGACAACGGCTCGACCGGCTTCCAGAACGGCGAAAGCTGGTCGCGCGGGCTGCCGGCATCATGGGTGATGATGGTGTTCCTGATGTCGACGGTGTGCTGCAAATCCCACAGCACGCGATAGGGATTGAGCGGGGCGTCCTCGCTCCTGAGCTTCGGCATCCATTTCGCCAGCCACTCCTTGTGCGAGGCAGCGATCTCGGCGGCGACGTTCGATGCGTCGCGGTCTGAGGTGACGGTCTTGCCGATCTCTTCAAGCAGCGCATCGAGCACGAGGCCGGCATCGCCGACGAGGCCGATCCTGGCTTCCACGTCCTTGTTGAGATGGTTGGGGTCGAGCGTCGAGTGGATGATGGTTTTGCCGGCCGGCATCTTGATGCCAAAATTGGTTTCAGTGAACGAGCAGCCGATGCCGAAGATCACGTCGGCCTCGGCAAGGAATTTCGGCACCGCGCGCGGCACCGCAAGACCGCCCGAACCGAGTGAGAGCGGATGCGTCTCCGGAAAGGCCGACTTGCCGCCCAGGCTCGTGGTGACGGGGATGGCGAGCCGTTCGGCGAGACGTTTCAACTGCGGCCAGGCTTTTGCGTAGTGCACGCCCTGGCCGGCATAGAGCACCGGACGTTTGGCGCCGACGAGCAGCGCCGCCGCCTCCTTCACATGCGCGGGATCGGCGCCGTAGCGGGTACGCAGCACCGGCGTGTAGTTCAAGGGTTCCGGCACCTCCTCGTTCCACATGTCGGAGGGGATTTCCACGATCACCGGTCCGCCGCGGCCGTTCTTGAGCTTGGTGAAGGCGCGGCGAAAGATGTTGCCGACTTCGGCGGCGAGATTGATCGGCTCCGACGACTTCGCAAACGCCTTCATCGCCTGGCTGGAATTGAAGTTCGGCTCGATATTGGCAATCCTGCGCGCGTAGCCCATCGGCAGCACCAGCACGGGCACCGATTCGCCAAAACACTGGGCGACGCCGCCCATGGCGTTTTCGGCGCCGGGGCCATGCTGCATGCAGAACGCGCCGATCGAACGGCCCGAGGTGACGCGCGAGATCGCATCGGCCATATGCAGGCCGATCCGCTCCTGACGCACCATGATCGGGCGGATGTCGGCGTTGGCGGCGTGTTCGATCAGGTGATTGACGGGATAGCCGCAGAGGATCTCGATCCCCTCGCGCTTCATGATTTCTGCGATGGCCGTGCCGAGTTTCATGACGAACCCTCCCCGAAGCGGCCGATATTGGTTTCGGCCTGTTGGAGGATAGTTGGAACAGGAATCGGGTGATCGGTAAAGCGCCGATGCGACGTGTCAGGGAAGCTCAGATATCCCGTTTTGCATTTCGGCAGGCGCCGGGGGCGGCGCGCGGAAGGCCCACGTGGTGTTGTTGCGACGGTTGAACAGCGCAGCCATCAATCCACGAGCGCTGTCGCGCATCAAAAGGGTCGAATGCGAGACCGAGGCGATGGCGCGCTGTTCTTCCGTCCTGTCGCAGACGATGCCGATATAGTTCTCGCGAACTTCTTGTTCCTGCACGTGCATGCCGCCCGCCGGCTCAACTGATGCGCGAGCTTGTGAGCGCAATCAAGAACGGCCGGTAAATTTTCGATCCCCTACGAATACCGCTGCGACGGAACGACGCCTGGGCTGTCGTCACTGTGGACCAAGAGGCTGAAGGAATATTTGCCCGCCTTAACCAATCGTTCAGCACCTTCGTGAACGCTCCGACAACCACTCCAATCCTAAATTGCGCCGGAGGCCATCGCCGCGGGAGAACTCCCCGGGGAAAAAATTGCATCGGACAGGAGTTTTGAATGCGTGGGCTGATTTCGAGATTCCTGAGCGATCAATCCGGCGCGACCGCGATCGAATATTGCCTGATCGCCACCGGGATCGCATTCGCGATCATCGCGACCGTCCAGGGCATCGGACCCCAGCTCAACACCAAATTCACCTCGGTCAACACGTCGTTGAAATAGCGCCAGAGACAGCAGGCGCCATGCAGGAGCTGCTGTTCGGGAGCTGGGGTCCTCAAATCATTGCTTACAGCCAGCAACATCCGTGGCGCGTGTTCGCGATACTGCTGGTTGGAGTTCAGCTGCTCGATTTAATGTTCAGGGAGCAGCAATCGTCGTCCGGCGAGTTCGGCTGGTTTGATTTCGGCGATGGTGACGGGGGCGGCGATTGTGACGGGGGCGGCGGAGATTGAGGCTGTGATCACCGCGGCTCTCGGTCGCCGTTGAGCGCCCGCATCATTGCGATCCGTGCAAACATCAGCCAGCCGCCGCCACTCTCCGCGGCGTTGATCAAATTCTCGACCGCGATCTGCCAGCGCGCTTCCTGCTGCACGTGTTCCGGCAGTTTCATGACGTGATCGGCGGCGTGTTGCAGCGTGGTCAGCTTGCGGCCGCCGCGCAAGCTGATCGGCTCATCGAACGGCGTCGACCACGGCATCTGGCAGCTCTTGAGGCGCTATCCCGCTTTCTTTATCCGGCTTTCTTGGAACGGGCAGGGGCGCGCACCGGTTTCTCGGCCTTCTTCGGCTCTTGCACTTTGGGTTCTTCCTTGGCGGCGCGCTTGCCGCTGCCCGAGATCGGCAGCAGCATCTCGCGCTGGCCAGCGGCGGCCTTGCCCGCCTTCTTGCCCTTGGCCTTGGCGGGGGGCGCGGCTTGCTTCTCGTTGGCGAGGCTGCGCTTTAGCGCATCCATCAGATTGATGACATTGCCGCCGGTCTTCGGCGCCGCCTTCGCGGGCAGGCGAATGCCGCTGCGCTTCTTGTTGATCAGGTCGATCAACGCGGTCTCATAGTGATCCTCGAACTCCTCCGGCTCGAACGACCCGGATTTCTGCTCGACGATGTGCCTGGCGAGATCGAGCATGTCCTTGGTGACTTTGACGTCCTGGACGTCGTCGAAATAGTCCTTCTCGCTGCGCACCTCGTAGGGATAGCGCAAGAGCGTCCCCATCAGGCCCTTGCCGAGCGGCTCGAGCGCGATGATGTGCTCGCGGTTGGTCAGGACCACGCGGCCGATCGCGACCTTGTTCATGCTGCGGATGGTCTCGCGGATCACGGCGAAGGCATCGTGACCGACCTTGCCGTCGGGAACGAGATAATAGGGGCGGATCAGATAGCGGTTGTCGATGTCGGCCTTCGGCACGAATTCGTCGATCTCGATCGTATGCGTCGATTCCAGCGCGATGTCGTCGAGTTCGTCCTTGCTGACCTCGATATAGGTGTCGGTGTCGACCTTGTAGCCCTTGACGATGTCTTCGTTGGCGACTTCCTCACCGGTGTCGGCATCGACCTTGGCGTATTTGATGCGATGGCCGGTCTTGCGGTTGATCTGGTTGAAAGAGACCTTTTCGCTATCCGACGTTGCCGGATAGAGCGCGACCGGGCAGGTCACGAGCGAAAGCCGCAAAAAACCCTTCCAGTTGGCGCGAGGGGCCATGGCAATACTCCGAAACGCTACAGACGACCGCAGATCATAGCACGGGGAACCCGGTTTTGAACCCGCGGCCGGACCGGAATCTCCTAACGGCGTTAACCGATGGCGGGTCCAGGGGCCCGGCTGCCATCCGGTCCGGTAGAGGCCCGCTGTCGCGGAACCAATTGCCTCGCCGGTTGCTTGGGGGTGATCGATTGGAATAGGACCATGAGGTCCCCCTGACGCCGCCCGGGAAATGCGACAGCCGTATGAGCCTGACTTACGTCATCCCGGATATTCACGGCCGTTACGATCTGCTTGGCGAGGCTCTCAAGGAGATATCCGCGCGTTCGCCCGGCGAGGCCGGCCTCATCGTCACGATCGGCGACTACGTCGACAAGGGCCCGCAAAGCAGAGAGGTCGTCGAACGGCTGCTTTCGGGCGTTGCCGACGGCCGGCGTTTGGTGGCGCTGAAGGGCAACCACGATGCCATGATGGTGGCGGCGCTGCGCAACCCCGCGAACATGGCCTGGTGGTTGGAGAAGGGCGGCGATGCGGCGCTGGCCTCTTACGGCGGCGATCCGGCCGCCATACCGCAAAGCCACATCACATGGCTCGATCAGCTTCGACTGATGCATGTCGATGCGCATCGTCTCTACGTCCATGCCGGCGTCGATTCCGGGGTCCCGCTGGACCGGCAGAGCGAAGCGACTCTGCTATGGAAGCGTTATCCGAAGGGATTTCCCGAGGGTTTCGGCAAGCTCCATGTCGTTCACGGCCACGATAACTTTCCGGACGGTCCGCTGCTCTACGAAGGCCGCACCAACCTGGACACGGCAGCCTGGCGGACCGGCCGGCTGACAATTGGGGTGTTCGACAATGACCGGCCGGGCGGCCCTGTCGATCTTCTTGTGGTAAGGGGAGAGCCCGCCGGAGGTTAAGGATCAATCCCCGAACCCGGCGGCTTGAAAACGCGACCAAAATAACGAACGGCCATTGTGGAGAAAAAGTAACGTTTCCGGGGTTGTTCTGTTCATAAACGGTTCACGCTCACAGGGATCAATTTGATGGCGGCTATCGTGCAATTCACTTTCGGAGATCACCGTGCGCCTGCTCGTTGTTGAGGACGATCCGGATCTCAACCGTCAGCTTACCACTGCACTGTCTGATGCCGGTTATGTGGTCGATCGCGCGTTCGACGGCGAGGAGGGGCATTTCCTCGGTGACACCGAGCCCTATGACGCGATCGTGCTCGACATCGGCCTGCCGAAGATGGACGGCATTTCGGTGCTGGAGGCATGGCGGCGCAACAAGCGGATCATGCCGGTCCTGATCCTTACGGCGCGCGACCGCTGGAGCGACAAGGTGCAGGGTTTTGATGCGGGTGCCGACGACTATGTCGCAAAACCGTTTCATCTGGAGGAAGTTCTGGCCCGGATCCGCGCCTTGCTGCGCCGATCGGCCGGCCATGCCCAGTCCGAGCTGACCTGCGGCCCGGTGTCGCTGGATACCCGCACCAACCGGGTCAGCGTTGCCGGCAACCCGATCAAGATGACCTCGCACGAATACCGGCTGCTGGAATATCTGATGCACCATACCGGACGCGTGGTCTCGCGCACCGAACTGGTGGAGCATCTGTACGACCAGGATTTCGACCGCGACTCCAACACCATTGAAGTGTTCGTCGGTCGCATCCGCAAGAAGCTGGAAGTCGACATCATCCAGACCGTGCGGGGATTGGGTTACTTGCTGACGCCGCCGACCCCCGGCACTTGACCGGGCCTTCGGCTTTGCGCGCGGGCCTCATGCTTCCGGCCGGATTTGTTTTGGGCCGGACGTCCGCAATCATCGATCGAGCCGTGGCCCGCGGAGCTAGTTTTCGGTATCTTGCGCGGATGCGCGCCAGCTCGCTCGCCACCCGCCTGTTCCTGTCTGCGACCGCATGGGTGGTGGTGATCCTCGTCATCACCGGTTTTGCATTGTCCTCGGTCTACAAGGACGCGACCGAACGCGCCTTCGATCGCCGTCTCAATCTTTACCTGCGCACCCTGATCGCCGAAGTTGCGACCCCCGACGAGCCGCCCGATCGCCAGTTCCAGTCGCTCGGCGAGCCGCTGTTCGAATTGCCGCTGTCGGGCTGGTACTGGCAGATCACCCGCACCGATTCCGAAAAGCCCGAGGTGCGCGCGTCGCGCTCGCTGTGGGACAAGAAGCTGCCGAAGCTCGAAGATCACGGCGTCGAGCTGACCACGGCCGGCATCCGCCTCGGCTATGTCGAGGGTCCGGAGGGCCAGAGCCTGCGCATGGTGGAGCGCCCGGTCGATCTCGGCGCCGACGGCAAGTTCCTGGTCAGCGTGGCTGGCGATGCCACCGAGATTTTCGACGAGACGCGCAGTTTCGACTATTACCTCGGCGGCACCTTCGCAGCACTCGGCATTGTGCTGCTGTTGACCACGATCTTCCAGGTCCGCTTTGGGCTTGCGCCGCTCAAGCGGATTTCGGAATCGATCGCCGATATAAGGTCGGGCCGCGCCGAGCGGCTGGAAGGGGAGTTTCCGGTCGAGATCGCGCCATTGGCGCGCGAGACCAACGCGCTGATCGATGCCAACCGCGAAATCGTCGAGCGCGCCCGCACCCATGTCGGCAACCTCGCGCATGCCATCAAGACCCCGCTATCGGTCATCGTCAATGAAGCGTCCGCCCATGGCGCCGATCCGTTCGCGAACAAGGTTCTGGAGCAGACCGGTGTGATGCGCGAACAGGTCGCCCATCACCTGGAACGCGCGCGCATCGCGGCACGACCGACCATCATCGGCACCGTGACGGAGGTCGCTTCCGTCATCGAAGCGTTGCAGCGGACCATGGAGAAGATCCATCGCGGCCGCGGCGTGATCATCGAGGTCAAAGCCGACGCCTCGGCAAGATTTCGCGGCGAGCGGCAGGATCTGGAGGAGATGGCAGGCAACCTCGTCGACAACGCCTGCAAATGGGCGTCCTCGCGGGTATTCATCGAGGTGCTGGTGGAACCGCCGGCCGGGCTCGGCGCAGCACCGATGCTGCGGATCATCGTCGACGATGACGGGCGAGGGCTCTCGGCGGCCGAGCGCGCACAGGTCTCCCGCCGCGGTCAGCGGCTGGACGAATCCAAGCCGGGCTCCGGATTGGGATTGTCGATCGTGATCGATCTTGCCGCCCTTTATGGCGGCAATCTTTCACTTGGCAACGCTCCGATCGGCGGTTTGCGCGCCGAACTGCTGCTGCCCGGGGTCTGAGCCCGCCATTCCTAAACGACTTCTTAACGCGGCGGCATCTATGATGGCCGGCAAACACGCTTTTTCCGTGGTTGTTCGCGCGACAGAATGTGCATAGCGGGCGCATGAGCCAAACATCGACCGAACGGCTGAGGGAATATCTCGGACAGCTTCCGCCTCAATCGCAGGCGCTGCTGATGCGGGAGTTCGAGCGCGCCATCGAACGCGGCGAAGATCTGACCGTCGCCAACTTCGTGCTCGAAGAGCTGCGCAAGATCGTCCGCGGCGCCGAAGATGAAGATGATGCGTCTCCGCGCACCGACGATCCGGCGCGGCTGTTGTTCCGTCCGATCGAGCCGTTCCTGGTCGACGGCAATGTCGCGGTACGGCCGGGCCAGATCCGCCGCGCCTCGCTGCTGGCGGTATGGCAATGGTTGCTGCGCGACGGCGCGCCCGAGCAGGCGCGGGCCTTCGAGGCAGCGCTGATCAAGATCCGTGAAACCGGCGCTACCCACGAAGTTGAGCCTGCGGTCCGCAAGCTGCAGTTTGCCATGGCAGATGCGGTTCTAAGAGTAGTAACCCCCGTACCCGGTGGCGACGTGCAACGGACGCTGGCCCGCATCGGTCCGCCCGAGATCGTCGAAGACCTGCTCTCGATCGGTTCGGTTTTGCAGGCCCGCGAGGCGCTCGATGGGATTGGCACCCGGCTTCCCGGCTTCCTGCGCACCTTCGGCGAATCCCAGATCGCCTCCGTCATCGACGCACTCAATGTTCCCTCGCTGCAGAGCCCGCAATTGTTGCCGTTCGCGCTGTCGCTGATCATGCAGAAGCTGACTGCACCATGGCAGATCATTCGCCTCGCCATCAGGATGGCGGCGTCCGATGACGAGCTCCGCGTTGCCGCGACGCCCTACGGCATCGCCGTCTCCATCGCTTTGCACGATCTGTCGGTGCTGGCGGCAAGCCTGCGGCTCGACATCAGGCGCGGCCGCTTCGAAGACGTCGCAGAACATTTAAAGGCGCTTCATGATGGCGTCCGCGGCCTGCGCACGGAGCTCGATCTGCGCAACGATTCCGCGTGGGGCCGGCATCTCGCCGCGATCAGGTCCGATATCTCCAACGCCGTGCAGTCGGAAATCGACAGCGTGCCCGGCCGTGTCAGGCGCCTCCTGCGCCAGCGCCCGGACAAGGACATCTCCGCGGCCGCCAGGGTCGACAGTTCCGAGGTCGACGAGGTCGCCGCGCTGATCGACTTTGTTGCGGTGTGCCGCACCTATGCCAGCGAGCTCGCCATCAACGAAGTCACGCTGCGGACCTATTCCGACCTGCAGCATTATGTCGAGCAGTCCACCGAGGCGCTGGTGGAATCGCTGCGCAGCGGCGATCTTCGAACGCGCGCTTATCGCCAGATGCAAGTCTCGGCCGCGATTCGATTCTGCGAGGTGCTGTTCGGTCACGACTACGCGTCGCTGATGACCCGGGCGGCCGAAAACGCGCTGACCGGCGAACGCAAATCGTCGCGCGCAAGCTGAAAAATAGAATAAAAATAGAATAAAATTGCACTTGCAATTCACGGTTGACCGGCGCGAGGCGGGAACGTACGGTCCCGCGCGTAAATCCATCGGTCAATTTCCAGCGCATGAATGCTTCCATTAATTTCGTCGAACTCGAGAACCGCGTCATCGCCGCCACTTATCGGAACTTGATGATCCGGGCGAAGGTCGTCCTGGTCGACAAGCCGAGCAGCGAGCCATTGGCCGATCCGGTCACCACGATTTCATCTCCGGCCCCGAACGGCTCGCTGCGGATCAAGTTGCCCGACTCAATCAAGTCGGGGACCTACTATCTCCGGGCCTTGAACGGGCACGGTCAGCAGGTGGCGCAAAGCGTCGAATTTCGGATCGGCTAACCATATAAATTTATTGAGCTTTCCACATTGCCGGCGGGATCGGCGAATTGAGATTTGTCAATTGCCGGGTTCGGCGCTGGTGGTGTAAAGCGGCGCATCGGCGCTTCCTGGCGCCGTCGGAACCCGCTCGATGGCATTGTGGTTTGTGTTCGCGCTGATGACGGCCGCGGCGATCTTCGCCGTGGTCTGGCCGCTCGGCCGCGGTGACCGACCGCCAAGCGACGGCAGCGAGGCGACCGTCTACAAAGACCAGCTCACTGAGGTCGACCGCGACCTCACCTCGGGCCTCATCGGCGCTCCGGAGGCGGAAGCGGCGCGCGTCGAGATCAGCCGTCGATTGTTGGCCGCCGCGGACAGCGAGCGCAAGCCGGCCATCCAATCAAGGCTCGGATGGCGCCGCGTGGCGGCCGTCGCGGCCCTGGTTGGAGTGCCGATCCTTGCCGTTGCAACATACCTGCCGCTCGGCTCGCCTCGGCTAGGCGATTTTCCGCTTGCCATGCGCAGCCGCGTACCCGATCGCACCCAGTCGCTCGACAATCTGGTGGCGCAGGTCGAGCAGCATCTGGAGATAAATCCGACCGACGGGCGGGGCTGGAACGTGCTGGCGCCGGTCTTGGTGCGGCTCGGCCGTTACGACGATGCTGTGCGGGCCTATCGTAATTCGATCACCTATAATGGCGAGAGCGCGGAGCGGCGCGCCGATCTCGGCGAAGCAATTGCGGGCGCCGCTGGCGGCGTCGTGACATCCGAAGCCAAGGCCGAATTCGAACGCGCCATCGCGTTGGATGCCGACGATGTGAAGGCGAGCTATTTCATGGGGCTCGCCGCCGAGCAGGATGGCCGCACAGCCGATGCCGGCTCGATCTGGCGCGCCATGCTTGCAAAGGCGCCCGCGGATGCGCCGTGGCGACCCCTGGTGCAGGCGGCATTGGCGCGCATTGGCGGCGTAGCGGCACCCGCGCTGTCGGACGATACGATGGCCGCGGCAAAGGGTATGAGCGAGGGTGACCGCGGCGCGATGATCCGCGGCATGGTCGATCGCCTCGCGAGCCGATTGAAGGAAAATGGCGACGATGTCGAGGGATGGCTGAAGCTGGTGCGCGCCTATATGGTGATGGGCGAACGGGACAAGGCGGTGGGCGCGGTGACCGACGCCCGCCAGGCCGTCGCCAACGATGCGGAGCGCTTGCGCCAGCTCAATGAAGGCTTGAAGCATCTCGGGCTTGATGGATGACGCATGATGCCGAAGCGTGTGAGGCGGTTTTCGGATAACATCGTGCGCGAAG
>Ga0207700_10001135_pt1 | contig 15282 bp, 17 predicted proteins | sample LARL82metaG_FD_184348 | JGI IMG/M metagenome (GOLD analysis project Ga0207700, IMG submission 184348) | Corn, switchgrass and miscanthus rhizosphere microbial communities from Kellogg Biological Station, Michigan, USA - LAR L8-2 metaG... | ecosystem: Host-associated > Plants > Roots >...
ACGAACGCCAGGGCTGAATCTCCGGTCGCTGCCATTAATGATCATGTTCAGGGCAGCGCGTACTCATGCAGGGATGCAACGCCCTCTATTCGGCAGTGTCGGGTGTCTCCTGTGAGCAGGTGCCATGGTGGGCTGGGCTTTGTTCCTGGCTGGGCTTATTCCTGGCCGGCCGTCGCCTGCTGGCTACTTGACGCGCTGGCTGAGCCAGCTGAGCACCTCGTCGGCGATCTCACGCCAGCCGTGGTCGATGGTCAGTGAGTGGCCCCGGTCGTTGAACTCCCGCAGGTCGGTAATCGCTGGTGACTTGTGGTACAGCTTGCGGGTCGATCTGGTGATCACTGCCGGAACCGTGTGGTCGTGGCCCCCGGCGATCAGCAGCAGTGGCCCGCGGGTCTTGTTGCCCGTGTTGACCTTGGCAGGCGACCGCCGCGATAGGTTCGCGGCGGCGGCTTCGAACAGCGGCTTGCCCGGCGAGGGGATCGTCCACCGCTGGTACAGGTCGGCGGACTCCTGCGCGGGCAGCGCGTTTGCGAAGCCATAATGGAACTGCTCCGGGGTCAGCGCTACCGCCTTGTTCCTGTTGGCCGGGGCGCGCAGTGCGATCGAGGCGACCCGCAGCGCCGACGGGGGCAGGTAGAGCACACCCTTGACCGGCGCCGCGTCGATCGCTACTCCTGCGGCCGCGAGGTCCTGGCCCAGCAGGCGCTGGACGATCAGGCCGCCGAAGGAGTGGCCGATCACGATCGGCGGGGCGTCCAGGCCGCGGATGATCTGCGCATAGTGGTCGACGACATCGTCGATGCCCTTCCCGGCCACCTGGTCGGCATGGCTGCGGGTTTCCTCGACAGTGTCGGAGTCTCCTGGCCAGCCAGGCGCCAGCGGCGCGTAGCCCGCCGTCTGGAACAGTTCCGTCCACGGCGCCCACGAGCTCGCGTGCAGCCACAGACCGTGAATGAAAACAACATGGCTGCCCGCTGGCGCCATCGCGTTGCCCCCTCGTCGTTAGTACCGCAGCCCGCTGCTGAACCTTCAGCTGCTTGAGGATCAGTGTCCTACCCGCTCCGCGACCGCGGCAAGCTCCGCAGATGATTACACGCTCGCAGCGGCAGATGCGGACGTCCTCGTGCCAGAGGCCGCGGGCCGACTGGATTTCCTGCGCGCCGAGTACGGGTTCGCGGACCCGGAGGTTGTGCCTGACGAAGCCGGGGTGTACCCGCTGCTGCGCAGAGTGCGCTACCAGCGCACTGGCTGTGCCATCGAGATCAGCCTGGTCCTGTCGTACATGGGTGAGGAGTATGTCGCAACCGAACTCGTATCTGAGGATGGTTCCGGATCGGTTCGCCGCACACAGATCGGATCCGGCACAGCGCATACCGGCTACCAGATGCGCGCCCTGGACCGGCAGGCTGAGGCTGTCCGGAGCCTGCTCCGGGACGAATCCAGCCCGCACGGCTGAGCCCTACGCGGCAGCAGAGCACGTTTTCCGCCTGGGATCACCATGGGCTACTCCGGTGTGGCTGAGGCGAGGGACATCCCGCGACCGCGCAGCAGCGGCGCCTGTTCTGCCAGCCGCCCGCCTCGTCGCGGCATTATGCCGGTGATCAAAGATCACATCGCCCTTCGGGCTCGGCATAATGCCTGATCATGCCTGTGATCGAGGCGCAGCCCGCCAGTAATCCTATCAAGAGGCGACCTCCGACCCATAGTGCGGCAACCGTGATGGCCAGCCAGAATGTGACCCATATGAACCTCGGGATGTGGGTGCGCTGCTTCAGGTTAACGGCGTCTTGAGCTCCGGTACCGTGCATCAGGACCCAGCGGACACCGGAAAAGAGCAGGAACCAGCTGAGGGCACAGGCAGCCACGGCCTGGACCTCAGGGCTCCCGTAGCGCAGGACCAGGAAGACAAGCACGCCACTTATAGCCACTGATATGACGCCGAAGAAATTGCGGATCAAGATCAGCATGATAGCGAGACAGACTAGGGCCAGCCATAGCGCTACTGTAACCTGGTTTAGCGCGATGAAGCATGCTGCGGCAAGGCCGAAAAGGCTCGGGCCCAGATAGCCGGCAAAGCTGATAATGACCGACCCAAGGCCGCCTGAGCCCCGCGTGGTCGTTACTCCGGTAGCATCACGATTCAGCTCGACGCCGCTAACCCTGCGGCCCACACTCCAGCCGGCCGCTACGTGCGCGCCTTCGTGCGCGATCACGCTGATGTGCCGAGCGAACCGCCAGACCCCGTCGATGAGGAAGGCAATGAACACCAGCAGCCCTGTCGGTACGGCCACCTGTTGAGCCAACGGCACAGATCCGGTTCCAGACTGGTGCTGGACCAATTCCAGCGGCAGCGCCATCGCCCTGCCCTCCCCCTCGTTCACGGTCCGCAAGGGCTCACGGCCCGTAGGGATTCCCTTGACTGTGCCGCGAATAGCGGCGCACCGGGACTCTGCTTACCAGCAGAGCACCAAAAACAGGACCCGGCAAGGACCCGGCACCAGCCTTAACTTCTTGGTGTCATGTGCTTGCGTGCCGGGTTTTCACGCGAGTGGGGAAACACACTCAATTCGGTTAGAAGCGGACGTTTGGCCAACCGCTGTGGCGGTGAATTCTCCAGCCAGTCCGGTAACCAAGCGCCTCGGGCTAAATTCAAGTGCCGGCAGTACCCGGCCCTGGGTAGGCTCCGCGCATGCTGCCCGCTGTGCGTACGGATGAGGAGTGGCAGGCCGTCGTCTTCGACGAGAAGACCGTCCGGCCCGCCGCGGAAGATCTCGCGGCCCGCCTCGGCCTGGCGGGTGCCGCGCTCCGCCGTTACCCGGGCGGCTCCCGTCCCGTTTACGCGGTCGGTGACCGCCGCGTTCTCAAGCTGTACCCCACGGTGTCCGCGCCGGACAGCGTCAGCGAGGCCCGGGTGCTGCATTACCTCAGCGGCAGGCTGCCCGTCGCCACGCCCGAGCTCGTTGCCCACGGCGAGTACGAGAACGGCTGGCGTTACGTGCTCATGTCGCAGCTCCCTGGCATCGAGCTGGCCGCGGCCTGGCCCGCCATCCCGCGACCGCACCAGGACCGGGTTGTCAGTGAAGCCGGCGAGATGCTCGCCGCGCTGCACGGCCTGGACCCCGGACCACTGCACGCGATCCTCGGCCCGGCCGACTGGGCCGGCTTTCTCGCCGGCCAGCGCGCGACGGCCGCGGAGCGCCAGCGCGCGGTGGAGCTCCCGGACCTGTGGCTCAGCCAGATCGAGGGTTTCCTGGAATCGGTGCCGCTCATGCCCGGGCGGGAGCGTGTGCTGTTGCACACCGAGGTGATACGCGAGCATCTGGTGGTCACCCCCGGTCCGTGGACGCTGAGCGGGCTGCTGGACTTCGAGAGCGCGATGACCGGTGACCGCGCCTACGAGTTCGCCGCGGCCGGCCTGTTCATCTCGCGCGGCGACCCGCGCCTGCTCGGCCGCATCCTGGCCGCTTACGGCCGCAGCTTCCACCCGCGCGAACTGCTCGCGTACACGCTCCTGCACGTGCACAGCAACCTGCCTGAGTGCCTCAGCGAGCTCCCGGCCTCGCCCGAGCCCACCCTGGATTCCCTGGCCCTGACCTGGTTCGGCACCACCTAGACCTCGGGGTCCTGCCATGGGAAGGGCGCGAGGTCGGGTTCGGCCCAGCCGGTCTTCGCCTGGGCGCTGGCCAGGGTGGCCGGGCGGTAGAAACGGGTGAGCAGCCGCTTGTCCAGCAGGGCGCGGTGGTGATCGGTGAAAGCGGCGAAATCGTCTTCGCCGCTCTCGGCTGCGTGGTAGCCGACCAGTTCCACCCAGGCCCGGCTGACGGTCGCGTGGTATTTCTGCGGTGCGCCGGCGTAGCGCGCGGTGCGCTGAATGCCGTCGCTGACCACGCCGACCGCTGCCGCGACGCCGCAGCGGCGCACGGCCAGCCACGTCAGGTGGACGTGTTCACGGTGGCCGAACCGGCTGGCGCCCGCCATCACCTCGGCCATCAGCGCATCGAACAGGGCGCCGCCGCCAGCGTGCGGTGCGGAGCCGTGTGTTGTCATGGCGTTGCCTCGGTGAGGGCTTGCAGCCCGGCGTGCATGCCGGCGACTGCCTCGGCGGGCAAGGCGCCGAGCGCGCGGCGTTCCAGGCCGGTGATCGCCTGCCGGATCGTTGCCGCGGCCTGCCGGCCGGAAGGGGTGAGCTGGACGAACACCGCCCGGCGGTCTCCCGGGCGGCCGCCGCGAGTGATATGGCCGCGCCGTTCCAGGCGGTCCAGCACGCTGGTGAGCGTGGTGGGGCGGTTACCTGTGGCCACGGCCAGCTCGGACACGCTCCGGCTGCGGCCGTCGGCGAGGTTGGCCAGGGCGTTGATCTCGGAGGCGGTCAGGTCAAGGGCGGCAAGCTCGGCGGCCAGCACATGGACGGTGGCGTGGGCTGCGCGGTGCAGTGCGAGCAGGGCCGACCATTCAGATGGAACGATCTCGGACTTCACGATATCAGATTATACGACATCGTAGTATGCTGGCTCTTGTGCACAGCAGCCCCAGCGGTGACGGCAACGGTCTCCCCGCCGTTCCAGCTGCCTACCGCGGAACAGAGGGGAGTCCCGGGCCGGTGCTGTTCACCCTCGACGTCGATGGCGAACGGTTCGCCATTCGCCGGGCAGGAGACGGCGGCACCGCCTACGACTGGCTGAGCGGGCCTAACGAGGGCTACGGATTCGGGTCGAGCGGGACACCGAACCGGCCGGTGCAGGAACACCGGGAAAGCATCCGCGCCTTCCTCGCCATGATCGATCCCGACACGGGCTACATCGGCGACGACTGAGGGGAGCGGATAAGTAAATATCGGCCGCAGCTCCCGTCGTAAGCGGGGACGTGAGACCCGAACCAGTGGAGGTACCAGGTGGCCGAGCTCCCGCCCGGACCGGGTCAGCAGCTTCCTCAACTTCCGGGTCAAAGACATGCGCGGTTCCTGACGCCGCCGAAACGGCACCAGTACGAGACCCGCTGCTACATCCGCGATCCCGACGGCTACCTGATCGAAGTGGGGCAGACCACGGACCCGCAGGGAGACTGGTCGCCCGCTCACTGGCCATCGTTACCGCGCGACGACGTTAACCAGCTGTCCTAGCGGCTCGCGTCCGACAACTCGGGCGGCCTCCTGGCGGCCACGCGGACCCGCTGATGACCCGGCCACATCCCGAACCGGCCGGTCAGTGCCACCAGGGCCGGCACCAGGAACGACCGGACGACGACGGAATCCAGCATGACCCCGACGGCCATGATGATCGCCAGCTGCCGGAACTGTTCCAGCGGTATCAGCGCGAGCAGCCCGAAGCTGGCGGCCAGCGCGACGCCCGCGGTGGTGATCGCCCGCGAGGCGCGCGGAGCCGCGACGGCCACCGCGTCCTGCGCAGGCAGTGCCCGTGCTTCCTCCCAGATCCGGCCGACCACGAACACGTTGTAGTCCGATCCGAGCGAGACCAGCAGCACTCCGGCCGCGAACGGCACGAAGTAGACAAGATCCGGCGACCCGAGGACCGCGTCGCAGATGACGACGGTCAGCCCGAGCGTCGCGAGCACCGCCAGCACGCTGGCCGCCAGCAGGTAGACCGGTGCCAGCAGGGCGCGCAGGAACAGCATCAGGAGCAGCAGTGTCACGACAATGATCGCGAGTCCGACGCGCCATAGATCCGACGCCGTCGAGGTGATGGCGTCGCTGGTCAGCGCGGACTGCCCGCCGACCTCGTACCGGACGCCGCGCAGCCCCGCCGCCCTGCCCAGCGCCGGCAGCCGCGCCGCCAGGACCCGCACCTGCCCGATCGCCGTGGCGTTCAGCGGATCGGTGTCGTACACAAGCGCGAAACGGATCGCTCGCCCGTCCCTGGCGACCATCGGGTTGGGTGACGGTACGGAGGCGGGGAGAGCAGCTGGCCCGACAACGGTGGCCACGCCCGGCTGCCGGCGCAGCGCGGCCTCCAGGCGGTTACCCGCCGCGGTCTGCGACCCGGCGCCGGGCCCGATGACGAGCACCTCGGCCGGCGCGAGTATCCCCGGAGCGAAGCCGGCCGCGGCGGCGGCCCCGGCCCGGGCCACGTCCGACGACGCCGGCATCTCGCCGATCAGCGGCGACCCGAGACCCAGCCCGCGGGCACCCGAGGCCGCCAGCAAGAGCCCCGCGACGCACCCGGCGGCCACCAGCAACGCGACCGGCTTGGAGGCGGCCAGCCGCGCGAGCCGGAACCCGGCGGCCGTGGACCTCTCGCCGGCGGTTCCCCGGAACATCAAGCCGCCGAACACCCCCAGCAGCGCCGGCATCAGCGTCAGCGATACAACCATGGACACCAGAACCGTCACGGCCAGCCCGGGCCCGAACGCACGCAGCAGGCCGCCGCGGGCCACCACGAGCGCCCCGGTACCCGCTGCCACGATCAGCCCGGCCGCCAAGACGATCGGGGCCGACCTCGCCGTCGAGTCGCGCGCGGCCTGCAGGCGGCCCGCGCCTTCGGCCAGCCGCGAGCGCATCCCGGCGAGGAAGAACACGCAATAGTCCGTGGTCACGCCGAGCAGCAGCACGATCAGCACGGGGTCCGCGTCCTGCGGAACCGCGATCCCGGTCCGCTGCGCGCCCCACGCCACGATCCGGGTCGCGAGCACGTACGCGGCCCCGGCACACGCCAGCGCGGCGACCGGCGCGAGAACCGACCGGAACCTGACGCCCACGATCAGCGCGATCGCCAGCACCGTGAACAGTTCCACCCAGCCGAGGTCCCGGTTGATGATCTGCCCCTGCTCGTACTGCGCCGCCACTGGCCCGGTCACGCCGGCCACATGCGTCAGGTAGCGGGCAGCGTAAGCGCGGGCGTCCGACACCTGCTGGTCCGGCGTCGCGTCCGGCCGGAAATCCAGGTACGTGACGATGGTCGAGGTGTGCTCCCTTGCTCCGGCCAGCAGGCCTGCCGCGCCGACGGGCGAGGCGGTGACCGCGGGGGCGGGCACCCCCGCGCCGTTCGGGACAGGAACCACGGCGAGCAGGCCGGGAATGCCGGGATTGCGGTCGTAGCCGACCGCTGCGTGTGCCGTCGTCTCCACCACGGAGGGCCGCAGATCGCGCGGGTCGCGCTGCACGATGGCGACGCCCGCTTCAAGCGGGTAGCCGAACAGCCGCGTCGCGTCGGCGTCCGCGTGCGCCGCGGCCGACCCGGCCGGGATCAGGTCGGCCAGGCCGCCGCCAGAGGACGGCAGCGGCGGCAGGAACAGCACCGCGGCGACTACCGCCGCGGCCCAGCCGAGGATGAGCGGAAACCGCAGCCCGACAACGAGATACGCGAATGCCTTCGCCACGAATGCCGCGACTACCCGGGATCAGCCGCTTTAGGCCGGGCCAGGGTTGGGGAGAAGCCACGCGTCCGTTCGGGATAAGGATTTTGATCATTCCGAACGGGCCCGTGGCGTCTCCCCGGCGGCAGGCTGAGCCAGGACGGGGCGACCGGGTTAGGGTGATAGCGCGGGATGGCAGTCGGGGCTATCGCTAGCAGAGACTCGCGAAAGAAGATGAAACCTAATGACCGTGCTGGTCGGCCGCCGCGAATCATTCAACGCCGCACATCAGCTGTACGACCCGGACCTGTCGGACGACGAGAACCGGCGACTGTTCGGTAAGTGCGTGAATCTGCACGGCCACAACTACGTCCTCGAGGTCGTAGTGGCCGGCGAGGTCGACCAGGCCACCGGCTACGTCGTGGACTTGAAGGTGCTGTCGAACGTCATCAAGACGCATGTCATCTGCGACGTGGATCACCACAACCTCAATACCGACGTCCCGTGGCTGAAGGGTCTCATCCCCACGTCGGAAAACCTTGCCCAGGCCATCTGGGATCGCCTCTGCCCGGAAGTGCCCGCCGGACTCCTGCGGGCGGTGCGTATCTGGGAGACCGACAAGAACTGGGCTGAAGTGAGTGACCAGGCCTGAAGCTCCGGCCGGCTCGCGCCGGGCCTTGCTGAGCCGGTACACGGCCGCGGACTTGCGAGTGTTCACCCCCGACGAGGCGAGCAGGTTCACCCCGCACGGCGCCGGCGATCCGCAACAGGACGCGGGGCTGGCCTGGGAACTGCTCTACCGGCTTGAACCGCGGCTGTACGACCGGCTGGCCAGCGCCGAGCGGCTCCACCCGGGGGTCGTGAACTGGCTGCCACGCGACGTGGACGAGATCGTCGAGGTCGGCGCGGGCACAGGGCGGCTCACGATGGAGCTCATCGAGCGCGGGCAGCGCGTCACCGCGGTGGAGCCGGCGCTCCCGTTGCGCCGGATCCTGCACCGGAAGATCGCGGCAGCCGGCTGCCTGCAGCGGGTCCGGCTGATGCACGGGTACTTCGACCAGCTGCCGCTGCCCGACGATTTCGCCGCCCTGGTCGTCTCCTGCTCCGCCTTCACCCCCTCGCCGGAACACGGCGGCGAGGCAGGCCTGTCAGAGATGGAGCGAGTGTGCAGGCCAGGCGGATGCGTGGCCATCATCTGGCCGAACCACCTCGACTGGCTCGCCGACCGCGGCTACCGGTATCTGAGCTTTCCCGGACCCATGTCGGTCGAATTCAGCAGCCACCGCGAGGCGGCGGAGCTAGCCGAGATCTTCTACCCGCAGGCGGCCGATGAGGTACGGCGGCACGGCTGGCGGCGGATTCCCTTCGAGGTGCTTGGCGTCAATCCGCCGCGGGATCTGGCCTATAAGGTGCTCGCGCCATGAAGATCGCGATCATGGCTCCGCTGGTGACGGCCATCCGCGAGCCGCAGCTTGGCGGGTCGCAGGCGTTCGTGGCCGATCTGGCCCGCGGCCTGGCCGGCCGGGGGCACGACGTGGACGTCTACGCCGCATCAGGATCGCGGATCGACGGCGTCTCGCTGATCGACACCGGAGTGGATCCCCGCGTGCTGGCTGGCACGCTCTACCGGGCGCTCGGGGCGCCGGGGGCGCTCGGATCCGCCGCGGGCAACGGGAGCGACGCGGGCGACGCCAGCGAAGGCAGCGATCCGCTGGCGGCGGCAGCGGCCGCGGAGGCCGCGTTCGCTACCGCCTTCGCGGCCGTGCGGTCGAGCCGGTATGACGTGATCCACAATCACGCCTTCGACGCGCCTGCCATCAGGCTCGGGACCGGATTGCGGGCACCAGTGGTGCACACGCTCCACCTGCCTCCGGACCGGGACCTGTCGGCAGCTCTACGCGACGCAGCCAGGCGGGGCCGGCCGCCGGTCGTGGCCGTCGTGTCGAATTCACAGGCCGTCGCCTGGCGCCGGGTCGTGCCTGTCGGCGCGGTGCTGCCGCCGTACCCGTCGACGCGCGATATCCCGTGGTCCGGCAGTGCCGGACAGGGTGCGGTGTTCGCTGGCCGGCTGAGCCCGGAGAAGGGCGCGGCCGAGGCCATCGACATCGCCCGCGCGGCCGGAGTGCCCATCCATGTCTATGGCGATGCCTATGACGAGCGGTACAGCAGGGAGCAGATCGATCCGCGACGCGGCTTGCCGGGGGTGTCCGTGCACGAGGCAGTGCCCCGGCCTTCGCTGTGGCAGGCTATGGCTGAGGCGGCCGTGGTGTTGTGCCCGGCCCGCTGGGATGAGCCATTCGGGCTGGCCGCCGCCGAGGCGCAGGCGTGCGGTGTTCCGGTCGTCGCGTTCAGCCGCGGCGGCCTGCGGGAGGTGATCGTGGACCGCGTGACCGGTTTCCTAGTTCCGCCCGACGACATTCCGGCGGCCGCCGAAGCGGTGTCCAAGGTCGCCGGGATTTCGCGACGGGCCTGCCGCGACCATGCCGAGAGCCATCTTGACCTGGGACTCAGCCTTGACGCGCACGAGCGTCTCTACCGCCTAGTCGCTGGTGGGTGAGCCGGTGCGAGGCAGTTGGCTGCCTGGTCGCCTTGTGGTCGTCACAGGGGCTAGCCGCGGCATCGGCGCGGCGACGGCCGCGGCGCTGGCGAACGCCGGCTCGCACGTCGTGCTCGCCGCGCGGGACCGTCATGCTCTCGACGACGTGGCCGGCCGGATCAAGGACGCTGGCGGCACGGCCACGCCAGTCCCGACGGACGTGGCCGACGAAGCCGCCGTCGGCCGCCTGTTCTCCGAGGTCAGCGGGATCGGCCAGGTCAGCGGGCTGGTGTGCGCCGCCGGTGTCCTGACGAACACGCCATTCGCCGAGACGACGTCGCTGGTGTGGCATGAGACGCTCGGGGTCAACCTGACGGGCGCTTTCTACTGCTGCCGCGCGGCGTTCACCGCCATGGCTCCCGCCGGTGCGGGCCGGATCGTCACCATCGCCTCGCTGTCTGGCGTCTACGCCACCGAGAAATTCCCGGGGCTTGCCGCCTACAACGTCTCCAAATACGGGGTCATCGGCCTGACCGAGGCGATCGCGGTCGAGGGCAGGGAGCATGGCATCAGCGCGATATGCCTGAGCCCGGGTGCTGTCGACACCGAGATGCTGCGCCGGGCCAATCCCGCGCTGCGTCCCGGCCTGACCCCGGCTGACGTGGGGGAGCTGATCGTCGCGTTGCTGGACAGCCCGCTCGCCCCGGTCAGCGGGGCGAACATCCCGCTGTTCTCCAACGCCTAGGACCGCGCCTCAGGTCCTGCCAGCGACCACAGGTCCGTTTTCTCGTCGCTGAGCACGGCGGGATCCGGCCTCGCTTGGATGGCTACCAGGCGGTCGCACGCCGCCATCTCGCCGTCGGTGTCCAGTTCGGGATCACCGCCGCGGTCGAGGCCGACGGCTGCCCGCACTATCCCGTCTACCAGGTAGATGCCGATCAGCTTGCCCTCACGCACGCTGCCGCGGACCACGAACTGGTCCCACTTGTCGACATGGCCGACGTACTCGAGCTTGTGGTCGTACTGATCTGACCAGAAGCTGTGGACGTAGTCGTAGGGAGCCGTCGAACCGAGCATTGACCTGGCGGCGGCGGCGCCCTGCTTCTCCGCGTTGTTGTAGTGCTCGACCCGGATCCGGCCGAACAGCGGGTGCAGGTGGTTCGCCAGGTCACCGGCCGCGTAGACGTCGGGCGCGCTGGCCCGGCAGCACTCGTCGACGAGGATGCCGTTCTGCTGATCGACACCGACGGCCGGGATGTCGGGTTCGATGCCGACACCCGCCACGACGAAGTCGCACTCGATACGGCGGCCGGACCGGGTCACGACCGCTTCCACGCGGCTGGTGCCCTCGAAGGAGGCGGCCTGCTCGCCGGCCAGCAGTTCGACGCCGTTCGCGCGATGGATGGCGCTCATCACCCCGGCGACCTGGTCGCCGAGAACCCGCTCGAGCGGGTCCCGGCCAGGGTAGACCGCGGTGACCCTGACCCCCAGCTGGGTCAGCGACGCCGCCACCTCGCAGCCGATGAACCCCATCCCGACGACCACCGCGCTGCGGCCGCGCACCGCCTCCTGCTTGATCGCGTCACATTCGGCCACCCTGCGCAGGTAGTGAATACCGGGCAGGTCAGCTCCGTCGACCCCGATCCGCCGGTTGCGCCCGCCGGTGGCGATCAGGACCTTGTCGTAGCGAAGTTCGGCGCCAGAATCCAGCGTGACCGTGTGCGCGGCGGGATCGACGGCCGCTACGACGACTCCATTGCGGAGTTCGACATCGTGCTCGGCGTACCAGCCGGCCGGCCTGACGTACCAGCCCGCGAGATCTTCCTCAGAGCGCAGGTAGGTCTTGGACAGCGGAGGACGTCCGAACGGGACATCCGGTTCCCTGCTGATGAGCACGACCGGCCCTGAGAAGCCCTCGTCCCTGAGCGTGGCGGCGGCATTGCCTCCGGCCATGCCGCCGCCGATGATCACGATCGGGTCTTGCATTGTCCTAGCCTACGGGCGTGGGCTCTCCCGCCGCCTCCTTCTCGAAGACGCGGACGGCCTGTTCCACCGACAGCCCCTTGGTCTCCGGCAGGAACTTGTACACGAACCCGATGGCCACGACGCAGAGCACGGCGAAGCACACCATGACCCACGCGAGCCCGATGGCGTTGTGCCAGACAGGGAACGCCTCGATGAGCGCGTAGTTGGCCAGCCAGTCGACGCAGGCGGCGATGGCCGCCGCCCGGCCCCTGACCGCGGTCGGGAAGACCTCGCCCTGGATCAGCCAGCCCGTCCCGCCGACGCCGATCGCGAACGACGTGATGAAGAAGGAGAACCCGACCATGACCACCACGGTCTTCGGGATGTCGGTCAGGAACGCCACCCCGGCCGCCGCCAGCAGAATGAACACCGTCATGCCCATGTAGCCGAAGATGGCCAGCGGGCGCCGGCCCACCTTGTCGATCCACCGGAAGGCGAAGTACGTCGCGATGACGTTGACCGCGCCAAGGATCGCCGTGACCTCGACTCCCGCGACCGCGGCGTCGACCGCACTGTGCCCCCCACTCTGGAAGAACGACGACAGGATCGTCGGGCCGTAGTAGAACGGGACGTTGATCCCGGTGATCTGCTGGAAGATGAAGAAGACGCACACGATGATCAGCGCCCGCCGTACGCCCCTGGTCCACTGGGTCTTCCGTTGCCGTTGCCGCTCTAGCCCGGCGAGTTCGTCCGCCGCGTGGCGTACCTCGTCTGCGGTGACGTCCATTCCCAGGCGGCCAAAGGCCTTCCTGGTGTCGTCGTAACGGCCGTGCAGCATCAGCCAGCGCGGTGACTCGGGCATATGGGACCGCAGCGCCACCGCGATGAGGGCCGGGACCCCGCCCAGGCCGAGGATGAGCCGCCAGTCGGCGCCGCCCGCACTGCCTGGCGCGGCCTTGAGGATGATCACCGCGACGAGATAAGAGACCAGGATCCCCACGGTGATCATCCACTGCTGGATGATGCTCAGCTGGCCGCGCCTGCTGCGCGGCGCGAACTCCGCGATGTAGGCGGTGGCGATCGCGGAGTCGGCGCCGATCGCGAGCCCGATGAGCGTCCGGGACGCGAGCAGCATGCCCGCGTTTATCGCGACCGCGGACAAGATCGAGCCGATGGCGTAGATGGCGGCGTCGGAGATCAGCAGGGCCTTCCGCCCGAAGTGGTCCGTCAGCGGCCCGGCCACCAGCGCTCCCGCCGCCGCGCCAAGGGACGCCCCGGCCACGAGGTAGCCGGTCGCGAAGCTGGACAGGTGATACGGGATGAAGGCCAGCGCCGAGCCGATGTTGGACGTGTCGTAGCCGAACAGGAACCCGCCGATACAGGCCAGCACGGCTAGATACCAGTAGAAGTTCGTTGGTATCCGTGAGTCCAGGTCCTCCAGGACATTCCGTTCCGGCTTTGTGGCGCTAGCTTCCGACGCCATTAGCGACCTCCTAGCCTCGCCGTGTTCACGGCTTAGACACCTGAATGTCGCCACGAGCTACCCTCGGGCCCGCGAAGCATTCCTCAGGTCGCTGTTCTCATCGGCAGCCTGTAGTCACACGGGCAGCCCGCCGATCAGCGCGTGCCGCGTGGACCGGAGCAGGCCCCCGGTAACCCGGTACAGGCTCAGCCCTTTCATCTCGGCGCCGCCGGGCAGCGTGCCGGTCCAGGCGGCCGCCACCATGTCGCCGTCGACGACGAGCGCGTCGATCGCGTAGCGGATGAGCCCGCCGAGCAGCTTGATCGCGTTCTCGTAGTCGGCGCGCGCTCCGTCGGGCCCGATCCCTGGCGGCTCGTGGCCGTAGTCGACATAGTCCGGTGCGACGCACGCGTCGAAATCCTCCGGGCGGCCGTTGGTATAGCAGTCGAAGAACGCGCGCACGGCCTCTTCTGGACTCATCGGGCGCTCACTCCCATCCGGTTATCAGGACCATCATGATAGGAGTGGGACATGACTGTTGGCAGCCCGGCAACGATGCGGGCGTGGGAGGTAAGCCAGCCAGCGCCGATCGAGACCGGCCCGTTGCGGTACGTGGAGAAACCCGTGCCGGCACCCGCTCCAGGCGAACTGCTGGTCCAGGTCCTCGCCTGCGCCGTCTGCCGCACTGACCTGCATGTCAGCGAAGGTGACCTGCCGGTGCACCGGGAGCACGTCACGCCTGGTCACATGGTCGTGGGCCGGGCAGCGGAACTGGGCGAGGGCGTCACGGACTACGCACTGGGGGACCGGGTGGGCGTGGCGTGGCTGCGGCACACCGACGGGACCTGCGCCTACTGCCGCCGTGGCAACGAGAATCTCTGCCCCAACTCGCGCTACACCGGCTGGGACGCCGACGGCGGCTACGCGGAGTACACGACCGTGCCGGCCGCGTTCGCCTACCGGCTGCCGACCGACGTCCCCGAGGTCGAGCTGGCGCCGCTGCTGTGCGCCGGGATCATCGGCTACCGGGCGCTGCTGCGCGCATCCCTGCCCGAACACGGGAAGCTCGGATTGTACGGGTTCGGTGACAGCGCCCACCTGGTCGCGCAGCTGGCGCTGGCCCGAGGTGCGACCGTGCACGCCCTGACCCGCGGCGCTGCGTCCCAGCGGCTCGCGCTCGAGCTGGGCGCCGCGTCGGTGGGGGGCGCGTACGACTCCCCGCCGGAACCCCTGGACAGCGCGATCCTGTTCGCGCCGGTCGGCGACCTGGTACCGGTCGCGATGCGGGCGCTCGACCGCGGCGGGGTGCTCGCCGTCGCCGGGATCCACCTGACCGACACGCCGCCGCTGAACTACGAGCGCGAGCTGTTCTACGAGAAGGAACTGCGCAGCGTCACCTCGAACACCAGGGACGACGGCCGGGAGTTCCTCGAACTCGCCCTCAGGTACCACGTCCGGGCCACCACCCACGTGTACCCCATGTCACAGGCGCAGCAGGCGCTGCAGGACCTGAAAGCCGGCGTTTTCGACGGGGCGGCTGTCCTCGTCAACGAGGAGGCCCCGTGACAACTCCAGCCATCCCTGGCCGCCTTCCGGCCGGCGCGACCGAGGAAGGCGACGGGATCATGATCGGGGACGGCCCGGTCCGCATCGACGCCTTCATCGACTTCCTGTGCCCGTTCTGCCGTCGCTTCGAGCTCTCGTCTGGCCCGGCGCTGGCCGGCCTGCTCGCCGGCGGGCAGGTCAGCCTTGTCTATCACCCGATGAACTTCCTGGATCAGGCATCGACGACGCGTTACTCGACTCGGGCGGCCGCGGCTTCGGGCTGTGCCGCCGACGAGGGGCGGTTCCTCGAGTACGCGCACGCGCTCTTCGCGGACCAGCCGCCGGAAGGCGGGGCGGGCCTGGACAACGCGGAACTCGCTGCCGTCGGCCAGACAGCGGGCTTGCCCGCCGCGGCGTTCACCGCCTGCCTGGCCGACGGGCACTACCTGGACTGGCCGCCGTACGT
>Ga0207700_10001139_pt1 | contig 15247 bp, 9 predicted proteins | sample LARL82metaG_FD_184348 | JGI IMG/M metagenome (GOLD analysis project Ga0207700, IMG submission 184348) | Corn, switchgrass and miscanthus rhizosphere microbial communities from Kellogg Biological Station, Michigan, USA - LAR L8-2 metaG... | ecosystem: Host-associated > Plants > Roots >...
AGGCCGCACTCACATGGTTGCGAAGCATTCCCACGCGCTTCTTGCCGGCCAATCTGGCCACCGATTCAGCGTTTGTTAGTATTCAGCAGCGTGCCGAGTTTCGAGCACTCTTTTCGCCGCCGCCGGGTTGAGCAGGCCAGGTTGCGCAGGCCAGGTTGAGCAGGCTGATATGCGGGCGATCATCGCCAGAGTCGCGCGATGCCTAACGGGAAGCGTCGTGCTCGCCGCGTTCGGATGTATTCCCGTCAAGTGGACCGAGCCCGGATCACCGGCGATCAGCGGTCGAATTCGGAGCGCCGACGGCTCACCGGCGGTGGGCCTGCGCGTCACGATATCGCCTTCGCCGAATGCGGATTGCCGCCATCCGCGCGCCGAGACGATCACCGATGCGAGTGGGCGGTTCACACTTCCCAGCACGGAGCTGGAGCATCGTTTCGTCGTGCTCGTCCCGATCGAGAAGTTCATGCAGTACTACACGCTGTGCGGCGGCGCCGACTCCGCGTCGATGTTTGCGGTGTACGAAGGTTCCATACCGGCACATGTCTCTCCGACGAAGGAGGATGTCGTATCGTGCGTCGCGTGGCCCTGGCGCGCGGAGACCGAGCTGGCTTGCTCGAGCGACGTCGTCGACAAGCGTGGTCGCCGTCACGACCTTCAGCCTTTTCTGGTCGGCGGCTGGTGGAGTGTCGCCGGCGCGCAAGGCTCGTATCGGGTGATCCCCCTCAAAGGACCCGGGGTGCTGCACCCGCGGCTGTTCGTACAGTGGGTACGCGACTCGAGCGTCGTAGAGTCCGTGGAGCTCACATCGCTGACGCACATGAAGGAGCTCGTGAATCCGACTTTGTCGGACGAACATGGGACCTGGTGCGTGATCGCTGACGGCCTCGACGGCTCGGCTTTTCACTCACTGGTCTTCGAGCTCGGGGCGCCAGGACAGGTCAAGCTCGCCACGCCCTAGCGACTACCCGGCCTCTTCCGGTGACGAAGGGGCGTGCGGCTTAAGGACGCGTGGCTTAACGACTTGCTGACTCGTTTGGCGGCCACCGGTTCTTGCGGGAGCGTGGCCCCGCGTCCATAATCGCCGCTCGCCAAAACTGAGGCTCCCATCCTAACGATGTGAGTCAGGCAGCTGTTGCCCATTCAGGCTCGGAGGATCGATGAGGAAGCGACCACGTATTCTATGGCACCTTCTCCCCGTTACCCTGTTGCTCATTGGAGGAAAGGCTTCCGCCCAGAACGGTCGGACGGCGATTACCGGACAGGTGATCGACTCCTCCGCTCAACAGCCCCTCAGTGGGGTCGAAGTAATCATCATCGGGCCAGGCGGCGCGACTTTGCGCGGCGCACGCACCGACGCGGCGGGGCGTTATCTGATTACTAATGCGCCCCCCGGCGAGCAGCGCGTTCGCGCTCGGTTCGTCGGGTATGCTCCGAAGGAAGGTACTGTCACTGTCCGCGACGGCGTGACGTCGACACTCGATTTCGGACTCCAACCGCGCTCTTTACAGCTCGACCAGGTGGTGATCACCGGTACGGGTGGTGCCGTGCAGAAGCGCGCCATCGGCAACGTCGTTGATGTCGTGAAGGCCACCGACGTTCTCGAGGTGGCGCCGGCGCGAACGGTTGATCAGCTCGTCGGGCAGCGGACCGCTGGCGTCATCGTGCTTCCGTCCTCCGGAGCGGTCGGCACTGGCGCGCAGATTCGCGTCCGTGGCGCCAACAGTCTCTCGTTGAGCAACGATCCGATCATTTACATCGACGGCGTCCGCATGAACAGCGACGTCGCCCAGGGACCGGTGCAGCGCGGCGGCGGGGGCGCGAGTCGCATCAATGATATCGATCCCGAAAACATCGAGAGCATCGAGATCATCAAGGGTCCAGCCGCGGCGACGCTGTACGGCACGGAAGCATCGAATGGCGTCGTCCAGATCATCACGAAGCGCGGCCACAGTGGCGCGGCACGCTGGGACTTCTCCACTCGGCAGGGCACGAACTGGATGGCGAATCCGGGCGGCCGCGCGGGATATCTCTATGCCAAGGTCCCGGCGAGCGGCGTCATTCCCTGCAGCGGCTCGACGTGCACGGTGTTCTCGTCGACGTGCAGCGGGGCACCATGCCAGATCGTCGGCTTCGATCTGTACGATTACGACATCGCTCAAGGCCACAAGCCAATCTTTTCGGACGGCCGCAATCAGGGCTACGTCACCAGTCTCAGCGGGGGGACCGACGCGACTCGTTACTACCTCTCCGGTGGGTACGACGACGACGTCGGCATCGTCTCGTGGAATTGGGACAAGAAGTTCAATGGCCGCGCGAACATCGACGTCCAGGCGACCGACAAGCTTCGCATCGATGGAGACCTGAGTTATATCCGCGACCGCGCGCGTCTTCCGCAGGGCGCCATCGACATCGATCCCTTCAGCCAGCTCGTGTGGGGCACGCCGCTCACCGCGAACACTGTCAAGCGCGGGTTCAGCAACTCGCCGCCGGAAGAGTGGTCAACGGTCGAGAGCCACGACGACAACGACCGCACCGTGATCGGACTCACGGCGAACTTCAATCCCTTCTCCTGGTTCTCCAATCGGTTCGTGACGGGACTCGACGTCAACGCGCAGAACGGCTGGCTGCTGTATCCGCGTCAGCCGTTAGGCAGCCAGGACCCGCTCGGCGTCAATGGCACCGGCAACAAGAGCGTGACGCGCACGACGCAGACGAACCTCACGCTCGATTACGCCGGGTCGGCGAAGTACAACTTCCGGGATATGCTGGACTTCACGACATCGGTCGGTCTGCAGCACTACCGCGCCGAGACGAACGCGATCAGCGCAACGGGCACCACCTTCCCGGCGACGCCGATCACGACGATCACCGGTGGCGCGACGCGCAGCAGCACCGAGACCTATCTCGCGAATGCGACCGTCGGCATGTACGTGCAGGAGCAGGCGGCGTGGAAAAATCGTCTCTTCCTCACCGCCGCACTGCGTGGCGACGACAACAGCACCTTCGGCAAGGATTTCAAGGCTGCGTACTATCCGAAGCTCAGCGGCTCATGGGTCGTGAGCGAGGAGCCTTGGTTCCATCCGCCGATCATCGGCGACCTTCGCCTCCGCGCCGCGTTGGGCGCCGCCGGTCAGCAACCCGGTACGTTCGACGCGCAGCGCCTGTACGACCCGAGCGTGGGCTATCTCGACAACCCGGGGCTCGTGCCAGGATCATTCGGCAACCCGCAACTTCGCCCTGAGCGAAGCCGCGAGCTCGAGCTGGGATTCGAGACCTCTCTGCTCAGGGGCCGGGCCGATCTATCGTATACGCACTTCGCACGCAAGATCACCGACGCGATTGTCAGCGTGCCGCTGCCACCGTCGTTAGGATTTCCCGGCAACCAGGTCGTGAATATTGGCCGGGTGGCGGCGTGGGGGGACGAGCTCGCGGCGAGCACGCGCGTCTTCGAGGGGCGCCGCGTGACGTGGGAGATCGGCACCCAGCTCGCGAATAGCGGGAATCGCATCGAGGACATGATTGGCCAGAAGTTCCTTACCGTCGGCGGTGGCGGCCAGGCACAGAATCGCGTCGGTTATTCCATCGGCGATTTCTTCCTCTACAAGGTCCGCTCGGTGACGCTCGATCCGACGGGCAAGGTCCTGTCGGCAATCTGTGACGGCGGCACCGGCAAGGGTGGCGTCGAGCAGGGCGGCCCCGACGTGCCGTGCGTGCCGGGGCAAACACCACGCGTCTACTGGGGACATTCCCAGCCGACCTGGCAGGCGGGCTTCAATACGACCCTCACGCTCTTTCAGAACCTGCGTCTCTATGCGCGCGTCGACGGCAATGGCGGCAATCTGCAGTCGGACACGGAGATCCGCGCACTGCATAACCAGGGGTCGACGCTCGGTGTCATCGAACAGAACGATCCGTTGCTGCAGGAATATCGTGCGATCGAGGCCGACGCGCCCAGCACTTACAAGGCGGGCTTCCTCCGCCTCCGTGAGCTGTCGGCGACGTACAACATCGCGCCGCGTTTCGTGAGCCGCGTCGGCGCGAGCGGCGCGAGCATCAGCCTCGCCGGTCGCAACCTCTCGATGTTGTGGACAGCCCAGCAGGGCTGGAACACGTCGCGCGACGGCGAGGTCTACGTCGACGTCGACGGCCAGCATGTGTGGGACCCGGAGATCCGCGCCATCGGGCAGCTCTCGAACGGGTATCAGACCATTCTCCCGCCGACGGCGAGCTTCACGACGACGCTTCGGCTCACCTTCTGATCAGCGGAGACGAATAGATGTCATATAAATTTGCTCATCGAAGCGATTGTCATCCGGAACCGAGCACGGGAGGGGCGGCTGTTCGCAGTCTTCGACAGCTGGCGTTGCTCGCTCTGACAATCGCCATGACGGTCACGACAGCGTGCAACAGCCTGCTTTCCGTCGACAATCCTGGCCGAGTGCCAGACACGGCGCTCGACGATCCGGGGCTCGCGCCCATCCTCGAGGCGGCGGCCATCGGCACCTTCGAGTGCGGAGTCGTCAACTACGCCGCGACGGCCGGTATGCTCTCCGGCGAGTACTGGTCGGCGAACGGATTCGTGAACAATCACCCATGGGAGTGGCGGGGCGTTGTCCAGATCAAGGGCGAGCCCGGCTCGTGCAATTACTCGCGCACCTCGACGTTCATGGGGTTCTACACGCCACTGCAACAGGCGCGCTTCCAGCTCCAGGACACCTACGCCCGCGTCTCGAAATTCACCGCCACGCAGGTGCCGACGCGCGACAAGATCCTCACCGAGATGCAGGCGTACGCAGGCTATGCCTATCTCCTACTCGGCGAGGGCATGTGCTCGATGACGGTGAACCGTGGGCCGGCAATGAGCAGAGCGCAGACGTTCGCCGTCGCCGACTCGATCTTCACCGCGGCGATCGCGAGCGCGACGGCACTCGGCGATAAAAGTTTGCTCAACATGTCGCTGGACGGCAGGGCACGTACCCGGCTCGATCTCGGTAACCTGGCCGGTGCGGCGGCCGATGCCGCGCTGGTGCCGAGTGGCTTCGTGCGCAACGCGGAGTTCTCGGAGACGGCACAGTCGCGCGAGAATCGCCTCTACGATCTCACCATCCGCGGCGGGTATCTTTCGGTGGCGCCCGCCTATCAGAACCTGACCGTGAATGGCGTGGCCGATCCGCGCGTACCGGTGCTCAACACGGGCAAAATCGCGCAGGACGCCGTGACGCCACTCTGGCTTCAGCAGAAGTTCATCGGCAGCGGGGCCGCATCGCTGCCGATCGCCTCCTGGGCCGAGGCGCAACTCATCTACGCCGAGGCAACGGGCGGCCAGGCCGGGTTGGATGCGATCAATCGCGTGCGCGCCGCGAGCAACATTGGCCCGCTCGTGATGTCAGATCCCAGCGATCCGGTTGCGTTCGAGGCCGCGGTGTTGGAGGAGCGTCGTCGCCAGCTGTTCAGCGAAGGCCAGCGGTATGGCGACATGCTGCGGGAGAACTTGCCCTTCCAAACGGGTGTAAACCGAAAGGGCCAGGTATACAGCAATCTCACATGTGTGCCGCTGCCAGACGTCGAGACGTTGAACAACCCGAACTTTTCGAGCTAGCGCTCGGGAAAGGGGCTAGGGGCTAGGGTCGGCGCTGACAATCTCTGCGCGTGGCCCTAACCCCTAGTCGCTAGGCCCTAGCCTCTTGGAAGGCAGTGCGCGCCGCTCAGGTTATGCCAAAAGCGGCTGAACCGCTCATGGCAGGACGCCGCCCTTCCCGATCTGGTACTCCTTCGGCGGCTCCGCACCCAACAAGTTCTTGACGAAGTAATCCCAGCGGCGACGCATCGCGTAGTTGTTATCGATGCCGTAGCCGTGGTGCGCGTATGGCAGCAGGAGCAAATCGAAGTCTTTCCCGGCTTTCACCAGGGCGTCGACAACCAACGTCGTGTTGTACGGCGGCACGTTGTCGTCCATCAGGCCGTGGACGAGCATCAACCTACCCTTGAGGTTCTTCGCGTACGTCTCGTTGGCCTCCGTGGCGTAGTTATCGCTGCCATCGGACCTAACGAGTAAGCCTTCGTAGCGCTCGCCCCAATCATCCTCGTAGACGCGATTGTCGTGGTTGCCAGACTCCGACCAGCCAACCTTGAAGAAATCGGGGTAGCTGAACATCGCGTCCGCCGACGCGAAGCCGCCGCCGGAGTGACCCCAGATGCCGACACGATCGATGTCGATGAACTTGTAGCGCCGGGCGAGCTCGCGCATGCCGGCCACCTGATCCGGTAGCGTGTTGTCGTGCATGTGGCCGTAGTAGAAGTCGTGGAATGCCTTCGAACGGCCCGGCGTACCCATCCCGTCGATCGAGACGACGATGAATCCCAGCTCGGCGAGCGCCTGGTTGTCGCCGCGGGCCGAGGCGAAGCTGCGCGGCCCCACGCTTCCGGACTGCGGCCCCGGATAGATGTAGTTGATGATCGGGTACTTCTTGGTCGAGTCGAGCTTCGACGGCGTGAACATCAATCCATAGATATCCGTTTTTCCATCGCGTGCCTTGACATGAAATGGCGTCGGCGGATGCCACCCGGTCGCGACCAATCGCGAGATGTCGGCGTGCTCCAGCGTCTGCACGGGCTTTCCAGTCGCGTCACGCACGACAGTGACCGGCGGCGTGTCCGGCGTTGAATAATTGTCGACGAAGTACTCGCCGTTAGGCGAGACCGCGATCTGGTGATTCGCGTTTTCCGGCGTGAGCAGAGTGAGGCCCCGGCCGTCGAAGCCGACGCGATAAAGCTGCTGGAAGTACGGATCTTTGCCGGGGACCTCGGCGCCGCTTCGCATCACGTAGATCTGTCGCGCCTTCTCGTCCACCCGAACGATATCGTCGACGTTGCCGTCACCCGTGGTGATCTGGTTTTTGAGCTGGCCCGTCGTCAGGTCATAGAGGTAGAGGTGCAGCCAGTTCGCGCGCTCGGACCACCAGATCAACTCGTTCGACGACGGCAGAACGCGCCAGAGATTCTCACGCAGACTGGCGTCGCCGACCTGAGTCGGCATGCGTTCCTCGAAAAGCGTGCGCACCGCCCCCGTGCTCGCGTCGGCGACGCGGAACCACGCCGACTTGTGGTCACGAGAGCTCGAGACGAAGGCGAGATGCGAGCCGTCCGGATACCACTCGACATCGCAGAGGCCGCCCGCACACGCGATGTGGTCAGACACCGTCGAGCGATGCTGATCCGGCGGCATCTGGAACCTGACGACGGTCGGCGCGCCGCCGGAATTCAGCTTGATGATGACGCGACTGATACGGAAGATGACGCTGTCACCCGGAAGCGGATATTTCCACGCCTCGAGCTTCGGTGAGCCGGCCTGCGCGGCGACGAGATACATGTCGCGCACGCCACGCTCGTCCTGCTGAAAGGTGGCAATCTGCTTCGAGTCGGTCGACCAGCTGACGATCGGCCGGTCGCTGTGCACCCAGCCCGCGTTGTCGGTGGCGTAGCCAAAGTCCTTCACGCCGTCCGTCGTGAGCTGTGTCTCGTGGCCAGTCGTTAGGTCCTTCGCGTACAGATTGTAATTCCTGATGTAGACCGCGGTCCTTCCGTCCGGCGAGACGCTCGAGTTCTCGGGAGCCATGATGCTGCCGCTGGACGAATCGGCTGGCGCGCAGCTGTACTGTTGCAGATCACAACTGTAGCGCCGATTGCGCATCATCACGGTGATCGACCGGTTGTCCTTGGAGAGCTCGAATGCGGGAAGACGTGACGCATCGACTCGTCCGCCGGAGGCCGCGGCGAGGGCGGCGGCGAGCCGCGGCGCATCGAGCAGCGCGGCACGCGTCCGCTTGGCCGGATCGATCACGAAGACGGCGGCGCCGTTAGGCGCCTGGGTGCGGTACCAGAAGCGTCCATCGGCGAGCCAGATCGGCCGCACGCCGGCACCAGTGATGAGCGGTGCGACGTTCTGTCCGAGCATGCGCTCGGCGCGGGCGTAATCATCGGCGGTGACGCGCGGCTGCTGCTGCTGCGCAGTGGCGGCGGCACCCGCGACAAGGGTGAGGGCGAGGAAATACAGGCGCATGGGTGGCGCGGGAGGAAGGTGGTGGGTGGACGGAGAAGTTAAGAGGCGGACCGCGCCGGTTGCAGTCTGAGCACGAACACGCTTCCCACTCCGACGACACTCTCGGCGCCCAGCTCGCCGCCCATGCCGCGCGCGAGCTCGCGGCTGATCGCCAGTCCGAGTCCCGTGCCGCTTCGGCGACTCGCCTCGCTGGCGTCGACCTGAACAAAGGGCTCGAAGACCCTCGCGAGCTGATCGGCCGGAATGCCGACGCCGGTATCGCGCACGCGAAGCTCGACCCGGCCCTCCTCGCCGGCAGTGACACTCGCCTCGATGGTGATCGTGCCTCCCTCGCGAGTGAACTTGCCGGCGTTCGACAGGAGGTTGAGTAGAATCTGCTCGACTTTCTCACGGTCCGCGTATGCCTGAAGATCCGAGGCGACCTTCACGACGTGCGCGAGGCGCCGATCTGCGTATTGCGGTTCGATCATTGGCAGAACGGCCTGCACCACATCGGTGAGCGAGATCGCCTGCAGGTTATACTCGACGCGCCCGGCCTCGATTCGCGCGAGATTGAGCAAATCATTAATCAATCGAAGGAGATGGCGCTGACTGCGGGCGATGCGGCTGAGCGTTTCCGACTGCGGTTCGTTCAGCGGTCCGTGGACGCCTATCTCCAGCAGCTGGACGTATCCGCCGATGGCATTGAGTGGCGTGCGTAATTCGTGGCTCATCGTCGCGAGGAAGGCACTCTTGGCGCGATTGGCTTCCTCGGCGAGCGCACGCTGCTCTTCGAGCTCGGTCGACTGCTCGATGAGCTGGGTTTGGCTCAGCTCCAGCTCCAGCGCTTGACGCTCGAGCAATTCGTTGGCTTCGGCCAACTCCCGGCGTTGCTCGTCGGCGAGCTTGTGCGCCTCCTCCGCTGACTTCTTCGCGGCAAGCAACGCGTCCTCGAACTTGCGGCGCTCACGCAGCTGCAGGACCACACAGTCGGTTATCCACTCGGCGCCGCGCTCGCGCCGGGTGGCATTCGCGAGCACGGCAACGTCTTCGCCATTCTTCGCCCGCAACAGGAGAAAGATCTCCTCGACGCGCTCCTGAAGGCGAACCAGCGGAAAGAGATGCGTTTGGTAGAATATCCGGCTACCAACGGTCAGCAGCGATTCGACATGGCGGCCGACGAGCTCCTTCGAATCGAAGCCCAGCATCGACCCGAGGGTGCGATTCGCTGCGCGGATCGTCCCGTCGTCAGCGAACGCGAAGAAGCCGCACGGCGCCCGATCGAGAACGGGATCGAGGCCGTGCGCATATGCCGGCATGCCCTCAGACCGAACGTGCTCCATGCGCGGCACTCGTGCGCTCCGAGGGCGGCGTGCCCAGGCGCAGATAGTTTCGGATAACGCGAACGGTCTCCTCCGGATGGCTCATGTGCGGGCAGTGGCCGGTTGCCGTCAAAACCGCGAGCGTACTGTCCGGCATGACGCGATGCAGATATTCGCCGACGACAGTTGGAGCGATGCTGTCTTCGGAGCACTGCATAATCAAGGAGGGGCGGCGCAATTGTGCGACGTCGGTCCTGTTATCGGCAAAAAAGGTAGCTTCCGCGAAGCGCCGCGCGATCACGGGATCAGTCGAGCAGAAGCTCTGTTCGAGCTCGGCGCCCAGCGCGGGCCGATCGGGATTCTTCATGATGACTGGAGCAAGAAAGTTCGCCCAGCCGATGTAATTCTTTTCCATGGTCTCGAGAAGTCCTTCGATGTCAGCGCGCTCGAAGCCGCCGACATAGTCGGGAGCGTCATTGATGTAGCGCGGCGATGGGCCGACCATGATGAGGCGGTCAAAGAGCTCCGGCTCTCGATTCGCGGCGAGCACACCAACCATGCTGCTTACGGAGTGACCGACGAAGATCACGTCCCTGAGCTCGAGAGCGTGGCAGACATCGAGGACGTCCTCGGCGTACCCCTCGAGCGACGCGTACCGCTCGGGATCGTAGGCCCCGAGATCGGATTTGCCTGAGCCGACGTAGTCAAACAGCACGACGCGGTAATCCTCCTGGAAGGCCGGCGCGACAAAGCGCCACATGTTCTGATCGCAACCGAAGCCATGCGCGAAGACCATTGGCTGCGTGCCACGCCCGTAAACGTGGACGTTGTTGCGCGCTACGATCTTCTCGTTCATCAGGGGCTCCATTCCGGTCCGACCAAGTAATCTAGAGCTCTGGCTGGTGGCTGTAAGCATTCTGCAATAGACGCGATCGCCAGCGGGCGGGGGCTGGGTTCTCCCCGTAGATTTTGCACACCACGATGAGCACTCCGATCCGCGCGACCCAGCCTGCTCGCCCGGTGACTGCGCCTAACGCGCAGCCCGCGATGGCGCCGGAACGACGGCGCTACGACCGTTCGATCGTCGACGGACCGCTCGCGCCCGCCGTCTGGAAGATTGCGTGGCCGACGATGTTCGCGAACATCGTCGGCGGGCTCCAGGGGATCATCGACCACGCGATGGTAGGCAATCTCGTCGGCTTCACGGGAAACGCCGCGATCGGAGTCAGTTGGCAGATCTTCATCATTGTCATCGTTTTCATCTCGTCGCTGTTTACCGGGATGAGCGTGCTCGTCGCCCGCTTCGTCGGCGCTGGCAACTCCGACAAAGCGGACCGCACGGTCTACCAGGCCTTCATCACCGCTATCGCGCTGTCCTTCGGCATCATTGCGCCGGTCGGTTACTTCATATCCCCCTGGCTGCTCGATTTCGTGAACGCTGCGCCGGCTGTGCACGCGCAGGCACTCCCGTTCCTACGCATCATGTTTCTCTTCAGCGGCGGCATGATGCTTTTCTTCATGCTCGGCATCGCGCTCCGCTCGGCGGGGGATGCGCGCACTCCGATGATCCTCGGAGTCGTGATGACGGTGCTGAATGCCGCGCTCAACGTCGTCCTCATTCGCGGGCTTGGCCCCATTCCGGCGTTCGGAACGAAGGGCGCGGCCATGGGCACATGCATCGCGTCCGCCATCGTGAGCATCTACTCACTGTACCATCTCTGGAACGGCAGCTGGGTCGTTCGATTTCCCCGACACCATGGGTACAAGCCCGACTGGCAGATCATTCGCTCGCTGTTCCGATTCGGTCTGCCGACCGGTATTCAAGGCATCGCGATGAACGTCGGCGGCGTGCTGATGCTCTCGTTCATCGGCTCGCTGGCGCAGAGCGCCGCCGCGCAGGCCGCGTTCGCCGTCTCCTACTCGCAGCTCTTCTCGCTCATCACGTGGACGTCGGTTGGCCTCATGGGCGCCGCCGCCGCCGTGGCCGGGCAGAATCTCGGCGCTGGCAACCCCGATCGCGCATCGCAGGCGGTGCATGTCGCCGCGCGGTATGGCCTAACGGGAGCGGCACTCATTGGCTCGCTCTTTCTGTTCTTCCCCACGCAGCTGTTGGCGATCTTCGGCATGCACGGCGGGCCGGTCGTCCAGCTTGGCGTGCAGCTGCTCCACATTCTGAGCGTATCGGGTCTGTTCATTGCGGTCGCGCTCACCTACACCGGCGGACTGCAGGGCACCGGCGACACCAAGAGCCCGCTCTATATCTCGATCGTGTCGCAGGTGATCGTCCCGCTCGGTATCTGTTTCGTCATCACGAAAACGAGCCACCTCGATCCGATCGACATCTGGATCGCGATTCTCGTGGGCCACATGACGCGATGCGCGTTGAGTGTGCTGCGCTTCCGTCAGGGAAAGTGGCGAAGCATTCGCGTCGACATCGGCGCGGCGACGGAGAGCTAGCGTCGCTCTCGCTCGCGCTACTCCATGACTAGACTTCGCTCATGGAGACTCACCTCGCCCCGGGGCCGACGCGCGACCGAGAAGATGAGTGGCTCTGGGGCTGGGATCGGACGCCGGGGATCGTCAGCGTCTGGGCCGAGGACGATGGGCAGGCGATCGTCTGGCGCCGGATTCCGGAGACCGGTGAGCTCGTACGAGAGGTCGAGCACTTTCGGCCGTGGCTCGTCCTCGAACGCCTCGACGATCTGCTTCACCTCGACGACGCCTTCTCGCGCGAGGACATGGAAATCGGTACCGCGCACGTTCGCTATCGCGAGCTCGATGGCCCTGGCGCGCTCCGTTATCTGGTCTCGGCTGACAATTACAAGACACTAAACGCCGCGCTTCTCGCCGGCGCGACACAACGGCTCGGACGCCCGGTGTCGCACCTGCGCGAGCTCGGCAGCGACGCGGTGCTCACGCTGCCACTCGATGAGCAGTATCTCGTGGCGACGGGAAGGAACTATTTCCGCGACCTCGCGTTCGATCAGCTGCGGCGGCTGCAGTTCGACCTCGAGACGACGGGCCTGCACGCGGAACGCGACCGGATCTTCATGATCTCGGTCCGCGATCCGTCAGGCACCGTCGAGATTCTCGAGTCGACTTCAGTTGACGACGCTGGCGAAGCCGACCTGATTCGGCGACTCGTGAGCACCATCCAGGCGGTTGATCCGGACGTCATCGAGAATCACAATCTCCACGGCTTCGACCTGCCCTTTCTCCATCGGCGCGCTCGGCGCCTCGGGGTGGCACTCAATATCGGCCGCATCCGTTCGGGCGGTCTGCGCCGCCGCGCCGCGAGACGTGGCATGGTCGCCGAGGACGACGACCGGCGGCGGGTGCGATTCGTCGCACCCGGGCGTGAGCTCATCGACACCATCGACGCCGTCAGGCGTTACGACTATACGGTTCGCGCTCTGCCCTCGTATGGCCTCAAGGCTGTCGCTCGTTATCTCGGTCTTGCGGGCACGGATCGGGAGCTCATTCGCGGCGACCTCATTTACACGACGTATCACACCGATCCCGATCGAGTCCGTCGGTACGCCGCGGCAGATGTCGAGGAGGTGGCCGGCCTGTCGAGAACGCTGGGCGGTCCGGCGTTCGCACTCGCGCGGATGGTGCCGCGGCGGTACGAGCGCCTGGCCGACGCCGGCGCCGCGACGGGGATGCTCGATCCCCTGCTCGTCCGTGCCTACCTGCACAGCGGCAATGCGCTGCCCGCTCACGAGGAAAGCGACGGCACACCGCACAGCGGCGCGGCGCTCCACCTCTTCGCGACGGGCGTCGCGCATCGCGTCGTGAAGGCCGACGTCGCGAGCCTCTATCCGTCGCTCATGCGCACCTATCGCATCGGCCCGGCGCGCGATCATCTCGGCGTGCTACTCGCGCTCGTCGATCGACTGGTCGAGCAGCGGCTCGCGGCCAAAGCCGCCGGTCGTGAGGCGCCTAACGGGTCCGCCGAGCGACACGCCCATGAAGCGATGTCGTCGGCGATCAAGCTCGTCGTGAATTCAGCATATGGCTATCTCGCGGCCGGCGGCGGACTGACGCGTTTCGCCGACGTGCACGCCGCGAACGAAGTGACGCGTCGTGGCCGCGAGACGCTGGACTTCATGTGTCGTGCCCTCGCCGAACGCGGTGTCGCACTGCTCGAGGCGGATACGGACGGCGTCTATTTCGCCGTGCCACCGTCGTGGCGCGAAGCCGACGAGCGGCGAGTCGTGTCCGAGGTCGCGTCACTCTTGCCCCCGCTCGTGCAGCTCGAGTTCGAAGGGCGCTATGCGGCGATGCTCTCTCACGAGCCCAAGAACTACGCCCTCCTCGGCTACGATGGTGCGTTGCTGCTGCGCGGGGTGGCGTTCCGATCGAGCCGCGCGGAGCCTTTCGGAGAACACTTCCTGAGACGCGCACTCGAACGTTTGTTGATCGACGACGTGCCCGGCGTACGTGCCGTCTATCTGGAAACGGTGGATGCGCTCCGTCGGCGCGAGCTACCAACGATCAAGGTTGCATCGCGCGTGCGACTCACAAAGTCACCGGAACGGTATTTGGCGAGCCGTGAGACGCGCCGCGAGCTGCCGTACGAGGCGATGCTCGCCAGTGGTCGCCGCCACTGGAACGTCGGCGACAAAGTACGGGTTTATCGAACGAAGACGGGCCTTGCCGGCGTCGCGCCGGAGACTGACGAGGAAGACGGCACGGAAATCGGCGATCCACGGGACTACGATGTGGTGTATTACGAGCGCCTGCTTCGCGATAGCTTCGCGGCGCGGCTGCAACGCGCGTTCACTCCTAACGACTACGCCGTCGTCTTCGAGGATCCGGATCAGGCCTCGCTGTTCGCGCCATCGCTCGAGAGCATTCAGCCAGTTCTCACGCCGCGGCGCACCACTTCCTCGGAAAATGGCCGACGATAGCCGCGCTGGAGCAATCGATAGGCATCGCTATCGTTCAGATCGACGGCGAGCGCCTCTGGGTCTGACACGACTCTCGATAGTCCGGCCGCGCGGTGGCCCGATGTTTGTCTTCCTAACGTGTGGCAGGGTCAATCCCGGCAACTGACGAGTTGGGAAGGGGCACATGTTCCAAACATTTGTAAGCTCGCAGACCATTCGCTTCGGTACGGCTCGCGTAGCGGTTGCATCGTTCAGCGTTCTAGCACATGCCGGACTGATCACGCTCGCGGCCGTGAACAGCGGACCGGGCGCCGCAATCATGAATTCGAAGGTTGCCGTAATTCCCGCCGAACACCTTGTGTTCGTCACGGCGCGTGAGATAGCGCACGTCGCGGCCACGCCTTCGGCCAACGCGGTCATCCGTGGACCGAAGGCGGCCAGGCTCGTCGTGCCCGATCTCTCGAAGCTGCAGGTCGTCGCGGACAACACGCTCACGAACCTGGCCACGGTGCCGGACATCAATACCGACGTCGATCTCACATCGCGGATCAGCGACGCGAAGGATTTCGGAGACGCGGATCCGGCGGCGCTCGTGAATCGATCGTCGATGTACGCACTGGCTCACCCCGGACCGAATGGAGCCTACACTGAGGACGTCGTCGAGAAGACGGTGTGGCCGGTGGCAGGCAATCCGCATCCGCGCTATCCAGACGACCTTCAGCGAGCCGGTGTGGAGGGAACGTTGGTCGTGCAATTTGTGGTCGACAGTACGGGTCGCGTGGATGCGAAGACGCTCGCGTTCCCCGACAACGCGCAGCCCGGCTTTCTGCGCGCGATCCGGGACGCGCTGCTTCACTCGCGCTTTCTTCCCGCGGAGCTGGCCGGAATTCGGGTGCGTCAGCTCGTCCAGCAACAGTTCAGCTTCGTCCTGATTCGACGATAGCTCTGGGCAGTCGTTAGGCTCTAGAACGACTATTGCCGGCCGCTCCCCGACG
>Ga0207700_10001142_pt1 | contig 15243 bp, 14 predicted proteins | sample LARL82metaG_FD_184348 | JGI IMG/M metagenome (GOLD analysis project Ga0207700, IMG submission 184348) | Corn, switchgrass and miscanthus rhizosphere microbial communities from Kellogg Biological Station, Michigan, USA - LAR L8-2 metaG... | ecosystem: Host-associated > Plants > Roots >...
CGGGACCTCTCAACGCTACGCTCCCGGCTCACTTCCGTCCCGGCCAGAATTTGCAGCGTCTACCCCAAGTCTCAATCAGGCGGATATTTCGCGCCGTCCTCGTCGGTGCCTTGCGTTCTGTGAGGGACAGCCCGACCAATCCTGCCTTGTCCCACCGTCTGTCCGCTGCGAGTGCAGCAGGTGCACCCCCGGGCCTCTTGGCGGTTTATCATCAGCGGCACCGTGCTGGCCAGCGGCCAGCCCGGCCCGGCTCACGTGGCGGCGAATGGCGGCACCGTGTACTGGGTTGACAGCGGCGTCGGCACGATCATGGCGGTCCCTGAGGGCGGCGGCACCCCGACCACGCTGGTGAATGATCCGAGCGGCCCGGCTCACTTGGCGGTGGACAGCGGCTTCGTGTATTGGGCCAACGGCGCTGGCCAGATTATGGCGATCCGTACGGCTGTCGGCAGCACCCCGTTTGTGCTGGCCAGCGGCCAGAACGGCGGGGCCTACGTGACGGCGAACGGCGGCACCGTGTACTGGATCGACAACAGCACTGACACGATCATGGCGGTCCCCGCAGCCGCCGGCACCCCGTTTGTGGTGGCCAACGCCCCTTACGCCCCGTCTTACCTGGCGGTAAGCCCATAGTAGGCAATGACCGGCCTTGGTGAGTCCCCGTCAAAGCTGGTCCGCCTTTCGCCGACGGTCTGGCCACGCCCGTGGCTAGACGGTCGGTGTGCGCCGCATGTTACCCGCGGATACTGAACCTGCGCAGCCATCACCCGCCCTCATCGGCGCCGGATTCGCCGAACTCGAAACCGGGTCTCTGGTGGGTCGGGCGCACCCTCCGGTTCCGGTTTCCGTCACGCTAGCCAGCCGCACAAAACCAGGTGTGCATGAAGCCCGGGATGCTCCATAGCTGGCAAAGGTGATGCGTGCCTGACTGGCGTTTGGCGGCCGCGCACGATCATGTGTGCTGCACGTGACGGTGCATACCATGTCGGGCAGGGATAACGATGGCCGGCGAGTTTGCACGAGATCGCCGGTCTTGTTCCACCCCCCCGGGGTAGCTGGCTGCCCCGTCCGCCGATGGACGAGGCAGGCCGCGGTACCGGTCGGCCGAGTGCCCTTCGGTGGGGGTGGATATGCGGAGACTGGGATACCCGGACGGCGCCGGGGACGGCGGTGGCCTGCTGGAGCGGGCTGAGCAGCTTGCGCTGCTGAACCAGGCTCTGACGGCGGTCGCAGACGGGGGGCTCGGCCGGACGGTGCTGGTCATGGGGGAGGCGGGGATCGGCAAGACGGCACTGCTGCGCCGGTTCAGTGACCGAGCAGCCGGTTCGGCGCGGGTCTTGTGGGCGCCGTGTGATCACCTGTTCATTCCGCGGCCGCTGGGTCCGTTTCTGGACCTGGCCGGCGAAGCCGGCGGTCCGCTGGCGGCCCGGATGGGGGGCGCCGCCCGGCCGTATGACGTGGCCGCCGCGCTGCTGGCCGAGCTCGGCTCGGGGGGCACCGCCGTGGTGGTGCTGGAGGACGTGCATTGGGCCGATGAGGCGTCCCTGGATGTGATCCGGCTGCTGGCCCGCCGGATCCAGGCGGTGCCGGCGCTGCTGGTGTTGAGTTATCGCGATGATGTGCTGGACCGGTCGCACCCGTTGCGGCTGGTGCTCGGTGACTTGTCCGGGGGCGGCCAGGTCACCCGGGTGGAACTGGCTGGCCTGTCGCGGTCGGCGGTCGCCATGCCGGCCGGCCCGCAGGATCTGGATGCCGGGGACCTGTACGCCCGAACCGGCGGCAACCCGTTTTTCGTGACCGAGGTGCTCGCCGACGGGACCGGGCGGATCCCGCCTACTGTCCGGGACGCGGTGCTGGCGCGCGCCGCCCGCCTCGGCCCGGCGGCCAGCGAACTGCTGGACGCGGCCGCGGTAATCCCCGGCCGGGCGGAATTGTGGCTGCTGGACAAGCTGGTCCCGGCCGCCGCGGACGGCCTGGACAAGTGCCTGGGCTCGGGAATCCTGCTGGCCGGCGACGGCTGGTTGGCGTTCCGGCACGAGATCGCGCGCTTGGTGGTGGAAGAGTCGCTCCCGCCCGGCAGGAGGGCCGCCCTGCACCGGGCTGCACTCAGGGCGCTGGCCTCGCCGGCGTCCGGGCCGCCGGACCTGGCACGGCTGGCGCACCACGCCCAGGCCGCCGGGGACACCGAGGCGGTGCTGACGTATGCTCCGGCCGCCGCTGAGCGCGCCACTGCGGCCGGCGCGCCGGGAGGCGGCTGACCTGTACGCGCGGGCGCTGCGGTTCGTCGGCGGCCTGGAGCCGGCCGACCGGGCCGGGCTGCTGGAGCGGTTCGCCGGCGTGGCGTACTTCACCGGCCGGGGCGAGGAGGCGGCCGCGGCGCTGCGGGAGGCGGTGGAGATCCACCGGGCGCGCGGGGACCTGCTGCGGCAGGGGGTCGCGCTGCGGCTGCTCGCAAAGCTGTCGCCTGGCCTTCGCGCGAGAGGCCCTGCGCGCGGCGTCGATAATCTGCGGCGGGATGCTCACGCTGGATGAGCGCAGCCGGCCGTAGCTGGGTCGTGCGGCAGTTAGGGGATTTGCCTAATGCGCGCCCAGATCGGCATCCGCGTACACGTCGTTGCTGGTCACCGCATGGTGGTCTGTTCCATGGCAGGGAGAAGATCTATGTATCTCCGGTGCCGTGCCCGATGCATGCCTAGTTCTGGACTCGCGGTACTGGCTGGTGCAGGTGGGAGAGGGACTGGCGGCGGTCTTGGGAAGCCACCGCCAGGTCGCGTGCGCGTATCGGGATCCAGGGGAGAACACGTGCCGATGGGTATGTCTGACCGCCTCGTTGAGCGCGATCGCGGTGGCGGCTGAGCAGGAGGAGGTACCAGGCGGTGCGGGCGGCCAGGCGGGGCGAACCGGGATGATCCGGCGGGTAACCCGGAAGCTGACCTGCCGGCTGACGCTGCGGGCTCAGCGCCGGATTTCCGGCCGTTGGTCCTCACGGGCCTAGACAGTCGCCGCGCCGGCCCGGCCGAGGTCGAGCGTAGATGTGCCGGTCAGGATGACCGATCACAGCGGAACGGCAATCCCAGCTTGCCGACTGCCATACTGGCCTCAGTAGTTAGCCGCGGTCACCGGAGAGCCCGGACATGAGACTCCAGTTTTCGGTCAGGCGAGACACTCTGCGCGAGGACGCGGTGGCTGGCCTGGTTCTAGGCGTGGAGAGCGTTCCCGACGGCCTGGCCGCTGGCCTGCTGGCCGGAGTCAACCCTCTTTCGGGGCTTTACGCGTACCTGTTCGGCACGATCGGCGGGTCGTTCTTCACCAGCTCGGCCTTCATGGCCGTCCAAGCCACCGGGGCCATGTCCGTCATCATCGCCGACGTCCCGGCGGTGCACGCGACTCAGGATTCCGAGCGTGCGTTGTTCACGCTTGCGGTGCTCACCGGCGTGGTGATGCTGGCCGCCGGGTTGGCCAAGCTAGGGTCGGTCCTGCGGTTCGTATCGAACTCGGTGATGGTGGGATTCATCAGCGCGGTCGGCGTCAGTATCGTCCTCGGGCAGCTGGCCAACCTCACCGGTTATAAGGCTATGGGGGCAAACCGGGTCGTCCGCGCCTTGGTCACCCTGGCCCATCCCCACCAGCTTCACCTGCAGTCCCTCACGGTCGGACTGGTGACGATCGCGCTGATTCTTCTGCTCGAACGGACCAGGCTCGGCCCGATGGGCCTAGTGCTGGCGGTCATCGTGACCTCGGCCGGCACCGCGGCTCTCGGGTGGCACGGCGTGGCCACGGTGGGCGAGCTTGGCGCCATCCCGCGCTCGCTCCCGGTGCCCGTGGCCCCGATGGTCCGGCTCGTCCCCTCGCTTCTGCTGCCGGCGCTGTCGCTCGCCTTCGTGGGGCTGGTCCAGGGGGCGGCCATCTCGGCCAAGCTGGCCAACCCGGACGGCCGCTACCCCGACGCGTCCGGTGACTTCATCGGGCAGGGTGCCGCGAACGTGATTGCCGGGATATTCCGCGGGATGCCGGTCGGCGGGTCCATGTCGGCCTCGGCCTTGAACAAGGCCGCGGGGGCCCGGTCGCGCATGTCGCTGATGCTCGCCAGCGTTGTGATGGCGGTCGTGATCGTGGCGTTCGCCGGCCTGGTCGGCCACATCGCCATGCCAGCCCTGGCCGGCCTGCTCATGCTGATCGGCTTCCGCACGATCAAGCCCGCCGATATCCAGTCGGCGTGGCGGACCGGCGCCATTCAGAAGGCAGTGCTGCTGGTCACCTTCACGCTCACCATGGTCATCCCGTTGCAGTACGCGGTCCTGGTCGGCGTCGGCTTGTCGGTGATCTTGCACGTGGTGCGCCAGTCGAACCAGATCACCATCAAGCGCTGGCTGCTGGACCCCGAAGGGAACCTGATCGAGACGGACCCGCCCGCCGAACTGCCGGCCAATGAGGTGGTCGCCCTGCAGCCGTACGGAAGCCTGTTCTTCGCTACCGCGCCGGTCTTCGAGTCAGCGCTTCCGGCCCTGACCGGCACCTCGCGCAACTCGGTGGTGATCCTCCGGCTGCGGGGGCGCACCGATCTCGGGACCACCTTCATGGGCGCGCTGGAGCGCTACGCTCGCGCCCTGGCCGCCAGCGGCAGCAAGCTCGTCATCGTCTCAGCCGGTGAACAGGTCCAAGGGCAGCTCCGCGCCACTGGGGTCACCGACCTGGTGGGCCCCGAGAACATCTACACCGGCAACGAGCGGGTTGGCGCCACCCTGAAGCGCGCCTACGAAGACGCGACAGCCTGGATACAGCAGCGCCACCGTGCCGACGGGGCCGACACACGGTGACCGCGCTCGGCCAGTGCCGTCCCGCTCATAATAAATAACCCTCGAGTTCCCTGAGCCCTCCCACAGCGCCCGGCCGAACCAGGCGCGGACTTGCTCCAAGTGCAGGACGTCAGAGGCGATCGTCCCGTCGGACAGGCCAGCCGCCGCCCGGGCCAGCACATCGGTCTCCAGCGTCGCCAGGTCCTCCGCCGTCACCGGCACACGCGCCACCCGCAGATCTCGGACGGCTGCCAGGCTCAACCCGTTCGGCAACGTCCTGGGCATCATGTACAACCGTCACTACCTCGATATCCTGGGCAACCGCGGAGGAGCGCAGTAGGCGACCCTCTCCGGCCGTAGGAGTCAACGCGTGTCGACGAAGCCTGCCGTCAACGAAGCCGTGGTGATCGCGTTCCGCGACGCTGCGGAGTTCGAGGCTTGGCTGGACGCGCATGTCGGCCTGCGGGCCGGTGTGTGGCTGAAGATCGCGAAGCAGGGATCGGGCGTGCCGTCGTTGACCGATGACGAGGCGGTCGACCTCGGCCTGTGCTACGGCTGGATCTCCGGCCAGCGCAAGTCCTGCGACGAGGTCTACTACCTGCAGAAGTACGTGCCCCGCCGGCCACGCAGCCGCTGGTCGCAGGTCAACGTGGCCAGGGTCGAGGAGCTGATCACGGCCGGGCGGATGCGACCGTCCGGCCTGGCCGAGGTCGAGGCCGCGAAGGCCGACGGCAGGTGGGCTGCCGCCTACCAGTCGCAGCGCAACGCCACCGTCCCACCCGATCTCGCCACCGCCCTGGCGGCGAGCCCGCAGGCGGCGCTGGCGTTCGGCGCACTCAGCAAGACCCAGCGGTACGCCGTGATCCTGAAACTCGTTACCGCCCGCACCGCCACGGCCCGCGCCGCCCAGCTAAGCAGAGCGATGACCGCGCTCGAAGCACGCCGGCGCCTTGTGAACTGAACTAGAAGCTGGGCGCCGGCCCGGCGCGGTCATCCGCTGGAACGCCGTTGTTTGGGGGGCGCCTGCTGGGTCGGCTCGACCAATGCGAGCCGGGCCTGGAAGTGGTCACGCTGCGTCGACCAGCTGGCCGTTATCGAGCACGGCAGCATCCGGCGCAGGAGCAGCCGGTGGCAGTCAGTGTTCGGCGAGCAAGGCCCCATCCCCGGCACCCCCACCGCTCACACAGCGTGAGATGCCGTTACGCGGAAAGACTCAGTGTAGTCGTGTCCCCCTCGAGCGTCATTCAGCGCATGACTCATCTTCAAGGGGGCCAGCGACGCGTTCGGGCAGCGCTCGGTCGACGAGCGCGGCGGCGCAAGGAGTGCTCATGCCCGATACGTGCCCAAAGCAGGAAAAGTCCACTTATCGTCGCAGGTCACGGCGTTGTTGGCGCGGGTCTTGAAAACCGCTAAGGCAGAGCCGCTGGGCCGGTCGCCTGACCAGACTGCCAGAAGATCAGGCCGTAGGGTACCTGCGTGGACAGTGGTCGCCCGTGGCCTGTTCCCACGGAACACGTCGTTGTAGGCAGGAAGTGGAAGTACGCCCCGCCTCCCTGGCTTATGCATGAAGCGGTCGTTGATGACATGGAGCAGTGGCTCTCGCTTCTGACCGGCGAGATCGCACCAAAGGTGGCCGCTTCACGACGATCCGATGCGGTGCTTCTTAAACCTTGGGTGGATTCGGCCGTAAAGGCCGTGGAGCTCTGGATCGAGCAGGATGGCTACGGCTCTGCGATCACGGTGCTTGCCTACGGCGACGTTCCGCAGCTGCCCGACGAGACCAGACGCTGGGTTAGGTACCGGCTGGGCACCATCTTCGGCGCGGCCCTGCGCGAGTGGGTGGATGAGCCACACCGATAGCTGCGCGATGGTGCGATCAGGACCACCCCGTGCAACATCCCGGGCGCGGGTTCTGACCGTGCCAAAGAACGCCCGGTCGCATCCGTCGCCCAGGGGGTCGCGCTCGTCGATGCAATCACTCCGTGGTACCGGGCTGCTGTGTTGCTGGCCGCGTGGTGCGGGCTTCGGCGCGGCGAGGTGGTCGCGCCGCGGGAAGACATCGACCTCGAGGCGGGCACAGTCACGGTTCGGCACAACCGGGTGGAGCTGCTTGAGTCACCAAGCGCAGCGTTCGATGCCGACCCGAAAACCGACGCGGGCAAGCGCACGGTAGCGGTCCCGCCTCACGTGCTTCCCTTCTTCCAAAAGCACATGGCCAAGTGGGCCGGGTCTGACCGAGTGTTCGTCGGCCGTGACGGCCAGACAATGCGCGGCGATGCCATTCGGCAGGCATTCACCCGCGCTCGCCGCAAGGTCGGCATGCCGGGCTTCCGGTTCCACGACCGAAGACACACCGGCCAGACACTGGCCGCCTCGGCTGCCCAGGTCCGTCACGGTCAAGCACTGATGCTGCACGCAGTCTGCACACGGGCTGATCAGATGGTCTCTGACCTGCGGATGTCCCGGTTCCTTGTAAGCAGCAGGTCAGCGGTTCGAATCCGCTCACCGGCTCCACATCGATATCAGCAAAAATAGCCTGCTAGCGCGGAGATCGCCGGACAGCTCGTCTGCGGTGGCGCCCAGCTGGCCGACGCCGAGAGCGTTAGCTACGCCGACGTTGCCCTGGAACAGTCGCGGCGACAGGTCACGGCGCGGCGTAACCGTTTAAGGCCTGGTAGGGGATAGGTTTTTCGAGTGCGTTACGAACTGGCGTTCGCTGGGTAGAATGCCCGAGATTGCCCTGGGATGCCTAGATTGGTGACATCAGTGCGAGAGACACACGAGATGATTCTCAACGGCCACGCGGAGTCTGGCGAGGAGGAATGGGTCTGCCCGGATTGCGGACGGCGCGTTCTGCTGAGGTGGCCCCCAGATTTCGAACGCCTCATCCTTGAGCATGGCGACGACAAAGCCGTCCATGTCGGCGCGAAGGGCGGCGTGCGGATGACCGGCCTCGAGGTCAATCCGTCGTCTTCCCCCGACCTGTCCGACGAGGCGCAGCAATGGCTAAGCGACAACGGCATTGACTGGGACGGAACACCCGCCTGATCGCGTCGCAGGACGCAAGGGGTCGCCGATTCAGGAGGGCAGGACCTGCAGCATGATCCCCTCAGCCATCGCGGCGACGTCTCCATAGCTGCCGCCTGCTGCTCGCAGGCTTACCGCGGCTTCTAGGAGGTAGATGCCGGGTGGAAGACCCTCTGCGTCAATCGTGATGGTTGTGGTGCCCGTTACTTTCAGCAATCCGCGCGGACTGGCGAGGGTTCTGCCGGATCTTCCCCCGAGTTGCCGCGCTACGATCACAGCGCTGTAGATGAGCCGGTCGCTTTGCGGTGCCGCCTTGGTGAGGTCCAGGCTCAGGATCACCGCGAAGGGCTGCGCCGCACGGAGCAGCGTGCGATCCGGCTGCACCCTAACGATCCATGCAGGAGGCCAGGACGGCGAGGCGTCGTGGGCCGCGGACCAGGCCGCCGCTTGGGACGTTCCGGACTGGGCTGGCGGCGAAGGCGTCGTCAACGCCTTCGCCGTGACAGGTGGCTGGCTGACGGGGCGGACCTGGCTGGTCGCGTTTGGCTCGGCGACTGACTCGGACACGCGTTCTGGATGCGGTTCCGCGTCGAGTGGGTCCACCGGTGCGGCGAGCAGCACGGGAGGGGCAGCGGGGGCAGCAGCCTCCTCGATAAAGCCCAGCATCGCTTCATGTTCCCAGCCGGCCCATCGCTTTACCTCGCCGGTCCCGATGTGCTCCATCCTGGTGTCGCGGATCGAGCCATCGTCGTTGAGCAGAACGCGGACGATGAAGCTTTCATAGTGCTGCCCGTTTCCTGCTGCGGGACCGCCGCGTTTCGGTGGCATCGCGGTTCCCTCCGCAAGTTTGTGCGCCCTTTAGCGCCAGCCGTCGATACATCCGCGAGAAGCGGAGCGGTCCCGGCTGCCTCCCCGGACGCGTTCCATCTCCCATCTGTACTCTCGGTGCGGGGCCCGAGCTGGCTGCGGCAGCCAGGCCCGGGCCGCGCACCTGCGCCAGACTTTTTCTGCTGGAACTCGCGATGAAGAAGATCGGCGAGCTCAGTTGATCATGTAATTCCCCATTTCCACGAACGCTGCGATGTCCGAGGGCACACCATTGAAGGTGAAGACGGCGACGAGGTTGTACACCATCGAACCCGGCGGAGGCGAAGGATCGGAAAGCGGTGTCGAGCTGGATGGCAGGTCGGTGAGGTAGGTCAACGTCCAGGGGATGGTAGTGGTGCCCGCTGGATCCGTCGGGTTCGCTGTGATGGTGATGTCTTTCGAGAGAATCTTTTGGTTATAGCCGCCGCCAAGCTGGTCGGCGTAGACGGAGACGTTTCCCGTACCCCCGAGCCAGTTCGGGAAATCGATATGACCGTTGACCGCGAAGCCTAGGTCGAGGTCGAGGACATCCGCCGGGGCGCCGCCGGGGTCAGTCACCTGGTCGACAGCGAAGTCGGCACTAAGGACGGACGGGAACTGGATTTGGCTGGACCCGGGTACAGACATGGTGGTCACCTTCCTACTTCAAGAAGTGAGCATGGACTGAATCCGCTCTCGGGCGAGGTCCTGAAGCGTTTCACCTCCTCCGGCCCCGTGTCCGATGCTGGAGGGATCCATGGAGCTCACTCTGGAGGGCCGCGCTTAATCGCCGCATGGGCATGCGCTTAATCCCGCAGCTATCGAAATTAAGTGCGCGCGGAGCTGCGGCGGGTGGCCCGCTCTCTTCACACCGACTCATGGTGCCGAATCTGGTCGTGCAGTTTGACCGTGGCCAAGTCAGGTTCGACGCCTAGTTCACTTCGGAGCGCGCCGACGCATGCCCGGTACTGGATCAGCGCCAGGTGTGGCTGACCCTGCCTGCTGTAGCAGCGCATCAGCCGCCGGTATGCGTCCTCCCGGCAAGGATCTTCTTCGATGATGCGCCGGCACAGGTGTCCGGATGACGCGTATCTCCCCGCGTTGAAGTGGAGGTTGCTGAGCCGACCAAGCGTGTCGAGGTATGCGAGGCGCAGACGTTCACGGATCAGCGCCGCCCAGTCGTCATAAGGGTCGTCCGCAAGGAATTCGCCGCGGTAAAGGCCGGTGGCGAATTCGTACGCGGCCGTCGCCTGGTCGGTCTCGCCCACGTCCTCATGGAGCCGGCCCCGTTCGACCAGCTTGTCGAACTCCTCAATATCTAGCCATAGGCGCACGTCAGGGTGAAGTCGGTAGGTGCCATCGGAATAGACGATCACTGGGACGTCCTTGGCCTTCTTCAACACGCACCGCAAGCCATGGATGGCGACGTTAAGGCTGTTCCTCGAGGCCTTTGGTGACGACTCTGGCCAGAACACCTCCATCAGCACCTCACGCGAGGGCCACGGCTGGCGGTGGGTCAGCAGATAGCCGAACAGCGAACGAGTGCGCGCGCTTGACCATTCTTCAACGGGAGCATCATCGATGAGGACGCTCATAGGGCCGAGCAGGTGGACGGAGACCTCTGCCTGGGCATGGACTACGTGCGAGACGCGGCCCGGCGCCGCTACGGGCTCCACAGGGCGCGCGCGCCACGCTCGTGAGCCTGTTGATGGCACGGCCGTCGCGGCGAACTTGACGGCATGGGAAACAGGTGATTCATCGGCGTCCGCGTCCGGCGGCAATGCCGCTCCGTTCGGGCCGTTGATATGCGCCCCGCCAGGGTGGCTGTCATGCAGCCGGCCGAGCAGCCTCGTCCACGACCACCGCCCCACCGCCCGCTCCCCGCTAGATTCGGCCAGTCCGGGCATCTTTAGGACGGCAGGCGCGTCTGACCACCCGTCCCCTCCAGGTACGCCGACGTCACGGCCGCCCGGCGCCCGGGCGCATGCAAGCAGTTCACCAAGTACCTGGTGCTCGGCGCGGCTGAGCGCGGCCTCGGCCTCGCGGTGCGATTCCTGCTCACGGCGCAACGTAGCCACCTGCATGGCGAGTTGACCCGCCTTCCGTATCGGCTCGGCGACGGCGCCGCCTGAGACGGCCGCAGCCCGGCTGAACGAAGCGAGGGCGTGGTCGGTATCGCCGGTGACGAGCGCCACGCGGCCTTCCTGCCAGGTCGCCCACATCCGGACCATGGCAGCTTTGGCGTCGTTGGCCGCAGCGGCCGTCTCCACGAGCAAGCGGGCAGCGCGGGCGTGTTCTCGTGCTCTCACAAGATCGCCAGCGTTCGCCGCGGCAGCGCTTGCGGCAAGCATGCTGCGAGAGGCGCCGCACGTGTCATTGCGATTGGCATACCGTGTCGCTGCTGTGTCGTACAAGCGGCTCGCTGTGACCGAGTCGCCGCGGGCCGCCGTCATCTCGGCGCGCACGTAATCGAAGTTCGGGTAAACGGCGGACAGGCCGGGAGGCAATCGGTCGAGCCACTCCTCCAGGGCTTGCCACCTGCCGAGATCGATGAGGCCTTCAGCACGGCTGGAGATCGCTCGTGCGGCGCAGTCATGATCACCGAGCGTGAAGTAAACAGAGATTGCCTCGTCGCCCTCGCCAGCCTGGAGCAGCCAGTCCGCTGCCTTGTGCAAGGTCTCGCGACTTGGCATGGATCGCTGCCCCAGTGCGGCGCCCAGAGGATCGCGCCAGTTGTTTCTGACGCGCGACCAGCCATCCTCGAGCGGCTGGATCCAGGGGCCTTGCGCTAGCAGGCTCTCGCCCGTTACGGCCGATGTCATCGCCGGGTGGGTGTATTCGACCCGCAGCGCGAGCCCAAGTGCGCGGCGGCCGTCCTCGCTGGTACCACCGAGCAGTACCCTGGCAAGTCGCGTGAACAAGTCCTTCTCGCCATGTGCCCGTTCGAGCACGCTCGCGAGAGTGCGGGGACCGGCAGAGCACCGTGCGACGCGGATCGCAGCGAGCACAGCCGGCCGCCCCGCGAGCGCCGTCACCCGTTCGTCCGCGCGGCGTGACAAGGGCAAATCCATTTCATCGAGAGCCCGCCGCGCTGCCCTAGGCGGCAGGCTCAAGTCGCCGCGGGACCGCCGGACCCATGCGCCGGGCACGTCGTGCGGCGGGTTGCCGCTGGCGACGAGCACGCACGGGACGGCGCGAGCCAGAGGCGGGAGCAGGTCGGTGCTCAGCAGGGTGAAGGTGGCCGTTCGGTCCCACGCATGCTGGACGTTCTCAAGCACGAGGGCGCCGCCCGTGCTCAGCCGCCCACTCATCTCGGCGCCCAGTCCGGCGAACAGACACGGCCAGCCGTATACGGGGCCTGGCTTCGCTCGCATCAACTCCAACGTCACGTTTGCCGCACCGAAACGCGCCGCCGCGGTCGCGAGCGAAACGAGAAACGTGCCGGGGTCGCGATCCTGCGGGCCGAGCCGTAGCCAGATCGGACGCCGGCCTTCGCGCCGGAGAGCAGCGGCCAGGCCCTCAGTGGGCAGGCTGTCCTCAGCTACGTCATAGATGGTCAACTGCGGCTCGGCGGCGTCATCGAAAGCCGGGTACGCCGCCTGCGGATGATCCGCCGATGGCACCCGCGCTCTCGCCTCCAAAGGCATGGTTCCCCCCATGCTTCACCGCTGTCGCTCCAGGCAGTAATCGGCCCCGTACACCCGGACACAGTTACTACACGCCGTGCGTCCAGGCGTGTCAAGATGCCGAAGGTCCCATGCCATGCGACGATTCTGTGGCTCATTGGCCAGGTCCCCGCTCAGGCGTTGTACTGAGGAAATGCACTGCCGGTGTCTAGCTGAGGATGAGCCCTTGGAGGCCGCACACCGGCCGGACCTGGTCCGCCGATATGACCCACTACCGGCCGGTGTGCACGGCCCACTGACTGGCTCCCGCTTGCAGCCCTGGCGGCGGTGCTCGCCGTGGATAAGCTAGCGACTTCGCTGTGGACAACGGTGTGCATCACCTGTGTAAAACCAGGGCCTAGCCTGTGCACATACTGGGGAAATGGTGGGGACTTCATTGCCGATTCACCGCGTAACGAACCACTTGACATGGCATAACGTGCTCCGCGCCCTGTGTATATGTAAACGATGGGAATTGTCCACACGCCACGTCGCGACATCCAATAAATAAGCCGGAAATTTATCTAAGGTATATCTATTCGTGATTAGCAGCCGGGAACGTCGATTTATGAAACCGCAGGTGGTGAGCCCGGCGCCTTGCTAAGGGGGTCCCGGCGCCTTGCTAAGGGGAGGGCGGGCCGCAACGGTGGCGCGGGCCCGGCAGGCGGCCCGCACGGGTAGGCGCAGGCGCTCATTACTGACTCGACGGGAGGGGCGACATGAAGATCAAGATGAGGTCACACGACGCCCGCATGGTCCACGACAGCGACTGGCGCCAGACAGGCGATTGGCTCACCACCCTCCGAGACGATAACCGCGCCAACCCGATGGGCGACGGCCACGCCCAGCCGGGGCGCGACGACTATGCGCCGCAAGAAGTTCCTGTCGAAACCTACCGGGCTGAGGCTGCCGCGCGGGCTGAGGCTGCCGCGAGGGCTGAGGCTACCGCCCGGGCTGAGGCTGCCGCGAGGGCCGAGGCTGCCTACCGGGCTGAGGCTGTTTACCGGGCTCAGGCTGCCGCGAGGGCTGAAGCTGCTGCGAGAGCCGAGGCTGCCTACCGGGCTGAGGCCGCTTACCGGGCTGAGGCCGCCGCCAGGACTGAGGCTGCCGCCAGAGCTGAGGCTGCCGCGCGGGCTGAGGCCGCCGCCCGCGCCGCAAGTACCGAGCGGGCCGTAATCGGTGATGAGCTGCGGATACCAATGATGTGGTGTGAGATGGGGGCGTGCATCTCCTCGCACGCCGATCCCGCGGCACTCGGGGAGGCCGACGCCCGCGTCCGCGCGATCAAAGCCGGCTGGCGTATCGACGCCCTCGGCCGGCTGGCGTGCCCCCGGTGCCAGCAGTCTGATGCCGGCTTCTGGGCCACTCACTCGGTCGTGGCGTGGGACCGATACACGGCCATGGCCAGGGCGGCGTCCGTATCCAGCCACAACACTGCCGCCACCGGACGCGGCCATGACCCTGGCCCTCCTACTAGGGGGCGCGCCTACGGCGGGCCGCCGAACCCTCCATGGCACCAATCGGCACCGCCGGTCCCGGGGCCACGCCGCGACAGCGGTCCGTTCCTAGCGAACTATCCGCAGCGGGCGATCCGGTAGGGGGCTGCCGTCCCCGCGTGGCCTTGAAGGACAGCCCGCTTGAACTATGCGAGGGGCGACGGCTTCAGTACCGTGTCGCAGTATGTGGAGTCGGGTCCGAAAGGCCCGCCGCACTGCATGGTGGCCGGGAACTGCGATCCCTGCTTGTAGTCGAACTTCGTGCCTGGGTAGTCGGCGCCGAAGGTGATCGCGCTATAGGCGGAATTGGCCGCATACCACGGATAGGTGCAGTAGGGGCCGCCGTAAGCCGGACAGGACGAGGAGACCTCCGCCGTCCCGCCGAGGTCGCTTGTCACCGCCCACTCACCGGGCGCGGACCCGTAGCAAAGCTGGCCAGCCGGAGTGCTGAAGTTCGACGTGTGCCCGATCTCCCAGACGAACGAGTTGGGCGTGTCGTCCACGAGGCCCCAGCCGAGCGCGTTGCCGATCTGCTGAGTGCTGTACAGCGGGAGCAGCGGTCCGTACTTGCTGTTCAGGACGATCGTGCCGGAATGGCCGGTGGTCACGTCGGTCACCGAGACATTCCACCCTTGGCCCGCCGAGCAGACCGTGAACTTGTCGGGCGCGTACGTCACGTTGTAGCCGCCGTCGGAGGAGCACGTGTTGACCACGGAATCCGGATAGAACTGCACCTCAAGAAATGCCTGCCCGAACAGTGCGTGCGGGTTCGGGTCAGACACCGCGCCGCCCCACCAGAAGGTTGGCCCGACCGAAAGAGGCTGTCGGCGCGGCAGCCGCGGGCAGCGACGTGCCGATAGCGAGCAGGACAACTGCTGCCGTTCCCAAAAGGCCGCCTGTAATTCGTGTCATGCCGTGCTTGCCCACGCGGGCCTCTCGGGAACGAGGAGCATTACGGACGCGAGATCAAGGTGAGCATAATTTGAAACGCTAGCCACCGGTAACGTTAATGCGCTGCTGGTTTTAATCGGCGATGTGATTTGCAAGCCGTCCGATTGTTATTTCAGATGCCCGTGGATGATCGGCTAGGGGCCGCCCGGCATTGTCAGCAGCCGCCAGCTGCAGCACCCGCCAGCCGCGGCCACGGCGGGCAAGAGCGGAATTTAGCCAGCGCCCCTGGGCAACCAGCCGACCGTCCGCGACCATCAAGTAGGTATGGAGGATTCGGGGAACACAAGGTGAGACCTTCGCGGGAAGCCGAATACACCGACTACATCCAGGGCCGCCTGCCCTCGCTGCGCCGGGTGGCTTACCTGCTGTGCCAGGACTGGCAGCGCGCGGACGACCTCGTGCAGACGGCCATCACCCGGCTGTACACCCACTGGGGCCGCGCGCGGAACGCGGCCAGCATCG
>Ga0207700_10001144_pt1 | contig 15239 bp, 13 predicted proteins | sample LARL82metaG_FD_184348 | JGI IMG/M metagenome (GOLD analysis project Ga0207700, IMG submission 184348) | Corn, switchgrass and miscanthus rhizosphere microbial communities from Kellogg Biological Station, Michigan, USA - LAR L8-2 metaG... | ecosystem: Host-associated > Plants > Roots >...
CCGCACGCCGATTCCTTTCCCCGGCCCCGGCGGTCTGCATTGTCGAAGGCCTCGCGGACCTGACGGTGCCGCGCGGCGCGACTTCGCGAAAGGAGAACCGTCATGCCGAGTAAGCAGTCAGCGGCGGTCCGGCGGCGCTGGGAGGCGTCCAGGCTGGCCATGATGCAGCCAGGCTTCGACGCGCCCGACGACGAATCGTGGGGGGACCTCACGGCCGAACCACAAGGGGTCGACTACCTGGAATCCGAAGCCGGCGGGCTGCCCGCCATGTGGGCGGTGCCGAAGCACGCGAGCACCGACCGGGTGCTGATGTGCATCCACGGCGGAGGGTTCGTGAGCGGTTCGATCTATACCCATCGCAAGATGTTCGGCCACCTGGCGAAGGCGGCCGGCACGCGGGCGCTGCTCGTCAGCTACCGCCTGCTCCCCGAAGGCGTGTTCCCCGCGCCTGAGGGTGACGTGACGAACGCCTACCGGTGGCTGCTCGATCAGGGGATCAGCGCCGGCCGCATCGCGTTCGCGGGTGATTCCGTCGGCGGCTGGCTCGCGGTCACCGTACAGTTGCGCGCCAGGGAGCTGGGACTGCCACTGCCGGCGGCGGCGCTGCTGATGTCGCCGTGCGTGGACATGGAGACCACCGGCAAGTCGTACGAAACGAACCGGGACTCCGATCCATTCTTCAAGAGGGACGTCGTGCGCGGGATCATCCGGGGCTTCCTCGGTGACGACACCGATGCTCGCGATCCGCGAGCCAACCCGCTCTACGCCGACCTCAGCGGCCTCGGCCCGCTCTACGTCCAGGCGGGCGGAGACGAGACGCTCGCCGATGACGCCCGCCTGCTGTACGAGCACGCCGTGAAGGCCGGAGTCGACGCGTGCCTGGACATCGTCCCCGGCATGCTGCACACCTTCCAGATGGCAGCCGGGCGGGCACCCGAGGCCGACGATGCGATCCGCGAGCTGGCCGGGTGGGTACGGCCACGGCTAGGGCTGTGAGCCAGCGACGGCCGGGAGGAACCCGATGACGCGGCAGTCAGATGAGTTCGTGCGCGGCACCGAGCCGTTCCGGCGGGAGCTGCTGGCGCACTGCTACCGGATGCTGGGTTCGGCGGACGAGGCCGAAGACGCCGTGCAGGAGACCTACCTGCGGGCCTGGCGGTCATACGGCGCGTTCGAGGGCCGCTCGTCGGTGCGCTCCTGGCTCTACCGCATCGCCACCAACGCCTGCCTGACCGCGCTCGAACAGCGCGGCCGGCGGGCGCTGCCCTCCGGGCTCGGCGGCCCGGCTGAGGATCCTGACGCCCCTCCCGGCCCGGCCGAACCGGGCATCGCGTGGCTGGGACCGATCCCAGACGCTCTCGTGACCCCCGAGTCGGAAGACCCCGTCGTGATCGTCGCCGCACGCGAGTGGCTGCGGCTCGCGGTCATCGCCAGCCTGCAGTTCCTGCCCGCCAGGCAGCGGGCCGTGCTCTTGCTCCGGGAGGTGCTCGGCTTCCCGGCGGCCGAGGTGGCGAGCATGCTCGGCACCTCCACCGCGGCCGTCAAGAGCACGCTGCAGCGAGCCCGCGCCCGGCTGGCCGAGGTCGCTCCGGCGCCAGAGCGGATCATCGAGCCGACCGAGCCCCGCGCACGGGAACTGCTCAGCCAGTACATCGCCGGGTTCGAGAACGCCGACACCACGGCCCTGGAGAAGGCGTTGCGCGCCGACGCTGCGATCGAAATGGTGGGCACGCGCACGTGGTTCTCCGGCCGCGCGACCTGCCTGCGGTACCTCGGGCACGTGATCGGATCTCCCGGAGACTGGCGGATGGCACCCACCCTGGCCAACGGGCAGCCCGCCGCGGTCGCCAGCTACCGCGACAGTGCATACGGGCTGGGTGTCCTCACCGTCACGGCGACGGGCATCGTCCGCATCACCGTGTTCGGCGGCGGCCCTGACCTGGCGGCCAGCTTCGGCCTAGCCTGACGGGGTGAGAGTTCGCGCGCTGTCCGGCGTGGCCGGCCCGGTGGCGTTCACTGCCGCCTGGGTCGCCGCGTCCCTGCGCCAGACCGGGCATGGCGCGGTGAGTGTCCAGCTCAGCGGCCTCGCGGCGCCGGACGCCCGCGATCCGTGGATCATGATCAGCGGCTTCCTGATGCTCGGCGGCTGCAGGGTCTGGTTCGGCGAGGAGCTTGCCAGGGACGTTGGCGGCCCCGCGCCGCGTCTCATCTGGTGCTCGCGCAGCTGCTCCTGGCCCGCCGCTTCGCCGCGATCCCCTGCTGGCGCCCCTGGCGCGTTTACCTGCTCGGCAGCGGAATCGCGACGGCCGTCGCCCTCGCCGTCTTCCTCCCGAACACCACATCCCCGAGCGCCGGCATTCTGCAGCGGATCGCGGTCACCATCCCGCTGGCCGCGATGACCGCGGTGGCGGCCAGGCTGGGCCGCCTGGACACCGCCAGCAAGGTGGTCGTTCCGCAACACGCTCGGAAGTCCGCTCACTGGTCCTGGATGCGGCGCTGGAGGTACCAGGAGAAGTAGCCGCGGTACTTGCGCTGGAGGTTCGGGTGCTGCCAGTCGTGGCCGCTGATCACGCCGCGGCAGTCCGCGGTGCCGCACTGGCAGGGCATCGAACCGTCGTAGTCGTCGAACAGGGCGTAGTCGGTGGTCAGTTCCTCGCCCGGCCGGATGTCGCGCATCGCGACAAGGACGATGTTGCCGGCGAAGCCGACGTTCGGGTCGCAGGAGTGGTTGATGAAGAGCATCACCGGCTCGTACTCGTCGTCGGCGAGGGCCGCCAGGTGGAGGTCGTCGGTGATCTGTATCTCGGAGTTCCGCAGCCGGTCACTGAGCGAGCGGAGCCTGGCGGTGGACACGATGTGACCGCCCTTGACGGCGACGACCTCGTCTTTCCCGATCGCCTCGGTGGCCACCAGCCCGCGGCCGGCGATCGCGCTGTCGACGCCCTTGGCCGCCTTCGGGGTAATCCATGAAGATGGCGTCATAGACAGGGACGCTACCCGGTCGCGGACCTGATGAGGGCCGGCGTCAGGGCCTCCATCGTCTCGACGACGGGCTGCAGGCCCGGCCGGGCGGTGATGATCCGGACCATCGCCTCGTCCAGCCCGGCGCTCAGCCGGGCGAACGCGGCCGGCGCCGCGGCCGCGGGGCCGTAGTAGCCGACCGCGTGCAGCATCTCGTCGGGGGTGGCGGCCACCAGCTCCGCCATGGCCGCGCCCCGGTCCCGCCGCTGCTCGAGCTCGGTCAGCTCCGCGTCGAACCCCATCTGGGCGAACAGACCCCGGTAGCCGGCGCTTTCCGGGACGCCGGGGCGGCCCAGGGCATAGCCGAGCACCTGCGTGCCGAACGCCTGCCGCGCCGCCGCTGCGTCGTCGTCGACACAGACCCGGATGTACATGGTCATCGGCACGGACCCCGGGGCGCGGCACGCCCGCGCGGCGCCCTCGTCGATCCGCACCCGACTGACGGCGATGCGCTCCGGCGTGGCCCAGTTGAGCAGCGCTCCGTCGGCGGTCTCGCCCGCGAGCCTGAGCATCTGCGGTCCGAGCGCCGCCAGGTACACCGGCGCCGGCGGCAGGTCCGCGACTCCCAGCGAGGCGGTTCGCGGCCAGCCGGGGGCTGCCAGGCGCACGCCTTCTCCGTGGCCGATCCGGCCGGCGGTGACCTGCTCGCCTGCAAGCAGCCCGCGGACCTCGGTGACGTACTCGCGCATCACCGCGATCGGGCGGTCGGGCAGGCCCACCGACTCCCAGAACCCCGGCCCGTAGCCGCCTGTGCCGAGACCGAGCACGAACCGCGCCGAGGACAGCTGAGCCACCGTGGCCGCCTGGGCAGCCAGGCTCAGCGGGGTCCACATCCGCGGCGCCGGGACCACGGAAATCCCGGTGCGCAGCGAGGTGTCGTGCGACCAGGCCGCGCAGACATGGAACGAGTCAGGAACTCCCCCTGCCGGGGTCCACAGGCTCTCGAACCCGAGCCGCTCCGCCTCCCGCGCGGCCGCCCGCAGCTGGCCGAACGGCAGCCCGAGGCGAGAATCCAGCCCGACGCCAATCATGGTCACTTTGCCTCACCTAGCTGGTAGAAAACGCGGGCAGTGCCGCCGAGGACGGCGTCCCTGTCGGCCGGCGGCAGCTCCCCGAGGACCGACGATATCGCCGACCACACGCGCTGATACCCGCCGGCCAGCTCGGCGACCGGCCAGTCGATGCCGAACATCAGGCGGCCGGGACCGAACAGCTCGATCGCGAACTCGACGTACGGGCGGACGTCGGCCGCGGTCCACTCGGCGTGCGGCGGGTACAGGCCCGACACCTTGGCGTACACCAGCGGGTTGGCCACCGCCGTTCCCGGCGGCCGAGCGTTAGTATCACCCCATGTCCAGACAGACCGGAAGCTGGTCCGAGGGATCTCCCGTCCGGGACTACGGGCCTGGGCTGGATACCCGGCATGCTCATCCGGCTCGGGTGTACAACTACTGGCTCGGCGGCAAGGACAACTTCGCCGCTGACCGGGAAGCAGCCGAGCAGGCGATTGCCGCCAATCCTGGAATCGTGTCGGACGTGCGGGCGAACCGCGCGTTCTTGATCCGCGCGGTGCGCTGCCTGGCGGAAGAGCGCGGAATCCGCCAGTTCCTGGACATCGGCACCGGGCTGCCCACGGCCGGCAACACTCACGAGGTGGCGCAGGCGGTCACCCCTGAGGCGCGGATCATGTACGTGGACAATGACCCTGTAATGCTGTCGCATGCCCAGGCCCTGCTCACTAGCACCCCCGAAGGCGCGACAGACTACCTCGAAGCCGATCTGCGCGACGCGCCGGCTATCTTGCGGGCGGCGGCGCGGACCTTGGACTTTGGCGAGCCAGTCGCGCTGATGCTGCTGATCGTCTTGCACCTGATCCCCGACGCCGACAACCCATACGACATCGTGGCCGATTTGCTGCGCGCGCTGCCTTCCGGCAGCTACGTTGTGCTTTCGCACCCGGCCAGCGACATCCGCACGGCGCAGATGGCCGAAATGACCAGCCGGGTAAATGAGCGCATGAGAGGGCCGAAGGCGACCATGCGGGACCTGGCCGCGGTCACGCGCTTCTTCGACGGGCTGGAGCTGCTCGAGCCGGGCGTAGTGCAGCCTCAGCAATGGCGGCCTGAGCCGGGCGTTCCCAGCCCGGATCAGGTGACAGCCTGGTGCGGAGTCGCCCGTAAACGCTAGTGCACCGGCGCTCACGGACACGGCCGCACGCGCGGTGGTCGCTTAGCGCTCGAGCCTGGCGAGCGCAATCGCCGCCGCTCGACGTCGCCGCATATTGACAGCGAGACGCTGTCAGTCATGGTCCTCCAGTCCGGTGGGGGCCTGCGCGAGGTACGTGCCGTGACCCTCCCTTACCAGGGGGCCGTCGAACGTGAGAACCTCGCAGACCTCACCTCCGGCCTGGTTGCGATAGTTGATGACCAGGGTGCTGATGCCGGAGTAGACGGCCAGGACCTCAAACCGGAGGTCCGGGATCAGCCGGACGCCCTCAGCCCAGTAATTCCGCAGGGCCTCCTTACCCCGGATCACCCCGTCGCCGCCGAACAGTCGCACGGCCACCGGTGAGGTAAAGACGACGTCGTCGGTGAAGTGCGTGAGCAGTGCGTCAATGTCGTGCGCGTTCCAGTCCCTGACCCACTGCTCCGCGAACACAAGCGCCGCACCGTGATCCATGCGGCAATGATCCCATGCCGGCCTGGGCAAGCGGCAATGCAGCGCCGCCGCGCCGTTACGCGATCGATACTGGTACAGCGGCCTGCGCTCATTGATTCCATGATCACGAAAGAAAAACTTCCTATAGCGGCAACCACCGAGTTTCTACGCGCCAAGCCCAGCCGCCAGTTCACCGTCGAGGTTACCGTGAGCCTGTGACTACGGATCAGATGGGCCGGTACGCGCGGGGTACGGGATATACGCGGGATGAGCCTCGTCCCCGCGATCGCTGCCCTTGTGTCCTGGCTGCTCAGAGACGGTACACGGCTCAGAGCAGTATTGGTCTTGAAAACCGCTGGGGGCTTTGGCGTACAGCAGGAAAGTACAGCAGCGTCCCCCGACAGTCGCCAGCTAGCACGACCGCCAGCACACCGACCTAGCTGGGACGACGGCCAAACGCCAGCGGCGCCGCTAGTTCGGGATCAAGAGGCTGATCGCGTCATGACCGAGTACCCCGACGAGTCATACGACGAGCTGGTGCGCCTCGCCAACCTCCGACCCCCGGGCCCGGGGTAGACAAGCTTGCCCGGAACCTACGCTGATACGCATATGTAACCTACGTATCTACATTTAGGCAGCCATGACCCGCATCACCGTAGACCTAGACCCACCGGTTCACTCAATCTTGAACCTCTGGATGGCCCGCAACGCGGCGACGATCGGGCCTCCCCACGTCAAGCTGGGTGAGGTCATCGCCGCGATGGTCGTGACAACCGTCCGGTATCAGGATGTCACCGATACGGTGTGCAGCCAGATCCGCTACCAGCGGGCGGCAGCGAGGGAACGTGGCGAACGCGGCCGAGGCTAGCCTGGCCCGGTAGAGCTTGGGCGGCTGGCCGAGGGCAGCCCGGGCGCCACCCTGAAGCCCTGATCAGCGGACGGTCGTTCGACAGCGCCGTCCCACTGAGAGCCTGGCCTACGCACTACCGACCTGTGTCCCCGAGATGGCCCCGACCCGCCATCGACAGCCAACGATCGCCACCAGACGCATCGGACCCGAGGCCGAGCACCCCTGCTCGTCCGTCGAGGTCAGCGCGACGACGCGTGATGGGCGAAGACGACGGAGACAGTCGTCGTATGGCTCATAACCCAGCGACGACCGGCGCCTAGTGCGGCATCACTTCGGGTTTGGCCCAGTCAAGCGCGGAAGTTCGAAGCAATCGATCACGCGCTCGGCGACCTCGCCAGGAGTCAAGAACGTGTTGTTGATACGGAGGTAGTCCGGGCGCTTATCGAACTTGCCGCCGGAGTTGAGCTGGTACTGTGCGTCGTCTTCAAGCAGGCGCCGCCGGGACGCATCAAGGTCACGCTTGGAGGGCTTCTCGATCAGCCGTGATACGCATTCGTTACGCTTCAGCCGTTCCGCCTGAGACGCCTCAAGCTCGACGAACAGCACCCGCGCGCCGCGTTCGCGGAACGGCAGCGCGCACGCGTCAACGAACTCCTGTTCTTCGGGCACGTCGAACGCCCAGACAAAGGTAAAGATTAGGCCTGGCAGGTCGCTGGCGGCGACCTCCTCAATGATCCGGCGGCGGATCGCACCGCTGATACGGCGGAACCCCGGGGTGCCATAGTCGAAGTAGCGCAGCGCGATCTCGATGGAGATGTGGTTATGAAACAGGCGCAGGCCGGTGCGCTCCGCGAGTGCCTGCCCGACAGACATCTTGCCTACCGCTGGTGGGCCGACAACGAACAGAAGCAGGGGCGGAGCGGAATCGTCCATGACTGGACAGTAAGCCAGCAAGGCCGCTGAGCGTCACACACTTTCTTGCGCCGGGAGTTTCCATCGCTCGCGCCTGTACCACCGCTACTGCTGCCAATACTGTTGCCAAGACGCCGGACAACAGCTGCCACGTGCCGACAGACGTGGAATATCGGCCCAGCGCACAAGCGGCGATGGGCGGCCGGGGACAAGTCGCCCATTCCTACGGAATAGAAGGTCATAGCTGCTTCTGAAAGACGATCGAGCGGCGCTGATATCCCATGTGCTGTTCGTAAAACGGCACTGATACAGGCCCTTGCGCGTAGGTATCCAGCCGGACTACCTGAGCACCATGTGCGCGACCCCAGGACTCAGCCGCTTCCAGCAGCATTGTCCCGATTCCCCTACGCCACTGCTCTCGTTCCACGATCAACGCGTCTATCAGGAGCCTGGTCCAGTCGTGCTCTCGGACGAATTGCCGGTCGGCATTTTGATGAGGAAGCTCCAAGCGAGCAGACAACCAGCCCACTAGGCGGCCGTCCACCTCAGCGACGAGGCTAAGCGCCCTCTCATCGGACACCCCGATCTGGTCGTCCGTCAGCTCGGCTAGGCCATGCGCATCAGGAACCTTGAAGTGCCCGGGATCAAGCTCAGCGTAGTAGGCCGATGCATCCAGCCATACCCGTGCGATCCCTGCACCATCGCCGGGGCGGGCAATCCGAACGGAAGGAGCCATGACCGCGAGACTACGGGCTCCCGGCCCTAGGGCTGGCCCTACAACGGCCCTAGAACCCCAGGGACCACGGGTGTAAGCGCAGGACACTGCGAGGCAGGGCCGTGGTTCAAGTTCACGTACCCCCGGCCATCTAAGAGCGCGCCTGGTCGGGCCTCGGGCGCTTCTCCGCCTCTACCGCGCTTGACCGGCAGGGCCCGGACGATCTTCCCCTTCGGTCAGCGGTACAGCAGCTGAGGCCCACAACCTCACCGCGACCGTCCGTGTAACTCAGGAACACGCCGTGCGGTGAACCGTCGGGATGCGAGTCCACGAAGGCTGCGGCGCGCCGGGCGGAACTTCACGGCCCGGACGCAACCCTTCACCGTCGCGTGCACTCCAAAGTGCCCCGCCACGTCGATGGTGGGCGGGGCGCGGGAGCCAGAGGAATATGCCTTGGGTTTTGACCTGCCTCGCGAACGTCCGCCATGCCTTGGGGGTGAACGCTAGTTGTGGGCCTTGCCCGTGCTGCTTGGTGTCCCGGACCGCGATGTGGCCGACCACCGAACAGGAACCGGGTGGACGGCCCACCGCAGCGCCGCCGGGATCTGCTGGGTCACGCTCACCATCCCAGGGCAGGCCGCGTCATGACCCGCGACGAAGCAAGGCAGTTGGCCAGAGCACTCCGGAAACGCTACCCAGGAGGCAACGTGGACGTGAGCCGCGTGTTCGCGGGGTGCGGGTCGCGGTAAGCGACGAACGCGGGCGGCTCGCGATGCACGTCACAGACGGCAGTCCGCTGCTAACCCTGATAGGGGGCGCCGAGACGGAGCCCTCGGACATACAAGACTGTGCGCCTATCCGGTCTCGTTACCCAGACCCCAATTACCGCCATATGCGCGCTTTTCTTACGTGATCATGCTGAGCGGCGCGCATGGATCACGCTCGTCCGGCGGCCAAGGGGGCTAGGCGTTTGGGCGTGTCCCGCGAGGCGGTCGATTGCGAATCAGCGGATGAGCTACCTCGACATGAGCATCGTTCCGGGACCATAACGGTAGCCGCGGCGGGCAGAGCCGCAGGATGGCGGCGGTCGCGCTATTCGGATTCGATTGTGCGCAGGCGGATGGTGACGTCCATGGCGCGGAGCTGGTCGAGCACCTCGTCGCTGTAGGCGGGGACGATGTCCGTGATCACGTAGCCCAGGTCGTCCCTGGTGCGCAGCAGCTGGCCCTCGACGTTCACCCCGTGGTCGGCAAGCACCCGGTTGATCGTGGCGAGCACGCCGGGGACGTTCTGGTGCAGGTGCACCAGGCGGTGCGTGCCCGGCGCGGACGGCAGTGCCACCCCTGGCATGTTGACCGACATCGAGGTCGCGCCGCCCTCGGCGAAGTCGACCAGCTTGCCGGAGACGAACTCGCCGATGTCCTGCTGCGCCTCTTCCGTCGAGCCGCCGATGTGGGGGGTGAGGATGACGTTGTTGAGGCCGCGCAGTTCGGAGACGAACTCCTCGCCGTTGCCCTTGGGCTCGCGCGGGAACACATCGATCGCCGCGCCGGCGATGTGCCCCGACTCGATGTGGCTGCGCAGCGCCGCGTGGTCGACGACGAAGCCGCGGGACAGGTTCAGGAACAGCGACCGCGGCCGCATCCTGGCGAACTCTTCCTCGCCGAAGAACCCGTGGTTGCCCGAGCGGCCGTCTACGTGCAGCGTCACGGTCTCGACCGACTCGAGCAGCTCCTCGAGCGAGGAGCAGCGGCGGGCGTTGCCGATGGCGAGCTTGTCGGCGATGTCGTAGAAGTACACGGTCATGCCGAGGCTCTCGGCGATCACCGACAGCTGCGTGCCGATGTTCCCGTAGCCGACGATGCCCAGCTTCCTGCCGCGCACCTCGTGCGCGCCCTTGGCGGACTTGTCCCAGACGCCCTGGTGCATCTTCGCGTTCTTCTCCGGCAGCCGCCGGGCCATCGAGATGATCTCGGCGATCGCCAGCTCGACGACGCTGCGGGTGTTGGAGAACGGCGCGTTGAACACCGGCACGCCGCGCTTGGCCGCCGCGGCGAGGTCGATCTGGTTCGTCCCGATGCAGAACGCGCCGACGGCGAGCAGGTCAGGGGCGGCCGCGAGGACCCGCCCGGTGACGTGCGTCTGCGATCTGATGCCGAGGAGACTGATGCCCTGGAGCGCCTCGATGAGCTCTTCCTCGCCGAGCGCGCGTGGCATCGTGCGCACTTCATAGCCGGCCTTCGTCAGTCGCGCCGTCGCGTCCGGATGAATGTTCTCCAGCAGCAGCGCGCGGTTGAGCGTGTCCAGCGTCAGCACCTCTCCCCGTTGGACGGAATTTGACCACCGTCCGTAAATGTACAGGATCGTCCGGAACGGATCGTGTCCGTCGCGTGCGGCCGGGTGGCTCGCCGGCGCGGCCCGTCAGGCGGGCAGGACCGCGCCGATGCCAGTCCCGTCCACGGCGTCGAGCTTGGCCAGCCGGCCGCGGACGTCGCTGGTGTCCACGCCGGGGATCCTGGTCAGCACGGCCAGCGCCTGCTCCCAGCTGAGCCTGGCGCGCGCGGGCAGCCCGGCGGTGAGCTGCGTGTCCCCGAGCCTGATCAGCGACGAGGCCTGGCCATCCGAGTCGCCGATGTCGCGGTAGATGTCCACCGCCTGCTCGTAGTGCGCGATCGCCTGGCCGTAGTTGGCGAGCCCGTCGTAGGCGTAGCCCATGCTGTCCAGGGTGTCCGCCGCACCGCTGCGGCTGCCCGACTCGCGGTGCAGCTCCAGCGCGCGCCCGCAGTGCAGCAGCGCCTCGGCGTGCCTGCCGAGGTGCGCGTAGATCCAGCCGACCGCGTTCTCTGAGTAGGCGACCACCGCGGGGGCCGCGAACGCTCGGCGCAGCCGCAGCGCCTCGAGGGCGTGCTCGAGCGCCTCCGCGTACCGGTGCTGCTGGTCGAGCAGCAGCGCCAGCCCGTGCCGTACCTGTCCGATGCTGGCCCTGTCCCCGAGCTCAGTGAACAGCTCGAGCGCCAGCGTCAGGTGCTCGAGACTCTCGGCCCAGTCGCCGAGCCGCCCGCTGACGTGGCCAAGGTCGTAGTGCACGTGAGCGAGGGCGACCGGGTCGCCCAGGCGGTGCGCGCAGGCCAGCGCCGTGCGCTGCAGCGCGGCGACGTCCTGTATCTGGCCGCGGCGCTTCAGGATCGGTGACCAGTACCACGCCAGCGTCCAGCAGTAGGCCTCGAGGCCCGGCTCGGCGGCCATAGCGATGATGGCCTCCTGCAGGACGCGGTGTTCGGCGTCGAACCAGGCGAGCGCCGCCTCGTAGGAGGCGAACTTCTCCGGGGCGACGTCCGGCGGCCAGGGCGGCAGCTCGACGTGCCCGCGCGCCGGGTACAGTCGCTCGCTCGCGGCACGCGCGGTCCGCACATAGTGGTCGGCGAGCCGGCACCGCGCCGCCTCGCGCTCCGCCGCACGCTCGCCGTCGGCCGCCTGTTCGGCCGCGTAGGCGCGAAGCAGCTCGTGGCAGCTGAGCCGGCCTGCCGCGTCTTCGGTCAGCAGCGAGGCCCTGGTCAGCTCGGCGAGCGCGGCGCGTGCCTCGCCGACCGGCAGCCCGGCTAGGCTAGCCGCCGCGGCGGCGGAGATATCGGGCCCCTGATGCAGCCCGAGCAGCCGGAACATCCGGGCCGCCGACGGGCTGAGCTTGCGATAGGACCAGGAAAAGACGGCCCGCAAGTCGGTGACCTCGTCGCCGGTCTCCAGCGCGTCGAGCCGGCCGCGCGCGTCCCGCAGCTCGGCGGCCACGTCACCGAGCGTCACGCCGGGCCTCGTGACGGCCCTAGCGCAGGTCACGCTCAGCGCCAGCGGCAACCCGGCGCAGTGCCCGGCGAGCTCGGCGGCCGCGTCCGGCTCGGCGGCCACCCGCTCCGTGCCAAGCCGCCCGGCGAGCAGTTCTGTCGCCTCGGCGTTGGAAAGCACGCCGAGCGGGAGCAGCCGCGCGCCCTCGGCGGCCACTAGGCCGGTCAGCTGGTTACGGCTGGTGATCACCACCATGCATCCCGGGCTGGCCGGGAGGAGCGGCCTGACCTGTTCGGTGGAGCGCGCGTTGTCGAGCAACAGCAGCATGCGCCTGCCCTCCAGCAGGCTGCGGAACAGCCCGGTCTGCGCGTCCAGCGTGGCCGGAACCTGCCGCGGCGGCACGCCGAGCGCGTCGAAGAAGGCCTGCAGCGTCGTGCCTGGTCCGGTCGGCACGGCGGACGGATCGAAGCCGCGCAAGTTCACGTAGAGCTGACCGTCCGGGAAGCGCGACGCCACCTGACGGGCGAACCTGACCGCCAGCGTCGTCTTGCCGACGCCCGCGGTCCCCGTCACGACGACGACAGCGGGCTCGCTCGCGGCCGCGGGCAGCATGGCGTGCAGCTCGTCCAGCTCCGCCGTCCTGGCTGCGAAGCCGGCGGCCTCGGGAGGCACCTGCGCCGGGGGCGGTGCGGACCGCAGCAACGTCACGGTGTTCTCGTTCTCACGGGCGTCCGGCTGCGGCTGCCCGGCGAGTGCGGGATCCATGGCCAGCAGCTGCCCGTGGATCCTGGTCAGCTCGTCGCCGGGATCGATGCCAAGGTCCTCGGCCAGCTGCTCCCTGGCGTCCTGGAACGCCTGCAGCGCTTCGGCCTGCCTGCCGCACCGGTACAGCGCGATCATCAGCAGGCCGCGCGCCCGCTCCCGCAGCGGGTGCGCGGCTACCAGCGCGGTCAGGTCGGGCACTGCCTCGGCGGCCCTGCCCAGCACGAGCAGCAGGTCGGCCCGGTCCTCGGCTGCCCCGGTGCGCAGCTCGCCGAGCCGGTGCCGTTCGGCCTCGGCGAAGGGACCTGGCACGCCCGCGAACGCAAGCCCGCGCCACAGCGCGAGCCCCTCCGTCACGGCCCGTTCCGCGGCTGCGGCGTCGCCCGCGGCGCGCAAGTCGCGGGCCTGGCTCAGCCGCTGCTCGAAAACGCCGGCATCCAGGCAGCCGGGATCGAGCCGGAGCATGTAGCCGCCGCCCGCGGAGACAAGCACCCGCGCGGGCGCGCGGCGCGGCCTGTCAGGGGCGCGGCGGGGACGGTCCGGTTCCAGGGCCCGCCGCAGGCCCGCCACGTACGTGTAGATGCCGCCCTCGGCGGTGGCCGGCGGCTCCTCGCCCCACACCGCGTCGACCAGCTCGCCGCGGGATACCACGCGATTGGCGCGCGTCGCGAGCATGCCGAGAACCGCCAGCTGCCGTGGCTGCCCCGCTTGGATCTCTCGCTCGTCCCGCCAAGCCGTCACCGGCCCCAGCACACCCACCCGCAGCGACACCACAGCCTCGCTGCCCCCTTCGTGCTCGGCACAACCGGCCTGCCTCGCCCTGCCTGCTCCAGGTGCTTCCTGCTGCAGTATTGCCTGCTCCAGGTGCCTGCTACACAACGCGATCAGACGGTTATTGATACGGAGATTACCCGACTTCAGGTCCCGCCTCTAGAAAATATCTAGATCACGTGGAGATACACCGATTATCACTGAAGTAGGTAACCGACGGCCGGGCTGGCCACCAAACCCCCGGCGCGTCGTGTCTGCCCCTACGGCCGGCCCCCGCGGCACCCCCCTCACTCCTGTCGCGGGGCCGGCCTCTTACCCCCAGTCCTGACGCCCCTGGCGTACCCCCGCCTGGCGCGGGGCCTACGATGGGGCCATCTAATCACGAGCAGTGCCGAGCGACATACGCGTAGTAATTGCTGCGCAACGCATCGCATGCAGGGCTGGCCGGATGGGCGGGGCGAACGTGGCCAATCAAGGTTCCGACAGGCGCGCGCGGATCGCGGCGCAACGGGCGTCCGCGCAGCGTACGCGAACCAGGAACCGGATCCTGATCGCGGGCGGCGCCATCGTCGCGGTCGTGGGGATTGTCCTCGGGCTCGTCCTAGCCGGCGGGAATTCCACGACTGCCGGCAGCGGCAGTAGCCCCTCAGCCGCGCCGGGCAGCCAGGCGGTCGCCAGCCTCGTCACCACGACAACCTCCGTCCCGGTTGCCACCCTGGACAAGATCGGGGCCGGAGCGACGACCTCCCCGCCGAAGACGATCAGCGGCGCGCCGCTCACCAGCGGCGGCAAGCCGGAGGTGCTCTACATCGGCGCCGAGTACTGCCCGTACTGCGCCGCGGAGCGCTGGGCGATGGTGGTGGCGCTCAGCCGCTTCGGCACGCTCAGCGGGCTGGGGCTCATTCACTCGGCGGCCGAGGACGGCGCCGGGCAGGCCGAGCCGTATCCGAACACGGCGACCTGGACGTTCGCGCACGCGAGCTACGCAAGCAAGTACCTGACGTTCACCCCGGTCGAGACGTACACGAACGTCCCTGACCCGGCTACCGGCTTTTACACCCCGCTGCAGACGCTAACCGCGGAGCAGCAGGCGCTGCTCACCAAATACGACTCCGCCAACGGCGGCGCCATCCCGTTCATCAGCTACGGGAACAAGTACCTGACCGTCGGGGCCTCCTACAACCCTGGTGTGCTGGCCGGGCTGACCTGGAACCAGATCGCGGCCGACCTGCATAACCCCGGCAGCCCGGTAGCCGCAGGCGTGCTCGGCACCGCCAACTACATGACCGCGGCGATCTGCGGGCTCACGAACAACCAGCCCGCGTCCGCGTGCACGCCGGTGGTGCAGTCGTTGCAGGCGAAGATCTGACGTGGACGGCGGTGACTTGCCCGTTTGTATAGGTCAGGTCGCGTTCGGGCTACCCAGAGGTATCTCTCAGGCGCAGACCGGACATAGCGCGCCCAAATCCCCCTACCATGTGCGGTATGGGCAAAGCGAGCAGGACCAAGCAGGCACCCGACAGGCGCGCGCGTGTCGCGGCGCAGCGGGAGGCGGCGCGGCGCGCTGAACAGCGCAAGCGGATCTACATCGCCGGCGGGTCCATCCTCGCCGTCATCGTCGTGGTGCTCGCTATCGTCCTGGTCAAGGTCAACAGCGGCGGCGGCTCGGCCGGGTCGTCGAGCAACGGGCCGACAGGCACCGCCCTCACCACCTTGACCAAGCAGGTGACCACCGTACCTGCGAGCGTTCAGGACCAGGTGGGCGCGGGC
>Ga0207700_10001145_pt1 | contig 15226 bp, 9 predicted proteins | sample LARL82metaG_FD_184348 | JGI IMG/M metagenome (GOLD analysis project Ga0207700, IMG submission 184348) | Corn, switchgrass and miscanthus rhizosphere microbial communities from Kellogg Biological Station, Michigan, USA - LAR L8-2 metaG... | ecosystem: Host-associated > Plants > Roots >...
GGCGGCGGACCAGCAATTCTGGGTCCCGATCACCACCAATGCGCGCTGGGGCGAGAACATGGTCCCCGGCCATTCCAGCGGCTTTTATCAGCGATGGCAGGCGATTGGCCGCCTCAGGCGCGGGAGCGACGCACAACAAGCCGCAGCGGAACTCGGCACCATTTTTGCAGCCATCCGGCAAACCGACGCGGACCCGAACCGCGGCGCCGGTATTGTTGTCCAGCCACTTCGCATTCATCTCTCCGGGAACACGCGTCTGTCCTTTGTTGTGCTCTTGACTGCCGTCGCCTTTGTGCTTCTGATTGCTTGTACCAACGTCGCGAATCTTCTCCTTGCTCGCGGCTCAGCACGCGAAAGAGAGATGGCCGTTCGAACTGCGCTGGGGGCAAGCCGCATGCGGCTGATCCAGCAGCTCTTTACGGAAAATGCGCTGCTTGCCCTGGCCGCCGGCGTTTTGGGTTTGCTGCTCTCGCCGCTGGGCGCAAAAGGTCTGGTTGCCCTGGCTCCGTCGGACATTCCGCGGATCCATGAGGTCAGCCTCGACGGCGGAGTGTTGGGGTTCACGCTTGCAATATCGCTGATAGCTGCGCTGTTCTTTGGGCTGGTTCCTGCGTGGCGATTGTCGAATACCATGCAGCCGCTTCGCGCATCGGGCGCCGGCATCGCTTCCAGTATCGCCATCAAGCGCGCGCATCGTTTCCTGGTGATTACAGAATTTGCCATTGCCACCATTTTGCTTGCCGGCGCAGGCCTGCTCGTCCGCAGCTTTATCGCGATCCACTCCGTTGATCCTGGCTTTGAGCCGGCGCATATCCTCACCATGAATCTGAGTCTTCCCGGCGCCGCGCCTGCGCGGGGGGACGATTTATATGCTTCCGTCCTGGATCGTGTGCGTGGATTGCCGGGCGTTCAGGCTGCTGGCGCCGCCGATAACCTGCTTGACGTGGGAAGGATCAGTAATCTCGGCTTGCGCAGCATTGAAGGCCGAAATCCCGAATCCCAGGACCGTTGGACTCCCTTACTCTGGGCGACCGTACGCGGTGATTATTTCCAGGCCATGGGATCGCGTTTGCTGCGTGGACGGTATTTTTCCGCCCAGGACGGCCCGCATGCTCCACTGGTTGCTATCATCGACGAGAGCTTGGCGCGGCGCTACTGGCCGGGAGAAAATCCAGTAGGCAAGCGGTTCAAAGGCCAGGATCCGCGCGGCCTGAATGACGATTGGCTCACCGTGGTCGGAGTCATTGCCGACATGCGCCGCAGCGGCCTCGACCAAGCACCCGTTCCCCACATCTATCAGCCGAACAGCCAGGCCATTGACGGCTACAAAACACCTGCTCTGGTTGTCCGCGTTGCCGGGCTTGCGGCGGCGCAGGCCAATCCCGTGCGGGCCGCGATTCGTGACGTCAACCAGGCTGCCGTTCTATCCCCGGTGACAACGCTGGAAATGGAGTTGTCCGGCGAACTTGCTCCGCGTCGCTTTGAGACTTTGCTTCTCGGCATTTTGTCGCTGGTGGCACTTCTGCTCGCCGGTGTTGGCATCTACGGCGTTTTGCGATACTCCGTCGCGCGCAGGACGCATGAGATCGGCATACGCATGGCCCTCGGGGCGCAACCGCGCCAGGTGTTGGCTTTGGTCCTGAAGGATGGCGCAAGATTTGCTCTTACCGGTCTGTTGCTTGGAGCCGTAGCTGCCGCGGCGCTTACCAGGTTTGTGAAGGCCTTTCTGTTCGGCGTTCCCGCCTCCGACCCCGTAACTCTGGTTGCCGTTGCGCTCTTGCTGATGGGGGTCGCATTGATGGCCTGCTACTTTCCCGCGCGCCGGGCCGCCGCCGTCGACCCCATCGTAGCCCTGCGCTGCGAGTGAAACGGAAATTCCATTTGTTAGGATTGCGCTGAGGCCCATGCAGGTCCCTTACGTACTCCGGCTCAGCAGAGACTCGCCAGTCGAAGTTGGGATGGCATGGATCAGGCGACAACGCTGGGCGCTGCGGCGCGTTTGGGCAGGATCTCACCGATGCGGCGGATCTGTGCGCCCACACTCTTTAGCTTCTCTTCAATCCGCTCATAGCCTCGGTCAACGTGATAGACGCGGTCGATGATGGTTTCACCATCGGCCACCAGAGCGGCGATGACGAGAGATGCTGAAGCGCGAAGATCAGAACATTGAACGGCGGCGGAGCTGAGAGGGGTCTTGCCACGAACGATGGCGCGGCTGCCTTCTACTTTGATGTTGGCGCCCATGCGCGCCAGTTCACCGGCATGCATGAAGCGATTCTCAAAAATATTTTCCGTAATGATAGACGTTCCCTGCGACTGCGTGGCCAGGGTCATGTATTGCGCCTGCATGTCAGTAGGGAAGCCGGGAAATTCTTCTGTGGTGATATCGGCTGCCTGCAATTGGTGGCCGTTGGTCACACGCATCGAGTCAGTTCCTGACGTGATGCTCACGCCGCACTCTTCAAGCTTTTGAATCAATGAGCCAAGATGAGTTGGGTCGCAACTGGTGAGCTGCAGGTCGCCTCCGGTGAGGACAGCGGCAATCACAAAGGTGCCGGCTTCAATCCGATCAGGGATGATACGGTGCCGCGCGCCGTGAAGTTTCTCAACGCCATGGATACGGATGGTGTGTGTCCCTGCGCCTTGAATCTTTGCGCCCATCTTGGTGAGCAGCGCGGCCAGATCAGTGACTTCCGGCTCGCGCGCGCAGTTTTCCATGATGGTTTCACCTTCGGCCAGAGTTGCAGCCATCATGAGATCTTCAGTGCCGGTGACGGTGATCTTGTCAAAAATAATATGGCCGCCGCGCAGACGTTCCGCGCTGGCTTCAATATAGCCATGCTCCTGCGTGATGGAAGCGCCCAGGCGTTCCAACCCTTTGATATGGAGATCGATAGGACGAGCGCCAATGGCGCAGCCTCCGGGCTGGGAAACGCGGGCGCGTCCCATGCGCGCGAGCAGCGGTCCCAAGACCAGAGTGGAAGCACGCATGGTCTTTACCAATTCATAAGCGGCTTCAGGATTGACGAGATTGTTGCAGGAAATCGTGGTGCGATGGGAAGCGCGTCCGTAGCCCAATTCTACTTCCGCGCCCATTGAGACAAGCAGGTTGCGCTCCGTCTGAATGTCGCGAACGTCAGGAATATTTTCCAGAATTACGGGCTCATCGGTAAGGATGGCGGCGGCCATCGCGGGCAAAGCGGCATTTTTGGCGCCGCTGATGCGTACGCTTCCCACCAGGGGATTGCCACCACGAATTACAAATTTATCCATAAGACTCTCTGGCGCAACAAAGCCGTCCCTGAAGTCAATCCGAATGGTCCGGCTGCGCGAAACCGGCTTTTTGAAACCGGGATCGCCCGCGGACAACAGCGTGTCTACCTTGCTTGAATTGCCATTCGGTGGCTTGGGGACTAGCTTCATTTTAAATGACCCTGTGCTATCGCCTCTCGGACATTTCCCTTAACGCTTTTGAGTCTTTTAGCTGCCTGGGTGCGATCCAAACCGGTTTTGAGCATAACCAGAGCAATTGCCACCTGATTTTTGGCCGCGCCAAGTGTTTTGGATGCAATTTGGCGGTCAACCCCAGCAGCTTTTTCTAAAACATTCAGCCCACGTTCCATTAACTTATGATTCCTGGTATGGACATTCACCATGAGGTTGCCATAGATATACCCAAGACGGGCCATTGCTCCTGTAGTTAGCAGGTTCAGGGCCATCTTCTGTGCAGAACCAGCCTTCATACGCGTGGAACCGGAAACCGCTTCAGGACCGACGTCGATGACGATTTCAATATCGGCCAGAGCGCCCATTTGCGAGCCACGATTGCAGACCACCGCGACGGTTTTGGCCCCTTTCTTGCGTGCATGTTCCAGAGCGCCCAAGGTGTAAGGCGTCCGACCACTTGCAGCAACTCCCACTACCACATCTTTCTTGCCGGGCTTGCGTTTGGCGATGTCTTTGCGCCCGCTGGAACCAGAATCCTCACTGTATTCAGCGGCATGGCCCAGGGCTTTATTGCCGCCGGCAATTACATATTGAACAGTGCTGGGGTCAGTGTTGAATGTTGGAGGACACTCGGCGGCATCAAGCGCGGCCAGACGTCCGCTGGTGCCCGCGCCTACGTAAATCAGCCTTCCGCCGCTGCGAATCGCATTGGCAATGGCATCAATGGCCTGCGCGATTTGCGGCAAAGCGCGCTCCACGGCAGCAGCAACTTTGTGATCTTCCTGGTTGATGACGCGGGCAATTTCCAGCGCGGAAAGCGTATCCAGGCCGGCGGAAGCGCTGTTCTGCTGCTCAGTCCGGAGATCACGGAGTTTGCCTTTGCGAGGGGCCAAGCGATCAATACCTCAAAGCGACTCAATAACTGCATTGTGGAAAGCGGGCCGGATTTGCTTGATGGACTGCGAACCACGGTCCGGCCAGGTGCGATTGGTGAGCAGTGTGACGGAAAGCTGGCGATCAGGGTCAATCCATAGTGAGGTACCTGTATAGCCCAAGTGGCCATAGGAGCGCGAGGAAAAATATTTTCCCGACTGAGACGGTTGGGAGGGCGTATCCCATCCCAAAGCGCGTGAAGTGCCGGGAGGTGAGTCCTGGCGGCGAGTAAAAATTTCCAACGTTTCCTTTTTTACCAGGGGCGTGCCGCCCTGTAACATGCACTGTGCAAAAACTGACACGTCCAAGGCCGTGGAAAAAGATCCGGCGTGACCGGCTACTCCGCCCATAACGAAAGCATTTTCATCGTTGACCTCACCCTGGATCATACGATGGCGGAAGGTACAGTCATCTTCCGTGGGCGGGATGGTAGGCTTCAGATCGGCTGACGGGTTGAAACAGGTATGCGCGAGATTGAGTTTGGCGAAGATCTCACGCCGGCAGAACTGGTCCAAAGGCTCGCCGGAAAGCTTTTCGATCGCTTGGCCCAAGAGGATGAAGCCGATGTCGCTGTATTCGGCGCGAGAGCCGGGCGTGGCAGTGAGTGGAACGCGGAGAGCTTGCTGGAGCAACTCGTCCTTATTATGGGCGGTTTGAAAGAGCTTGACGTAGGCTGGCAATCCCGAAGAGTGCGCCAAGAGCATGCGGAGCGTGACCTGGCGGCGGGGATCTTCTGAGCCTGGATTTTTGGTGGCAAATTCGGGCAGCGGTTCGATAATCGGTTGATCGAGCTTGAACAGGCCGCGATCGTACAGGATCATGCAGGCCGTGGTTGCCGCAATGACTTTGGTGACCGAGGCGAGATCGTAGACGGTTTCAGCGGCGACGGCAGGAGACGCGGCGTCATAAGTGAAATGCCCGAGGCCTTTGTGGGCGATGAGCTTTCCTTGATGGGCAATGGCGACGGCTGCGCCGGGAAAAGCGCGCTGGCTGATGCCGTCGCGGAGGACCTGAAACGCACGCTGGAATTGTTCGTCCTGATGCTCGAACGAGTGGGACAGCGTGCTGTTGGTACTTTGGTGCAGAAAATCCTCTCGTGTTGCTTTTGTTTTCGGTTTATAACACACTCAGTTCACAGATGACATTCCCGCGTAAAGCCATTGGCTTAATATTCATCATCATTTTGGCTGCTCAGGGTCTTTGGGCTGCGGGTGCGCCCGCGCCAAAGAAAAAGAAGCCTGCGCCTGAAGCCAAGGAGACAGCGAATTTTTCTCCCGTCGATTTGCTGGTACAGGAGCAGATCAACGATCAGGTAATTACCGGCGCGGTGCTGCTGGTGGGACACGGTGGGAAGATCGTGCACCAAAAAGCTTTTGGGCTGCGCGCAACCTCGCCGCGTGCTGAACCCATGACGCTGGATACGATTTTTGATCTGGCGTCGCTCACCAAAGTTGTGGCGACTACGCCGAGCGTGATGCGGCTGATCCAGTATGGGCAGGTGAGGCTGGATGAGCCAGTAGCGCACTACATTCCTGATTTCGGGATGAACGGAAAAGACGCGGTCACGGTGCGGCAGCTTTTGACACATTATTCCGGGTTGCGGCCGGATATCGACCTGAATCCGTATTGGGTGGGACGCGACGCGGCTTTCCGGCTGTCGCATGAAGAAAAGCTGCAAGCGCCGCAAGGCTCCGTCTTTATTTATAGCGATACCAATTTCATTGTGCTGGGCGAAATGGTGCAGCGCCTCTCCGGGATGCCGCTGGACCAGTACGCAGCCGTGCATATCTTCCAGCCGCTGGGCATGAAGCACACACGCTTCTTGCCGCCGCCGGAATGGAAAAGCAAGATCGCGGAAACATTTGCGCCGGACCGCAAGCAAATTCTGCGCGGCGTGGTGCATGATCCGCGCGCGGACAGAATGGGCGGCGTTGCCGGACATGCTGGCGTGTTTTCCACGGCGGGCGATCTGGCTCTGTATGCGCAGGCGCTGATCAGCCGCAAGCAAATCCTGGATGGCGACATCATTGAGAAAATGACGACGCCGCAACAGCCGCCGAACGCCACAGAAGTCCGAGGGCTGGGCTGGGACATTGATTCGTCTTTTTCGTCGAATCGGGGATCGCTGCTGCCGGTGGGATCGTTTGGCCACACCGGCTACACCGGCACGTCGATGTGGATCGATCCTTATACGAATACCTATGTGATCCTCCTTACAAATTCTGTTCTGCCGCGGCAAGGGCCGGCGGTGATCTCTTTGCGATCGCGCGTGGCCACAGCGGTGGCAGCGGTGCTAAAGCTCGACGTAACTTCTGCTGATCGAGAAAAGCTGCTGGCGATCACCGGCTACAACGAAGCGGCTACGGCGTCTCGCCGGCTGGCCGCGCGCAACGGACACGTGCTGACCGGAATCGACGTGCTGGAGCAAGACAATTTTGCGTCGCTCAAGAAAGATAAGGCCGAGATGACGATTGGCCTGCTCACTAACAATACCGGCGTGGACGGACAGGGCAGAAGGACAATCGACGCGCTGGCCACTGCGCCGGGAATCAAGCTGGCAGCAATTTTTGCTCCGGAGCACGGAATCTTTGGCGCGCAGGATGACTTGAACGTCCAGAACACAACTGACTCCGTTACCGGCGCTCCCGTCTATTCGATGTATGGCGGCACCGATGCGAAAAAGCGTCCGCCGCTGGACGTACTCAAAACGCTCGATGCGGTCGTCTTCGATATTCAAGATGCGGGCGCGCGCTTTTATACGTATCCGGCAACGCTCGGCTATCTGCTGGAAGCGGCGGCGCAGACAAATACTGAAGTGATCGTGCTGGACCGGCCCAACCCAATCAACGGTTCGTTTGTGCAGGGCCCAATGTCGCAGGCCGAGCTCACAAACTTTAACAACTACCATCCCATACCTCTACGACACGGCATGACTCTGGGGGAACTGGCGCAACTTTACAACACAGAAAGAAAAATCGGTGCGCGCCTGCGGGTAATTCCCATGCAAGGCTGGCTGCGCGGTGACTGGTTCGATTCCACCGGCATCGTGTGGGTGAACACGTCGCCCAATCTGCGCTCAGTGAATGAGGCTGAACTGTACCCCGGCGTGGCGATCATTGAAGGCACTAATGTTTCCGTTGGCCGCGGGACAGACACGCCGTTTGAAGTGATGGGCGCACCATGGATCGATGCACGCGCGCTTTCTGACTACTTGAACGCACGGTTGATTCCGGGCGTGCGATTTGTGCCGGTAACGTTTACGCCCGTCAGCGGGCCCTACCAGAACCATCTGTGCAAGGGCGTGAACATTATTGTTACCGATCGCACGGTGCTGGACGCGCCGGAGATGGGGATTGAGCTGGCCGCAGCCTTGCGCAAGCTCTATCCTGACCAATGGAAAATTGACCTGATGCTGACACTGCTGGCCAACCGCGAAGTTTATGACACCGTGATGCGCGGCGACGATCCCCGCGCCATCGCGCAAAGCTGGCAGGACGATCTGGAGAAGTTCAAAGAGCTGCGGCAGAAGTATTTGCTGTACAAGTAAGAGACAGCGGCGGCGATTCCACTTTCTTCCTTTGGGCAGCCCGCGTCGTCTGCGATCAAGCCGTCGTCTGTGTTCTTTGCGGAGCGAAGGGTGGGAGTTAAAGCTATGTTTTCTGGATCTTTTTTCGCGCGCTTCGCTGCATTGCGTCCCAGCAAGCCAAAGACGGGCTAGCTGGGAGCAGCTGCGCGCGGGCCTGCGGCGCAAGGAATTGTTCTGATTGCAGCCTGTACGGCACGACTTCGCAGCCCTCGTGCGCTGCGCTCGCTACGGGCTAAGCGCTAAAGTCGTGCCCTGACACTTGTGTCGTGAACCGAAGCGCGTGAGGAATAGTGAATCGATAGGGTACCCACCGTGTGGTGGAGGACAATGGGAAGGGTGAGCCACCCGCCGACCCAACCGCTAGTCCTTGTTGCCCGGGCCTCTGTTTATCGCTCTCAACTGGCGTACGAGGGATGAGACGAATGCCGAAAGAGCTTCCATAGAGCCGTCGTCTTCGGCAGGTGAAGAAGTACCTTTGACTTCTTTTTGGGCGGTTCTTCCCGCTTGCCAAGCAACGGCGATTTCGTGTGGAAACGCAAACAAGAGATATATCGCAAAGCAGCCAAAGTATGAAAGGGTGGCTTGACCCCAGAACCAAGTGCTGGTGTCCGCTGGCAATGGCGAGTAATGTTGAGCAGCGTGATTGCCGTACAAAAATTCGTACCAAACTTTCCGGAACCATTCGACTGAGTCATGCGAAAGGAGTAGAGGCGGACCAGGATAAATTATCGTCAGAACGAAGCAAATAATTCCCGCGAGCAGCAAGGATCTCAGCCGAGCCACGTGCGAGCCCCACACACTGACTGCAGCCTGCCGAAGAGATAGGGAATTGGCTTGAATTTGTGTGAAGAGCCAATAGGCGACGCAAAAAAGCCCGACATAGGCAAAGGTTAGGCTTGCAAATGTTACAGGAAAAGGTACGGCAAGCAAAAAGTTGATAAGACCTGCAACGACGTTCCCTGACTGATTGGATTCTGGAGGCCTTGTAACTAGCTGCTCTAAGGGAGCGGCAAACCATTCTGCTCCAACAGCCATGATGCTTGCAATACCGAAAACAATTGCTAGGACTCTAACGACCTTGCGTTTTTCGGGAGGCGCGAGAAGCAGGCTGCCTACAAACGACACGAGCGACGCTATGCTCGATATTGTGGTTAGAACTGATAGCCAATGAGGCATCGTGGGAGATTCTAGTCCAAACTCCCACAAGAAGAAACCAACACCGCAGCTCCATCATCGTCGAACTGGCCAACAGAGATGTTCGTCAAAGACAGTTCGCGTAATATGAAAGCGTGAGCAAGAGACGCTACTTTGTATTGGATGAAGATATACCGCCCAACCTCAGATCGATGTTTGGCCGGAAGGCAGCCGTAGTTTCGATAAGGGAACTCATGCCAGGGGTCCAGGACGAAGCTGTGATCGAAGAAGCGTTCCAGCGCGGGGCGGTTTTAGTGACAAACGATGATGGACTCGTCGACAAATATAGAGGAGCCCGACGACGGAGAACGGAAGACGCCTGTTACCCGGGTTTGATTCATCTTCGAAGCAGCAAGGAGGAAGTCCAAAAGCAGCTTCTCGATCACATTTTGAAGAAATTTGTCTGGAATGAAGTCATAGAACAAGACTGCCTGATAACGGCATACCTCGACCAGAAAAAGACTATCCGCGAAAAATACGAGAGCCTTTGCCGGCATGAGGGTTACCAACGTAAACATATTCGACGCACATAGCTGCGCTCCAATACGCGCGCGCGGGCCGACGGCAGTGTGGAAGGAGTCTTTTCTTAGCTTACCTGGCATTTATTCCTCAGCCCGCATTGTGCGCCTCGGAAACATGCCGGGCTACCATCGGGCTCGTCTCACTGAATCGGGACTGGCTCGGAATTATTCCTGACTGAGAGACGTTATAAGCGAATTCAACCTCTCTTTAATATTCTCATCTCTGCACGCCGCCCTGATGGATGGATGATTTCTAAGGTTCTGCAAGTCATCCTTAACAAGCTTATGAGCACGCTTAAACAAGCGGAAGATAATCGGAGTAGCTACATCGCTGTAAAACACTTTTCGCCTGTGACCCCAATATCCGTAGCCTCCTGGCTCCCCGATGTAGCACAACAACATCCATAACAGGAAGGATTCACGAACTGACGGAGGAATAGCTTCAAGACCTCCACAATCCTCCAACTCGTCAAGAATCGCGTGATGCCTGGGATGCTGATTCCACACGTGACTCACGGCATCAAATTTTAATTTAAGCTCGTTGAAGAATCCTTCGAGTTGGCGCTGCTTTAAATAGGGCCGGAAGCCACCTGCTTCGGCAACTTTCACATCAGCCAACGACAATGGCCTGCGCTTTGTGCGTTCCTGCATTTGACCGGCCACAGTTATTTTCACAGCATCAAGCGTAGTTCCTTTGAATGCTCTCAGAGTTTCAACCGCATTTTGACGTACAAGATCTGCGCCTTTATCGTTTAGCGCAGTGCGTACGAGAAACTGGTAGATTTCACTTTGCCGTGGCTCCGGAGCTTTAGAGTAGTCTTCGAGGAAGGCCGTCGATGGCGTTACATTTTGCGGAGCCTGGATCAATTCCTCTACATCATCGACCCGAAGAAGCTCTTGCGGTTCGCGCGACAGAACGATTTCGATCGAACTCTTGAAGATGTAAACCACATCTTCGAGAGTTGCTATGTATTCATCATCTTCGTGCTCTAGATCGCGACGAATATCATATGCTCTCCGCAGTCGCTTCCATTCGGGACGACTCAGAAGCCCGACGCGATATGCAAGTTCCAGGACGTTGAAAGTTGAATAGCCATCGAGAACATCTTCTTTGGAAGCAACCGGCGGAAGCCTTGGGTCGACTCCTGCCGCCTGTTTGGCCAAGTCAAGGCCTGCGATCACGATCTTTTCTTTTAGGTCCTGCACTGCCGCATTCAAGATTTTTTGACAGGCGCTTCCCGCGTCCACGGGGAGCAACTTGGCAACACGTTCGATGAGAGCTTTCGCTTTCATGCAGGACGAATCTGGGTTAGCAGATTGTCCATTCCACTTGGCTGAACTAACGACCCATCTGAATGAATTACTATCTCGTGTTTTTCCACTGCAACTCCTTGAATGAGACTGAGAGTGATATTTCTCTTTAGATGAGCAGGAGCTTACAAATGATCACAAATGATTCAGCCTTTTGCTCCTTTATCTCTTGCAGGTAGAAGTCTCTCGGTTTATTGCGGCCACTTGTTTGCCACGCAACCTGTGATTCTTGGGGGATTCCCCTGATGCGGCATGGCACAGGACCAAACTCTTGGGGCCCTCCACTCAACCTCGCTTCTTTTCGGTCACTCGGTTTTCGGTCGGGACCTAAAACGTGTGAATATATGTGAAATAACTATTGACATTAATTAAACTATTATGTATAAGTTATCTATGCCAGATGAAACTGCAACAAAAATGTATGAATCCGCAAGGGATAGACTCAAAGAGCTGCTACGGCAGGAAACTGAGATCAAAGACCAAATTTCACATTGGGGGCCGATTGTTGAACAGCTGGCCCGACTGACAGGTGAAACGATCGATCCGGATATTGCCAGCAGAATCAATGAGTTAAAGCAGGAAGAGGAGTCGGCTACAGAAGCCGGGCAGGAGATGGGGCTGACGGAGGCGATCCGGTGGGTCTTCCGGCAGCCTTTGTTGCTGCCGCTGACGCCGACCCAGGTAAGAGACCGCATGGCGGAGATGGGTTATGACCTGGGAAAGTACAAGCATGTGATGCCTCCTATTCACAACACGCTAAAGCGCATGAAAGAAGCGGGCGAGATCAGGGAAGTGGAAGGGATTGGAGGGATAGGGCGAGCGTTTGTAAGCGCGAAGCAGGGGAGTTAGCCGCGAATTGACGCGAATGCACACGAATCCAAAAAGCCTTTCGCCGCAGATTTCGCAGACGAGCGCAGATCAGAAAACCCAAGAACATTTACGACAAAGGACACAGAGGAACACAAAGGGAGACCCTTCACCAGCGAAGGGAACAAGGGTAATCGTTGAGATCGGTAAGCCGGGCTCTTTTTGATTTTGCCCCACTCGCACGGAAAGAATGGTGCGCGGATGAGGCCCCAGGAGAAAAGCTATGAGCAAAGAAGAAATGATTGCTGCGGTACAAGAATGTGCTGCCAAGCTGGAGCGGACGCCCAGGTTGGAAGATTTACGGGCCGCTACAAACCTCAATAGTTACAAGGTCCGGATGCGTTTCGGCAATTACATGCAATTGCTGGCAGAAGCCGGACTGGATGCCACAGGGCAGGGTCATCCCGTGGAGCAGCGCGCGCTGTTTATGGACTTGGCCGAAATTGTGAGAAGACTGAAGAAAGTTCCGACCATGGCGCAGTATGAGCAGCAAAGCAAATACAGTGTGAGGCCGCTGGTGGGCAGATTTCATGGCTGGAGAAATGTGGCCGCCGGAATGCGCGATTACCTGATTGAGAACCACCTGGAAGTGGAGTGGGACGACGTTATGAAGGTGATAACGGAACATCTGGATCCGGCGGCGAAAGACGGTATATCCAGAAAGACTTCCGGTTCGATTTCCAAACCAACAATTGTGGACGGCCAACTTGTCTACGGGCCGCCGCTGTTGGATTTAGCAATGGCATATGCGCCCACCAACGAAAATGGAGTGCTTTTTGTTTTTGGCAGCGTAGCGAGGCAGCTGGGGTTATCTGTCCTGCATATTCAACCGGGATTTCCTGATTGTGAAGCGATGAGAGAGATAGAGCCAGGACGCTGGCAACGAGTCCGGATTGAATTTGAATATCTGAGCCGCAATTTTCTGACGCACATGCATCCGCTCTCTGGCTGCGATTTGATTGTGTGCTGGGAAAACAACTGGCCGGAATGTCCGCTAGAAGTGATTGAACTGAAGAAAATAGTAGGCTTTCAGCAATCCCAAAATCGTTGAAAGGACACTGAGGACCAGGGAGGAAGATCGAGAGACCAGGACTCTTACCCATCGATAAACGCTGGATTCAGAGAAATTGCCAAGAATGCAAAATCGCTAAAGATCGCCGAAATTGGAAGACGAGTAAATCCCCCGTCCCACGCTGGGATTCCCAATTACCTAAGTAACCCTGGGGCACTGTTCTTGTGGGCACTGGCGGCGGAACTTTGGGGTAAGATTCGGCTGTCCTCCTCCCAGAGAACTTGCATAGGTAACTAATAGGTACCCATGATGCAAGAACACCCGGAAACCGCCACAGCAACGGCCACAGGCACGGCTACGGATTCATCAGTAGCCACGGAGAGCACCGCTTCCGGCAACGGCACGGCTGCCAGCAACGCTTCAGCCACGGGGAACGCCACGGGCGCAGCTACGGCTGCCGCTCCTCGCACGGCCAGCCTTGAACTGGTGAAGGAACTGCCACGCGGAAGCGTAGGCGTGGTGCATCAGGCCAGAAACCCGCAGCAGAACCGGTTCGTCGCGTTGCGCAAGTTTGAAGTGCCGGAGTGGCTGGACGACGTAAACGATCTTATCCAGAAAATATTGGCGGAGGCGAAAACCGCGAGCGCGCTGGACCATCCCAACATCGCCAAGCTTTATACCTGCGGTTACAAAGACACCACGGTTTTTATGACGGCTGAGTTTGTTGAGGGACAAACCCTCAAGGAATTTATGGCCAAGCGCCAGCCGGAGATGAACGAAGTTCTGCAGCTGACGAAGCAGCTTTTGGCCGCGCTGGATTACGCGCACAGCAAAGGCGTGTTTCATCATTTTCTGAATCCGACGAACATCAAAGTGCTGCCCGATGGCACGCTCAAACTGCTGGATTTTGGCTTGCTGCGCGATAAGAACCTGCTGACGCAAAGCCCGACGAAGAAGCTGGAGAATGAGCCGTATCTTTCTCCGGAGCAGGTAAAGCACAAGCCGGTGACCGCGGCGACAAACATTTTTAACGCCGCCACAATCATCTATCAGCTTTATACGGCGCGCAGCCCGTTCAGCGGACCGCACTTGGGTGAAGTGGATCGCGCGATTACAGATGTGAATCCGCATCCGATGCAGATGGCGCATCCGCGCGTGCCGGAAGAAATTTCAAAAGTAGTGTTGAAGGCGCTGGCCAAGAATCCGGCGGAAAGATTTGCCAGCGGCCAGCAGTTTTTTACCGCGCTGGAAGAAGCCGCAAAATTTGCGCCGATTGCTCGCGCTAATAGCACAGGATCAATGCCTGCGTATAAAGACGGCCCCGGGCCGAACGCAAGCCAGGCGATCAAAATTGCGCCGGGACCCAATGCCAGCCAGAGTTTCAAGGCCATGCCCGGACCGAACGCGAGCCAGAGCTTTAGAGCTGTGCCGTCGGGTTCAGCCAGCCAGGTTATTAAGCAGCCAACGCCGGGAACGGTGGGAACAACATACGATGGAGCGGGCAAAACTGGGGCGCGCAAGCCTGTGAGCACAGCGAACCACTGGAAGGTAGTTGCGGCAGTAGTCGGCGGACTATGCGTGATTGTGGTTCTGGCGTTGCTGTTCCAGCGACATCCGGCGGAAGAAGAAGATGCGGCAGCGCCCTCGGCGGCGAATACGCCTGCGCCGTTTGGTCGCAAGGCAGAGCAGGCAATTGAAAAAGCAAAGGCCGCGCAGGATGAGCAGGGAAGATCGCGCACTGCGTCGGCGGCTCCCGCGCCAGCGCGCGCAGGCAAATCAGCGCGCTACGCGCCGGCTGCTCCGGTGGCTCCGCCCACCGCGAGTGAAGGACAGTTGATCGTTTCTTCAATGCCCATGGGCGCAACCGTAGAAATTGAAGGCCGCACAGGACAACAATGGAAAGCTCCGCAGACAATTCCTGGCCTCGCCGCAGGCACCTACAAAGTTTCGTTCAACATGCCGGGATACGCTACTGAGACGCGCACGGTGCAGGTCAGCGGCGGCGCGCGCACTCCGCTCGACGTCCGCATGAATGCGGTCAAGGGCTTTGTAACGGTCGCAAGCAAGCCGGCGGGTGCTGAGATCTGGATCAATGGAAAAGATACGGGCAAAGTTACGCCGATAGAATTTCTTGTGGAGCCCGGAGCGCAAAATATTGTGGTCCGCAAGCAGGGTTATCTTGAAGCTTCTACCGATCTCAAGCTGGTCGCAGGGCAATCTGTGAATTATGCGCCCAGCCTCATGGCGGCCGGCCGCACGGATAACATCCAGCTGGTTAGCAGCGGTGGAGTTGGAAAACTTTTAGGCAACAAGGGAAACGGATCGGGCATGGCGCGGATCGAAATCAAGACTGAA
>Ga0207700_10001147_pt1 | contig 15213 bp, 14 predicted proteins | sample LARL82metaG_FD_184348 | JGI IMG/M metagenome (GOLD analysis project Ga0207700, IMG submission 184348) | Corn, switchgrass and miscanthus rhizosphere microbial communities from Kellogg Biological Station, Michigan, USA - LAR L8-2 metaG... | ecosystem: Host-associated > Plants > Roots >...
CGAAAGTGCGTGCCGGCGCAATCTCCGCCGCATAACGCTCGGGCGTCACTTCCATGTCGAGCGATTGCCGCCCAATCAGCGGATGCTCGTAGAAAACATCGCACGTGAGCAGGAATCGGTCGGCGGGCAGGATCGAAATTCGCTTGTTACCGGCTTCTACCGTTACCGGCCGCCGGATGTGTAGGAACCGCTTGCGCCTGCGGTAGGATTTCAGCCCAGCCTCGCGCAGCAGCTCCACGTAAGGCTGTCCGCTGCCATCCAGAATCGGAACCTCGAGGTTGTCGATCTCGACATACGCATTGTCCACGCCCATGCTGTAGAACACGCTCAACAGATGTTCGGTGGTGGAAATGAGAACGCCTTGGCGCATCAGACTGGTGGCGTAGCTCACCCGCGCGACGTATCGCCAACTCGCCGGGACGGGAAAATTATCGAGATCGGTGCGGAGGAAAACGATGCCTGTGGAGGGTGGCGCCGGCAGGATTCGAATCGAAACCGGAACGCCGCTGTGCAACCCGACGCCGCTAGCTTCAACAGGGCGCTGGATGGTGGTCTCAAAACGCACGGCTACCGCCTCCTCGGGTTGATCGCCCGATCCCTCTTTGAATTTTATCCAAGCGTCCATTCTACTAGTAAGGAACACTATCCGCTAGTCTTTTGATTCGAAAAGGTTTGTAAATTTACTAGTGTTGCAAAAACGCCACAGTCTGACGATGTTTTTGTGGCCGAACGACGTCAATTTTGGCTTCGTTTTTGCGAACATCTCTGGAACGTCCGCGCTATCCTGTTCTGTGGATGCCCAAAGTTCCCGCGGCGGCCGTGCAAGCTCACCATCGGCCGCGCCTGTTCCTGATCGACAGCTACGGTTTCATTTTTCGCGCCTATCATGCGCGTGCTCGCAGCGGTGCGCCGCCCATGCGCACTACCACCGGCATCTCCACCGAGGCGGTTTACATTTTTCACAACATGGTTCGCAAGCTGCGTGCCGACTACCATCCGGAATACATCGCCGCCGTCTTCGAATCAGGAAAAACTTTTCGGGAAGAGGCCTTCGCGGGCTACAAAGCGAACCGAACTGAAATGCCGCCCGATCTGCGGGACCAGATTCCCTACATCCGGCAACTGCTGGAGGCGATGCGCATCCCCATACTCCAAACCGAGGGCTTCGAGGCCGACGATGTGATCGGCGCCATCGCCCGGCGCGCGAGTGAAGACTACGATGTCGTGATCGTTTCGAGCGACAAAGACATGCTGCAGCTCGTCAACGACCAGGTGCACATGTACAATCCCGTGAAGATGGATACCTGGTACGACCCCGCTACAGCCGAGCAATATATGGGTGTTAAACCCAGCCAGGTAGCCGATCTGTTGGCGCTCATGGGCGACACGGTGGACAATATTCCCGGCGCGCCGGGGATCGGCGAAAAGGGCGCGCGCGATTTGATTACGCGCTTCGGATCCGTGGAAGCAGCGCTCGAACACGCCACCGAGGTGGAACGCAAAACGTACCGCGAGAGCTTGCAGAACAATCGCGAGCAGATCCTGATGAGCAAGCATCTGGCCACGATCGACACCACCGTGCCGGTGGAAGTGCCTCTTGAAGACTTGGTAACGCACGAACCTGACCTCGCAGAGCTCAAGAAGATCTACAAGGAGATGGAGTTTTATAGTCTCCTGAAGGAGCTCGGGCCGACCGAGGATTCGCATACCCGCGACTATGCCACCATCCCCAGCCGCGAAGAGGCCGTTCAGTATGCCCAAAGCCTTGCGGATCTCGACACCGGGAAGCCGATCGCGTTCGCTCTGCAATCATCTGTCGAAGGCGACTTACCGCTGACCATGGCAGGGGTAGCGTTTCAGCCTGGCGTGGCGCGCGCGCTTTCAAGCGATTTTCTCGATGTTTTGAAGCCGATTCTCGAAGATCCGGCGCGGATCAAAGTAGCGCACGACGTGAAGGCCCTGACTCTGGCGCTGTCAAAGTACGGAATCGAAGCGCAGGGGTTTCAGCACGATGTGATGTTGTACTCGTTCCTGCTTTGCTCGGACCCGGCGGGTTGCTCAGCGGAAATATTGGCGGAACGTTATCTGGATCGCAAGCTGAATGCCGCGGCCGAGCAGCACGCCGACCTCGCCATCACTCTGGCCGAACGCCTGGCGCCGGAAATCGACCAGCAGGGTTTTCGTGAAATTTACCAGACCATCGATCTGCCGCTCTCGGGCGTACTGTCGCGCATGGAGCGGACCGGAATCCGCATCGATCCGGCGCAGCTCAGAACTTTATCAGGACAACTCGATACTGACATCCAGCGGCTTTCAGGCGAGATCTACGAATTGGCCGGCAAGCCGTTCAACATTAACTCTCCGGTGCAGCTCGGCAAGATCCTGTTCGAGGAATTGAACCTGCCGGCGCCGGTGAAGTATGGCAAAGGCAAGACCATTTCGACCGCGGCTGATGTGCTCGAAGGCCTGGCCGCCGAACACGAGATCGCGCGCAAGGTGCTCGAATACCGGCAGCTCACCAAACTCAAGGGCACTTACATCGACGCATTGCCGGAATTGATCGATCCCAAGACCGGGCGGCTGCATACCACCTTGAACCAGGCCGGCGCTGCAACTGGCCGGCTGTCCTCGTCGAATCCCAACCTGCAGAACATTCCGATTCGCACCGAACTGGGCCGTGAGATCCGTTCCGCCTTCGTGCCCCGCGAAGGCTGGAAGCTGGTGGTGGCCGACTATTCGCAGATCGAGCTGCGCCTGCTGGCGCACATGTCGCACGATCCGGTGCTGGTCGAAGCTTTCCGCAACGGGGAAGATATCCACACCCGCACGGCGGCTGAAGTATTCCGCGTGCCGCCCTTGATGGTGACGCCGGATATGCGGCGCAATGCGAAAGCGGTGAACTTCGGAATCGTGTACGGCCAGACTCCTTTCGGACTTGCGGCCACGCTGGGCATCGATCGCAAGGAGGCCGAGGAATACATCCGTACTTATTTCGAGTTGCACACCGGCGTAAAGAAGTTCATTCAGGAGACGATCGCCGAGGTGCGTAAGACCGGATTCGCCCCGACGCTTTTCGGCCGCAAGCGGCCCATTCCAGACATGCACAGCCGCAATCCCAATTCGCGATCATTCGCCGAGCGCACCGCCGTCAACACGCCGCTGCAAGGCACCGCGGCTGATCTGATAAAGCTGGCCATGATCCACATCGATGAAATTCTGCGGCGTGAGAAACTGGAAACCAGGATGCTTCTGCAAGTGCACGATGAGCTATTGTTCGAGTCGCCGCCGGCTGAAGCCAAGAGAGTATCCGAATTGGTAAAAAATGAGATGGAGAATGTCCGTAAGCTGGATGTACCGCTGATCGTCGATGTCGGGATCGGCGAAAATTGGAGGGACGCAAAATGAGACACATCGCCTGCTTGTCGCTCTTCGTATTAGTCTGCGCCTGTTCGCAAGCGGCGGAGGCACCGGCCCAGTTCAAGGTCCGGTTCGAGACCAGCAAGGGGCCGTTTGTCCTTGAGATTCACCGGCAATGGGCGCCCAACGGCGTTGACCGCTTTTATGAACTGATCCAGAGCGGCTATTACGATGAGGCTCGCTTCTTCCGCGTGGTGCCCAATTTCGTCGTGCAATGGGGCATCCATAAAGACCCGAAGATTTCTCAGGAGTGGCGCCAGAAGCCCATCAAAGACGACTCGGTCAAGCAGAGCAATCGCGAGGGCTACATAACCTACGCCAAGAGCGGTCCGAACACCCGCACCACGCAACTCTTCATCAATCTCGCCGATAACTCGTCGTCGCTGGACTCGACCGGCTTCGCCCCGTTTGGCAGAGTAATCGAGGGCATGAACGTGGTTCAGAACTTGTATTCCGGTTACGGCCAGACTCCACAGCAAAATCTGATTCAAACGCAGGGCAACGCTTATCTGGAGAGCAAGTTTCCGAAGTTGGATTACATCAAGTCCGCCAAGGTCGTCGAGTAGCTAGCGGAGTGATTTCTCGCGCGCGGGCAAGAACTCGTCGCCCGCTTTCCAAGTCGGCAGCTTATCCTGATTGGCGACAGTAGTCCCGATCAGGAACCCGAAGCGGCCCACTTCCTCCATCCCCGCGAAATCCCAATCTTCGTGATATTCATCCGACGGCTGATGATAGTGCTTATCGTTGTATTCTTCGAAGATCTTCTCGCCGTAACCGGGCGGCTTGCCGTAATAATCGGTGCCCAGGCTGATGGAGAACGATGGGACGCCGGCGTGCGCCAGCGAGAAATGGTCGGAACGATAATAATGACCCTGCTCCGGATGGGCTTCGGGCTTGATGGTCAGCTCCATGCGATGCGCGGCTTCCTCGACAACGGGCCAAACGGTGGTGCGGTCGGCGCCGCCCACTGAGATGTCCTTGGTTCGCCCGAAAGGATAAAAGCCGTCGAAGTTGAGATCGAGGGCGGTCTTGCCCAGCGGGATCACTGGATGCTCGGCGTAATATTCCGAACCGCGCAGGCCTGCCTCTTCCGCTGTTACGGCCGCAAAAACAGCCGACCGTCGCGGCTTATGCTCGAGCCCCTGCCAAGCACGCGCCATCTCGATAAGAATGCCGCAACCGGTGGCGTTGTCCACCGCGCCGTTGTAAATCGCGTCGCCGTTCACCGGCAGTCCAACACCCAAGTGATCCCAATGCGCGGTAAAGATCACAGCCTGTGATTGCAGATTCGGATCGCTGCCGGGAATCATCGCGACCACGTTGCGCGATTCGATCTGGCGAATTGTAGTCGGGATATTAGCGCGGATGCGAACGCCCAGCGGGATCGGCCGGAAGTCGCGCGAATTGGCGGCTTTCAGCAGCTCGTCGACGTTCTTGCCGGCCATCGCGGCCAGCTTCTCTCCGGCATCTTGAGTCAGCCATCCGGCGAGTGCGAGCGCAGGCTGGCCGGTGGGAAGCTTCAGTTGGGGATCTTCCTTGCCCCAGGAACTCCGCACGACATCGTAGCCGTATCCGGCAGTGGGCGTGGTGTGAATAATGAGGACGGCCTTAGCGCCCAGGCGCGCCGCTTCTTCGTACTTGTAGGTCCAGCGGCCGTAGTAAGTGAGGGCATGTCCGCCGAAAAACTTCGGATCTTCTGAAGGTGGTTCATTGGTAAAGAGGACCAGCACCTTTCCCTTCACGTCGACGCCCTTGAAATCGTCCCACTTGAACTCGGGAGCAACGATGCCGTGGCCGACGAAAATCGCATCGGCTTCGAACTGGTCGGCCGGTTGCTGCAGCTCGCTGACCCCGACGAAGTCGTCCAGCCAGCGAAAAGCGACGGTTTTGTTCGATCCAACGGCGGAGAGCGTGGCGCCAGCATCGGTGGTGGCGCCCACCATCGGTACCCGCTGAAAGTAGGTGCCCTGGTCACCGGCAGGCTTGGCTCCGATCAAGGCGAATTGGGTGGCGATGTACTCGGTCGCCAGCTTCTCGCCGCGAGTTCCCACGCCGCGCCCTTCCAGCAGATCGCTCGCCAGGAATTTTACGTGTGCGCGAACTCGCTCGCCCGAGATGTCGGAGATTTGGGCGAATGTGGCGGCCGCGGCCAGCAAGAACAGGCTAAATTTTTTGAACATCCGGTTCCATCATACTGCGGCCCCTATGTCACTGTTAGGTGGGCATTCGGGGGATAGAAAATGCCTCACAACGTTGTCTAACGTGTGGGACGCACTGTTCCACGAAGAGGATTCATGAATCGAAACGAAGCGCTTGTCGTTTTGTTAGCTGCGGCTGTATCCGGGATTGTCGTTTATGCCGAGGGGAAATTGGCTCCAGCGGACAGCACTTTCGTCCGCAAAGCAGCCGAAGGCGGGTTGTCCGAAGTGAAGTTGGGCCAATTGGCCAAGGACAAGGCATCGAACAAGCTGGTCAAGGAATTCGGTGAGCGCATGGTGAAGGACCATGGCAAAGCCAACGATGAACTGAAAGAAGTGGCCTCGAAGAAAGGCATTTCTTTGCGGGATTCGCTAAACGTGACAGACAAGGCTCTCTACAACCGCTTGTCGAAGTTGTCAGGTAACGATTTCGATAAGGCTTACATGCAAGCGATGATCAAAGACCATGAAGAGGATGTCGCCGAGTTCCGCCGGGAGTCGCAGAGTGCCAAGGATCCCGATATCCGGGAGTTCACTTCAAAGACGCTGCCAACACTGGAGGAGCACCTCCGGCTAGCGCGAAATACCGGTTCCGAGGGGAGATAACTATGCCTGAAAAGAAAACTATCGAACGAGCCCGCGAGGATGCGCGAGAAGGTAAGGCGCCCAGTACGCAGGCGGGAGAGTTCGTGCGGGAAGAGATGGATCACATCCGGGAAGGCAAACACGGAGCGCGTTCGCCGCAGCAGGCCATTGCTATCGGCCTATCCAAAGCTCGGCGGGCGGGCGTGAAGCTGCCGCCTCCTAAGAAAGGCCGGGTTTCGAAAGAGACCGAAGCCAGAGCCGAACGCGATTATGCCAAGGGACAAAGTGGAAGCCACCGTAAGCCATCCGCCAAGCGATCACGCGCCACCACCGCGGCACTAAAGCGCGAAGGCCGGGGAGCGGCATCACATGCGGCGCTCTCACGGCATGCGCGTAGCGCTGCGAAGGCGCGGAAAAGTCGGGGAACTGTCGGCAGCTCCAGCTAAAAGCTATTCGTCGCGCAAAGCCCTGGTCGGGTCGAGCAGCGCAGCGCGTCGAGCGGGCAGCCACGATGAGACGGCTGCGATTACGAAGAACAGCAGCGCCATAACCGCGAAGGTGAGCGGATCGCTGGGTTGGACGCCGACCAGCATGCTCTCCATCACCCGTGTTAAGCCCAGCCCGGCGATGAGTCCCGCGCCAATACCGAAAGCGCTGAGGCGAAGACCTTGGCCCACCATCAATCGAAAGATAGCGGCGGGCGCCGCGCCTAATGCCATACGCACACCAATCTCGGCAGTACGCTGGCGGACGGCTGCCGAGAGAACGCCGTAAAGACCGACTGCGGCCAGCAATGCTGCAATACAGGCGAAGATCCCGATCAAAAGCAGCGCAAAGCGAGTCTGTCCCTGTGCATGATCGACGAAGACCTGCATGGGTTGCATCTCCGATACGACCAGGCGCGGATCGAGGCGCGCGATTTCGCTCCTGATGGCAGGCCCAAGCTGCGCCGGATCGCCAGTCGCGCGCACCGCCCACCGGGCGACCGCACCTTGACCGAAGTAGGCGTCAGTCAAAAACAGAGCCTCCCGACCAGGCCGTGCGAGTGAAGCGCGCCGCTGGTGGGCGACCACGCCGATGACCTCGAACCATTCGGGCTCGGGCGTACGTGCACGGATGAGGAGCCGCTTGCCGATAGCGGACTGATTCGGAAAAGCAATAGCTGCCAGGTCGTTGTCGATCACGACCAGCCGTGGTCCGGGCACGTTATCGGCATCGGTAAAACTGCGGCCTTCTATCAATTTCGTTCGCAATGTTTCGAAGTAGCCGGGGAGCACGACGGGGAAATCCCCCTCGTGGAACTTGCCCGGATTTGCCAACGCTTCTTCGGTTCCCCAGCGTCCATACGCAATAGCTCCGTCGAGCGGCAGAGTCGACGAGGCGGTGACGGCCTGCACGCCAGGCAAGGCTCGAAGCCGCTGGCGGACTTGCTCGAGAGTCACGGCGCGCTGCGGTCCCTGGCCGCGCAGTCCGGCTAGGAAGAATGTGAGGACGCCACGCGCTTCATATCCTGGATCGACGTGCTGCAACGCGATCATACTGCGCAGCATCAGGCCAGAGCCGATCAGCAAGACGAAGGAAAGCGCGACCTCGGCGACCACTACACCGCTGCGGAGCAGGCGACCGGCCGCTAGCCCGGCTGTACGACCGCTCGACCGCAGAGCTTCCACCACATCGGGACGTGAAGCTCGCAAAGCCGGCACGATACCGAACATCGCGGCCGCAGCCAGAGAGGCGAGAGCCGTAAATGCCAGGACCGCGGGGTTAATGGCGACCGAATCGAGACGCGGTAGATCCGCCGGACCAACCAGTACGAGCAAGTCGATGCCGAAGCGTGCCAGCAAGAGTCCCAGCACCGCACCACCAGCCGCGATCAACAGACTTTCGACCAGCATCTGCCGGATCAGGCTCCATCGGCCCGCGCCCAACGCAGCGCGTACCGCCAATTCACGCTCGCGCCAGGAGGCTCGCACCAGCACCAGGTTCGCTACGTTGGCGCAGGCAATCATGAGCAGAAACATCACCGCACCCATCAGCGCGAGAATGACGGGCCGCGCGTCCTTCACCAGATCCTGATGCATTGGCTCGACGCGGAAATATAGGCCGGAAGTCTGCTTGATCGGAAAGCGGCGGCGCAGCTCAGCGGCGATGCCGTCCACTTGAAACCGGGCCTGCTCGAGCTTGACGCCCGGCTTCAGACGGCCGACCACCCGGAGGAAGACATTGTTGCGGTCCGAGTTGGCGAAATCCACTCGGTTGGCGACCCAAACGTCGGGATTTCGCTCGATGTCGGTGCCTGGCGCAAAGAGCAATTCGAAGCCAGGCTGCAACACCCCGACCACTTGCGCACGCCCGGCTCCCAAGTCGAGGCTTTGTCCGATGATTTTTGGATCGGCGCCGTAGCGCCGCTGCCAGATACCGTAGCTTAAGATCGCAATGGCGGGCAGGCGAGGCGGCGTATTAGCGGGTACGGGGGCGACGGCGGCTGCTGGTGCGGGAGCCGGCTGAGGCACTGCGTCCTTGTCTTCGAAGTCGCGGCCGTAGACAACTCGCGCCCCCAATAAGCTGAAAAAGTTGGGAGTGACTCCTGCCACACGGACCATTTCCGGTTCACCACCGCTTTCACCCGATAGAGGCTGGCGGCCGGTGGCGACGGCAGCGAACGCGTCGAACGTGGTCGCCTCTTTGCGCAGATCGTCGTAATCGGGCGGTGAGAAAGGAAAGTCGACTACATGACGGTTGCGCATGTCTCCCCAAATCACCATGAGGCGCTCGGCTGTCCCGTACGGAAGCGGCTGCAGGAGCACCGCGTTTACGACGCTGAAGATGGCAGTACTCGCTCCGATGCCCAGCCCGATGGTCAGCACAGCCGTCAGGGTGAAGGCGGGATTCTTCCGTAAAGTGCGCCCGGCGTAAGCCAGATCTCTAATGAACATAGTGTTACATCTCCGCCAACCCGAATTACGAAACGAACCCGAGTACAGGCACGTTGCCTACCTCGCCGCATGACGGTCCACCGTTGAAAAAAAGATAGTTAACCGATGTTTTGGCAGGCGAGTGCCCGTTCTTGCGACACGCGTCACCGAAAATGGACACTGGCCGGGCAGGCTAGAATAGCGGGGGGGAACAAATGGCACGAATCCAGGGAGTCGAAGACAGTGAAGCGGGACTGGTCACCCGTTTCCTTTACTGGATGACCAAGCGGAGGCTGGGACGCGTGATCCTGCCCTTCCGCATCACGGCCCATCAGCCCAGGCTGCTGCGGGCAATCGGCGAGATGGAGATGGGGCAACGCGCCCTGGCAACCGTTGAGCCCAAGCTGAAGGCGTTGGCCAGCATCAAGACCGCCTTGCTGATTGGCTGCCCTTTCTGAATCGACATCGGGTCTGCCGTGGGCAGACAGTCGGGCGTCACCGAGAGTCAATTGGCGGCGCTCCCCGATTTCGAAGATGCAGCCGAGTTCAGCGGAACTGAGAAGCTGGTGCTTCGTTACGCGGTCGCGATGACGAATACACCGGTGAATATTTCCGATGATTTGTTCCAGGCGTTACAAAAGGTTTTCGACGAGCGCCAACTGGTGGAATTGACTTCCGCCATTGCCTGGGAGAACTACCGCGCCAGGTTCGACCACGCATTCGGCATCGAATCGGAAGGATTCTACAAAGGGGCGCTGTGTCTGCTTCCGCAAGCCCGCCGTGCTTCTGCCGCCCGGCCTTCCTAGCCTGTTTTCAAGCACCTAGGGTGTTTCCCCGGAAAACGCCGGCGGTTTTACTTTAGCCACTATAAGGTTCAAGTACCGGTCAGCCGATTACTGTGCTTTCAGGTTGAACCTTGCCTCTCAAGTTTCTAGCTCAGAAATTCATCGAGCTGCGGGCCCACCGCATCCACGATCCGGTGGCACGTTTACGCTACTTGCAGCGGCGTATCGGGCTGGCACGGCCGGCTCCAATGAGGCGCAACAGAGGGCCGATCTTGCTCTTTCTGCTCTTGCTGGCGTCGCTACTCATCGCCTACAAGCCCTCTAAGACGGAGGCTCAGCAGTCGTTTGCTCCGCTGCCGCGCATTACCGCGGCCGGCGCGGATGTTTTCGCCAATGTCTGGCTGGTGGACCACACGAAAGAGTTCGAGATTTATAGCAACGGGCTCCGGATCGACGACCGCTACACGGTGTCAAGCGACAGCCGCGCATCGTATCAGGTATACCGGCGTTCGGCCATCGATCCGGCTCAGCCCGAGTGGCGCACAGCGCCCGCCGGAATCGTATATCACACCACCGAAAGCGACCAGGCTCGCTTCGAAGAAGACGAAACTTCAAAGCTCAAGCGCATCGGCAAGGGTGTGCTGTCGTACGTCCAGCAGCATCATGCTTATCACTTCCTGATAGATCGATTTGGACAAGTCTTCCGCGTAGTGAAGGAGTCGGACATAGCCGACCACGCCGGAATGTCCATCTGGGCGGACAATCAGGTGGTCTATGTCAACCTGAATAGCAGCTTCTTCGGTGTCGCTTTCGAGACTCAGACTCAGTCGGGCGGGGAACTGCCCTCCGCCAACCCGGCTCAGATTCACGCCGCGCGCGTCCTGACCGAAATGCTGCGCGGCAAGTATCACCTTCCCGCATCCAACTGCGTCACTCACGCGCAGGTTTCGGTGAATCCCGGCAACATGCTGATCGGCTATCACACCGATTGGGCCGGCAACTTTCCGTTCCTCGAAGTCGGGCTGAGCGATAACTACACTGCGCCGCCGCCCAGTATCTACGCGTTCGGGTTCGACTACGATGCGACGTTCGTGCATCATACCGGGGTCCGGCTGTGGGAAGGGCTGGCGCTGGCCGACGACGAGATGCGGACCGAAGCCGCGGCGCGAGGCCTGGCAGTCGCCAAATACCGGACCATCCTTCGAAAGAAATACAAAGAAATTCTGGAAACACTCAAGACAGCAAGTAATAGCAAGGAGAAAAGCAATGCAACATCGTGATAAATCCAACGACACAGCCGTAGGGTTGGATGTCGGCACCAGCCGGATCTGCCTGGCGAAACGGGCGGGCGAGGAGTTCCAATTCCAAACCCAGCTCAATGCCTTCGTCACCATTCCGTCTTCAAAAATCACCGAGGGCGTACTCGCAAGAGAGCGCGTGCCGCATACCGTGCGCGGGACGGAAATCGTGGTGCACGGCAACGAGTCGGACCGCTTTGCCGACCTGCTGAACGTAGAGACACGTCGCACCATGGACAAGGGTCTGCTCAATCCGCAGGAGCCGGACAGCCTGGACATGATGCGCAAGATCACGGAGTCGCTGCTCGGCCCGGCCAAGGAAGGCCAGAAGCTTTGCTTCACCGTTCCAGCTGCGCCGCTTGGGTCGGAAGAGAACCTGACGTATCACGAGGCTACTCTGCATCAGCTTTTTGCCGACATGGGCTATCAGGTTAAGAGCATCAACGAGGGACTGGCGGTGGTTTACTCGGAGCTCGAGAGCTCTAACTTCACCGGCATCGGCATCAGTTGCGGTGGTGGGCTGTGCAACGTGTGCGTTTCCTACCTCTCGGTTCCGGTGTCGAGCTTTTCGATTGCGAAGGCGGGCGATTACATCGACAACAGCGCCGCTGCGATTACCGGGGAGCGCGCCAACCACATCCGCCTCGCCAAAGAGGAAACCTTCTATTTCAACGGATTCTTCGCCGAGAAGCTGCATCAGGTGATCGGTGTTTACTACGACGAGATGATCCAATCACTGGTACAGGGATTGAAGCAGGCGTTCCAGAATACGCGCAATCTGCCCAAGTCCGGGCGGCCGCTGCCGATCGTGCTGAGCGGTGGGACTGCGCTACCCACTGGATTCCGCGACCGTTTCGAAAAGGCCCTGCTCGAAGCCGACATGCCCATCGCGACCACGGATATCCGGCTGGCCACCGATCCGCTGCATACGTCGGCGAAGGGCGCGTTGATCGCCGCGCTGGCGGATTCCTAGGTTGAGGGGCGGTGCGGCCGTCCGCCGAACCGCCTACGCTCGCTTGCGCGAATTCAGCTCACAGACCGCGCAGGCGACGATATTCCTGGACATCCATCACGCGACCGTATCCGAATATAAGGAGAACGCTTAGTGCTTTCAGAGCGATTTCAAAAAGCCATTTCGCTTCAGAACTCGGGTAATAATGAGGAAGCATTGCGTGGATTTGAGGCGATTTCTAATGAAATGTCAGACGAGTACGACAAAAGCAGGGTACTACTATATGAGGTGACGTGTTTGGTCAGCTTGGGTCGCTTGAGGGAGGCTCGACAACGATGGTCCACAGCAGCTAACTATTCTCCAGATTCATATACCGATCTCATAGACGCGTATCTTTGTTGTGACGAAGGCAAACACGAAGAAGCGTTCGATAAACTGACCAAGTTGCTGGACGATCAGGACGGTGTGCTGAGGAAACCTGAGAACGAGGGAACCTACTCAGAAGCTTCTGAACGACTGGGCTACTTGCTTTTCGATGCAAAACGATATGCTGAGGCCATTAGTCGACTAACGGAGGCATTGAAAACTCCTGACAGTGACGAACGAAGGAGGAAAATCTCCGTTTACCTCGGTATTTCCCAGCTTGAAATGAGGAATCTCCATGCCGCTGAAGAGAGGCTTCTCAACGGAATGCCAGCGGATTGCCAGCACCCGATGTGGACAGAGGCCCAGTTTCAATTGGGTCGCTTGTACTTTTATCGAGGTGCTTACGTAAAGGCGAAAGAGGCATTTGAGCGGTGCGAACTTTTGGCGAAAGCGGAAGATTCCGAACTAAAACAGACGGCCGCTCAGTGGTTCAGTGCAACCGCTGCTCGGCTGAAGAATCGTGGCAGACAGCGCACAAATTGACTGAAGCTCATACAGACACAAGAAGCCGATCCGCTGCATACATCGGCGAAGGCTGCGTTGATAGCGGCGCTGGCCGATTCCTAATTGGTGGGGCCGTGCAGCTGGCCGAAACCGCTTTAATGCTCGCTTACGGGAATTCCGAATGGTCGGAGACTTCTTAATGGGCCGGTAGAACTTGCCCACAACAGCGTTGCTCCAATCCCGTGTCAACGGTGTATCCGTGAAATCGATTTCATCATCGTTCATGTGCTTCAGAGCGCGAATCTCTTTAGCCTGTTTTCTCCTAAGCTTCTTCATAGGCTTTTCTTTCAGGCCTCGCCTCGTACGATGCGATCCTTACGGACGAGCACAGGATCCTTGTTTCACACGCGCTTGTAGACCTGCCCACGGCGCTCGATCGTCACTACGGAGAGAGTCTTGGTCTTGTCGTCGACCAGAAAGATGATCCGCCATCCGGCTACGCGCGATCTTCGGAGTCCGCCTTGATTGGTAAGCTTTATCGAAAGCCTGGGATCGTACGGCGCATCGGCTAATTCTGTAATCCGATCGAGCATGCGCTTCTTGGTTTTACTATCGAGCGCATCAAGGTCCTTGATAGCGCGCGCAGACAGCGTCTGAGCGTAACTCACAGACCGCGCAGGCGACGATATTCCTGGACATCCATCACGCGGCCGTGTTCGATGTCATCCAGTCCTTCGCGGATCGCGGCCAGCGTCTCTTCGCTGAGAGACTCCACGCCACGCAACTCGTCGATATACTGCCGCACTTCACCGATCTGATCGTCGGCGAGCGAATCGATGAGCTTATGCAACTCTTCTCGGGCAGTCATATCGCTTCTGCTTTATCATACCGTTTGGTCTTTGCCGGCTGCTCAGGCCCGAGCACGGTGAACAGTCATGAGCTCGGAGGGGTAGACACTCGACTGAGCACCCTATAAGATATTGGTCATGAAAAACTGGCTCATAGCGGTTCTCTGTGGAATATTTTTGTCGGCGGTCGCTCTTCCCGCCACCAATAACGACTCGAAGGACGAAAAGGCCGTAATGGCCACTCTGGAAGCGATGGCGCAAGCGACCATCAAGAAGGACGTAGCCACTCTCGACAAGATCTACCATCCCGACCTGACTTACAGCCACTCTTCGGCGATGCTTCAAAGCAAGTCTGAGGTGCTGAAGGCCGCCGCTGGTCCGGGCGTCACGGAGTCGATGACGTTTCACGACAACACCATCCGCGTTTATGGCAACGTCGCTCTGGTAAGAGGCGGCAACGAGCTTCGAAACGGCAACCCGGGCGCGATGCATGACAACCACCTCAACATCCTATGGGTCTTGCTGAAGGGTTCCGGACCATACGGCTGGCAGATCGTAGCTCGTCAAACCACGCGGCTGCCGGAAAAGTGAGCGGACTCGATTAAACTCGGAGCATCCCGCGGACCAATCGGCGCCCTGTAGGGCCATTTGCGCCGAGTCTCCGATTAGTGTCAGTATGTTCGTTGCGCATGAAAGACAGCGCTTCCCCGGTTTCCACTCCTCCCGTCGAAACCCGACTGGTGTACGCACACGGCCTGGCGGCCATTGTGATGCTGCTGATCTCTGTCCTGTTCGGCTTTGTCGCGTCGATCGAAATGTTTGCGCCCGACCTGGCCAGGGGCTCGCCGTGGCTGAGCTGGGGCCGCTTACGCTACGACCATACGCAGGGCATCCTTTTCGGTTGGCTCGGCAATGCCTTCTTCGCCTTCCTCTATCACGCTGTGCCTCTACTTACCGGACGCCCGGTCACCAGCGCGCGGCTGGGTCAATGGATCTTCGGGCTATGGAATTTCGCGGTGGTCGCGCCCGGCTGGGTGCTGGTGTTGGCCGGGTTCAGCCAGCCGCTGGAATGGGCGGAATTCCCGTTGGTAATCGACGCTTTCGTCGTCGTCGCGCTAGTGCTGGCGATCATCCAGTTCCTGCCGCCGTTTTTCTGGCGAGGCCTCGAGGATCTCTACGTCTCGAGCTGGTACGTGATCGGTGCGTTGATATTCACGCTGCTGGCTTATCCCATGGGCAACTTCGTGCCCGAGCTGGTTCCGGGGGCGCGCGGCGCAGCCTTCAGCGGACTCTGGATTCATGACGCCATCGGCCTGTTTGTCACGCCTCTGGCTCTAGCAGTCAT
>Ga0207700_10001150_pt1 | contig 15192 bp, 13 predicted proteins | sample LARL82metaG_FD_184348 | JGI IMG/M metagenome (GOLD analysis project Ga0207700, IMG submission 184348) | Corn, switchgrass and miscanthus rhizosphere microbial communities from Kellogg Biological Station, Michigan, USA - LAR L8-2 metaG... | ecosystem: Host-associated > Plants > Roots >...
ATCTGTAATGGATTCAGCCGCTTAATGCGGTTCCTCACTGAGTTAACTATACTCGAAAATGGTCCCAAATTTGTGGACACCATTTGTAGAACCCAGTTACTCGGATTAAGTTATGGCGTGACCGTGACCGTCACATTCTGGTAGGTAAACAAGGCTCCATCACTAGCGACTGCACGCAGCACGTAGGTGCCGGGCTCCTGGAACGTGGCCTGTGTCAACCATTTTCCGTCCGGGGGCGGCTCTGGAATGGTGTAAGGAGGGGACCACGGGGAATTCGCGTATGCCCGGGAATCGGTCCACGTTTTCATCTGTTCGGGACTGAAGGTGACCGCGGAGGCCTTGCCCCGGTACACGATCCACGAGAGGCGCAAACCAGGACCGCTGGCGGGGACCAGTGACGAAGGAGGCTTGTACACGGAATTGGGCGCAGTCGCTTGGTGGGGCTTCGGCGCTTCGCCGGTCGCCGGCATCCCGGGGTGACGCGGCTGCGGTTTGCCATCGCGCCGCGCAGGCAGGTTGTCTGGATCGCCTGCCAGAGCAACTAGCGTGAACGATTGTCCAACCTTGACTGTAGCTCGCGACTCTCCCTGGATCTCGAGCTCCGGCGGGATGTTGGTCCGAAGCTCGTCGCGGAGGCTGCCGAAATCGCCGCCGACCTCGGTGGAAATCACCTGGCTATCGATCTGATAGTCGGTCTTGAGCGACGCGTAGGCTTTTTCCGTTTTCCCATGGGTGGTGAGCGTCCAGATCAGCTCTTTGTTGCCGAACTCCTTGGGGACGCGGATGGTGAACAGAAACGGATTGCGGCGTGGGTAGAAGTGCGTGGGCTGGCCTTGATCGGGGCCGCCCGGTTCGATGTTGTTGTCCGGACCGATGGGCAGATCGAATTCCTCGAGCCAGTTGGTATTCATGTAGCCGAAGTACAACGTGAAGGAGCCATCCGGGTTCGGCATCCATCCTTCGTACGCAGGCGAAACGCTGCGCCCTTTTGAGTAAGTGAATCTCATCTGGGCGCCGGCGGGTTGCAGCAAGAGAGCGCACGCCAAAGAAGCGAGCGCGATCCCCGGAATCCGAACGGTCATTGCGTTCCAGCGGTGGTCGTGCTCGGGAGTTGCTGCGGCATCGGTGGCGCCCAGCACAAGGGACAGCCGATATCGTAATCGTTGCGGCTTTTCATTTTCGAGCGCCGCTTGGCCATTTCGGCCTGGAACTGTTCTTCGGTAAGCGCGACGGAATAGCCGAGATCGATGAACATGTTCGCGATGGAGCGGCGGCCGCCACCGGCCCAGTTCCGGGGATCGGCGGGGTTCTTGTTCGACGGCGTCGTGTCGAGGAATCCGATGAGGTGAACGATGGTGCCTTTGGGCAGCAGCGGCGCAGAATCGTCGTCGTACACGTATTGCTTCACCCAGTTGTGGTCGTAGCCGACGCAGTTCAGCGTCTGGACGTTGTGGCCCCAAATGGCTTCCAGGCACATGCGAACGCCGGGCGCGTGCAGGTGGGGCTCGAAGGCGATGATCTTGGTGTGTTCGGTGAGCGTGGCGTAGGCGTGCAGTTCCTGCTTCGACTCGTTGGGCTGGACGTCGATGTCGATGCCGTTGCCCAGGCGCAGTGTCGAGCGGCGGTAGAGCGGCTTGTAGCCTTTAGGAAAGAACTTGAATGCGAATTCCAGATGGGCTTTCGTTTCGCGGCCGTTCGAATGAATGTGGCCGGCGGTCAGTGACAGCGCCGAATTCGCTGCCAGGAGCCGGCCGGCTTCCGGTGGGAAGATATCCGCGTTGCGTCCGACTTCGTGAATGGGCCAACTGGTTCCGCCTTCTTCGGCGCTGCTCGCATCGCGCTGGCCGGGCACGATGCTGGAATAGGTCATGTGATGGAAGACGAAACGTCCCCCGACTGTTTTGGTGGGGCCGGCCTTGGGGATGTCGTTCACCTCTCTGACTTCAACCGCGGACACGTAGCGGTCCTCGGTGAGGCCGGTGGCAATGAGACCGACGTCGCCCCACCAGTCTGGTCCGGAGGCGGGAACGGTCATCTCTTTGGATGTCAGAACCAGGTCGGGCTCCCCGATGGTCCACTTGTCGGAGTCATCGAAACTGAGGGGCGGCGGCATGTCGGCCGGGTTGCCGCGGGGCGCTCCGCTGTTGGTCCACTTAACGATTTTGGCGATCTCGTCGTCGGTCAGTGACGGATCGTTCTTGAATTTCTGAATGCCGATTTCTTTTTCGACAAACCACGGTGGCATGACGCCGCCGTGCGGACCGATGAGGGTCTTTTCCTTGATCGCGCGGGCCCAGGGCCGGACCTCTTCGTAGGAGACAAGCGACATGGGAGCGACGCCGTTCGACCGATGGCACTGCTGGCAGCTGCGCTGCAGGATCGGTGCGATATCTTTGGCGAAGGTGATGTCGCCGGGAGCGGCGGCGGGTTGGGATCGGAGGGCGCTCGGCGAAAAAAGAGCGACGACGACAGCGACGAAACACGCAAGCCGGAGCACAGATGCTCCAGATGCGAGAGTTCCTCTGAGATTCATGCCCGGAACCTCCAGTTCTCAGTACATTCTATATCGGCCTGAGGATGGGCGCGAGGGGCTACCGTCGCCTTGTTCGGCAGCAGAGCAAAAGGCGGTTGCCATCAGCTCCGAAGTTTATCGCGCACCTTTCTTCAAACACAGAATCATGGTGATAAGATGCAAACGTGCCGACTCTAAACACGATTGCGCCCTTTTTTGTCGTAGACAATCTCCAGGCAAGCCTCGACTTTTATCGCTCCAAGCTGGGCTTTGAGATCACCTACACAGGAGGAGGAAATGGAGACGGCGAAGATTTCTTTGGTATCGTGCAGCGCGACGGCGTAATGATCATGCTCAAGGCCATAACGCCTGAGATTCATCCCCAGCCAAATCATTCCCGCCATAAATGGGCGCGCTGGGATGCGTACGTTCACACTTCCGATCCCGACTCGCTTTATTCGGAGTACGTCGCGAATGACGTACCCATGCGCGGCCCACTTGTCGACACCGGCGACGGCCTTCGAGCTTTCGAGATCATCGACAACAGCGGGTATGTGATCTGCTTCGGACGGCCGCAAAGCTCCTAGTGTCCTGAGTCAGAAATTCATTGAACAATCCTGGATGTGGGGCGGACCCCCGGCCCGCAGCCGACGCCCCGTCGGCCCTCGTTTCTCGTGTGATGGAAAAGGCCGGACCAGGAGTCCAGCGCGGACCAGGGCGTCCGCCCACCGCGAGTTTTGTGACGAACTTCTGATTCAGCACACTATTGTGCGGCGTAAATAGTGGCGCGCTGGGGGAAGCGCTATCTGGATCGCGGAATAGAAGGTTTGAAGAAGTGGCCGACTACGAAACTTTCGCGGTCCGGGTTCGCTGATCGGCGGCGGCCAGAATGCCTTCGACGGACGGCACGATCAGTTGCCGGCGTCCCAGGCGGATGATGCCACGTCGCGCCAGGGCATTGAGCGTCGTCGAAGTGGTTTCGCGCGTGGCGCCGATCAGGCTGGCGAGTTCACCTTGCGACAGCGGAATCGAATACTCGGATGCGTTCGACTTGGCGCCGAAGGTCTTGGCCAATTCTGCCATGTAATAGAGGATGCGGTACTCTACGTCGCGCAGGCAGAGCAGTTCGATTTTCTTCTCCAATTCCCGTTTTCGTATGGTCAGAAGCCCCGCAATCTCACGCCACAACTCGGGGCGCTTTTCACAAACGCGCAGGAATAAATCGCGCGGAAGCAAGTAAATCACGCCTTCTTGAAGCACCTCGGCCGAAATCGTCCTGGTTTGTTCTGTCCCCAGCGCCTGTTCGCCGAACAAGTCGCCTGAGCCGACAATCTGCAGGATGATTTCCTTATTGTCGGGGCCGCGCTTATAAATCTTCACTAAGCCGGATTCGAGGAAGTAGAGAGTGTCCGAAGGTCCGCCTTCGGAGTAGACCGTTGCGAAACGCCGGTTCGGGGAGAACTTGGTAACCCCATCGAGGTTAATCAACTCACTCCGCACGATGCCGGCCAGGGAAGTAGGTTGCGAATCCATTAGTCCTGCCTATTATAGTCCGAAAGTCAATCGAATTGTCACCTAAGATGACGCTAGGGTACCAGTGTCAATTACGAGGGATCACGAACCTGTCCGGCGAGGTGCGCGCCCTGTTCGAAATGACTACCCATAGCCGGGGAATCGAGGTCGTGACTGAAGGCTTCGAGCTTTGCGATGTAGGCTCGAAGAGCTGCCTGAATCGGAGCGCGGTTGGTGGCCAGAATGTCGCCCCACACATCGAAGGAACTCAAGGCCAGCCTGGTGCTGTCTACCAGCGCCGGACCGAAGACACGCGATTGAGGTTCTTCGCGACCATCGAGTAACGCTGCCAGCCCCGTGGATGCGAGTTGCGGAAGATGCGAGGTGAAGGCCACGATCCGATCGTGCTCTTCCGGTCCTAAAATTACGGGGAATGCTCCGATCTTACCGATCCAATCCAGCATCTCGCGCGCGACTGGGGTTTCGAGCTCAGCCGGCAATCGTGGAGTCAGCACGTAAGGACGGCCTTCGAACAAGCCCGCTTCTGCCGCTTCCACGCCACGCTGCTCTCGCCCCGCCATGGGATGCCCGCCCAAAAACTGGCAGCGCGAAATGACGTCGGTAGCTCTGGCAACAATAGTACTTTTTGTGCTTCCGGCATCGGTGATCAACGCTCGGGGGTGGACCCATTGGTTCAAGTCGGGCAGGGTTTCGACGATGCGAAGGATCGGCTGCGAAAGATAGATCAGATCAGCGGCCTGAGCTGCTTCGCGAGCGGGCGAGCCTGCATCGATGACGCGCCGGTCGAGCGCGCTTTTGAGCGTAGGCGGTGAGCTGACGCCGAGAATTCGTCCGGCAAATCCGGCCCTCCGGAGAGCCAGCGCGAACGAACCTCCGATCAGCCCGACGCCGAAGATTGCGACGGTCTTCATCCCAGACGCATCCTAAACCGAGCGCTCCACCGCCCGGGCGATCAGGCGCAACTGGTCCATGAGTTCGGTGAACTGCTGCGGGCGTAGCGATTGCGCGCCGTCGCTCAAAGCATGGTCAGGATCGTGGTGAACTTCGACCAGCAATCCGTCGGCTCCTGCCGCCACTGCCGCGCGCGCCATCGGCAGTACTTTATCCCTGCGGCCGGTGCCATGCGAAGGATCGGCCAGGATGGGTAGATGCGAAAGCGATTTCACCACCGGGATGGCCGAGATGTCCATAGTATTGCGGGTGGCATTCTCGAAGGTGCGGATGCCGCGCTCACATAAGATCACTTCGTAATTTCCGCCGGACATGATGTACTCGGCGCTCAGCAGCAGCTCTTCGATGGTCGCCGAGATCCCGCGCTTCAGCAGGATCGGCTTGCGAATCTGGCCGAGTTCGCGCAGCAGATTGAAGTTCTGCATATTGCGCGCGCCCACCTGCAGAATGTCGGAGTAAGCGGAGAGCACCGGGATCTGGGTTTGATCCATCACTTCGCTCACCACCAGCAGGTTATTCCGGTCGGCCGCTTCGCGCATCATCTTCAAGCCTTCTTCGCCCAGGCCCTGGAAGCTGTAGGGTGACGAGCGGGGCTTGAACGCACCACCGCGGATGACCTTGGCGCCACCGCGTGCCACGACGCCCGCAATCTCCTCGATCTGATCGCGCGTCTCGACGCTGCATGGTCCGGCCATGACCACCACTTGATTGCCGCCGATCTCGACATCGCGGATCCTGACGATGGTGCCGCCGGGCCGGAAATGGCGGCTGGCTAATTTGTAAGGCGACACGATGCGGTGGCATTCCTTGACGCCCTCCATTACCTCGAATTCGATCGGATCAACATCGCCGACCGGTCCAACGCCGCCTAAGACGGTGTGCATGATCCCCGAGGACCGATGCACGATAAAGCCCATGGAGACCAGCCGATCGATGACCCTTTGGATTTGGGACTCCTCGGCTCCCTCTTGCATTACGACAAGCATGAAAAACAATTGTGGCACAGCGCTGCCCGCTTGCAATGCTGGCTGCGTGGGCGTATACTCCTCACAACAGCGGAAAACCTGTTGAGCCGGCCTGCTTGGGCTATTCAAGGCTCTCTTTTGGACGGATTCGCGGCCGCTCCCGGCGACGCGTCCACACGCCACACATACAATTAATTCTCAACGAGCAAGTTCGTCAAAAACATGCTCACCCTGGGGAGGCCCAACTTATGACCACGATGTACACTCGCTCTCTCATCAAATCTGGGATTGCTGCGGCAGTTCTCGCCTTAAGCATCCCCACTGCAGGCTTGGCACAGGCCAACGGCCCTACCTGGCTTCGATTTCAGAACACACGGGTCAGGCCGGAAATGCGGCAAGAGTATGAAGGCTACGTGAAGCAGATCGTCGCTGCTTACAAGAAAACCTCAGTGCCGTTCTTCATTACGACCCAAAACGTCGCTGGGGACATGACCGAGTACACGTCTGTCCTGCCGCTTATGAAGTTCGCAGACATGGATGGCCCTAATCCTCTTATAAAAGTGATAGGAGAAGAGGGTTTGGCCAACTTAGGCCGAGCCGCGGCACGCTGCGAGACTTCAGCGACCCGGTATTATTCATTGCCCATGAACGAGCTCACGATTAACAAAGGAGCCGTGGCCACGGGCATGCTGTGGATGATGACTCGAACCTTCCTCAATCAAGGAAAGTTCCCCGAATACGAGGCTTGGATGAAGAGCGACCTGAAGCCGGCGCTGGAGAAGGCGGGAGTTACGCAGCTTCGAGTTTCGCGTCCCATCTTCGGTGTGCCGGGCGGTGAAATTCAGACCATCCGTATGCTGAAGGATTTCGCTGAAATCGACGGAGGTCCACTCCTCAACCAGAAATTGGGCGCGGATGCTGCTCGAGCGTTGAATGCGAAAACCAACGGGATGGTTCGAGCCACCACTACCAGCCTGGTCAGGGTCAGGGCCGATTTGAGCTATCTGCCGGCCATGACCACTAGTAGTAATTAGCTGCGGGGCATTTAGTTCTGGCGGGCGCCGGCCGCTGTCGGCGTCCCGATCTCCTGTGCTTCCAGGAGGCACTCGCGGAGCTTGTCCGCCATGACATGAACGTTCGGATCGAGAAACATATCGATATGGTTCCCCGGCACTTCATGGATTTTCAGCCCGCTTGCGACGTCGCCCCACCCGTATTTCGGATCGTGGTAACCACCAGCCGGCCGATCCATACGCCGTAAGAGCAACACACGTCCGTCATACGGCCGCGGTTGGTAATTTTTCGAGGCGAAGACCGATACGTACTCGACATTATGCAGCCCATGATGGAAGGACCAGCCCGAGCGCAGATGAATTCGGTAGGCTACGCCCCAGGCGAGCCCTTTCAGCCAAGCAAGCCTGAAAGCCAAGCGTCGGCGCACATGCGCCCCACGTTCTCGCGGGTCGAGATTCCACAATGTCCGGCACTGCAGCTTCAGCCACTGGCCAAGGAAATTGGTGCGCTTTTTCATAGGCGAAGATGCGACATCGGGGCGATAGGCTTGGTTCTCGGCGTCAAAGAGAACCACCAGGGCCACGGTCTCTCCCGATCGCTGGAGCTGCTGCGCCATTTCATAGGCCATAACTCCGGCGTCGCTCCAGCCAGCTAGAAAATATGGCCCATGGGGTTGCACCCGCCGCAAAGTCTGGACGCAGTGCGCAGCGATGTCTTCCAGACAATAAGGCGCCGGCAAAGCATTTATGTCCGGCAACGGCACGCCCAGAAATGGTTGATCGGTTCCCAGTTTACTTGCCAGCGTACGAAATAAAGGGCCGGCGCCGACGCAGAAGAGGGGTGGGCGGAATCCCTCGGGCTGGATACCGAATACCTGTGGCCGCCGCAAAGCGTTGGGATCGCGGAGCATGGCGGCCAGCCTCTCTATTGTCGGAGCGAACATGAGGGTGGCGAGCGTAACTTTTTTGTGCAGTGCCTTCTCGACGCGTGCCAGCATTCGGATCGCGAGCAGCGAGTTTCCGCCCAGATCGAAGAAGTCTTCCTTCATGCCGATGGGCTTGGTTCGCAGAACTTCTTCCCAGATTTTCACCAACTGGGATTCCAACGCGTCGCGGGGGGCATCCAAAGGCTCTGAGCGAGTTTCTTGTCGCCGACCTGGCGCCGGAAGCGCCCGGCGATCCACCTTTCCATTGGATGTCAGAGGCATCGAATCCAGAAACACATACCGCGCCGGGAGCATATAATCCGGCAACTTCTGCTTCAGGAAGTTGCGGACCTGAAGTTCGGTGAGAGCAGCCGATTGAGCGGGGACAATGTAGGCCACCAGTCGCCGGTCGCCAGGAACTCCTTCGCTCACGATAACCACCGCCTCGCGGACATCGGCGTGTCCCACCAGCGCTGCTTCGATTTCATTCAGCTCGACCCGGAATCCCCGGATCTTCACCTGATAATCCAGCCGGCCGAGGAATTCGAGGTTGCCGTCGGGCCGATGCCGGACTAGATCACCCGTCTTATAGATTCGGGATTCTGGCTCCGAGCTAAAGGGGTCCGGTACGAATTTCTCCGCCGTAAGTTCCGGCCGTCGATGATAACCCAAGGCCAACCCGTCGCCGGCTATATGCAATTCGCCCGGCACGCCCATCGGCACCGGCTGCATGTTGCGATCCAGCACATAGAGGCGGGTATTGGCGATCGGGCGTCCGATCGGAATGGTAGAGGGCAAGACCGTTCCCGGGGGAACTTCGTAAACGCAGCACCCCACGGTGGCTTCCGTCGGTCCATATTCATTGATCAACCGAATATCCGGAGACTGCTTGCGCCAGAAGCCGAGCGTCTCCCCCAGCAGCGCATCGCCGCCGACTACGAACGTTCGAGTTAACATCCTTTGCTCGTCGGCCGCCAATTTATGACTGAGCGCTTCCAGGTGTGCGGGCGTAAGCTTCACGAGGCTAAAATCACCGGTGCGTAAAGCAGCCGTCAATGTCTCCAGGGTCGGATCTTCGCGGACCAGCACAGCGCAGCGCCCCAGCACCAGAGGCGGAAAGAGGCTGGTGATCGTCAAATCGAAGCCGATCGGAGTGTGAACCGGCGACCCAATGCCCCGATCCGCCGCGTATGCCGCAGTGCACCAAGTCAGATAGTTCATGAGCGCCCGGTGAGGAATCAGTACACCCTTCGGCTCTCCAGTGGAGCCTGAGGTATACAGCACGTACGCCAAATCTTCCGGCTCGACGCCCGAGACAGGATTTTCCGGACTCTGTTGATCCGTGATCTGTCTCCATTCGTCAACCGCCAGGACGACGCCCGTGTATTGTGCCAACCCGCGGGCTACTGATTGATTCCGGCATAACAATACCGGCGCCTGCAGATCCGCCAGCATGAAGGCCATGCGCTCCGTGGGATACGCCGGATCAAGCGGCGCATATGCCCCTCCCGCCTTGAGGACGGCCAACAGCCCCACCACCATTTCTATAGACCGTTCTATACACAGGCCGACGGTCACATTCGGTCCCACGCCGAGGCTCTTTAAGGCATGCGCCAGCCGATTCGCCTCCGCGTTCAGTTCCGCATAGGTGAGCGCCCGGTCTTCGTAGACCAAGGCGGTTGCCTCGGGTGTTCGCCGGACCTGTTCCTCAAAGACGCGGTGCACGCAGGTTCGCGGAAAATCAGCCCGCGTCTCATTCCATTCCACTAGCAGTGCATGACGTTCGGCCTCGGTGAGAATCGGCAAGCGCGAAACAGGGGTGTTGGGGTTCCTGACCACGGCTTCCAGAATGGTCTGGTAATGGCCAAGCATGCGCTGAATTGTGCTCTCGTCGAACAGGTCGGGATTGTAATTCAGAGTGCAGTACGGGCCAAGCCCGTTGAGCCTGATTTCCAGGCTCAGGTCAAACGCTCCATTACACGGCTCAGAATCCAGCACTTCCATCAGTTGTGACAGACCAGCGGACTCTTCGGCCAGTACCCGGAGTTGAAACGTCACCTGAAAGAGTGGCGCACAGCTGCCGCTTTGCTCCAGACCTAGCGTTTCGATCACTTTATCAAGTGGTACATCGTTATATGCTTGGGCTTCGCGAAGGTCGTCCCGGACTCGAGCCAACAGGCCGCGAAATACAGGATCGCCCGAGAAATCAGTACGCAGCGGCATCAGATGCCCACGCGTCCCCGGCCGGATAATAGAACCAGTTACGATATCCTGGCTTCCCGTATAGCGGTGGAGCAGCGTCTGGTAAGCGCTGAATAGGACCTCGAACAGTGTGGCCTGTTCTTGATCCGCCAGAGATTGGAGATCAGCAACTAACGCGTCGTGTACCGTCCTGCTCTGCTGTGCGCTTTGAAATGTCCTGCTGGCCGGTCGCGGCCGATCACTAGGAAGGACCAGGACGTCAGAATAGCCGGCCAGGCGCTCACGCCAATAGGAAAGCCGCTCTTGGATGGCGTCGGTCTGAACCGGACGCTCGAGCGGGTTCGGCAAGCCTTGGGCCGCCTCTGCTCCTTGAATGTACGTGCTCACTCCCCCGATCACCCCCAGCGTTATCAGTTCCCAGTAGGACCTGGGACCTGTCACGGGCTGTTTCCGTGCAGGTTCACATCAGTAGACGCCCAGCCGGAGAAAATTCATCATTTCAGCGCAACTTTATTGGCAGTGTATGATTCCCAATAGAATTAGTTCATCTGGTGAGCGGTCGGGTGTATACTGGGCGATCGAGAATCCAGTGGGACTCCAGGTGAAAATTCCAGGTTACGAATTGCGTTATTGCTTTACGTCGATTGTCGCAGCGCTCGGCATTCTGTGGATGCTCGTGGCGCCGGCGGTAAGTCAAACATTCCCATCGTACAAAGCGCCCCACATGGCGGACGGTCATCCGGATCTGAATGGGATCTGGCAAGCCCTTGTGACGGCCAACTGGGACCTTCAAGATCACGAGGCGCAACCGGGACCGCATCCGGAAGTCATGGGAGCGTACGGCGCCGGGCCGGCCGGACAAAGCATTGTGGAGGGTGGGGAGATTCCCTATCAACCTGGGGCGCTACAGAAAAAGAAGGAAAACTATCAAAAGCGGGCGATGGCTGACCTCAGTAGCGATGCGAACTGGCATGCGCTGGGCGATCCTGAATTCAAGTGCTACATGCCGGGAGTGCCGCGGGCGACTTACATGCCGTTTCCGTTTCGGATCGTGCAAGGATCAAGTTCCTACATTCTGATGACGTATGAGTTCGCCAGCGCTACCCGGATTATCCACATGGATCCGAAGCAGAAAGCCCCGGCGCCTTCCTGGATGGGCTGGTCGCGTGGGCATTGGGAAGGCGACACTCTGGTAGTGGACGTGACAGATTCTCGCGAGGAGACGTGGTTCGATCGAGCCGGAGATTTCCACAGTGACGAATTGCACGTGGTGGAACGCTATACTCCACTGAGCGCGTTTCATCTGATGTACGAAGCGACAGTCGAGGACCCGAAGGTTTATACCCGGCCGTGGAAGATCAGCTTTCCGCTTTATCGCCGGATGGAAAAGAACGTCCAACTGCTGGAGTTCAAGTGCGTACCCTTCACCGAAGAGTTGCTCTATGGGCCATATAGCAAGCAACCCGCGAAGTGAATCGGAAGGAGGATTCGGATGGATCATCGAGTTTCTCTGAGTTTTCTGGTGATCGCTCTGGGGTCTGCGTTGCCGGGGCCTTGCGTGGGTCAGGCGGTGAAAAAAACTGCCGCATCAAGAACGGCCACCACATCGAAAAAGCCGGCAGTCACGCGCACGCCCTGGGGCGATCCTGACCTGCAGGGCGTTTGGAACGACGCCACCAGCACACCATTGCAAAGGCCAGGGGGCGTAGGAGTGAAAGACGTCCTCACGGATGAAGAGGCGGCTGAGTTTCAGGAAAAGCTGGCGAACGACTTGACTCGTGACCGTCGTGATGGCGGCGCCGACGTGGATGCCAACCGAGCTTATAACGAACACTGGATGGACGAGCGGCGGTTGAAGATCACGGCCGATCACCGGACATCGTTGATCGTGGATCCGCCGGATGGGCGCATTCCGCCACTGGTGACTTTATCGCCCGAGCGGCAGAAGGTCCGGGCTGCGCGGGCAGCGGCAGCCGAGCGGTTCAATGCAGGCCTGCCCTATAGCTTCGCCGACTTCACGCTCCCGGTACGGTGTGTCATTCGAACCGACTCTCCGCCCTACCTGCCGACCATCTACAACAATGATTTCCAGATTTTTCAGAGCCCTGGATTCGTTGTCATTGCTCCCGAGATGATCCATAGCGCGCGGGTGATTCCATTGGATGGGCGTCCGCATATCGGAAAGAACCTGAAGCAGTGGCTGGGCGACTCGCGCGGCAAGTGGGAAGGCGAAACGTTGGTGGTTGAGACGACTAATTTCAGAACCGACGACGGGGTCGTCTTCCAAGGCGCAAATCCCGATACTTTCAAGATCACGGAGCGTTTTACGCGCGTCGACGCCGGCACTCTAAACTACGAGTTCACGGTAGAAGATCCAACCACCTGGACCAGACCGTGGAGCGCGCGCATCCCGTGGGTGCGGATCGATCCGGAAGAGCAGATGTACGAGTACGCCTGCCATGAAGACAATTACGATATGATGCATTTTTTGAAAGGGGCCCGCTCGCGAGAGCGGAGAGGGGAATCGAAATGAGTACCATGACGGCGACGCCCACGTGGAAGGTGAGCGGCCAGTATTACGAAACTTGCAATTGCGATTTCGTGTGTCCGTGCGTGCCGGGGCAATTGGCGGTCCGCCCCACCAACGGAAATTGCACCTTTGCGATGGCGTTTCAGATTGACCGCGGCGCCTACGGCACGGTTGCGCTGGACGGTTTGGGCTTCATTGTCTTGGGATTTACACCGGAGGCGATGGGGAAGGGGAACTGGTCGGTCGGGTTGGTCGTCGACGAGCGAGCCACAACGGAACAGCGGGAAGCCATTGTCATAATTGCGAGCGGCGCAGCGGGCGGTCCGATGGCCGCATTATCGGGACTGATCGGAAAGTTTGTGGGTGTGGAATCGGCGCCGATCCGCTTCGAGCGTAACGGAGCCAAGTGGTCGGTGAAGGCGGGGGGCTTCATCGATATGGCGGCTGAGGCCGCCATGGGGATCAATCCAAACACAACGGAGCCGCTTTCGCTCGATCACACGGGCCATCCGGCTGCCGATCGTTTCACCTTGGCCCATCCTTCGAAAAGCCACTTTCATGCACTCGGCTTGGCGTTAGACGATATAAGCGGCAAGAACAACGGACAATTCGCTCCCTTCTCCTGGCGAAGTGCGTAGCCTGTTATCGCAAGCAGCGCTCCCTCGCCGCGAAGCGTTCCTAATCTTCGGTTGTATCGGCATCCTCACCGCGCTGGCCTGGGCATATCTTTTTCATCTGGATCGGCAAATGGCCTCATCCATGGAACACGATCAAATGATGGCCGCGATGGGCATGACCATGGAGATGTCCTGGAGCGCCACGGATACGCTCTTCACCTTCGCCATGTGGTCGGTGATGATGGTCGGGATGATGGCTGGGACAGCCGCACCGGTCCTGTTGCTGTTCGCGGCGGCCAAAGCCGGACACGGCCAGCGAGGCGCCTCGCCGGATGTTCTCACGTTCGGGCTCGGCTATCTGGCGATCTGGATCGGCTTCAGTGCCTGTGCGACGCTCGGTCAGTGGGCGCTGCATCGAGCGGCAATGTTGTCACCGGCCATGGCGGCGTCGAGCCCGAAGCTCGCTGGTGGGATTCTGATCGTCGCCGGCGCCTATCAGCTGACTCCGTGGAAACAAATGTGCCTGACGCACTGCCGTACGCCGCTGGGATTCCTGATGTCGAACTGGCGCGACGGAACCTGGGGCGCACTTCAGATGGGCCTGCGCCACGGCACGTATTGCCTGGGTTGCTGCTGGGCGCTGATGTGTGTGCTTTTTGCCGTCGGCGTGATGAATCTGATCTGGGTGGCGGCGCTGACCGCTTTGGTGCTGTTGGAAAAGATCGGACCAGCGGGTGCGATTGTCTCGGGAGTTGCTGGCGCGGCCATGGCCGTGGGCGGTGTGTTGTTGATCGCCGGTGTCGTGTAGCGTGAGCTAATCAATCGACTCGCGCCGTAGACGGGCTTCGATCAACTCGTATGGCTCCTCGGCCGGGGCGAAAACTTCGTTGTTGTTCTCCAGCCCGAACAAGCCGAGATCCACCAGCCTGCAATCTTTGTTCGGCAGCCACAGACGTATCTCCGCGATATCTGTGTAGCGCTCTAAGACGGCCTCCGCCATGGCGTGCAGGGTGAATTGCAGCGACCGGCTCTCGTGCTCGACGAACGTATCGAGAATCGCCTGGCGAACGCCGTGCCAATAGACGGAGAACGGAATCTCGTTGTCCGAATAGAGCCAGCTCGCCCTCACGGCAGTGGACAGGATTCGGTCGGCGGTCTCCTTCAGCGTGGTGAATGGATCGTGCGCGTAGCCTTCGAAACCCGAGCCGGTGGTCTTCACGATCTGCAGGTTCTCGATGCCGGATTCGATCAGGATCGTTTCGCGGGTGCCCGTCACGGCCGTCGTCCGGCGCTCGGGTCCGGCGGGAGTAAATGACCAGGGATGCGGCTTGCCGCCAAAATTGATGCGCGTCCACAGGTACTCGGCGATCTGTACCTGGACCTTTCGCACCTGTGGATTGTCGGTGAGGAAATGATTGATCAGCTGCTGAGCGAACTCCTCGATCTGTTCGATGGTGTAGAGCTTGGCCAGAGCGTACACGGTGTTCTTGATGGTGTCCGCCGGCAGAATGCTGCGGTTGTCGCCAGTAGTGTAGCTGCTCTCGAATTCGCCTTCCAGTTGGATGCTGACCGAAAGCTCCTTGAGGTCGTGCCGGTCCTGCTGGCGCTGCACCTTGATCAAACGAATATGCGAAGCGCCATAGTTGTTTTCGAGCAGCGTGGTGGACATCGGCTCAGGAACTTTGAGCCTCCTATAAATGGAATGCGAAGTATCCGAGACAGCCGATTCCGGTGCCGATCAATGCGCCCGCCATGACGTCGCTCAGGAAATGCATACCCAGCAAGATGCGCGAGATTGCCACGCTGAAGGCGCAGAATGCCAGGCCTAGGGCCAAGGCCGGGTAAAAGAGCGCCAGCGGAATGGCGACGGCAAATGCGGTCATGGTGTGGCCGGAGGGAAAAGAGAATTGGTCCGGTGGAAGCAGCGTCGCCCAGCAATGCGG
>Ga0207700_10001154_pt1 | contig 15172 bp, 13 predicted proteins | sample LARL82metaG_FD_184348 | JGI IMG/M metagenome (GOLD analysis project Ga0207700, IMG submission 184348) | Corn, switchgrass and miscanthus rhizosphere microbial communities from Kellogg Biological Station, Michigan, USA - LAR L8-2 metaG... | ecosystem: Host-associated > Plants > Roots >...
TCGATGCCCATCTGAGTCGGCAAATCGAAAGCGACGGAGAGACCAGTCTGACCAGCCTCGAGGAGCAGCCGGAAGCGCCGATTCGTCTCCGCGGCCGTCCCGAACCCCGCGTATTGTCGCATCGTCCAGAGCCGGCCGCGGTACATGGTCGGCTGGACACCGCGTGTGAACGGAAACTGACCAGGATCCCCGAGGTCGCGCGCGTAATCGATCGGCGCATCGGCGGGGCGATAGACGGGTTGTCTGGAAATCGGAGGTGGCGAGTCTTTTTTTGCGCTCATGATTGCCGTACCTGGCACGTGGCGAGTGGCGCGTGGCGCGTTGAGCTTTCAGCCACGAGGAATCAGCGCGCCACCCGCCACTCGCCACCCGTCACGCGCTACGCTCCCACTAACTGCGCGACTCCGCTGAGCGCTTCCCTAGCCATCTCGACGCACGACTTGCTGCCGATGTAGAGCGGAGTGCGTTGATGCAGCTCGGTGGGCAGCACATCCAGCACGCGAATGGAGCCGTCGCTCGCACCACCACCGGCCTGCTCGACGATGAAGCCGAGGGGATTCGCTTCGTATAGCAGGCGCAGCTTGCCCTTCTGTGACTTGCGATTCGCCGGGTACGCGAAGATGCCGCCACCGAGCAGATTGCGGTGGAAGTCCGCGACCAGCGAGCCAACGTAGCGGACGCTCAACGCCTTGTGTCCGCCCTCGAGTCCGCGGTATCGACGCATGAGCGACTTCACATTCTCATCCCAGAGTTGCTCGTACGAGTCGTTGACGGAGAGATACCGCCCGTCATCGGGAATGCGAATGTTCGGGTGCGAGAGGAGGAACTCGCCAATCGATGGATCGAGCGTGAAGCCGTGCACGCCCTGTCCGGTAGTGTACACGAGCATCGTGCTCGATCCATAAATCACGTAACCGGCCGCGACCTGACGGCGGCCTGGCTGGAGGAGATCCTCCATCTCTCCGTGGCGACCGCGGGTGATCTTGCGGACCACGGAGAAAATCGTCCCGACCGGCACGTTGACGTCGATGTTCGACGACCCGTCGAGCGGATCGAAGAGCAGCACATATTTGCCGCAGCGGAAATGCTCGGGAATCTGGATGATGCCCGGCTCTTCCTCGGAGGCCATCGCGCAGAGCCGACCCGTGTGATCCATGGCCTTGATGATGATCTCATTCGACACGACGTCGAGCTTTTGCTGAACTTCTCCCTGGACGTTCTCGGCGCCGGCGGAGCCGAGAATGTCCGCGAGACCCGCCATGCGGACCTTGCTGGCGATCATCTTCGCCGCGAGTGCGATGTCGTACAGAATGCCGGAGAGCTCACCCGTCGCCTCAGGATGCTGCCGCTCCTGCTCGATGATGAATCGCTCGATGGTGACGACTGACGTTGCGGTGTGTCTGACCACACGTACCTCCGGTATGAAGTCGCTCGAGAGCGCCTTTCACCAGGACAGATTAAGAATCAATCTCTACGTCGAAGCCGCTGCGCCGCGTATTCGCGGGCGTCGACCTCGTACCGATTGGCAAAGTAGCCACGTCGTGCGCTCTCCCACAGATAGCGCAGGGGAAACGTGACGTCGGTCTCAAACTGCTGAACGTGTCTGAATTCGTGCAAGAGCAACTCCGCTTCCAGCAACGCCGTCGGCGACAGAAAGACCGTGCGCCAGAGTGTGATGGCGGCGGCCGAGCCGTGAAGAAACCAACCGGCGACGATCACCGGTACACCACCGCGCCGCCAGTCCACCCGCTCGAGCTCCGGATATCGGGCAAGCAGCGTTGCGGGGAGCTGGATACGACGGCCGATCACGGTTGCGACGATGTTGGCAGCTCCCATCTCTGACCATTCGCGTCCACCAACAATCGCCGACCGTCGGTGCTGACGACGATCGTCCCGAGCCGGTCCGTTCGCAATACTTGTGCACCTCGGGCGGCGAGGTTTGCCATGACGGCCGGACTCGGATGTCCGTAGCTGTTTCCGAGCCCGACGGACACGAGCGCGATCTCCGGGTGCACCGCATCCAGGAAAGGGCTGCTGCTGCTCGTGGAACTGCCGTGATGACCGACCTTGAGGACCTGGGCGTGGAGGGAATCCCCGTACCGCGCCACCAGCCAGTCCTCCTCCGGCTGCTCGGCGTCGCCAACCAGCAGCGCCCGAACCGCGCCGGCCCGAACCAGCACAATGGTGCTCGCGAGATTGGGATCCGACAGACCGGCCGTCCAGGCGGAATCCGGGCCGAGAAATCGGAAGACTATGTCATCCACCACGAGGGAATCGCCTGGATGGACACGCTGCCACGCGGTTCCCGCCTCACGAGCGCGCACGAGCGAGGCCCGATACGCGTTGGCGTCGCCAGCGAACGCAGCGTCGAAGTAACGCGCCGGGTGAAGGGCGGCGATCACGGTGGAAGCGCCGCCGACGTGATCGGTGTGGGGATGCGAGAGAATGAAGGCGACGAGGGGTCCGCGCTGGCGCGAGAGGTAGGGCACGACGACCGAGCGCCCGGCGTCGCCGCCGAGCCAGGCGCGTCCGGCGTCGATGAGAACCCAGCTGCCATGCGGCGTGCGGACCCCGATCGCGTCTCCCTGGCCGACGTCGAGCATATGGATCTCGGTGAGTCCGCTGCCGGCGGGGGCAAGGCCGCTCCAGACAAGGGCAACGACCGCCGCGCTGCCGACCAGCATCGCCGTGCCCGGAAAGCGGCTCACGCACGCCACGATTAGTGACACGGATGCTACAGCGGCGAGGAGAGCGGCCGGCAGCGTGGGGGTGACGACCATCCACGCGCCCGGAATCGAGGAGCCGGCGAGCGCGATCGCGTCGAAGCCGACCAGGAGGGGATGAGCCGCGTCTCCAATGATGCTCGCCAATGGCGCGAACGGCGCCAGCAGGAGACCGAGAAAGAGCATCGGCTGCGCGAGCACCATCAGCGGCTCCGCGAGAAGGTTGGTAATCGGACCCACGAGGCTGATGCGGCCGAAGGTCCACGCCACCAACGGCGCGCTGACGATCGTCGCGACCGTCGAGATGATGAGTCCCGCGAGGAGAGTGCGCCGCCATCCATCGATCCGTCGCGGCAGCATGCGCCTAACGAGGTGACCGCCAGCGATGAGCGCGGCGACCCCAATCACGCTGAGCTGATACCCAACGTCGAGGACGGACCGCGGGGAGAAGAGGGGTGCGGCCGCACCGATCGCGAGCATCGCCCATGGTGACGTTGGCCTCTGTAGCAGCCGTGTCGCGCCCAAGACGGCGAGCATTGCCGCGGAGCGTACCGCCGCCTGCGGCGCGCCGATGAGCGCGACGTACACAGCGACGACGAGAATCGACGCCATGGTTGCGGTTCGACGCGCGAGATGAAGCAGCTGGAAGAGAATCTCGAGCGCGAGGGCAATGATCCCGACGTGCAGGCCCGAGATCGAGAGCATGTGCGCGAGCCCCGCTGCGGCGTAGCGATCGCGGATCTCGGGAGACAGCTCGCGCATGTCCGCGACGAGTAGAGCGCGGGCGAGAGGCGCGTCCATCGGAAAAACGCGGTCGACCGCCTCGGTCGCGCTGCTCCGCCATCGTGAGAGCCAATCCGGCCCGCCCGCGACGACAAGCTTCGCATTGCGGACGATATAGCCCCGCTGGCCTGGTGTAATGTCACCCTTTGCGATAATGGTGCTTCCCGCGTCCGCTCGGCCGCTTTCCACCGCGAGGCCGAGGGTTGTGGCGCAATCGGGAGCGTGCGCTCGCACGAATGCGCCCGGCAGCGCGTGTTCTTCGATGACGAGTCGCCACGAATGGGCTTGCGCGATATCGCGTTCGCACTGCTTATCGGACAGTCCGCTAGTCGCGGCGACGAGCGCGCCGGCAACAATCGCCGAGCCGCCTGCAGCCGCGATCAGTTTTCGATGCAGCGCGCCGAGAGCGAGGGCCGTGAGCCCGAGAATTCCCGTGACCGACGAGCCGAGCCCGAAACCGCCTAACAATCCCGCGGCATACGCCAGAACGGCGACGGCGATGAGGGGCATGAGAATTACGGGCTTGGAGAACCATGAGCCACTTCACGCTCGGCAGCTCTGGCGTAGGGCACGCATCAACGAATTGAACTGCCGAGGAACGGCCGGACACGGCGCGGAAACTCGCGGGTCTGCTCCGCGTGGATTTGTATCTCCGTGCGCAACGAGCCGTGACATCTTTGACCGAGGGCACACCAGTTGGGGCGGGTGCACCTGTCGGCAGAATGAACGTGGTGCGTAGAGATCGACCAGCCGAGGAGCAGCTACGGACCAGCCGGCCTCGCCTTGCCGTGCGTCACCGATTCCGATGGGGCGTGCCGAGGCTGCTCGGCGACGCGATTCATCGCATCGAAGACAAGGACGGCGAGCTGGGCGCGAACCTGGTCGGTGTCGAGATCCGCGGCCTCGACGGCCCAGCCGAGCCCCGTCGTCGTGTAACGGGGCTTAGTTTGGTTCATCACGAGCGCAACGACGTCATCCGCGCATTGCTCACAGGCGCAAAAATCAGCGTGGGTCCTCGTGAGCTTCTCGTGAACTTCGCGAACGGCGCGTTCGAGCGGGCTTCTCATCCCGCCATCGGCAGCGGCTGACGTTCTCGCACGATGCTTCCCGTGAATGTCGACCCCGTCGTACCGGTGAGCTCCACGTTGAAGTATCGGCCGATCATCGAATCGTCACCTGGTAGCAATACCGTCTTGAAGTCACGTGTGCGCGCCTGAAGTAACTCTCCGCGGCGGGCCCCCTTCTCGACGAGGACCTCATAGCGTCGGCCGAGCAGCTGAATATTCCGCTCCCGCGACATGCCGCGCACCGTCTCGATGAGACGCGCCATCCGCTCGGACGCCACTTCCCCCGGAACGGTCATCTCAGCCGGGAGGCGCGTCGCCGGCGTGCCATCGCGGAGCGAGAAGATGAACGTGAAAGCGTCGGCAAAGCCAACCTCGCGGACCGCGCTCAGCGTGTCCTCGAAGTCTTCCTCGGTCTCTCCCGGGAATCCCACGATCACGTCCGTGGTGAGCGACAGATCGGGGATTGCGGCGCGGAGTCTGGCGACGCAGTCGAGGTACTGCTCGCGCGTGTAGCGGCGGAGCATGCGCTTAAGTGTGCGCGTGGAGCCGGACTGCATCGGAAGGTGCACATGCTCGCAGACCGCCTCGACCTCCGCCAGCGCCTCGATGACACGGTCGCTGAAATCGTTAGGGTGCGGGCTGGTGAATCGTAGGCGCCGAATACCAGGAACATTCCCGACGGCGCGAAGCAGATCGGCAAAATCGGCGTCGCCGTCATGGTACGAGTTCACCGTCTGCCCGAGGAGTACGACTTCGCTCATACCCTCGGCGACGACCTGCTCGACCTCGCGAATAACGTCGGCGAGGCGCCGGCTACGCTCGGCTCCGCGCGTGTACGGCACGATGCAGTAGGTGCACCGATAATCGCACCCGCGCTGCACCGGGATCCACGCCTTCACCTTGTCGAACCGGCGTGGCGTGAAGTCCTCGTAATGCTCCTCGAGATCGAAGCTGGTCGCGATCGTGCGCTTACCCTCCCGCGCGCGCTCCACGAGATCGGGCAGGGCGCGGTAGCCGTCCGGCCCAACGACGAGGCTCACGTGCCTGGCTTTCTCGAGCAACTGCGGTCCGAGGCGCTGCGCCATGCAGCCCATGACGCCCATGACGCTGTCGGCCTTCATGTGCCGCTTCAATTCGCCGAGCCGCCCGATGACGCGCTGCTCGGCGTGATCTCGAATCGCGCAGGTGTTGACGAGAATCACGTCCGCGCCCTCCGGTCCGTCCACCGGCACGTAGCCGTGCGCCGCGAGCTTTCCGAGCATCAACTCGGAGTCACTCACGTTCATCTGGCAGCCGTAGGTTTCGACGTAGACGGACGGCACGACGAGGGCTCGGGTTTAGCGGCTAGGGTTGCTGACCGGCTAGGGACTAGGGCCTAGGGGCTAGGGGGCTACCGCGGAGAGACGGTCGCCCGCGGCACCCAATCGCGCTGAGAAACGCGCGCCTCGCGGAATCGACGACGGTTCCGGAAGCACGGTAAGATAATCCTCGGTGATGCCTTCGCGCTCGTGGTGGTCGGAGGGGCCGCGGACGACGATGACGTCGGCCCACCCTCCTATCCGAGAGGTACGGTACGCAGCGGCTTTGGCCGCGGCCAGCTGGCGCAGCTCGCGGGCGCGCTCCGTGACGATCTGTGAGGGCACCGGTGCGGCGAGCCGTTCCGCGGCCGTGCCGGGCCGCAGCGAGAATGGAAAGATGTGCAGGTACGTGAACGGTAGCCGCTGTACGAGCGTCACCGTGCGTATATGATCCTCTTCGCTTTCGCCCGGAAATCCGACGATGATGTCGGCACCCACGCCCAGCACTGACCGCCTGGCGGCGAGTTGCTCGATGACGCGGGCATATCGTTCGGCGGTGTACCAGTGCCGGCCCATGCGCTTGAGGACGGCGTCGGAGCCCGATTGCAGCGGCGCGTGCAGATGAGGCGCCACGCGATTCGCATCGCCAACGAGCAGCGCCAGGAGACGATCGTCCAGCTCCGTCGCCTCGACCGAGGAAAGTCGAAATCGCACACGCGGCACCTCGGCGACGAGGCGCCCGAGAAGCTCTCCCAACGACGAGCCGACATCCGCGCCATAGCTGCCGATGTGAATGCCGGTGATGACGATTTCCTCATGATGGTCTGCGAGCGTCAGCGCTTCGGCGACGATTGCATCCGCCGAGCGGCTCCGGTTCGCGCCGCGGGCGAGGGTCGTCGCGCAGAACGTGCAGTGCTCGTCGCAGCCGTCCTGCACGCGCAGCAGTGCGCGTACCGTCGTCTGTGCCGCCGCGCGCGCGACGGCGGCCGTCGATGACAGCTCGAGCGCGGCCGCCAACTGGCCCATGTCGGCGCCAGCGATGAGCGTAGTGACGTTAGGCAGCGTCCGCAGTTTGTCGTCGCCCCGCGGCGAGGCGAATCCGGTCGCGCATCCCATGATTACGCTGCGGAGCTCTGGCTGGGCGCGCGCCGCGCGACGCACGGCACGACGGAGGTCCGCCTCGGCTTCGGCGGTGACCGCGCAGCTATTGAAGACGGCAACGTCCGCGTCCGCCGCGTCGCCGACGATGGCGTGACCGGCACGCTCGATCATCGCGCGCGCCGTTTCGCTGTCGTAATGATTGGCGCGGCAGCCGAACGTCTGCAGGAACACTCGCATTGTCCTGTCCGAACCTACACGCCGAGCGTCCCCGATACGCGCACGACGCGCTGCGGTGGCTTGAGCGGAAGTGTGAAGTGGAAGGAGCTTCCCTGTCCCTCGGCACTCTGCACCCAGATACGACCGCCATGGGCGTCGACGACCATCTTGCAGAAGGCCAGTCCAAGGCCAGAGCTGCGGGTTCGTGGCACGGCCTGCGTCTTCACCCGTTCGAATTTGCGAAAGATCAATTCGTGATATTGCGGCGGGATACCCGGTCCGTTGTCGGCGATCGTGAATAGCACGCCCTCGCCGTCCTTGCGCGCCTTGAAGTCGATCTTGACGGCCTGCGCCGAGTGCGTCACCGCATTCTGAACGAGATTGTTGAGAACACGCTTGAGCAGCTCCCTATCGGCCTCGAACACTGGTGCGTCGTCGGAAACATCGACGTGTGCCTCGGCACCCTCCTGCTGGAAGCGAACAGCCCACTCATGCTCGATTTCCGTGAGCAGCGCCGCCGGCGCGATCGGCTGCAGATCCAGTGTGAGCTCGGCCTCCTCGATGCGCGACACCTCGAGGACGTCGTTGATGAGCGCGAGAAGATCTTCCGCCTTGCCCTCGGCGTCCCCGATGGCCTTCCGCTGCTCGGCGACCAGCGTGCCGAAGTCTCCGTCGAGCAGCATCTCCATCGTCGCGAGCACCGAGGTGAGCGGCGTCTTGAGATCGTGCACGATCATCTTCATGAGATCGTCGCGCATCTTCTGCAGCTCGCGCTGCTTGCGGAGGCTCTCCTCGAGCGCGTCGGTCGCCGCCTTCAGCTTGAGCAGGCTCCGAACGCGCGCCCCGAGCACGAGTCGGTTGTGCGGCTTCGTGAGGAAGTCGTCACCGCCCGCCTCGATGGCTTTCACCCGATCGGTGGTGTCGTTGAGCGCCGTCACGAAGATGACGGGAATGTTCTTGGTCCGCGGATCGCGCTTGATGCGACGACAGACCTCGAATCCAGTCGAACGATCGTCACAACCGAGATCGCCCGCCGGCATCGAGACGTCGAGAATGCAGAGATCCGGCTTGCTCTCGAAGGAGGCCCGCAGCGCCGACGGGCCATCGTGCGCGGCAATCGCGCGGAAACCCAACACGTGAAGCTGATCGAACAACAGCTCCACATTCGCCGGAACGTCGTCGGCGACGAGAATCAGCGCGGCATCCGCCCGAGGCTCGCCCTCCATGAGGCGCTGTTCCGTCAGGGCCGAATACCCAACCCGATGCTCAACGTCCATGCGCGCTCAATGATTCCGATGCCTGCATCCCGATGCGCGTGTGCTAAAGCGACGTCCGTAACCACGCGACCGCTCGCCATGTTGAGGCCAAATCCCGCGTTGAAGGTCTGCTCCTTCACTTTCTGGAAGGTTGGACCCGCTTCGTAAGGCAAAGTACGCCAGCGACCGCCGAGGCGCAGCATCAGTGGCTGGCTGCCCAGCTTTGGACCGGCGACTTCGGCTCCGACGCTCGAATCCCAGGCGTTCACGGCGGGAGGAGTAGTGCCCTGATTCAAGCCATTCAACTCCGACCATTTGTTGTACGATGTTCGCGCTGCGATCTCCGTACCCTCTATCCCAATGTAAGCCAGCGAGAGGCCCAGTCGATCCGGAACTCGGCCACGAGCCAGCGTTGTGTCGTTCCTTCTTGCGTTCAACGTCCCGCCCCAGCGATAGGAGGCCGAGGCGACAAGCAGTTTCGGCGCCACGACTTCGATGCCGCCGGAAACAGCCCCGCCGTCGAAGCTGAGCGTCGAACTGTCGGCGAAGCTGCCGAAGGCCGTGTTGTTGACGAACTGACGACCGACGAACTCGCGATCGCTGCCGCTGATGAGATGTCCGCCCAGTCCAAGCCGGATGTAGGTGTTCGGCGTCCATGCCCCAGCAAGTCGGAGATCGTTGATCGAGCCGCTGGAGCCGAACAGGAAGGTCGAGCTCACCGTGTCCGTGCCGAACACCACGCTGCTGTCGACCGAGGTGGTCCAGGTGCGATCGAGCAAGGTGGACGACGTAATTCCAACCGCCCAACTGGAGCCAATCGGCAGAATGGCGGCGAAGAGCGGATAGCGCGCCGTCGTCGTGTTGTCGGTGAGCGAGCCAACCACGACCTTCCGGTATTCCGGTTCAATCTGGAAGAACAGCGTCGTCGCCGGCGTGAACGCGAGCGCGGCGGGATTCACGAGCGACAGTGGATCGGTCTCGCCAATGGCGCCGCCCGTTCCAAGTGCACGGGTGCTGAGTTGGCCCTGCGGATAGCCGAGCCCCTGGCCGCTCAGGTTCGCCTGCGCGCCTAACGGCGAAGTCGCCGCCGCGAGAAGCGCCAACGCGACCAGCGGCAGCAGTCTAAATGCGATCACGGCAGCCCCAACGCGACTGGAGGAACGTAGCTGAGCTGGAGACGAGGTCGCAGACCCACCGGCGCCTCGCTCGAGAAGAAACTGGCCATCGCCGGATTCGAGCCCTCCTGTCCGATTACGAGAACGAGCGCCCGTTGCGTCTGTTCCGGCTTCGTGTTCTTCCAGACGCGGACTGTGTTCACGAGCTCTAAACGCTTCGTGCCGGAATCGGATGGCAGAACAACCAGAGAATCCACCACGGCGGTATTGACGGTTACCAGCCGCAGGAGTCTCGGTATGTCGGTAACGATTGCGCCCGCGGTGACCGGGAAGGGATAAACTCCCAACGAGTCGTTCGCGCTCGGACTGTTGCGCGTCGGATATTGAGTGAGCGTGAGCGTCGCGCGAACCACAGTGGACGAATCGACGATGTGCGACGGCAGGTTGAAGAGCATGTATGTGCGTCGCGCCGGGAATCCGCCGACGCCGATCGTGTTCGATGCCGGCAGCGACGTACCCTTCGCCGTGATGACGTAGTCGGCGAGGTCGCCCCTGAGCGTCGCGAGTGTCGAATCGCTCGGCGTCGTCGAGAGCAGGCTCGCCGTAACCGCCGTGTCAGACGCTGGCCTGTAGCGGAGCACCGATGATCCTGAGCTGATGCGTAGCTGCGCCGATGTACTGGAGACCAGCCGCAAGCCGATTCGCAGACGTGAACCGGTGATGATCTTGCTGAGCACCGCCGCGGGCGAGACCGGCAGTGACAGCGTATCCCTGGCAAGCGACTCCGGTTGGAACGTCTTGGATCCAAGGAGGCGACTCTGCGTGAACAGCGGCAGCAAGTCGGCGGCAGTCGTGTCGGCCGGGGAGTCCACATCGTACATCTCGATCGTCACCGGTGACTTCGGCAGGCCCGGGACGCGCTGCAGCGTGCTCGTGTCGAGCACCACGCGGAGCGTCGCACTGTCAATGTGATTCACGAACGTATCCGCGGGCACCGTCGGGTGTGGATACGTCTTGCGGAGTGAATCGAAGCGGAAGATGACCCGGGTATCGAGCGTATCCCCGCGCGCCGCGAGCAGGAGCGGATCCTCTTCCCCGATGATGGGGAAGCCGGGCACGCTGGAGTCGACCGCGATCGCGTCGACCGTTGTGTCCTTCAGCTGAATGTCCTGCGCCGCCGGGCAGAGCATGGGGCACGCGGCACCCGCTTCGAGCTTTTCGCCGCACGCCGCAACGGAGACCGCGGCCGCGAAGCCAAGGAGGATGAGTAAACGTGAAAGGCGGGGGGAACGAAAATCAAATCTCCGGTTCATCGCCGGTCCAAAGACTTTGGGGTGAAAGCGCGCGGAAGCAGCTCGTCGAGCGTCCACCTCGCCTCGCGACCACTGCTCGTGATGCTCACCACGACGAGATGTGGCGAGAACTCCTCGAGCACCTGCCGGCAGATGCCGCACGGGGGCGTCGGCTCTTCGGCTTCAGTCGCAATTGTCATGGAATCGAAATCTCGATTGCCGCGTGCCACCGCCGCGGCAACAGCACTGCGCTCGGCACAAATGCCGGCTGGGAACGATGCGTTCTCGACGTTGCAGCCCTCGGTGATGCTGCCATCAGTCGCGAGGAGAGCCGCACCGACCCGAAAGCCGGAGTACGGCGCATACGCGCGGGCCATCGCGCCGAGCGCCCGCTCGCGTAGCATCGTCATGACTCGGTCGCCTCGTCCATCGACGAGCGACGACTGATCGCTTCCCATCCTTATTGAGCCAGAATCGTGCGGAGGAAGGAGGTCCCGGCTCCAACAAACGGGACGGAGAACCAATCAGCGATCGTGGCGCCGAGGTCTGAGAAAGTCGTGCGACGACCGATCGTTACCGCGTCGACCTTCGGGCCGAGCGCAAGCACCGGCACGCACTCGCGTGCGTGATCGGTCGAAGGTGTGGTTGGATCGTTTCCGTGGTCGGCGGTGATGAAGAGCAGGTCGTCCTCCCGCAAAGCGGACAGGAAAGAAGGAAGGGCGGCATCGAACTCACGCAGCGCCTCATAGAACCCCGGAACGTCGTTTCGGTGCCCGAATTGCTGGTCGAAATCTACAAGGTTCGCAAACAGCAACCCACTCTTCCTGGACTTGAGCCATCCACGAATGGCTTCGATGCCTTCGGCGTTGTTCGCGGTATGCCGCGAACCGATCGCGCGACCAGCGAACAGATCATCCACTTTGCCGACTCCCTCCCGCGCAATGCCGACCGCGGCCAGTGAATCGAGCAGCGTCTGCCGTGGCGGGGCAATCGAGAAATCGCGCCGATTCCTGGTACGGGTATATGACCCCGGCCGACCGAGGAACGGTCGAGCGATGACCCGCGAAACGTCGTCGGGCGCGACGAGCATCCGACGCGCGTCCTCACACGCCGCGTAGAGTTCTTCGAGCGAGATGGTCTCTTCGTGAGCCGCGACCTGAAATACAGAATCGGCGGAGGTGTAGAGAATCCATTTACCGGTTCGCTGATGCTCCTCTCCAAAACGGTCGATGATCGCGGTGCCGCTTCCGGTGATGTTGCCGATGACGCTGCGCCCGGTGCGGCTCGTGAACTCCTCGACGATCGAGCTTGGAAATCCATGGGGATAAGTCGGAAACGGACGTTCCAGCTGAACGCCCGCGATCTCCCAATGGCCGGTCGTGCTGTCTTTGCCCGCCGAGTGCGGTACCATGATGCCCCACGCGCCGGACGGAGTAGCTTGACGAGCGACTCCCTCGAGCGGGGCGATGTTGCCCAGGCCGGCGCGCTCGAGGTTCGGCAGGTTCATGCCGCCGACGGCACGCGCGAGATTGCCCAGGGTATTGCTGCCTCGATCGCCGTAGCTGTCGGCATCCGGTGCCTCGCCGATACCGACGCCATCGAGGACGATGATGATTGCGCGCCTGGGGTGTCCGTCGAGCGCAGCGGTCATCGCTGCTCCGCCCCGTCACTCATATAGCGCCGCGGCAGCCGGCCGCGAAGACCGGTCAGCAACTCATACGGCGAGATGGCGCCCACGGCGGCGACGTCGTTCAACGTCAACAGCTCGTCACCGTCGCGGCCGATGAGTGTCGCGACATCGCCCAGCTCACAGGGCGTGTCCGTGACGTCGACCATCGTCATGTCCATGGTGACGTTGCCAGCAACGCGCGCGCGGCGCCCGCGGATCAGCGCCGTTCCAATGTTACTAAACGCCCGCCGATAACCATCGGCGTATCCAGCGGCGAGCGTCGCGATACGCGTTCGGCGCTCGGCGCGGAAGGTGCCGCCGTAGCTCACCGAATCGCCGGGCTCGATCGTCCGGACATCCACGACCCGAGCGCGAAGGGCCACGACCGGATCGGGCGTGAGCTCGGAACCAGCGCCAAATCCGACACCATACAGAAAGACACCCGGCCGAGCGATTGTCCACCGCCGATGATACGCCGCACCGCGGTGTAACGCGGCTGGACTGTTCTCCACGTGAACCATCGACGGCTGCGCCGGCAACGCGTCGAGCACGCGCACGAAGCGCTCTTCCTGCTCACGGCGAGATCCGTCGTCTCGTTCAGCGGAGTGGAAATGAGTAAATACTCCTTCCGGCGGCGCAGCGGCGATTGCGTCATGGAGGGCGGCAACGTCGCGCCAGGACACGCCGGCGCGGCTCATGCCCGTATCGATCGCGAGATGCCAGGGCAGTCCCGTCTGGCGCCAGGCCCGGATCGATTCCGCATCGCCCAGCGCAGGCGTTAGGCGCGCCCGCCTGGCGGCATCAAAGTCTTCGGTAAGCAGTGGCGTGAAGACGATGATCGGAAGGTCCACGCCCGCATGGCGCAGTTCGTCGCCTTCGGCGATGGTGGCAACGCCGAATCCCCATGGATCGAGCTCCTGGAGTGCGCAGGCGACGCGTACCGCGCCGAGTCCGTACGCATCAGCCTTCACCATGGGGAGCAAGCGCGAACCGGTGTGTTCGGCGACTCGCGCTCCGTTTCGCAGCAACGCGCCCAGATCGATCTCGACCCAGGCGCGTGTCAGATGACTCGGCATGCGCTAAGATTCGCGAGTCGCGAAGTATAGAAGAGCCGAGGAGGCCATGCAAGCGAAACCGACACTTGAAGATACGCTCTCGTTGATGCGCGATCTCCGCCGTCGCTGCGAGTGGGATGCGGCGCAGACGCACGAATCATTGCGACCCTACGTGATCGAGGAAGCATACGAAGTAAATGATGCGATTCGCGGTGGCGATGACAAAATGCTCCGTGAAGAGCTGGGCGACCTGCTGCTTCAGGTCCTGTTCCACTCGGTCGTCGCCGAGGAGCGAGGTGCGTTCGATTTTCACGATGTCGCGGAAACCTTTCTCACGAAGATGAAGGGGCGTCACCCACACCTCTATGGTGATGGTGTTCGACAACCGTGGGAGCGAATGAAAGCGCGAAAGCGGCGGAGCATCGCTGATGGACTGCCGGTCGATCTTCCGTCGCTGCACCGCGCCTTTCGACTACAGGATCGCGCCGCCGGTGTGGGTTTCGATTGGCCGGACGTCGAGGGGCCGATCGCCAAAGTCGAAGAGGAGCTGAATGAAGTGCGCGCCGAGATCGCGCAGCATCCCGACGTCGCGCAGCGCTCAGCGACGCCGAAATACGATGAGCACCACGAGCGTCTCGAAGACGAACTCGGCGATCTGCTATTCGCGGCCGTGAATCTCTGTCGCAAGGCAGGCGTGCACCCGGCGCTCGCGCTCGATAGAGCAAACATGAAATTCGCTCGCCGCTTCAAGCGCGTCGAGGAGTTGGCGGCCGAGCGCGGTATCAAAGTCGGCAGCGCGACGCTGGAGGAGCTGGACGGGATATGGGACGAGGTCAAGCGCGTTGAGGGTTGAGCGCTGGGCGTTGGGCGTTGGGCGTTGGGCGTTGGGCGTTGGGCGTTGGGCGTTGGGCGTGACATAATAACGAGGCCGACGTCATTTCCGTCGGCCCGTCCTTATTCCCGCGCGCAACGCTCAACGCCCAACGCGCAACGCTTAGGGCTTCAGTCGTTGCATCATCCGCGGGAACGCAATCACTTCGCGAATGTGCTGCAGACCGCAGATCCATGCGACGGTTCGCTCGAGACCCAGACCGAAGCCGGAGTGCACGAAGGTTCCGTAGCGCCGCAGGTCCAGATACCAGTCGTAGGCGTCGAGGGGTAGCCCTTCGGCCTTGATGCGGCTGATGAGCTTATCGTAATCGTCTTCGCGCTGAGAGCCGCCGATGATCTCACCGTAGCCCTCGGGCGCCAGGCAGTCGTCGCAGAGCACTGTGCGCGGATCGGCGGGATTCTCCTTCATGTAGAAGGCCTTCGCCTCCTTGGGATAGTTCATGACGAACACCGGCCGATCGTAATCTTCAACGATCAACGCCTCGTCCTCCGCCCCGAGATCGTCGCCCCATTCGGCCTGGCTTCCCTTCTTCTGCACGACCGCGAGCGCCTCGGAATAATCGAGGCGTACGAAGGGCGGCTTCACCGTTTCGAGCTTACTCACATTCCGCTCGAGCAGCGCGAGCGAATCCGCGCACCGCTCCACCGCGCGCCGAACCAGAAAGGACACGAAATCTTCCTGGAGTTGCATGTTGGCGGCCGAGTC
>Ga0207700_10001158_pt1 | contig 15134 bp, 7 predicted proteins | sample LARL82metaG_FD_184348 | JGI IMG/M metagenome (GOLD analysis project Ga0207700, IMG submission 184348) | Corn, switchgrass and miscanthus rhizosphere microbial communities from Kellogg Biological Station, Michigan, USA - LAR L8-2 metaG... | ecosystem: Host-associated > Plants > Roots >...
CTCGTCCGGGCTGATGCCGCCGGCGCGCTGCAGGGCGCCGAAGATCTGCGGCTCGGGCCACGAGCCGCGCTCGATCTCCACGCCGAGCTCGGCGGGCAGCGCACGCGGCGTGTTCTCTTTCAGCCCGCCGCCGGTGACGTGCGCCAGCGCGCGCACGTCGACCGACTCGCGCAGCGCCCTGACCGCCGCCAGGTAGGAGCGGTGCGGCTCGAGCAGCAGGTCGGCGAGCGGTGCGTCGGTGCCGGGCAGGGGCGCGTCGTAGTCGAGCTCGTGCTCGGTGACGATGTGCCGCACCAGCGAATAGCCGTTGGTGTGCAGGCCGTTGCTGGGCAGCCCGAGGACCGCGTCGCCGGCGCGCACCCGGCTGCCGTCGATGATGCCCTCCCGCTCGACCACGCCGACGATGAAGCCGGCCAGGTCGTAGTCGCCGAGCGCGTAGAGCCCGGGCATCTCCGCCGTCTCGCCGCCGACCAGCGCGCAGCCGGCCTCGCGGCAGGCGTGCGCCATGCCCTCGACGATCTCGGCGAGCTGCTCGGGCTTGAGCTTGCCGCTGGCGTAGTAGTCGAGGAAGAAGAGGGGCTCGGCGCCGCAGCAGAGGATGTCGTTGACGCAGTGGTTGACCAGGTCGACGCCGACGCCGCGGTGCCTGCCGGCGGCGATGGCCACCTTGATCTTGGTGCCCACCCCGTCGGCGCTGCTGACCAGCACCGGCTGCCGGTACTTCGCGGCGTCGAAGGCGAACAGGCCGCTGAAGGCCCCGATGCCGCCGAGCACGCCGGCGGTGTGCGTCGATGCCACCGATCGCTTGATCAGGGCAACGGCGCGGTTGCCCTCGTCGATGTCGACGCCGGCGTCGGCGTAGCGGAGGTCGCCCACAGCGGGCGGTAGTGTACCGGGCGCCGCCCCCGCGCAGACCGTGGTGGGCTATACCAGCTGCAGCAGGAACTTGGAGAGGCGGATCAGCTCCTGGGAGACGGGGTGGTCGGGGGCGTCGACCACGGCGGGGCGGCCGGTGGTGCTGGCGCGGTGGAAGACGGGGAGGGAGTGGGGAATGTCGATGGGGATGCGGCGGCGCAGGAAGCCCTCGACGCGCTCGCGGGTGAGGTCGGGGGATTCCACGGTCTCGTTGAGGACGAGGAGCTGGCGCTCCTCGGGAATCTCCAGGTCGCGCAGGATGTCGAAGAGGGTCAGGGTGCGGCGCAGCGCGGTCACCTCGGGGGTGATGACGATGAGGATGCGGTCGGCCAGCCCCAGCGCCGTCAGGGCGGGATCGGAGAACCCGGGCGGCACGTCGACGATGAGCATGTCGTGCACCGACCGCAGCGTGGTGAGCAGGGCGTGGACACCGTGCTCGCCGACGCGCAGCGCGTCGACCGGGCGGCGCGGCGCGCCCAGGACGCGCAGCCCGGAGGCGTGGCGGGCGAAGTAGTCCTCGGGGGCGACGTGGGCACCGTCGGCCTCGATGGCGTGGATCAGCTCGTCGACGCCGGCCCGGGGCGGCACGTCGACCAGCATGGGCAGGTCGCCGTATTCGAGGTCGAGGTCGACGGCCACGGTGCTGAGCGCGCCCGGCTGGGCCACCGCCAGGGCCAGGTTGGCGGCGATGCTGCTCACCCCGCTGCCGCCCTTGGCGCTGGTGACCACGGCGATCTGCCCGCCGCTGTGGCGCGGGCGGTCGGGGCGGCCGCCCTCGGCGACGCGCGCCGTCACCGTCTGGATGCGCGCCTCGACCAGGTCGAGGTCGAGGGGCTTGGGCAGCACCTCGTCGGCGAAGTCCATGCCGCCGCCCAGGCCGCTGCCGTTGCTCTTGGCGCTGAAGAGCAGCACGGGGATGTGCCGCGTCCCGGGGTTGCGCCGGATGGTGCGCAGCAGCTCGACGCCATTCATCTCGGGCATGAAGACATCGGTGAGGATGGCGTCGGGCTCCTCCTGGCGCAGGAAGTGCCAGGCCTCGATGCCGTCGCGCGCCATCCGCACCTGGTGACCACGGGCCTCGAAGAAGCGCTTCATCTGCTTGCGCAGGGACGCGTCGTCGTCGGCGATGATCAGGCGCATCGCCTGGAAGGTACCACCGCCGGCCGGAGCCGCCGAAGACCGGGTTGTGACGGGTCGAAAAAAGGAGGCCGGCCGCGCTGTGCGACCGGCCTCCTGGGTGCCGGGTTGGTCCGGTTGCTACCGGGCTATGGAGCGGTCACCGCGCTGATGCGCGTGTCCCAGTTGCCCAGCGCCGTGCGGGTGCTGCCGCAGCGCAGGTTGGTCTTGAGCCAGTCCGCGTAGGAGCAGCTCTGGCCGATGAACTCGGAGGCCATCCAGACGGTGTTGCCCATGGCCACCGCGGCGCCGTAGTCACCCCAGCGGGGACGGGCCACGCCGAAGACGACCGGACCGAAGAATTTGTATTCGCTGAAGCCGTCCTGCGGACCCTGCCCGGCGGCGGCCACGTGGATGTCGCCGATGCCGCTGTTGGTGACCGTCGCGTAGCCCGCGCTCGGGTAGAAGTCCGAGCCCACCACGGTGAAGGCCATGATGCCCGTGCCGCCGCTGGTCACGCCGATCGCCGGGTAGATGACGTTGTCATTGCCCAGGGCCAGGTAGCCCGAGCCGGCCAGGGTCGAGGTCACCGACCCGGTCGCCGTCGAGGGCATGGCGTTGAACCACTCGACGCCGGCCTGCTTCGCCGAGCTGACCATCAGCGCGGTGTCGAGAGCACCCCAGAGGTGCCCGTTGACCCACGTCGCGCTGAGGATGCGGGTGTCACTGCTGTCGAGGTTGCCCTCCTGCTCGGAGAAGGGATCCTTGATGCCCTCGCCGAGGACGTTGAGGATGCAGTTGTTGTTGTTGAGGCAGTCGCGCAGCGGCGTCGGGCCGGACTTCTGGTTGGCCGACGGCGGCGTCGCGTACGTGCCGACGTTCATCTCGGTGCTGCTCAGGTTCAGCGCGGGCGTTCCGCTCAGCGACGACGTGTTGGTCAGCGCCCAGACCAGGAGCTGCGTCGAGGGATGCGCGGTCGACTTGCCGTCACCGGTGTCGTGCGCCTCGGCCCCGGCGTTGGAGCTCATGAAGTACTCGGTGCCGCCCGCGCTCGGGTCACCGCCACCACCGGGCGTCTGCGTCGGCCACAGCGTGAAGCCGTTGAGCGCGAAGCCGAAGCTGTCCATGCCGTGGGTGTCGAACTGGGTCATGGTGAGCGTCGGCGACAGCGCGGCGAGCTGCGCCTTGCTGAACGCGTAGACCTGCGCGCCGTGGAACTCCGGACCGAAGAACGAGTACTCGTTGGTGGTCAGGTAGACGCCGTTGGCGTCGGAGCCGATGTGGGGGAAGTCGCCGAAGCATGCCGTCGGGTTGGTGGCAAATGGCGGCACGCTGTACGGGGTTCCCGCGGAGCAATGGTGATTCGGAGTGCCGTCGGTGCCGTCGTCCTGCACCGGGATGCGGTACACGGTCCAGGCGCCGAGGGGATCCTGGGTGTTGCTGACGGCCAGGTCCAGGTGGTTGGTGCCGGTGAAGTGGTCCAGCCCGTCGTCGCTGAGGTGCGGGACGGTGTCGAGCGTCAGCACGTCGACGAACCAGTGTCCGGTGGCGGCGTCGAACATGCAGCTCGGGTCGGTCACGAAGGGACCGAACACGATCTTGCTCGGATCCGCGTTGCGGATGATCGACGGCCCGTAGCCGAAGAAGTGGTTCAGCGAGTTGGGCTTGGTGAGCAGCGGGGTACCGGAGGTCGTGTAGACCTGCTCGACATCGTTGAGGGTCTCCATGACGCGGGTGTTGCCGCTGCCGTCAGTGCCCACGCAGAGGCCCTGGTCGGGCGGCTCGAGGCTGAAGGCGTTGCCGCCGTCGCTGGAGCCGAAGCGCTGCTGGAAGTGGTTGAGGCCGCTGAAGCTGGCCACCAGGCCCGGTGTGCTGCCGGTCACCGGCTTGGGCTGCGCGACCGCTCCGACGGGGGTCGCGTCGCCCGGAGCGGTGTCGCTGCGGTCGGAGACCACGCCGCCGTCGTCGCCGCTGCTGACCGGCGCGATCTCCGGCTGCTGGACGGCGTCCGTCGCCGAGCCGCTGGTGGCGCTCGACCCGCTGGTCGTCCCCGAGGAATGGATGGTCCGGGTGAGCCCGTGGACACCCGAGGCGGCCACGGACACCGGCCCGGTGCTCAAGGCCGCCGCCACGATGGGCACTGCCGCCAGCCCGGCGGTCAACAGGCGCGTGCGCGCCACGAATCGACGTTCACTCATTGCTGCCCCTGCTTCTCCCGTGGAATTGACCCTGACGATCATCAACGGCCCTGGTTCCCCGTGCCAGGGCGGAGCATGACAGTAACTCCCGGGGATCGCCCTGTCTACCGCGAGCACGAGAAGGGGAGGCCCGCACCGCGCAACCGCGAGGTGAGGCCTATCGACTCAGCTCCCGCAAGGCGCGGCCGTCCACCCATGCCGCCCACTCGTTCGAACACAGGATGTGCGCCCAATCCCCGGAGCGCTCGGTGACCTGCAGGTCGAGCCTCGGGTCGAGCCGATCCACCGGTGGCCGTGACGGGTTGGGCGCGTCCCAGGCATCCAATCCACCCGTGGGCACGATGTGCGTCGCCAGGTAGGCGACGGTCGGGACCGCCGCACCCGCACCACGCGGGCCAGCGAGGGCAAGGCGATGCCGGCGACCAGGCCGGTCACCAGGGCACGCACCAGGATGGCGGTGATCGGGAAGCGCCTGCCGTACCCCTGCAGCAGCACCACCACCCCGGCCGCCCCGACCAGCCCGCCGGCCATGCCCAGCAACAACGGCTTGCCGAAGACCGCGTTGGCCGCGTCGATGCTGCTCCGCTCCGCAGGAGTGGCATAGATCCACATCACCGCGTCGACCGGGTCCTTCTGATCGCCGGCGGTAACGGCGCTGCCGACGACCACACCGCCCAGGCCGATCACCGCCGCCGCCAGCCCCGCTCCGCCGACCGGTGTGCCCAGGGGACTGCCGGCGACGTCGACCAGCGCCGCAGCTGCCCGAAGAGAAGGAAGCCGCCACCCGCGGCCGCCGCGGCAACCAGAAGCCTGGCCGCAACTCCGCGTGCGGCGGACAGACGGTCCACGAGAGGCCTCCTTCCGGTTCCGCTCTTACACATGCGCGCCGGAAAACGGTCCACCGCATCGCGTCAAGGACAACCCTGTCCCTGACAAGGGGAATCCGCCGGGCTCAGCTCTCCAGGGCCAGCTTGTCTATCCTCGGCAGCTGAGCGCTGTGCGCTCAATTCAGCTGCCGCGTCAGGGCGGCACGGACCGTCCGATGGCCCGGCAGCCCCGGTCAGCGGTAGCATGGCAACGTGGCCGTCCACCCAGATCCCGACCCGATCGACCGTGAGATCGAGCGGGTGCTTGCAGAGAATCCCGGGCTCCTCGACAGGCTGCGCGAGTGGGACCGTCGCTTCAAGGCCGGCGAGGTTTCGGCCGACGAGTTCGTAACCACCGAGGATGTGCGCAAGCGGCTGGGGCTGGAGTCCGTCCCCCGTCGCCGGGACGTGGATACCAAGTCGAACCTGCCTCCTGAGTGAGACTCATCTGGAGCACTCGGGCCCTGCAGGACCTCCGAAGCGCCGCTGAGTGGTCGCTAGCCTAGGCCGCTGCCGTGGTCAACGCCATGGAGTGGATGGCTGAGGCAGGCTTCTCTCTCGGGCGCGATGTTCCCGACAAGGCCGCCCGCTACTGGCCAGTCCCGCCACTCGGCGTGTTCTATCGCGTAGAGGGAGACTGCCTCTACGTCCTGGAGGTCATCGACGTTCGCCGGCGAGGGAAACCCTGGTGATATGCGTCAGTCCCGAATCGAACGGCGTTCGGTCTGAACCGGCCTCGCAGCCAGCCTTTTCTGACACTGGGTGGCGGCCGCCCGTCACGCGGAGTGCTGTTGTTTGACTGGCGTTGGCCGGTGCTGCAGCGGAACGTGCGCCGGCGCCTACGACTCCAGGGCCAGCTTGTCCATCGTGGGCGGCTGAGCGCTGTGCCAGCCATCGATCTGAGCGTGGCGTAGCCGAGCGTAGGGCCGTCAGTCTTGCGCTGAAGGTGTGCCTGAGAGTCATGTGCAGTCGCTGGGGCCGGTTCGAGCACGGCGGTCTGCCGCGGAAGACCGGAACCCTATTCGATGCCCTCGGAATTGCGAGATTGGCTCGGCGCGCTGGCAGCGGGCTCGGCTTTCCCTGCGGCACTCTCTGTGACCCGCTCCGAGGCGGGCGGGCCACAGATGAGCCACGAATAGTCTCTTTGCGGCCGATGCGGATTTGTCGGTCGGGGTGTGGCTCGACAGCGGCGGCTGCCTCAGACTTGCATCACCCGGCCTCATGAACGGCATGGCGCAGGAGGCTCCGGAGGGTCCGCCGGCCCGGATACCGTCCAAACGTAAACGGCGGGAACTTGCTCCCGCGCACCCACCCGTTTGAGGTGTCAGCGACCCAGCACGCTACCTGTGTGCCCGAGACGGTCATGCTCCAACCCTGCGGAAGTTCCCGGTCGGTGCGCTTCTCTCGGCGAATGGTTCGGGTGACCTCTGCGTTCGCGTGAGGAAAGACGAACAGGAGGGTGGCCCAACTGCCCTTCATGAACCCGTAGCCGATTGTCTGCCAGTGCTTCGAAGCGGCGTGCCACTGCTTAAGGTCAGCATAGAAGGCGTCAACGACCTGAGTGATGCCTGCAGAGAGCGCGGCGTCGCCATCAACGAGCCCGCAGTACGACATCGCACCGAGGCGACGATGTCTCACCACCGCCTGAACAGGTCCATGGGAGTGATGCACTGCCGTTCCGCCTCGCGCAATGAGCTGCCGTGCGATGAAGCGGATGATCGCGTCGGTGCCAGGGGTTGCCTCTGCACCGGCGGTCAACATGAACTGAAGGATCCATTGTCGCCGTAGGTCCCGGCCTGCCCGGTGTCGGGATTGAAGTCCCCACACCCACCTGCATTCATTGGCACGAAGGGGGTGTTGTCGGTGACTGTTTGGACCACCGCGCCGGCGACTCCGCTACCTATCGCCGCACCTACGCCAGCGCAGAGAATGGCACCGGGGCCGAACTCGACGCAAAGAGCAGCTCCTGCGCCGGCACCCGCCAACGCACCGCCGACGTTGGCCGCGCCCGCTGCGATCGCGTGTCCGACGCGGGTCGGTTCGGAGAGGTCGGAGTTGGTCAAGTAATCCTGGAGGCTGGCGAGAGCAGCGCCGGCACCGAGGCCGGCAAACCCAGCCGCTTTTGAGCACTGTGAAACGCCGCGTCCGAAATCCTCAAGGACACCATGCCACACTCCGCGCCCCGGCCCGTCTTCACCCTACTGGTCCAGTATTTGCGCACGGCGGTGGGGATCGGCCAACAAGCTGCCTGCCGTTCCCAGGGCTACGGAGAACCCACTCACCACCGTGGATGCATCGACTCCCCAAGCGTCAAGACCCGTTGGGTCGACGTGGCCCAGTGGGTTGTCATAGCCGTAGCCGTAGGGGCTGCCCGTCACCGCGGCTGCGGGGTCGCGGGAGAGGAACTGCGCCGTCGACGGGTCGTAGTAGCGAGCGCGCAGGTAGTAGAAGCCGCTTTCGGCGTCGCGGTATTGGCCGGCATAGAGGAGCGGAGTGGCGGCTGTGCCCGTCGAGGACGTCATGTTGCCGCTGGGGTCGAAAGTGAACGTCGCGGTGATGGCGCCCATCGCGTCGGTCAGCAGCCGGGTCGAGCCGAGTTGATCGGTCGAGTAATAGTCCACCGTCCCTGACGACGAAATCTGCTCGATTGGGCCAAGCGGTCCGTCGATGTAGCTGTTCCCTCCATCGCTGAGGATCACGGGCGTCCGGCCGCTCACGTCCCACGCGAACGCCGTCGTCGTCGGGGCGCCGCCTGAGACGACTGTCTTCCCCATGCGCAGCCCGTCACCGTCGTAGGTGTACGTGGCTGACACGGCGGAGCTGGCATACGCGGTGAGGCGGTTGGCCTGGTCGTAGGCGAAGGTCGCCACCGCGGTGCCACCCGGCGGAGTGGTCGCCGTCCGGTTGCCGCGCGGGTCGTAGGTGTAGGTCGCGGCCGTGGCAGGCCGCAGGGCGACGAGCAGCCCGGCGAGCTGAGTGCTCGTCCCGAAGGTCGCCGTCCGGGTCCCGGAGGCGCCCGCCGCTGTCAGTGCTTGGTCGGAGAGCGAGGAGGACACCAGCGGAAGGGTACTCATCGCCGCCTCCGCCGTCATCCCGGTGGGCGGCGTCCACGCTGCCGCGGTGGCGTTGCCGCTGGCCCCAGAGACCATCAGGAGCGTGTCGGCTGGCGTGGTCGTCGTGACTGACGGCGCCGTGAGGTTCGTCCCGCTCGGGTTGGCTCCCGAGGACTGCGCGTCGACGGGCGAGGTCGCATCGACGCCGCGGTAGACAGCGAGGACCGCCGCCTTGGGGAAGAGGCCGCCGTACGGGATCACCACGGCGATGTCGCCTGGCACGACCGTATGCCGCCAGACGATCGTCTCTCCGGGGGCGGTGCCGCCCGAGGTCGACGTGCCCACCTGCGTGTATCCGGCCGGCGTCCCCACGGTGTCCGCCGCCGCCTGAGTGCTGGCGACGATTACCTGATCCCCGGCCGCCACGCCGGCCGGCAGCGGGAGGGTGAGCGCGGGGCTCGTCCCGGCGTCGCCGCCCGAAGCGGTGCCGACGAGCGAGATCGGCGAGCGGGTCACCGTCAGCTCGTCAGCGGCGTCGAACGCCTGCGAGGCGTTGCTGGGCTGCCGGGTGAGGTTATCGGCCGCGTCGTAAGCGTAGGCCCCGGCATTCAGCGAGCCGAGTTGGTTGAGCGGCGTGTAGCTGTAGCTGTGCGTCGAGGTCAGGTGCCCGGAGTCAGCCTCGGACGTGACCTGGCCGTCAGCATCGCGCAGGTAGGCCATGCTCGCCAACGTCCCGCCGCCCGTCGAGCTGTCCGTGATCGAGGCCAGGCGGTCGGCGTTGTCGTAGCCGAGGCTGGCCGAGACGGTGTTCGGATAGCTCTCCATCACCACGTTGGAGTCGGGGTCCGGGGTGAAGGCGGTCGTGTGGCCGAGCCAGTCGGTGACCGACGTGAACCGGCCGGCGTCGTCGTAGCCGCGGCTGACCACCTTGCCGTTGGGGTAGGTGAGCGCGGTGAGCTGGCCCTTGAGATCGTAACCGTACTGGACGGCGGCGCCAGCCCCGTTCTGATACGAAGTCATCCGGCCGAGCGAGTCGTAGGCCCAGTGCGAGGTCCCGCTGCCGTCGGTCATCTGCGTCCGCCGGCCGTCAGCGTCGTAGGTCATCCCGCCGACGTTGGGCGTCTTGTTGTCGCTGTAGCTGATCGAGGTCAGCTCGTTGGCGGCGTCGTAGCCGTAGGTCGTCGTCTGTTGCATCGGGTCGACGAGAGTGAGCCGGTTGCCGGCGCCGTCATAGGTGTTGGTCGTGGTGCAGCCGGTTGGACACGCCGTGGTCACCGGCGTCGTCTGCGAGGTCTCCCGGCCGAGGGCGTCGTACGCATAGGAGGTGATGTTCCCGGCGGCATCGACCTGATCCTTGACCGTGCCATCGGCGAAGTAGTCTGCGCGGAGGTCGGTTCCGTCCGCGCGGACGGTGTCAGTGCGCTCGTTGGCGAGGTCGTAACGGTACTGCGTGGTGTGCCCGTTCGGGTCAGTCACGCTGACGAGGTTGCGGTCAGCGTCATAGCTGCTGGTCGTGACGTGGCCGAGCGGGTCGGTGATCGTGCGCACGTCCCCGAAGCTGTCGAGCGCGCCGGTCTGCGGGTCCGTGTAGCTCAGCGAGGTCATGTACTGGCTGGCGCAGGCGCAGCCGGCGACGTTGCCCTTCGGGCTAACCGTCGAGGTCACCCATCCGACCGTGTTGTAGGCGGTCGTCGACTGGTCGCCGAGCGGATCAGTGACGCTCGTGCGATTGCCGTACGTGTCGTAGGCATCGTGCCAGACCTTGCCGTCGGGGTCGGTCATTGCGGTGACGTCGCCGGGATGCGTCGAATCGCCATAGGTGTAGGTGGTCGTCGCGGTCTGCGCCGGGCTGGCCCCGACCAGGGGCGTCGACCGGCTCAGCAGGTTGCCGTTGCCGTCGTAGGTCATCGTCGTGGTGACGCCGGCCGGGTCGGTGGTCGCGGTGAGGTCGTTCAGGCCGCTGGGGTCGTTCGGGCCGCCGTAGGTGTTCACCGTCTGGCGCCCGAGCCCGTCGGTGGTGGTCAGGGGGTTGCCATTGGCGTCGTAGGTGTAGTGGATGGCGTGACCGTCGGGGTCGGTGGCCATCGCGAGTCCGAGGGTCTGCGTGTCGTAGAGGTAGGTCCATGTCGCCGCCTGGGGCGTGCCGAAGCCGTGGGTTACCGCGGTCTTCACCCCATAGCTGTACTGCTCGACGCTGACGTTGCCCTTCGGGTCGGTGATCGTGGTCGTGCCGCCCGAGGCCGACGAGGGATCACCCGTGTACGCAAACGTGGTCGTCCGTCCCATGGCGTCCTGCTGGGCGATGACCCGGCCCGAGCCGTCATACGTGTTGGTGACTAGCGCGCCCCGGGGATCGGTCATGGTGAGGATGCGGTGACTGGCGTCGTAGGAGTAGTGGGTGGTGCCGCCGTTCACGTCGGTGACGTCGGTGAGATTGCCGGCCCCGTCGTTGTAGCCGAACCGGACCACGCGACCGATGGGATCGGTGACGCTGGTCAGGTGGCTGCCCGTGTAGGCGAAGGTGAGCGTCCGACCGGCAGGATCGGTGACCGTGGTCAACTGCCCGCTTCCGTTGTATGCCATCGAGGTCGTGTAGCCGTTTGCGTCGGCCTCGCTCGTCTCCTGCCCGGTGGCCGAGAAGGTGACGTGGTCGCGGGCTTGGCGGACGAACGTCCAGGTCCCATCCGTGTTGTGGCTCAACGTGGCCATGAACCGGGTCGCTGTCGGCGCGTAGCCACTGCCTGATGGGGTGAAGGTGACCTGACCGCCGTTCTCCTGCGAGATGGTCACGACGCCTGTGGTCGGGTCTTGCGCCAGCGTGTCCCCCGCGTTGAAGGTCCAACCGTAGCCCAGCGGGCCGTTCGCCGTGGAGCGTCCCGAGCTGTAGCTGCGGGTGAAGCTGAGTGGGACGCGGCCGGGAATCTTGATGTCGGCCGATGTCTCGGAGAAGGTTCCGTACGCTGTGTTCACCGGGTCGGCCCATTGACCCTCGAGGATCTGAGCCAGCCAGTGCATGAAGCAGGGCCAGCAGAAGTTCCCCTGCCCGTCCGGGTCCTCCTTGGGGGTCACCGCTCCACCCGCTGGCATAGGCTGTTTCGGCGTCAACTGCGCGACCTGGGTCATCGACCCCGCAACCGGCGCAGTGACGCACTCGCAGTTCGGATTCGTCGTCGTCCCGTTCGTGCCGTTGCCGACCTCGCCGTCGCCGTTGAAGCCCCATGCCCAGGGTGTGCCGTCGAGCCGCAGCGCCAGATTCTGGCTGTCGCCGCCAGCGACGGCGGTGACGCCGCTCAGCCCCGACGCCTCGACCGGCACCGAGTGGTACGTGTTGTTTGACGTGCCCCGATCCTCGGTGCCATTGCCCAGCTCACCGTCATCGTTCGCGCCCCAGGTCCAGACCGTGCCGTCCGAGCGCAGGGCGGCTGAATGCCGCCAGCCAGCGGCAAGCGCGACCACGTGCGTCAGGTCCTGGACCTCGACGGGCGTGGACCCGCCGGTCGTCGTGTCGTTGCCCAGCTCCCCGTAGGTGTTGTCGCCCCAGGCCCACACCGTCCCGTCCGAGCGCAGGGCCAGAGAGTGATCGTGGCCGGCCGCAACCGCGGTGATGCCGGTCAGTCCCGGTACCTGGGTCGGGGTGGTGACGTTCCCGTGGCCGGAGGGCGGGGGATCGACACCGACCTGGCCGGCGCCGTCCGTTCCCCAGCCCCAGACCGTCCCATCCGACTTCAGCGCCAGGCCGTGGTTGCCGCCGCCCGCGATCGCGGTGATCCCCGTCAGGCCGACGATCTCAGTCGGTGTCGCGACACAACCGCAGCCGGTCGGGCTGGGCGGCGTGGCCGCAAGCTGCGCCTCGTCATCCTCACCCCACCCCCACACGGTTCCATCGGCGCGCAGCGCGAGCGAGTCGTATTCCATGGCGGCGACGGCGGTGACAGTGGTGATGCCGGCGACGGCCGTTGGCATGGCTGAGCAGTCGCAGCCGGTGGTTGACTGACTGCCGTTCCCCAGCTCGCCTTCGATGTTGTCGCCCCACGCCCACACGCTCCCGTCCGATCGCAGGCCGAGGGAGTGGAACTCGCCAGCCGCGGCTCCGGTCACCGAACTCATCCCGAAGACTTGAACCGGAGACGGACTGCACTCGCATCCCACGGAGGACGGGGTTCCCATGCCCAGCTCCCCTTCGCCGTTCCACCCCCACGCCCACAGCGTCCCATCCGCCTTGACCGCGAGGGCGTGAAAGCCGCCGCCAGAGAGGGATGGAATCGAGCCGCTGTAGGCGTGGACCTGCGCCGGAGCCAGTGCGCTCCCGAGGCTCGCCACGGGAACAGCAACGGCGGCCAGACAGCCGGACCACGACCGCAGCCGGCGGGCTCGGGATGCGCGAGTGGGCGACGAGCTGTGCTCGTCACGGGTGCGACGGGTGTGCATAATCCCTCCTTGGGACGTAGGCGCACGTCGTCGTTCGCGGTCAGCAAGAGTCTGCAAACGTGACGCGCTGGTTCCGATTGGGGCCGAGCCCGTTACCGCGGGCTCGGCTCTTTAGAGAGCCTGTGCCAGTTCAGCGGCCGTCGGTGGGCCGCGATACGGCTAGGAAGGTGACGTCGTCGTGTTCCCTCTCAGCACGGGTGCCGCCCCCGCTCTGCCCGCTCCCTTCCGAGGCCCGGTGCGCCTCGTCCCATCGGATTGTCGGTAGTCGAAAGCCCGCCTGTCAAACGGGAGTCGTGCGGCAAGCCATCGCGCAGACGTCTGCGCCAGCGCTCAGCGATGGCGAGGTTTGAGCGCAGTTCGAAGCCGGCATCATGCTCACCATGGCGGCGATCGCCGCGTCGGTTCATTTGCTGACAGTGCCAATGCGGATTACACCCGCAGCGCTCAACTCGCCTTCTCGGACGCGGGCAAGGGGATGGGTGACGGGCGCCGCCACCGGGCGTCAACCACCTGTGGTCAGCAACGACGGACCGTCGTTCTCTCGACACCAAATGGCGGCCGCTACCGGCTGGTGGAGCCCATCTCCCGCCGTGACCCACCGTGACCCTCCCGCCCGTCCAGGGCTCTCCCGCTTGACCGGAGGTCAGACCTCCGTGCCCCGCCAGGGGCCTCGTGAGTGTAGACGGGTGGGGCGATGAAACCTTGCAAACACGCGAGAATTGGCGATAGAAGCGGATACCGTACCGATGGTCACTCTAGCGGGGTCCACTCGACCGCTGGCGTCCGATCAGCGCAGAATGACATGGTTCGTGGCGCCAGATGCCACGGGGCAAGGAAGGGAGCGCGATGGACGACGGGGCGGACGGAGGCAGCGTCCGCCGGCGGGGTCGGCGCGGATCGCGGAAGGGCGGGCGGTCCGGCGGACCGGGCGGCCGACCGCGGGTCGATGCCGTTCTCGGGCCGCTCGTTGGCCCGAAGGCTGCTGCCGTCAAGAAGTTGCCCGCCGAGCAGCAGCTCGCCCTCGCACTGGCGCGGCAGGGCTTCACGCGTGCAGAGATTGCCGAAACCCTGGGCGTGTCGCCAAGCGCGGTGAAGATGCAGCTCTACCGCGCTCGCAAGAAGGTCCGCGATCTGTTGCGCGAAGGAGGCCACGCGCCTGCGCTGGTTATCCTTCTGGCCCGGCACCTTCGCGGTATCGCCACGCGGCCTTGGCGATTGCGCCGGGCATCGTCACCCATACCAACAGCGATCGGTGGCGCCATGTCGGAGTCGCTCACACAGCTCGTCGCGCTGATGATCGTCGCCGCAGCGAGCGCGGGAAGCCTAGCGACACCGGCTTCCGCCGCGTCGTCCGCCGCTGACGTACGCGCCACGCCAGCTCCCTCGGCGACCCTCGTGGCGGCGCTGCACAACGATGCGCTGCAGACAAATCGAACCGGGGTCACGCACAAGAGCGCGCGTGACGCGGCGTCACCCTCGTTGCCTGCGGGTAACTCCGGCCTCGTGGCACGCCTTTCCCCGGGCAGTGAGACTCCAGAAGACGCGCAGCTCAAGTCCGCTGCCGCTGCGCCCGACACAGGCCACAACGCTCCTGTCATCGTCGCAGTAGGGATGGGGCGGTCGTGCGGGTGCGGCGTGTTTTCGAAAGCACGGATGGTGGGGCGAGCTGGACCGCGGCGGATGTGCCTGTGCCGCTGGACGCGGCGCAGGTGGCGCTGCCGCCTGACTACCCAAGCGGTGACCCGCGGATCTTCCTGGGCAGCGAGGCCCTGGGCGGCGTGGCCGCGTACATCGTTCCGCGATTCGGCGAGGCGGCCATGCCGCTGCTCCCTGCGGGGCGCGTAGCGCTTGCCGCTGGGTTCGATCGCGGTGACGATCGCGCCTTCGTGGCAACCCGTACCGGCGTGATGGCTGTGGAAGTGGACAGGCCCGCGCTGCGGCTGTCGCCGCTGCTTTCGTACCCGCCAGTCGGCTCCGTGGCAAGCCTCGCCACGCCTGGGGATGCGAGCGGCGATGCGGTGCTCGTGCTGGCGCCGCCGTACTCGGTGACAGGTGCACCGGCACTGCTCGGCCCAACCCCGCAAGCGGCCGTGTTCGCCTGCGGTGCGGACGGCGCAACCTGCGTCCCACGAAGCTCGGTGCCAAGCGGTGCCTTGCAGATCGTCAGCGGTGCGTCTGGGCCGGATGCGGCGGTGTCATGGGGGAGCGGCGTGTCTCTGTCGCACGACGACGGCCGCACCTTCGTACCCGCTTCCGTGCCGCCAGGGGTTCTCGGGTGGGCAACGATGACGACGGGACGTGTGTTCGCCACGGTGACCCAAGGCACCGGCGTGACGGTGTCGCATCGCTGCAACGATCCGCGCGTCGTCGTGCTGGTGCATGACGTCAACCAGGGTGTCGGCGGCGCCTTCATGACCGGCATGCGCTACGCCGCGCGCCGCGGCGCCGACATCATCGTCAAGGTCGATGCCGACGGCCAGATGGACCCGGCGCAGATCCCGGCGCTGGTCCATCCGATCGCCGCCGGCGACGCCGACTACGTCAAGGGCAATCGTTTT
>Ga0207700_10001161_pt1 | contig 15122 bp, 11 predicted proteins | sample LARL82metaG_FD_184348 | JGI IMG/M metagenome (GOLD analysis project Ga0207700, IMG submission 184348) | Corn, switchgrass and miscanthus rhizosphere microbial communities from Kellogg Biological Station, Michigan, USA - LAR L8-2 metaG... | ecosystem: Host-associated > Plants > Roots >...
GACCGGGCCAGCCACGAGCTGCGCACACCGCTCGCCATCCAGCGGATGGACCTGGACCTGGCGCTGTCCGGGCCGCAGACCGTAGCGGAACTGCGGGCGGCCCTGGACAGCGTGTCGCAGGAGAACAATCACCTGACCCGGTTGACTGAGGATCTGCTGGTCCTTGCCCGGGCCCGGCGCGGCGTGCTGCCCGTCCGCCTAGTGGACACCTCGCTGGCGGATCTGCTTGCCGACGCCCGGCAGCGGGCCGAGATGATGGCGGGCGCTCACGCCAGGGTGAGCTTCGCCGCGACGGACGCCCGGGTGCGGGTCGATCCCGTGTGGTTCCGGCAAGCCATCGGGAACCTGATTGACAACGCCGTCCAGCACACCCCGCCGGACGGCGAGGTCGCCGTGCGCGCCGATCACCGGGACGGGATGCTGCTCCTCACCGTTGACGACAGTGGCCCTGGCTTCCCCGAAGCGTTCCTCGATGGCGCATTCGGGCCAGGTGCCCAGTCAGCCGCGGGCCACGAACGCGCACGCCAGTCTGCCGGGCTCGGACTCGCGGTAGTGCAGACCATCGCCGCGGCGCACGGCGGCCGGGTGTGGGCACAGAACCTGCCGGACGGCGGCGCCCGGGTAACAGTAACGGCGAGAGACGGCACCGCCGTCACAGAAGGGCACTCGCCGGACCGGACCGGCAGCACTGGAAGCGACCGACCAGAGCGGGACGCGTAACAGGACCCGGACGACCACGGCAAGTCTGGCTTTGGCGACGGTCGTGCCGCTGATGGTGTTCGCCAAGACCCGTCAGTATGAGCAGGTTTGGGTGGGCGGGCGCGGGCCGCCCAGCGGGTGTGGGAGCAGGGCGCGTCTCTGGCCATCCTTGTGATGGGCCCGCGCAGGAGACCTACGAGCGGGAGTCGGAGTGGAAGTAGTGGGCAGCAGCGAACCACCGCAGCGGGCACGCCCGCTGGAAGCGTACCGGAGCCCAGCGTCACGATGCCGCCCATGCCGCGGCGCGCCGAGCCGGTCAGCCGCGCACAGATCAGCCCTGATCTGAGCGGCATCGGTAATCACCGGCACGGCGTGTCATGACGCACCGATCGGCGGTCCGATGTGCGTTCTCCTTGGCCTGGTCTGTCACTGGACGTGGTGTCCGGGCCCGCTAACGGCATCATCGGTGCCGAACGGTGGTCACCACCGGCGGCGCCTATCGAGGAATCCGGAGCAGGGCAGGGCAACAGGGCAGGCAATTCTGCTGCGCGCACTTCCGCCATCGCCCGGCACTTGACCTGGAGTGCGCTCCAGCCTTCAGGCTGGCACCAAGCGGACCATGCCAAAGGACTAGCAATGGGCAGAATCCTTGGACGCAGCGGCATCGAGGTCAGCGACATTGGCTTCGGGTGCTGGGCGATTGGCGGAGCGTTCACCATGGACGGCAGGCCCGACGGCTGGGGCGATGCCGACGACGACGAGTCTGTCGCCGCGCTGCGCCGCGCGCTGGAGCTGGGGATCACGTTCTTCGACACCGCGGATGTCTATGGCGCTGGGCACAGCGAGATGGTGCTCGGGCGGGCGCTGGCAGGCCACCGGGACGAGGCGGTGTTCGCGACCAAGTTCGGCTACACCTTCGACACCGGGCAGCGGGCAATCACCGGCCAGGACGCCTCACCCGGGTACATCCGCCGGGCATGCCGGGCGTCGCTGCGGCGGCTGGGCACCGACCGGATCGACCTGTACCAGCCGCACATCGGAGACCTTCCGCCTGGCCAGGCGCCGGAGGTTCTCGGCACGCTGGAGCAGCTGGTGGCCGATGGGCTGATCCGCGCCTACGGCTGGAGCACCGACGATCCACGACGTGCGGCGGTCTTCGCCGACGGCGCGCACTGCGCCGCCATCCAGCACGAACTGAATGTGCTCGCCGACGCTCCGGACATGCTCGCTGTGTGCGACCGCTTCGACCTGGCCAGCATCAACCGCAGCCCGCTGGCTATGGGCCTGCTCACCGGCAAATACGGCCCCGCTTCGCAGCTGCCCGCCGACGACGTGCGCACCGCTCAGCCCTGGGTGGACTACTTCACCGACGGCCGCCCGGCACCGCAGTGGCTAGCCCGGCTTGACGTGATCCGCGAGATGCTGGCCAGCGGCGGACGGACCCCGGCCCAAGGTGCCCTGAGCTGGCTGCTGGCACGGAGCCCGCGCACTGTACCGATCCCCGGCATCCGGACCGTCCGCCAGGCCGAGCAGAACGCCGCGGCGCTGCGCCTAGGGCCGATGCCACCCGCGGAGATGACCGAGGTCGCCCAGATGCTGGCACGTGCTCCTCTACCGCACGCTGGCTCGCTGTGAAACGAGCAACAGCCGCGCTAGATCACCTTGACCTGGAGCATGCTCCAGGTGCCATGCTCCTGTCATGAGCAGCACCCTCTCCCCCAGCCAGGCCGCCGAGCAGTCCGGCTTCAGCCTCGACACCCTGCGCTATTACGAGCGGATCGGCCTGCTAGACGACATCGACCGCGCGCCCAGCGGGCACCGCCGTTTCCACGGCGACGACCTGGAGTGGCTGGGGGTGCTGCGCTGCCTGCGCGACACCGGCATGCCCATCGCGCAAATGCGCAAGTACGCCGAGCTAACCCGCCGCGGACAGGGCACGCTCGCCGAGCGGCTGCGGCTGCTCGCTGAACACGACGCGCATGTGCAAGAACGCATCGCCCTGCTGCAAGCCCAGCACAACCACCTCCGAGAGAAGATCAACTGGTACCAAAGCCAGCTGTCAGCCGTGCGGCAAACTGCCTAGCCTCACTTGATCCTTGACGGATCGGCCTCTTTTGATGCTTGACACTCCCTAGGTGTTTTCCTTCAACGGCCACAGGTCCATGGCGAGTTCGGCTCGGTTGCCTAGTGCTGCTTGCACGTCTGCTGCCAGGTCGGTGGCGTCGTGGGCCCAGCGGTCCCGGGCGGCATCGGATCGCCAGCCGGTGTCGTGGTGGTAGTTGTGGTCGAAGTCCTGCTGCCAGGCGGCGAGCCGGTCCAGCAGCTCGGGCGGGAACTTGGTGAACTGCCAGGCGATGTTCCCCGAGCCCTCGCCCCATAGCGGTAGGGGAGCCATGTAATCGGGGGCGAGCACAATGACTTTGGGGAGGGGTTCGTCCCAGCCACGGTCGTCCTGGCTGGGGTGCCACCACGGGTTCTGGCTCACGGGCGGTCATTCTTCCACCGTGGCGCCGAAGAGGCCCTGGCCCTGGCTGCCGCCGAGCAGGAAGGCAAAGCGCTCCAGGTCGCCGCGCAACTGGGCCAGGCCGTAGGCGGGATGGCCGGTGAACTGTTCCAGGGAGGTTGCAAGGCGGGCGGGGGTCGCGGGCGAGCCATTGGGCGAGGAATTGCAGCATTTCGCCGAGTTCGGCGGCGTCGGCGGCGTTGAGCTTGACGTCGGGCATAGGGGTCACTGTCCTTTCTGGGTGAGCCGGGCCTGGGTGCGCTTATCGGTGGCGTTGGCTTTGTAACGGTGGACTTCGCTGGTGGTGGTGCGGGGCACCAGGGCAGCGGTATCGCCGTCGATGACCACCCGGAAGTGGGTGTCTTCGCAGATCACGGTGGCGGTCTTGCCTGCGTGGATCATCCCGGCGTGGATTTTCTGGCGGGCGACCATGAGGGCGCCCCGGCAGGAGACCCGCTGCACGATGATGGGCCCGCCCGGCTGGGGCGGCAGGGACCGGGCGCGGCGGGCGCCGCGCAGCCGGGAACGCCGGTCTGCCGGGATGGGGCATGCCATGGTGCGCAGCAGGTTCCCGTCGTGGCCGAGGACGGCCATCAATGGACCTTCCATCCGTAGCGTGACCCGCTGCCCAGCCAGGGGCGAACCGACGCCGACCTGCTGGCCGGCAAGGCTGACCAGGCCGGTGGCGTTGACGGTGCGGTCCACCTCGATCACCGCGCCATCCCCGGTGGGCAGCGGCGAGGGCCCGGCGGGACGCGCGCCGCTGGCGGTGAGCCGGACCAGCTCAGTGGTTCCGAGCCGGGAGGGCAGGGTCTTGATCCGGGCACCGTCCAGCAGCACGTGCAGGCTTATCGCGTCAACCCAGACAGTGATCTGCCGCCCGGAGAGGGCGGGGCCGATCCAGACCTGCCGCCCGCCGATCCACAAGTTCCCCGAGGGCGGGACCACCCGGTCCACCTCCACGGCAGGCTGGCCATCGCCTGCGGCCGTGTCCGGCTGTGGTGCTGCTGCCTCCACGGGCAGGCTCTGTGCTGGGAGCGAACCAGGACCTGGCGGCGGTGGCTTCGGCTGGCGGGTACTGGCCGCAAGCTGGGCCGGGAGGCGCAGCTCCAGCGGCGAGGATGCCGGCCTGAACCGGGTAGCGGGGAAGGCCATGCCCAGGGACTGGTGCGGGCGGTCAGTGTTGTATTCCTCGCGCCAGGCATCCAGCGCTGCCTGCAGCGCCCCGATGCCCGCAAACGGCCCATGGACGTCGAGCAGCTCACGCTGCAGGGTCTGGTGCAGCCGCTCGATCTTCCCGGTGGTGGTCGGTGAGTGGATCTTCGTCAGCCGGTGGGTGATGCCTTTCTCCCGGCAGATCTTGTCGAACAGCACCTCCACCGGCACGCCGGGCTTGTGGAACCGGCCGGTGAACACCTTGGTGTTGTCGGTCAGCACTTCCCCGGGGATCCCGTAGACACCCATCGCGTCCACAAAGGCCTGGCACACCGGGCGGGCAGTCGCCCGCATCGCCGCCGTGGCCAGGACGCAGAACCGGGAATGGTCATCGATCCCGGTCACGATCTTCACCTCGGTGCCGCCGGTGACAAAGGCGCTGGCGGTCACATCCAGCTGCCACAGCTCCATCGCCGTCCCGCGTTCCCAGCGGCGGTAGTCCTTGCGCCTGCGCCGCCGCCATTTCGCCTCGACCAGGCCATTGCGGACCAGCGTCCGGTAGACGGTGGAGCGGGTCACTTGGCCATAACCGCGGCGGCCCATCTCGAACACCAGCCTGCGCGGGCCCCACTTGGGATGGCCGCGCCAAAGCTCGCAGATCAGCTCCTCGATCTGGGCAGGGATGCGCCAGGGATGGTGATGGACCTGGTGGCTGCGGTCCTCCAGCCCCGCGACGCCTTCCTGCCGGTAGCGCGCCAGCCACGTGTGCACGGTTTGGCAGCTGACCCCATACCGTTCAGCGATCCGTGCGGCACAACGAAGCCGAGCCGCCCTCAGCGAGTGGATCGAAGTAGCGGCCTTCAGGACCGCAGGGACGCCCGATACGTGCCCGACCGGCCAGCAAACCACCGGCAACTACGGTCACGGCCCGACAGCTACGAGGCCAGATGGCTGCGACAGCATCACGGGCGCCATCGCCGAATTACATCGGCGCGCCCGAGCGCCGATTTAGTGCGGGTCACCCCATCGGTGCCGTGGATCGTGGGAGGCGTCCAGATCTGCCTCCCATGGGGGCCTTCGCTGTCAACAGAGCGCGCTGTCCTGACCCGGTGACCTGGTAATCGCCCGGGTTGGCTGTTGTGCTGGGTTTCCTCGCAGCTGCTGGTTCGTGCCGCCGCACGGCCGCGGGTCAAGCTGGAGCGCCCGCAGCCGTTGGCGCCCGTCAGGGCGCCGGCGAGGACGAACGAGCTTGACGCCGCTGAGCGGTGGCACATGATCGCAAGCGAGGAAAGCCTGCCAGGTTGTGGCTTGCCGTGGATGGGGCGTCCGCAGGGGGTGCTGGCTTCCCAGGGGTCGGTGCGTGAGTCCGGTGGAGCGGGTCTCACATCCACCCATTCGGCCTCCCGCCGGGGCGGGGGCCATGACCATGTATCCGGTGACCGGGCTGCTCAGTCAGTTCGGCGAGCGCGGCGGGGCCGGCTCAGGCAAATCTTCGAGCTCGCCCGGGGGCCATGCGACCCCTCCGGGGGGTTGTCACGCCGTTGTTTGGGGCGGGGCGGGGCGTGGCGGGGCGGGTTGCGGGCCGCGGCGTGCTCGGCGTCGGTGAGCAGGTGCCAGGCACGGGTGGCCAGTTTGCGGGCGACCGCCGTGGTGGCGATCTTCTTCCCCCGCCGTTTCGCAATGCGCTGGAAGGCGGGGGCGAACTGCGGGGAGCGCTTGGCGGTCTGCGCCGCCTCGCACAGCACCCAGCGCAGCCACACCGAGCCCTGTTTGGAGATGTGCCCGTAGTGGGCGACCCGGTCGCTGCCGCGGACGGTCGGGGTGAGCCCGGCCCGGACGCCAGCTGGCGCGCCGAGGCGAACCGGCTGATGTCGCCGGCCTCGGCGAGGATGACCAGCGCGGTGAACGGGCCGATGCCCGGCAACTGGGTGAGTACCTTGACCCGCGGGTCGGACCGGGCGCGCTGGCGGATCTCCCAGTCCAGCCGGTCGATCCGCCCCTGCAGCACGTCGATCAGGCCCAGGTAATCCTCGACCAGCTCGCGGGACACGGTCCTTACTTCGCGATTCCTCTGTGTTCTGCCCTCAGCGAGTTAAGGAGAGGAAATTGGCCTACTGACGCCGCGCTCACCGCCCGGATGATGCTGGCCGATTCATAGATCGTGCTCGATGGGCAAGATGCCCCGGTTAGCGGCCTTGACCAGAGCCGCGTGATCGGCTTCGGTCTGGTCGGCGTACAGCCGGGCGAACCGTGCCAGAGCGATGTCGAGGCGGTCGGAAGAACCGACGTAACCAACGATCATCGATGCTCCGCTGGTACGGGCATGGCCCTTGGCCAGCAGGTGCCCGGTGATCGCGGCGTAGTCCGCCAGCGCCGCGCCATCGATGGAATCCAGCGTCACGCTGCCCTTCATGTTCCGGAACTGGCGCACGTAATACTGATGCCCGCCGACGGTCGTCCAGCCCAGCAGCGGATCGCTGACCGTCTGCAAGGCCTGCTGGTATTCGACCACCCGCTGGCCCTGGTGGGCGTGCCAGGCGGACTTGCCGTGGACATGCTGGGCCAGGACCGACCGGCGGGCCTGCTTCAGCTGAAGGAATACCACGTCATCAGGGCTGCTGCCCTCCAGCAGCGCCACGTAGGCGCGCAGCCCGACGCTGCCGACGCCCACTACCTTGTGGGCGATGTCGATCACCGTGTAGCCCCCCAGCGCCCGGCGCCAGTGCGGGGCCAGGGTGCCCAGGTAGTCATCCAGTCCCCGGGCCAGCTGGTCAGCCTCGGCGTAGTTGATCCGGGTCACCAGCGGCGGGTCTTCAACAATCCGGCGCTGCCCATCACGTTCGCGGGTGAACTTAGGCAGCGCCCGGTCGCTGGTCCTGCGGCGGGCACGAGCTGCCGTACGCTTGATCTCGGCCCGCAACGCCTTGCCCGCCGTGCCCTGCCGCAGATGATCGACGTTGATGCGCTGGTAGGACCGGGCCAGCAGCGCGGTCGAGGCCAGGTCACTGACCTCCGCGCGGTACCCGGCGACACACTGCACGACCGCCGCTTCACACTCTTGCTCGCTGGTGCCATTCTGGCGGCCGGCGACCCAGATGCTCGCGACCAACCGGCGAAGATCCCACTCCCACGCCCCGGGGTGCGCCTCATCGAAGTCGTTCAGATCGATGACGAGATGCCGTTCCGGGGATGCATAGAAGCCGAAGTTACCCAGATGCGCATCCCCGCAGACCACGGGGGTGATTCCGGTGGACGGCAACTGGGCAACATCCTGCGCCATCACGATCGCGGCACCACGCAGGAACCCGTACGGTGTGGCGGCCATCCGCCCGACCCGGACCGGGACCAGCCAGTCAAGCCTGCCCCGATGAGACTCGATGATCAGCCGCACCGGACCGGGCCGGTCCACCTGCACCCTCCACTCCCCCAGCGAGCGGCGCGGAACCTGCCGTCGCAAATCTCTGCCCATCCGGTACCGGTCCGGCCGCGACGTCGAGCGCCGCCGCAACGAGGTAAAAGCCTCGCTGTCCGCCGAGGCAAGAACGACATGGTCGCGCACGGGACCGCCGGCGCCGGTTCGCTGCACCATCCTCCCCCACCTTCGTAGGGCCTTTCCCCACCCTCCGTAACAGATGGGACCACATTGCCAGGACCGCTCTTACCCGCGGGAACCGTGCCGACCTCGCCTGCTGGGTGGCGGATCGTGCCTACCAGCAGGCCGGGTTCGGGACCGCGAACTCATCATCGGCGACAACGACACCCTCGGCGCGTGGGGTCTTGCAGCCTCTGCACTATCCCGGTGATGTCGAGCCGCTTATCGCCGCATGGTTCAGCGAGCGGCAGACAATCTGCATCTCCCAGCCGACTCGGACAGTACCTGAGTCAGCCGCGCCGAGTCGGCAGGGCTACCGCGCCGCCAGGCAGCATCCGTCACGATATGTCATCGGCACTGGACTTGCGCCGCGACGCGCAGTCCCGCCGTGTTCGGCGCGGATTAGTTGTTCGCGTTGCGATCCTCGGCATGGACGCAGATCGATCACTATGCCTGCCACGGTCCGCCCTGAACTGCGGCGGTGCAGTGGGCGGCCCGTTCCATGTCGTTGAGTTTCGGTGGATCCTCGGTAGTGTCCGCAGCGTGGGTCCGTACGGTGCTGGGTCCGCGGCTGAGCGGCTGCGGACCGCTGAGGCCATCGGCACCTTGTGCCTGGCCACTGACCTCGGCATGGGGTTCCCGTTCGAGCATGGCCTGCACACGACGGTGATCGCGATGCGGCTGGCGGATCGGCTTGGTGTCGGCCGCCAGACCGCGGTACTGACGTATTACGGGAGCCTGCTGTCGCACGCGGGCTGCACGACGGACGCGCATCTGGCCGCCGGGGTGTTCGGTGGTTCCCTGACCGAACACCTCAACCCGCTGATGTACGGGTCCAGCCGTGAGGTGATGACCGGCCTGATCCGGGCTCTTCCCGACCCGGGCGCCTCGGGGCCGGCCCGCGCGGTACAGGTCGCGCAGCGCCTGCCCCGGATGGTCCGGGCGTCCCGCCCGGCGATCGCAGCCAACTGCGAGGTGGCCGGGATGCTCGCCGAGCAGACCGGCGCCCCGGCTGCAGTCGCTGCGAGCTTGGCGTACCTGACCGACCGCTGGGACGGCAAGGGCCCGCTGCGGCGGGCGGCGGCGGACGCGATCCCGCTCTCGATGCGGATCGTGCACGTCGCGATCGACGCGGCGTTGCAGCGCCACCTGGCGGGCGAGGAGTTCGCGGCGCGGCTGATCGGCGAGCACGCAGGCCGGGGGCTCGACCCTGAGGTGGCCGGGTGCGTGGCCGCGGACGCTTCCGGGTTGCTGAGCTTCACCGACGGCTCGTCGGTATGGGAGGAGGCCCTCGCCGCCGAACCGCGGCCGTGGTTGATGTTGGCTGGGGAGGAGATCGATCGCGCGCTGTCGGCGATGGGCCACTTCGCCGACCTCATCTGCCCCTACCACTCGGGGCATTCGGGCGGGGTCGCCGGACTAGCGGCGGCCGCGGCGGCGCGCTGCGGGATGGATGCCGCTGGTACCCGGATGGTCCGGCGTGCCGGCCTGGTGCACGACTTGGGCCGGGTGGCGGTGAGCGCGGCCACGTGGGGCAAGCCCGGTCCGCTGACCGCCGATGAGTGGGAGCAGGTGCGTCTGCACCCGTACCGCACCGAGCGGGTGCTGTCGCGCGGCGCCTTCCTGGCCGGCCTGACGCCGGTCGCGTGTGCTCACCACGAGCGTCTCGACCGGTCCGGTTACCACCGAGGCATGCCCGCCGCCGAGTTGACCATGCCGGCCCGGCTGCTCGCCGCGGCGGACATGTTCCACACCAAATGCGAGCAACGTCCGCACCGCCCGGGCATGCCGGCCGAGCAGGCCGCGCAAGCCCTCGCCGCCGAGGCGAAGGCAGGTCGTCTCGATCCGGGAGCCGTCGCCGCCGTGGTCGAGTCGGCTGGCCAGCGGGTGCCACGCCTCGACCGCCCTAACGGCCTGACCGACCGCGAGGGCCAGGTGCTGGCATTGCTGGCCCGCGGTCTGCTTACCAAGCAGGTGGCGAAGGCGCTTGGCATCTCGGTGAAGACCGCGGACCGCCATGTCCAGAACATCTACGCCAAGATCGGGGTGTCCTCCCGCGCCGCGGCGACGATGTTCGCCATGGAGCACGGCCTGGTGACATGGGGAGAATTCCCGATGGAGGACGCATCGGGGCGGTCCTAGCCTCGGGGTGCAGCCCGTGATCGGCGCGCGTGAACGGCCCTCGCGGCGACCCGAAGGAGGACGGCAATGTCCACAGCCACGGTCAATGGTGTTGACCTCGCCTACGTCGAACAAGGGCAGGGCGAGCCCGTGCTGTTCGTACACGGCGGTGTCGGTGACTACCGCGCCTGGGATCAGCAGATGACCGCGTTCGGTGCCGGCTACCGGGCGATTGCGCTCAGCTGCCGCGGCTACTGGCCAAACCCGAAGCTGCGTCCGGACGAATCGATCACCCTCGACACCTTCGTGGACGACTTGGCCCAGTTCGTCCAGGCACTCGGCGCCGGACCAGTGCACCTGGTCGGGCACTCCTCACCCGGCGGCTTCGGCAGTCTGCGCCTCGCCTCACAGCATCAGGAACTTCTCCGCACACTGGTGCTGCTCGAGCCGCCGGCCTTCCCGCTGCTCGGCATCAGCATCCCGCCCCGGCCGGCCCAGGTGATCAAGCTGCTGATCCGGCACCCACGCGCCGGCATCGGCTTCATCAAGTTCGGCACCAAAGGGATGAGACCGGCGATCAAAGCGTTCGAACGCGGCGACGATGCCGGAGCGCTGCGGGTCTTCATGGCCGCCAACACCAGCGACGCGGTCGTGGCAGGCATTCCCGAGGCGATGTTCCAGCGGTTCGTCGAGAACGCCGGCCCGCTCAAGGCTCAGATCAAGACCGGGTTTCCCCCGTTCGCTGCATCTGATGCCAGGGCCATCCAAGTGCCGACGCTGCTGGTCTCGGGCGCGGAATCACCGGCGCACATCAAGGCAGTGACCGACCGCCTGGCCAAGCTGGTGCCGAATGCGGATCGGCTGACCATCGCTGGGGCAACCCACAACATGTTCAACAGCCACCCCTCAGAGTTCAACGCCGGCGTGCTGCGGTTCATCAGGTCGCACACCGTCGCTGATCGGTGACCGGGCCCGCCTGTCCTATTGCAAGCGCTCAGTCACCAGCGTGCTATCCAGTCCGAGGCCGCGCATGCGGTGGCCGGCGCGCTGGTTCCGCACTTACAACAGGAGCCTGCTCCCGGGATCGCAGGGCCGTCTACGCGCCCTCACGCCAGGGGTCTGGATCTTGCCGGGCAGCTCGCGCCTGCGCCCCACAACGGCCGGTAACCCGAATGGGGCAATCTGCGGGGAGCCACCGACACCGATGGTTCAGGAATCAGGCGTGTCGATTCGGCGATCTGCGGGTTGCTGCGCGGGGAGGCGAGCTACAGGTGATGACGCTGCGTGACAGCTGGGCCCTCGCCTAGATGGCCAGCTGCGGTCAGCTCACGGCGCCCGCCGTGCCCGGTCGCTGAGGAAAATGACAGATCGGTGAGAAAACATCGCGGACAAACCGGTGAGAAGCCGGACCGGAACGCAGGTCAGCGACGTGCCGGGTGACAAGAAGGATGAGAACCTACACGTGGTTCTAGGTTCTCATCGTAGATGGCATTTTCTCAAATGAGTTGGCACTACTTGGCATTATGGCCAGATCGATGAGAATCCCTCTTCGGCACAGCTCGACGTGGGCGCCCGACAGGACTACAGGCTGTGTGACAGAGCGTCACCGCCAGTCTTGGGCGGGAGTGCGGTATCCGCCGACATGCGCGCAACTTCCGGTCTGCCGAGCGCCGTCAGGACCGCGCCGAACATGGGCGGTCTGTGCGCTAACCGGGAGTTTGTGGGCATGCGGCGAGCCAGCGACTGGCCGCATGCTGGGCGCGCCGGGAGCGCAGGCGGCGTCCCGGCCCGGTACGGGGGCCGCTGGTCCTGCTCACCCGATGGGGTTCCTGGTCCAGTTCGCCGGGTTGCCGCCGAGCAGACGCAGGTGGCTCCTGAACAGGCTGGCCACGCCAATGGCCGGGTGTGAGCCTAGCTCGCTGACGAACAGATCCAGACCGTCGGCGTGGGCGGCGCACAATTGCTGCTTGGGGGTGCTGCCGGCCATGTCGTGGGTGACGACGACACGGTAGCCGTTAATCGTCTGGGAGACAGAGCCCGGCCAGCGCAGGTAGCCGGAGCAGGAGAACCTACGCGTGGCAGGGTCGATGGTGAAGTAAGGAAGGCCACTTTGGTAATCCAGGCCACCGTCGGCGCCCAGACTGGGTCTGCTTGCCGCCAGCGCGTAGGATCTGGCCCGCAACACCCCGCCGTCCCGCAGGTAGAACACGCTGCTCACCCGCCAGTTGTGCGGTAGATGGGTGAGCTGAGCCGCGAACACCAGCGGCAGGGTGGGTGCGCCGTACCGGATGTGGTCGGCTATTTTGACCGCGTCACGCTTGACCGCTTCCATCTGTTGCGGCGAGTAACGGTACATGTTCGGCAGGAACAACCATGCCCAGCCGTTGCGAGCGTACTGCCAGACGAGATTCGCGTCTGCCCACCACATGCGACTGGATCCTGCCCACCACGCGCGGTGCCCGCGCACCGCTGGCGCGGGGCCGACAATCTTCGTGCCGGGGCCCGCAGAGCGCGCTGTACCGCATTTCAGTGTCTTGGTGGCGGGGGTGAGATGACACTGCCCGGCCGCGTGGACGTTGAGGTCCCACCCATGGGCCGAGTATGGCTTTCTCCCCGCCTCTATGGACACCACCGTCCGGCGGGTCCCGCCCGATACCAGCGTTACTCCCTTGGGTAGCCAGCCGAACGACAGGTACGGGACCAGCGGGTTGAACTGACGCGGCGCGGCGGGCCCGTTCCCGGTGGCCGCAGTGCCCGGGCGGGGGTGCGCCGGTGCGAGCCCCACGGTGACGACGACGGCCACTGCCGTGGCCGCCGCCAGCAGCGGGGTCCCGGCCGCAGCGGCCCAGCGCCAGCGGAGGCGGGCCTGGCCACGGCGGCGGGCAAGCTCGGCATCGACCCGTGAGATCTCCGGTTCGCCACCAGCGATGCCGGTGAACAATTCGCGGATCTGGCGCTCAATCATCGCTGGGCACTCCTCGGTGGATGGGGCCTGGCACCCGCGTTCTGCGCCGGGGTGAGCGCCCGGCGCACGGTGTCCAGTGCCCTGGCGGTCTGGCTCTTGACCGTCCCCGGTGAGCAGCCGAGGATCTCGGCGGACTGGTCCACGTTCAGGTCGCAGTAGAAGCGGAGCACCAAGGTGGCGCGCTGTCGTGCGGGCAGCGCCGCCAACGCTGCCCGCAAGTCGATCACGGCGTCGTGATCCACCGTGACGGCCGGGGCGTCGGTCATCTGCCCGGTCAGGCTCACCCACTTCGCCCACGGAGAGCGCCGCTCGTGGATGAACTCGCGGACAAGCACAGTCCTGGCGTACGCGTCGGGGTGACTGGCGGCCCGTACCCGCGCCCATTGCACATAGAGCCGGGTGAGCGTGGCCTGCACGAGGTCGTCCGCCCGCTGCCAGTCGTCGCACAGCACCGCAGCCAGCTGCCGCAGCGGCGACAGCCGGGCCGCCACGTACTCGGTGTACTCCTCGTCCCGGCTACCGCTCACCGGGAACCGTCATTCGTGGTCGCATGCTCCACACCCTGTAGAGGCGTGCGGGGCCGCGTTCGGTTGTCACGCGCGGCAAGATTTATCCGTCCCCCACACAATGCCCCGGCCCGGCCAACGCGCATCCAGATCAACCTGCTCTGCGCGGGCCTAACACAACTGAGAAGACAGAAGCCATAGCGCCCTATTCGGCAGGCGTTACGCCCTTGGCCAAGCCGACTCATGTTTTGTGGCTCCCGCGCTGTCCGGTGGGGTGGCACCACCGAGGGCTGGGACCTATCGGCCCGCTCGGGCCGACGTTGCTGGCTCGGATGCGGCGGCCGCCGCTGGTCCTGTGGCGGTGCGGCCCGCTGGCGTGGCTGGCCCGGGTCCGGCGGGCTGGGAGAGGGGGTATCGCAGGAGCCGGGCGCCGACCAGGGTGACGGCCGCCACGGCGGCTGTCACCAAGATCGTGGAGATGAACGGGCCGGTCCCGGTCTGCCAGCCAAACGGGCCGGCCGGATGCCAGTACCAGGTCTTGGCCAGTGTGGCGAGCAGCCCGCCGAAGAGCGGCAGCGCCAGCGTCCCGGTGACGGCGCCGAGCACCTTGGCGCGTCTTGGCCATCGCGGTGAGAGCAGCAGCATCACTATGCCCACTGCCCAGCCGAGCAGCGCGAGGACGAAGCTGACCGGCGCCAGCAGTACGCTGCCCAGCGTCAGCATCACCGCAGCCACGTCGAGCCGGCGCCGCCGGCCCGGCCCGGCGCCGGCCGGGGGCTGCGTGATCGCGGGTGCGGGCTGCGCGAAGGCGCCGGCGAAATCGCCCGCCGAATCGCTCGCTGCCGCAGCGATGGCCTCCGGCTCGCCGAGCCGCCGCAGCAGGTCCTGCAGGCCGGGCCCGGAGGCCTCGCTCACGGCGCGGGCTTGCTCGATGTGGTCGGCGATCTCGTCGATGAGCTCGGCCCGCCGGTCCGGCGGGAGCTGGCGCGCTGCCTGAACGAGCCGCCCGAGATAACCGGCGACCAGGTCGTCGTCGTTCATGTGCTGCCGCCCTTCTCGCCGACCTGCAGCAGGCCGTCCACGCTGTCCCGAAACAATCTCCAGGACCCGGTGAACTCGGCGAGCGTCGCCCGCCCGGACGGCGCCAGCCGGTAATAGCGCCGCGGCGGCCCGGCATCCGACTCCCGCCACGTTGTCTCCACCAGGCCCTGCCGCCGCAGCCGCGCTAGCAGGGGGTAGATGGTGCCCTCGCCGGTCACCAACCCGTCTACCGAGGCAAGCGCACGGACCAGCTCGAACCCGTACCGCTCGCCGTCCCCGAGCATGGCGAGCACGCAGAAGGGAAGCACGCCCCGCCGCATCTGGGCGACGAGGTTACTGGCCTCGCCATCTACCATGCAGCACATAGTAGTCTGGTGGCGCCCGGCTGTCGAGACCGGCGAGTACGCGCGCTAACCGGCGGACCGTTCATCGAGCCGCCGTTTAATCAGGTGCTAATGCCGCCGAGATGCGCGCACCGAACCGGCTGTTCTGTGAGCGGCCGAACCACGGAATGGACTGCTAGCGGGCAGCACCGAGTCG
>Ga0207700_10001163_pt1 | contig 15108 bp, 10 predicted proteins | sample LARL82metaG_FD_184348 | JGI IMG/M metagenome (GOLD analysis project Ga0207700, IMG submission 184348) | Corn, switchgrass and miscanthus rhizosphere microbial communities from Kellogg Biological Station, Michigan, USA - LAR L8-2 metaG... | ecosystem: Host-associated > Plants > Roots >...
GCCGATGACTGGTCCGGCGGCGCGCAGTGAACGCCTCCGACACGCTGCACAGGGCGCTGGCGCGGCTTCGCCGCCGCGCGCTCTCCGACTCGGCGCTGCGCTGGTTGCTGCGCGCCGTCTGTGTTTGTGCGGTCTGGTCGGTGGGGGTGCTGCTCTGGGCGCGCATGCATCCGGAGCCGAACGTGTGGGTCTGGGTCGTGGCCGGGTGCGGCGTGTGCCTCGCCGGGGGAGTCGTGGCCTGGGTGCTGACTCGCCCCGCGCTGCCGGTCGTGGCCCGCGTCGTCGACGCGCGGCTGCAGCTCGACGAGCGGCTGGCCAGCGCGCTGGCGCTCGGCGAGGTGGACGGAGCGGTGGCGTCGCGGCTGCGGCAGGACGCCGCGGCACATGCGGCCGGCGTGCGCGGCGGCGCGGCCTTCCCCGTCGTGCGCCACCGTCGTGTGGCGCTGCTCGCGGCCGCCGGCATCGCCGCGGTGGTCGGGCTGGCGGCCGCTCCCAATCCGCAGGACGCGGTGCTGCGCCAGCACGCGGCCGATCGCGCCGCGGTGAATCGCGCGGCGGACGCCATCGCCAAGCAGCTCGCCCAGGTGCAGGCGCAGGAGAAGAAGCAGCCGTCGCCGGGACTCGAGGCATTGCAGAAGACCCTCGAGCAGGCGCTGCAGGACCTGCGTGGCGCGCAGTCGCCGCGGCAGAGCCTGGAGCGGCTGTCCTCGCTGTCGGATGCGCTGCAGCAGCTCCAGGATCCCGGCGTGGCGATGCGCAGCAATGCGGAGCAGGCGGGCGGCGACGCGCTGTCGGGCACGCAGGGGGCGTCGAAGCTTTCGCAGGACATGGCGGCAGGGCGCACCTCGGACGTGGCGCGCGACCTGCAGCAGCTCGGCGGCGCGTTGGGGAAGATGACGAGTGCACAGCAGCAGGCGCTCGCCTCCGGGTTGCAGCGTGCGGCCGCGGCGGCGCAGGGTGACCAGGGGTTGAGCTCGGCGCTGGGCAAGGCGGCGAGTGCGCTGCAGAACGGCGATGTGGCCGGGGCGCAGCAGGCGCTGCAGAACGGTTCCTCGGCGGCGTCGGACCTCAACTCGGCGGAGTCGCTGCAGCAGCAGATCGCCGCCGCGCAGTCGGCTGCGCAGAATGCGGCCGGCGGCGCGGCGGCGCAGGCGGATGCGGACTCGGGTTCGGCGGGCGGGCAGCAGAACGGCTCGCAGTCCAGCGGAACGAGCGGTCAGTCCGGCGCGAACGGCCAGGGGCAGGGACAAGGCCAAGGTCAGGGCCAGGGCCAAGGACAAGGGCAGGGACAGGGGCAAGGACAGGGGCAAGGCCAGGGCCAAGGACAAGGGCAGGGCCAGGGCCAAGGACAAGGTCAGCGCCAAGGCCAGGGACAGGGACAGGGCCAAGGTCAAGGCCAAGGCCAGAGCGGCGGCAGCGGCTACGGCAACCCGGCGCAGGGCAACGACCAGCTCTACGTCGCGGGCCAGCCCGGCACTCCCGACCAGCTCGATCCCACCCCGCTCGGCCCCGGCCAGAACGTCCCCTACGAGTCCTACGCGCAGGTGCTGCGCATGTTCGAGCAGGAGTCGCTCGACGCGCTCGACCGCGGCGACGTCAGCGCCGACGATCGCAGCCTCATCCACGACTACTTCTCGCAGCTCGACAACGGGAGCGGCCAGTGACAGCGAGCATCGACCGACCCACCGCCGCGCCGGCCGACGCGCTCACCCCCGACGACTTCACCGCCACCGTCGCCGCGCTCGACGCGGAGCTGCGCAAGCTGATCGTCGGCCAGGACGAATTGGTGCGCAACACGCTGATCGCGCTGCTCGCCGAGGGGCACGTGCTGCTCGAAGGCGTTCCCGGGCTGGGCAAGACGGCCCTGGTGCGCGCCGTCGGGCAGGCGCTCGACCTGCACTTCTCGCGCGTGCAGTTCACCCCCGACCTGATGCCCGCCGACATCCTCGGCACCACGATCATCCAGGAGTCGGAGGCAGGACGCCAGTTCAGCTTCCAGCCCGGTCCCATCTTCGCCAACCTGGTGCTCGCCGACGAGGTCAACCGGGCGACGCCGAAGACGCAGAGCGCGCTGCTCGAAGCCATGCAGGAGCGCACTGTCACCGCGGGCACCCGCACCCGCGCGCTGCCCGATCCCTTCTTCGTGCTGGCCACGCAGAACCCCATCGAGCTGGAGGGGACCTACCCGTTGCCCGAGGCGCAGCTCGACCGCTTCCTCTTCAAGCTGCTGGTGCCCTTCCCGTCGGCGCCGGAGCTGGCCGAGATCGCGCGCCGCACCACGGGCAGCGCGCCGCCGCAGCTCACGCCGGTGGCCAGCGGCGACCGGGTGCGCGGCATGGTCGATCTGGCCAGGTCTGTCCCCATCGCCGACCACGTGGTCGACTACGCCGTGCGGCTGGTGACGGCGACGCATCCCGATCGCACCGAGATCGCCGAGGTCCGGGACGCGGTGCGCTTCGGTGCCAGCCCGCGCGCGGTGCAGGCCATGGTTCGCGCCGGCAAGGTGCGCGCGCTGATGGAGCAGCGCTACAACGTGGCCTTCGACGACGTGCGCGCCGTGGCCAAGCCCGTGCTGCGCCATCGCGTCTTCCTCAGCTTCGAGGCCGAGGCCGCGGGCATCGACACCGACACCCTCGTCGACCGGCTGCTCGAGGTGGTGGTGGCCGAGCCGGTGAACCACTAGCCTGAGATGTCCGAGGCAGCCGAGGCGCTGGGGCTCACGCCCGAGCTGCTGCGCAGCCTGGATCGCGTCGCCCTGCCCTCGCGGCGTCCCATCGTGGGCGGCACCGCGGGACAGCGGCGCTCACCGCGCTCGGGCAGCTCGGTGGAGTTCGCCGACTTCCGCAGCTACGTGCCGGGCGACGACTTCCGCCGCGTCGACTGGAACGCCTACGCGCGGCTCGACAAGCTGGTGCTCCGCCTCTACGCCGGCGAGGAGGACGTCTGCGTCACCTGCTGGGTCGACGCCAGCGCCTCGATGGAGTGGGGGAGACCGCTCAAGTCACGCTGCGCGCGCGCCATCGCCGGTGCGCTCGCCTACTGCGCGCTGACCTCGTACGACCGCGCCGCGGTGACCGGATTTGCCGGCACGGTCATCGCCCTCAGCGGAGCGGTGCGCGGCCGCGTCGCCGCAACCAGGCTCTGGAGCCTGCTCGACTCCATGCCCGCCGGCGGCGAGACCGACTTCGCCGTGCTGGCCCGCGCCGCACGCCGGCTGCCGCGCGGCATCAGCGTGATCGTCTCCGACTTCCTCACCGAGAGCGACCCGGCGCGCGCCGTGGCCGCGCTGCGCGAGGCGCGGCAGGAGGTGGTGCTGGTGCAGGTGCTGGCACCGCAGGAGCTGAACCCGGAGGTGCGCGGTGACGTGCGCCTGCGCGACGTCGAGACCGGCGCCCACGTCGAGGTGACCGCGACGGCCGCGGTGCGCGACGCCTACCGCACCGCGCTCGACGAGCACACCCGCAGGCTGCGCCACGTCGCGGCGGCGCACGGCGCGGCCTTCACCCAGGTCGACAGCGGCGCACCGCTGCGCGACATCCTGCTCGGCCGGCTGCGCCGCGACGGAGTGCTGCGGTGAGCCTGCTGGCGCCGCTGGCCGGTCTCTTCGCGCTCACCGTTCCGGCCATCGTCGCCCTCTACTTCCTGCGCATCCGCCGTCCCGACGTGGAATTGTCGAGCACCCTGCTCTGGCGTCGCGCGCTGCGCGACCGGCAGGCAAGCGTGCCCTGGCAGCGCCTGCGCTTCTCCTGGCTGCTGCTGCTCCAGGTCGTCGCTGCGCTGCTGCTGGTCTTCGCCCTGATGCGTCCCGCGCTCACCACCAGCGCGGCGCTGGCCGCCAACACCATCGTCGTCGTCGACGACTCCATGTCGATGCAGGCCACCGACGTGAGCCCCAGCCGCTTCGAGGTGGCCAGGCAGAAGGCGCGCGCCGTCTTCGACGAGATGACCGCGACGACGCGGGTGTCGCTCATCGCCATGGACGACAACCCCCGCCTGCTCGCCGCCAGCAGCGGTGACCCGGACCCGCTGCGCGACGCGCTCGACAGGCTGCAGCCGAGCAACGGCGGCGCCGACCTGCAGGGTGCGCTGGCGGTGGCCACCTCGACCGCCGGAGCCGGCCAGGGTGCGCGGCTGGTGCTGCTCAGCGACGGCATCGTCGACGACCTGCCCGCACCCGTAGACGTGCCCTTCGCCATCGACTACCAGCCGATCGGCAGCGGCGCCGCCAACATGGCGGTGACCGCGCTCACCGTCGTCGCCGAGCCGGGCCAGCGCGACGCGGTGGCGCACGTCGAGAACCTCGGCCGCGAGCGCGCCACGTCGGCCGTGGAGGTGCGCGTCGACGGGCGGCTCGTCGACCTGCGCCGCGTCGACCTCGAGGCGCACGCGGGCACCGACGTCGTGGTGCCGCTGCCCGCGCACGCCGGCGTGGTCACCGCGACGCTGACGCCGCACGACGCGCTGGCCGTCGACGACAGCGCCAGCGTCGACGCGCAGCCGGGTCGCAGCTACAAGGTGGAGCTGGTCACCCCGCGCGACGTCTTCCTCGACCGCGCCCTGCGGCTGCGCCCGGACATCACCCTGACCACGATCACGCCCGACCACTACAGGCCGGACCCGGGCGTCGACATGTGGGTGTTCGACGGCTTCCTGCCGCCGTCGCTGCCCGCGCAGCCGTACTGGGTGCTGGCGCCGCCGGCCAGCACGCTGCTCGGCACCGGCACCGTCCTCGCCGGCGGCCATCCGCGCGCGGCCACCGCCGCCGACCCGCTGGTCAGCGGCCTCGACCTCAGCAACGTGCACCTGGCCCGGACGCGCGACCTGCGCACCTCCTCGTTCGGTCGCTCCGTCATCGAGAGCGAGGCCGGTCCGCTGCTGCTGCTGCGCGACTCCGCACCGCGCGCCGCGCTGCTCGGCTTCGACATCCACGACTCCGACCTGCCGCTGCGCAACGCCTTCCCGCTGCTCGTCGACCGCATCTCGCGGTTCCTGCTGCCCGAGGACGTGCAATCCGGCCAGCACGGCCCCGGCGACCTGGTGCAGATCACTCCCGCCACCGGCGTGAGCGGAATAACCGTGACCAGGCCGGACGGCAGCACCAGCGCGCTCAGTGCCGAGCCCGGCCACACGCTCACCTTCGGCGATACGGACGAGATCGGCCTCTACGCGGTGAGCGAGCAGCGCAGCGGCAAGGCGCCGCTGGTCTCGCATTTCGGCGTCAACGCCTTCGACCCGCTGCGATCGGCCATCGCGCCGCACGCGCATCTCGACGTCAACGGCGCGGCCAGCGCGGCCGCCGTCGTCGCGCCCTCGGCGAAGCAGGACATCTGGCCCTGGGTGGCCGCCGTCCTGCTCGCCGTGCTCACCCTGGAATGGCTGGTGTTCCACCGTGCCCGTTGACCTGGCGCGCCCGCTCGGGCTTTTCGCCCTCCTCGCCGTCGTCGCCGCCGTGGTGGTCTGGCGGCGCTTGCCGCCGCCGCTGTCGCGACGCGCCGGCCGGCTCGCCCTCGGCGTGCGCTGCGCCATGCTCACCGCCGTCGCGCTGGCGCTGAGCGGCCTGCAGCTCGCCCACACGCCGAGCGCGCAGACGCTCGTCGCCGTGGTCGATCGCAGCGCCAGCCCCGAGGGTGCGCTGAGCAGCGAGCGGGCCATGGTGCAGGCCATGCAGCGCGCGCTGCAACCCGACGACAACTTCGGGGTGATCGGCTTCGGCCACGACGCCACCATCGAGGTGCCGCCCGGTCAGCACGCCGAGTTCACCGACTTCGGCACCCAGCCCAATCCCAACTACACCGACGTCGCCGGCGCGCTGCGCCTGGCCAGCTCGGTGCTGCCGGCGGGCACCCGCCATCATCTGGTGCTGGTCAGCGACGGGCGGCAGAACATCGGTGACGCGCTGCCCGAGGTGCGCCTGCTGCACCAGGAGGGTGTCCGCGTCGACGTGCTGCCGCTCGACGTCGTCGAGGGCCCGGAGGTGCGCGTCGACAGCGTGCGCGCCCCCTCGGCGGTGGCGCCGCACACGCAGCCGCACGTTGTGGTCAGCATCGTCAGCAACGTGGCGACCGCAGGCCGGCTGCGCGTCGACGTCGACGGCAGCCAGGTGGCCGACCAGCCGCAGGCGATGCCGGCCGGCGAGACCGACGTCGACCTCACCCTGCCGCCGCTGGGCGCGGGGTTCCACACCGTGCGCGCGAACATCGACCCGCAGCAGGACACCCTCAGCGAGAACGACACCGGCGAGGCGCTCGTCGAGGTGCTGGGCACGCAGCGGGTGCTGGTCCTCGACGGCCACCCGGGCGCGGGCGCCAACCTGGCCGCCGCGCTGCGTGCCTCGGGCGTCGACGCCGGCGAGCAGGCGGCGGAGCTGGCCCCGCATGACGCGGCGGGTATCAGCCAGTACCAGGCGGTGGCGCTGGTCGACGTCGCCGCCGCGCAGCTCGGCAACGATCGCATGGCCGCGCTGCAGCAGGCGACGCGCGATCTCGGCGTCGGCCTGGCGGCCTTCGGCGGGCCCGACACCTTCGGTCCCGGCGGCTTCGCCGGCACGCCGCTGGAGCAGGCGCTGCCGGTGTACATGCAGATCTCCAACCGCAGCGCCAAGCCCCCGGTGGCGGTGGTGCTGGTGCTCGAGTCGGTGGAGAGCTCGGCCGGCGACGCGGTGGTGCGCGGCGCCGCGCGCTCGCTGGTGGAGCGGCTCACGCCCAAGGACTACATCGGCGTCACCGACGCGGCCACCGGCCTGGCCGTGCCGCTGCAGGCGGTCACCAACCGCACCCGCGTCGAGAACGCCATCCAGAACATCCAGTACTTCGGCGATCCGCCCAGCTACGAGCCCTACCTCAAGGACGCGGAGAACGCGCTGGCCGGCCATCCCGAGGCCACCAGGCACATCATCATCCTGGGCGACGGCGACGCGCAGCCCACCTCGCCGCAGCTCATCGCCGACATCGTCAAGCACGGCATCACCGTGTCGGCGGTGGGCGTCGACGTGCACGGCTCGGCGAGCGGCATGGCGGAGATGAAGGCCATCGCCGGCGCGGGCAAGGGGCGCTTCTACCAGTCGGAATCGCCCGACCAGGTGCCCGACATCCTGCTCCAGGAGAGCGACAACTCGCTCAAGCCCTGGATCGTCGACAAGGCCTTCGAGCCGGCGCTGGGCGCGCCCTCGCCCGTTCTGGCAGGACTCGACCTCAACCACTTCCCCGGCCTGGGCGGCTACGTGGCCACCACCATCAAGCCCGCCGCCGAGCTGGTGCTCGCCGGTCCGCAGCGCGATCCCATCCTGGCGCAGTGGCAATACGGCCTCGGCCGCGCCGTGGCCTGGACCAGCGACACCGAGGGACGCTGGTCGGGCACGCTGCTGCAGTGGCCCGACGCCGGCCGCCTGCTCGCCCAGATGGTGACCTCGACGCTGCCGCTGGCCGCAGACCCGCAGCTCGGCGTCTCGACGTCGGTGGCGGGCGACCGGGCGCAGATCGTCGTCGACCTGCGCAACCCGCCGCCCGACGCGGCGGTCACCGCGGATGTGGTCGGACCTGGCAACAACGCGCAGGCCGCGGTGCTGGCGGGCACGCAGCCGGGTCGCTGGGAGGGCAGCCTGCCCGTCGGCGACGTGGGCAGCTACGTGGTCCGCGTCACCGTGACCAGCCATGGCCGCGCGGTCCACGCCACCACCGCGGGACTGGTGGTGCCGTACTCGCCCGAATATCGCTTCGTGGGCACCGACTCGCGCTTCCTCACCGAGCTGGCGCGCGCGGGCGGCGGCACCGTCCTGCGCGACGGCGCCGCGGTCGCGGGGCTGTCGGTCCCGTCGGTGCGCGACTCCGTCGACCTCGCGCCCTGGCTGCTGGCGGTCGCCGCCCTGCTGCTGCCGCTCGACGTCGCGGTGCGCCGCCTCGCCTTCCGCCCCGGCGACGCGGCCGCCTGGGCCGAGGTGGTGCGCCGCAAGCCGCGCCGCGCCGCCGCGCCCGCACCCGGCCTGGCGCGCCTGCGCCAGCGCGTCGGCCAGGTGCGCGCCGCCGAGCACGACGCCTCCCGCCGCACCGAGCCAGCGCACGCACCGCCGTCAGCGCAGCGCGCAGATCCGGCTCAGGAAGCCGCGACCGGCGACACGCCGCCCACAGCACCCGCTTCGACCGCTGAACAACCATCGGAATCGCCCGCCGACGCACTGGCCACCCGCCTGCTGGAACGCCGCCGCCGCCGCTGAGCAGCGAGCGATCAGCACGCAAAGGCGATCGTCTACTCGTGCACGCCGCCGGTCAGCCAGGGCAGGGCGTCGCCCATGGGCGCGACCAGGACGCGGTGGTGCGAGCGGTCGAGGTCGTCACCGGCCAGCAGCGCGAGCGCCGCGCCGAGCAGCGCGCCCTCGGCGTGGTGCCCGACCTCACCGTGCTCGAGCCGCCAGGCGATCATGGCGCCCTGCCGCTCCGTCGCTCCCAGGATGCGGCCGCGCAGCTCGTCCCACTCGCCGACCCGCTGCGTCGTCTCCAGGACGTGCAGCGCGGCGCGCTCCGCCTCGTGCCAGGAGGCGTGGCCTCCCGCGCCCGCGTGGTGCGCCCAACCCTGCGCGGCGCGCTCGACGCCGAGCGGCGAGAGGGTGCGCGCGTCCTCGAGCAACCGGTCGACGTCGCCCTGGCCGGGGCGTGGGCCATAGCCTTCCCTGTCGAGCGCCATCGCTGCCGAGCCCTCCGTGATCGGGTCGCCGCGCCGGGAGCGCGCGGCACAGTCTGATGAGGGGAACCTGGCTGTGCAACCGCCCGCCGGCGCTCAGCCCTCCGCCACGGCGAACAGGCGCCACTCTCCCGGCACGCCCTTGAGGACGTGCACCCCGCCGTCGCGGAACACCGTCGACGATCCCGCCACCAGGTCCTTCACCGTCGACGACAGCAGCACCTCGCCGGGCTGCGCCAGCGCCACGATGCGCGCCGCGATGTGCACGGCGATGCCACCCACGTCGTCGTCGCCGAGCAGCTCGCATTCGCCGGTGTGCAGCCCGACGCGCGCCTGCACGCCCAGCGGTCGCACCGCGCCGAGCAGTGACTGCCCGCAGCGGATGGCCCGGCCCGGTCCGTCGAAGCAGGCGAGCAGGCCGTCGCCGATGGTCTTCACCTGCCGCCCGCGGAAGCGCGCCACCTGCTCGCCGGCCACCGCGTAGAAGCGTTCCAGCAGCTCGCGCCAGCGGCGGTCGCCCATGCCGGCGGCGAGCTGCGTCGAGCCGACCAGGTCGACGAACATCACGGTGGCCAGGACGCGCTCGGTCTCGACCTCCGGCGCGCTGCGCTGCCCGGTGACGAACTCCTCCAGCTCGCCCACGATGGCGCCGCTGTCACCGGCCCAGGCGGCGTGGTCGCGACCGGGCAGCTCGACGAAGCGGGCACCGTCGATGTGCTCGGCGAGCCAGCGGCCGGCGCCGACGTTGACGACGCGGTCGCCGCGGCGGTGCAGCACCAGCGTGGGCACGTGCACCAGCGGCAGCGCGTCGCGCACGTCGACGTCGAGGAACATCATCAGGATCTTCTGCATCATCGAGGGGCTGGCGGCGAGTCGCTCCAGCCGCCCCCACCAGGCGCGCATCGCCGCGTCGTCCGCCAGGCTGGGCGCGAAGGTCTCCATGTTCTCGCCGGTTCCCCAGCCGGGAGCGGTGAACTCGACGGCCGCCTCCAGCAGCGCCTCGCGCGTCGACGCCCACGGGTAGTCGGGCGCCCAGGTCGACCGGGCCATGCCCCCGAGCAGCACCAGGGCCTGCGTCCGCGCCGGAAATGTCGCCGCGAACAGGATGCACATCGGCGCGCCTTCGGAGATGCCCACCAGAACCGCGCGCTCCGACCCCGCGGCGTCCATCACCGCGCGCAGGTCGTCCATGCGCTCCTCCAGCGTCGGCACCTCGGCGACCGGGTCGGACATGCCGGAGCCGCGCTTGTCGAAGCCGATCACCCGCGCGAAGCGGCTGAGGCCGGCGACGAAGCGCTGGATCTCGGGGTTCTCGGCCTGCACCTCGAGGTGGCTGACGAAGCCGGAGACGACGAGCAGGTCGACCGGGCCGTCGCCGTAGACCTGGTAGGCGAGGTGGACGTCGCCGCTCCTGGCGTAGCGCGTCGGCGGGATGTCGATCACTGGCGCGAGACCATAGCGCCCGCAACGCCGGGCCCGCCCGCCGGGTCCTTACCGCGTGGGGTGCGGGGACACCACCGGGCGGCCAGGGAGGACGGTTGGATGAGGCGTTGGGCGCCGGCGTGCGCGGCGGTGGCGGTGGTGGCGGCGGGCTGGGCGGCACTCGGCACACCCGCGGCGCACGCCGATGCGGCGTGGCGCGAGGTGACCCTGCAACTCCATCCCACCCTGCCCGACGACGAGGGCAATCCCATCACGCTCGATGCGGGACTCGACATCCCCACCTCCGGCTGTCCCTGCCCGGGCGTGCTCATCAACCACGGGTTCGAGAGCACCTGGCACTCCGAGGACTACGCCGCGCACAACCTGGCGTCACACGGCTACGTGGTGCTGCGCTACTCGTCGCGCGGCTTCGGCGACAGCGGCGGCGAGGTGGACCTGGTCGGACCCAAGGAGCGCCAGGACCAGCTCGACGCCGTCCACTGGCTCAACGACCGGCACAACCCGCTGCTCGGCGGCATGGTGATCCGCAACGACATCGGGCAGTACGGCGCGTCGTACGGCGGCATCCACGCCTGGGCGCTGGCCATGTCGGGCGACCGCGCGGTGCGCACCGTGGTGCCGACCGCGTCGTGGACCGACGCCTACCAGGCATTGCTGCCCAACGACGTGCTGCGCGTCGCCTACGACGCGGGGTTCTACGCGACCGGCTTCGATCCCACCGCGCAGCTCGTCAATGACGCCGGCGCGCAGCCGGGCACGACGCCCGCGGTGTCGACGCAGCTCAACTACTCGACGGAGGTGCACCGCTGGTTCGCCGAGGCGGTGAGCGGCGTCGACGCGGCCGACTTCAAGGCGGGACTCGACGCGCGCTCGGTGGCGGGGCACTACGACCGGGTGCGCATCCCGGTGTTCATCGTGCAGGGCGTCAACGACGGGCTGTTCTCCGCCAACCAGGCCATCGACGCCTACCGGCAGCTCACCGCGCGCGGCATTCCCACCCGCCTCTACGTCGGCGGCATCGGGCATCCGCCGTCCAACTCGAGCACCACCTCGCCCGAGGCGCTGCACATCGGCGACGAACTTCTGGCCTGGTTCGACCATTACCTCAAGGGCGTCGACAACGGCATCGACCGCATGCCGCCGGTGGAGTGGAGCCGCGCGGTCTACTTCCACAACAGCTGGGACGGCACCACGCGCTCGGCCTGGTCCTTCCCCTTCGGCGCGCCGCAGACGCTGCAGCTCTGCGGCGGCACACTGGCGTCGGCGCCATGTCCCGGCGCGGTTCCGCAGGTGGCGGTCAACACCGCGGCGGGCGAGGGGTACGACGAGGAGCCCATCACCGGTCCCTCGATCGACTCGGGCATCCGCCAGATCAGCGGCGGTGCGGCGCCGGACCTCAAGACCGCCCCGGGGACACTCAGCTTCGACACGCCGCCGCTGGCGCAGCCGCTCGATCTCGCGGGCATTCCCGTCGTGCATCTCCAGGCCGCATCCGCGGACCTGCTGCCGGCCGGCTCGCTGCGCGCCGCGCTGGCGGCGTTCCAGCTCGATCCCAAGCTCTACGACGTGGCGCCCGACGGCAGCGCGCGGCTGCTCACCCGCGGCGCCTTCGCCGAGCCCGTCGACGCCGACTCACCGCTGAGCAGCGGGCAGGTGACGCCGCAGCACGGCGTGGACGTCGACGTCTTCGGCGTGTCGTACCTGGTGCCTGCGGGGGACAGCCTGCGCCTCACCCTGTCGACCGAGGACACGCCCTACCTGCGCGCAACGGTGAACCCGTTCGCGGTCGCGGTGTTCGCGGGTTCGACCATCGACCTGCCGCTGGGCACCGCGCTGTTTCCGACACCAACCACTCCGCCGCCGCCCACGCACGGGCACCAGGGCAACCAGGCGAGCACCACCACCACCGTCGCCGCACCCTCCGCATTGCTCGGCACCGGCGCAGCGTCGGGCACGCAAGGCACAGAGCAACTCGCAGCTTCCGACACCGCACGCGCGGACCGCATCGCGCTGACCGGCGCGGATGGCGGACCGTCCGGCGGTGTGCAGGCCGGGCGCGCACTCGCCGCCGCGCTGCTGCCGCTCACCGCGTTGCTCGCCCTGCGCCGCAGGCGACGCCCTCGGCTGCGCGGCTAGCGCTCTTCGTTCCGGTCAGCCCTCGTCGCGGCGCTTCCGGGCGCGCCGTCGACCCTCGTGCATCGCCTGCACGCGCGCGATGGGGATGGCGCGTCCCTCCTCGACCAGTGCGGCGTCGAGCGCCTGCGGTGCGGGCATGGCCTCCGCCCACGGATCGCGCTCGCCGAGCAATCGCGCCGCGGTGTGGATGGTGAAGTCACGCGGCGCAACCCGGTCGAGGTCGTCCCACGACACCGGAAACGACACCGGCACGCCGGGACGCGCACGCGGACTGTAGGCGGCCACCACCGTCGCCCAGCCGACGCGTGTGGAGTCGAGGAACACCTTGCCGCCGCGGTCCTCCTTCATGAACGCGGTGGTCGCCAGCGTTGGATCGAGTCGCTCGGCGCGCGCGGCGACGGCGCGGGCCGCGGCGGCCACCTCGTCGAAGCTCGCCGCCGCGAGAGGCACGAAGACGTGCACGCCCTTGGCGCCGCTGGTCTTGACGGCGCCCCGCAGCCGCACGCCGTCGAGCACCTCGCGCACCAGGTGCGCGGCGCGCACCGCGGCCGCGAAGTCCTCGCCGGACGGCGGGTCGAGGTCGAGCACCAGGTAGGTCGGCGCGTCGAGATGATCGGTGCGCACCAGCGCGGGGTGGTACTCGACCGCGCGCTGGTTGGCGAACCACATCAGGGTGCGGCGATCGTTGCAGAGCGCGTAGGAGACCTCGCGCTTCGAGGTCTCCGCCCACAGCCGCACCGTCCGCACCCACTCAGGCGTGTAGCCGGGCACGTTCTTCTGCATGAAGGCCGCCTGGCCGCGCAGCACGCGGATGACCGAGAGCGGCCGGTCGCGCAGCTCGCCGATGATGCGATCGGCAACCGCGGACAGATACTCGACCAGGTCCCGCTTGCTCGCCTCCGCCCCGGCGAAGAGCGGCTCGTCGAGGTTGGTGAAGGAGACCTCGTCACCGGCCATGGTGGACCAGTCTGCCAGCCCCGGCCCACAGATGATTTCCGGGGTACCACGGCGTCAGCATGGTGACAAGCCGTCGACAAGCAAGGAGAGACGTCGATGCCGAAGATCACCCCCATGCTCTGGTTCGACACCCAGGCGCTCGACGCCGCCGAGTTCTACTGCTCGGTCTTCCCCAACTCCGAGATCACCACCGTCACCCACTACGGCGAGGCGGGGCCGCGCGAGGCCGGCCTGGTGCTCACCGTCGATTTCGTCCTCGACGGCCAGCAGGTGACCGCGCTCAACGGCGGCCCGGAGTTCAGCTTCGACGAGGCCATCTCGCTGGTCATCCACTGCGCCGACCAGGCCGAGGTCGACCACTACTGGTCGAAGCTCACCGCCGGCGGCGGCGAGGAGGGGCCCTGCGGCTGGTGCAAGGATCGCTTCGGGCTCTCCTGGCAGGTGGTGCCCAGCGGCTTCGAGGAGATCATGGCCGACCCCGATGCCTCCCGCCGCGATCGCGCCATGAAGGCGATGCTGGGCATGCGCAAGCTCGACCTCGCCGCCCTCCGCGCCGCCGCGGACGGGGCCGCCATCCGCTGACCGGCGCGCCCCGGGCACGCGCCTGGCGCCCGGTGCGTCAAGATTGCCCGCCATGCCCGAGACCCTGCGGCTGGCCGAGCTGATGGCGGCTCTCAGCCTGGCCACCGACCTGGGCATGGGCCAGCCGCTCGAACAGGCCCTGCGCACCGGCCTGGTGGCGCTGGGCCTGGCCGAGCGGCTCGGCGTGCGCGGTGAGGAGCTGAGCGAGGTCTACTACGTGGCCCTGCTGCGCTTCCTCGGCTGCACCGCCGACGCGCACGAGATCGCCCAGATGGCGGGCGGCGACGACATGGCCCTGCGCGCCGCGGTGGCGCCGGTGATGGGCGGCGCCCAGCGCGAGTTCGCCGGCCAGGTGATGCCGGTGCTCGGCGCGGGCCAGCCGCCGCTGCGCCGCGCCCGCCTGGTCGCCGGGATGATGCGCAACGGGCAGCAGCGCGCCCGCGAAGGCGTGCGCGCCGACTGCGAGATGGCGGAGACGCTGGCCGGGCGCCTGGGTCTGCCGCCCGGCGTGCAGCGCGCGCTGGGCATGGCCTTCGAGCAGTGGAACGGCAGGGGCATGCCCAACCGGGTGAGAGGAGAGGACATGCCGCTCTCCGCGCGCATCGTCTACGTCGCCCGCGACGTCGAGGTGCTGCACCGGCTGCGTGGCGCCGAGAGGGTGCGCGACGCGGTGCGCCGCCGGTCCGGCGCCGCCTATGACCCCTCGGTGTGCACCGCGCTTCTCGACGGCGGCGACGAGCTGCTGGCGCGCGCGCAGGTGGAGTCGCCGTGGCGGGAGATCCTCGCCGCGGAGCCCGAGCCGCGCCCCTGGGTTCCCGAGGCCCGGCTCGACGACGTGCTCACCGCCTTCGCCGACTTCGTCGACATGAAGTCGCCGTGGACCGCCGGGCACTCCCGTGGCGTGGCGGAGCTGGCCGCCGCCGCTGCGGACGCCGCCGAGGAGTCGACGCTGCGCCACGCCGGCCTGCTGCACGACGTCGGTCGCGTCTCGGTGCCCAACGGCATCTGGGACAAGCCCGGCCTGCTCAGCGACGGCGAATGGGAGAAGGTGCGCCTGCATCCGTACTACTCGGAGCGCATCGCCGGCCGCGTCGCCGCGCTCGACCAGCTGGCCACCCTGGTCGGCATGCACCACGAGCGCATCGACGGCTCCGGGTATCACCGCGGCACCGCGCGCGCGGAGATCCCAGGCGCGGCGCGCATCCTCGCCGCCGCCGACGCCTACCAGGCCATGACCCAGCCGCGGCCCCACCGCGACGCGCTGCCCGCCGACCGGGCGGCCGGCGAGCTGGAGGCGATGGCGCGGGCGGGCAGGCT
>Ga0207700_10001166_pt1 | contig 15096 bp, 9 predicted proteins | sample LARL82metaG_FD_184348 | JGI IMG/M metagenome (GOLD analysis project Ga0207700, IMG submission 184348) | Corn, switchgrass and miscanthus rhizosphere microbial communities from Kellogg Biological Station, Michigan, USA - LAR L8-2 metaG... | ecosystem: Host-associated > Plants > Roots >...
AACGCCTCGTACAGCGGCCGGCCGACCAGCGAGATGGCCTTCTGCTCGAGATTGGCCGCGGTGCCGGGCGGCACCTCGGCGGCCTGCTCGGCGATCAGCGCCCGCGCCTCGTCCGGGGACATCACGGTGCCGAAGTACTCGCAGATCGTGGCCAGGTTGATCGGCAGCGGGTACACCCGGCCCTTGTAGACCGAGAAGACCCGGTGCTGGTAGGAGGTGAAATCGGTGAACCGGTTGGCGTACTCCCAGACCCTTCTGTTCGAGGTGTGGAAAAGGTGCGCGCCGTACCGGTGTATCTCTATCCCGGTTTCCGGTTCCTTTTCGCTGTAGGCGTTCCCGCCGATGTGCGGCCTGCGCTCCAGGATCAGCACCCGCAGGCCCAGGTCCCTCGCGCAGTGTTCGGCGATGGTCAGCCCGAAGAAGCCGGATCCGACGATGACGAGGTCCGCGTTCACGGGCTCACCGGCAGACCAGAGGCGGAGTTGGTGGTCGCGCCGTTATCTGGCCCAGCGGCGTGGTCACCCTCCGCAGGCTCGGGCGGGTGCTCCGCCGTATGGCCGCCGCCACGGGAAAGGATCGGACGGTACACCGCGCGGCGCACCCACCAGGGGATCAGCCGGTAACCGCCGCGGACGACCACGTTACGCAGGTACTGCCCGGGTGTGGTGAAGCCGTTCTTCCTGAATTCACGCTGCAACCGCAGTTCGGAGCGCAGAAGCTGAGCGCCGCCGCGCCTTTTGAAGGCGGTCTCCCCGACCCGGTAGTAGACCAGGGGTTCGGCCACGTTGACCGCCCGCGCGCCGTTTTGCAGCATCCGGGCGAACAGCGCGTAGTCCTCCATGAGCTTCAGGTCCCCGTAACCGCCCGCCGCGCGCACGGCGCGCCGCCGGTACATGACCGTGGGGTGGTTGAACGGGTCGTGCATCCGCGCGTACCTGGCGATCTTCTCCGCGCCGGTGGGCGGCACCCGCTGCCCGACGATCTCGTCGGTGTCGCCGGAGAACTCAAGCAGCCCGGACCCGACGATGTCGGCGTCGGCCATCAGCGGCAGTTCCACCTCGAACCGGTGCGGCATGGCCACGTCGTCGGCGTCCATCCGGGCGACCACATCGTGCTGGCTCGCGGCCAGCCCGCGGTCAAGCGCGGGGCCCAGGCCGGCGTTGCGCGCCAGCGGGACGAACGTCACCGGCACGGGACTGGTCGCGCACAGTTCATCGAGGCACTCGGCAAGCTCCGCCCGCACCGGCCCGTCCCGAACGATGATCACCTGGTCCGGGCGCACGGTCTGGTCGTGGACCGCGCTGCGGAACGCCCGGCGAAGGTAGTCGGGCCGGTCTCCGTCATAGACGGGGACCAGGAGCGAGAAGGGCTCATGCATAAGCAGAACTCGCCTTCCTTTGCTTATGAAATGCGCGCTGCAACGGGCGGGACCTGCGCAAGTGGCCCCGGGGCACGCTTGTAAAGCATAGGCGGCTTGTCGGCTGTGTGCAGGTTTGTGCGCAGGTACTCCCGTACAGCATTGGACGCCCCCTCTCCTACGATAGCTTGTGTGCTGATTCGCCCGAGTGGTCGCGGCCGCAGGTTATATTGCCTGGTCAGCCCCTTCGCCCGCACCATCACCCAGAATCGGAGGGGTACATCGGTTGGCAGCGCCGAGCACCGGACAGGCCAGGGTCTTCCTGCACATCGGGGAGCCCAAGACCGGCACGACCTTTATCCAGCAGGTGCTGTGGAGCAACCGCGCCGAACTGGCCGCCGAGGGCGTCGTGCTGCCCGGGCACCATCCCCAGGACCATTTCCGGGCCAGCCAGGACCTGCGCGGCATCGAGAAGCTGGCCTCCGACCCGGCGGGGTCCTGGACCGGCGAATGGGAGATCCTGGCCAGCCAGGCCAAGCAGCCGGGGAAGACGGCGGTCATCTCGCACGAACTGTTCTCCGCGGCCGACCCGGAGCAGGCCGCCACCGCGGTGCGCTCGCTCCGGCCTGCCCAGGTGCACGTCGTGCTGACCGTCCGTGACATGGCGACGCTGCTGCCCGCGGAGTGGCAGGAAACCGTCAAGCACCGCAACGCTCTCAGCTGGGAGGACTGGCTGGGCGACGTGATCGACCGGGAGTCCGCCGATGCCGACCGGCGCCAGTGGTGGTTCTGGCGGGTGCACGACACGCTGGCGATCTGCCGGCTGTGGGCGGAGCATGTGCCGCCGGAGCGGATCCACGTGGTCACCAATCCGCCGCGCGGGTCAGCGCCCGGCCTGCTGTGGGAGCGGTTCGCGTCCCTGCTCGGCATCGACCCGGGCTGCGCGGATCTGAGCCGGGCCCGCCCGAACGCGTCGCTCGGCATGGCCGAGACCGAGTTCCTGCGGCGGCTGAACCAGGCACTGCCCGGCCCGGACGCCATTCCCGACTGGTTCTACATGTGGAACGTGAAGGAGACCGTGGCTCACCGGGCACTGGCCGACCGGCCGAGCGGCGGGCGCCTGGTCCTGCCCGCCGAGCGGGACGCCTGGGCCAAACAGCAGTCGGAGACCCTCATCGACGGCCTGCGCGCCAGCGGCTACCAGATCGCCGGCGACCTCGACGACCTGCGTCCGCCACAGGTCACGCAACCACCGGCCAGCCCGTCGGACCAGCCGGCCGAGGCGATACTCGACGCGGCGGTCCAGGCCGCGGCGGCCCTGGTGGTCAACCAGTACCAGCGCGAGTACCCGGCGGCCAGACCGCGGGATGAGCACGGCCGCGGGCTGGCGGGGCGGATCGAAGCGGCGGTGGCCGGCTCACCCCGGCTGAAGCGGACGGTGCGCGAGTTCAGCAGCCGCTACCCCGTGGTGCGCCGGATGCGGGTCATGGCCTGGCGGGCGATGGAGAAGACCAGGACGCGAGGCCACTGATGGCCGACAGCCCACGGGTGGCCGCTGTGGTGGTTACCTACAACCGGCGTGACCTGCTGCTGGAGTCGCTGGCGGCGGTGCTCGCCCAGACCAGGGCGCCGGACAAGGTGATCGTGGTCGACAACGCCTCGGAGGACGGCACTGCCGCCGCGGTCCGGGACCGGTTCCCCTCCGTGCACCTGGCCGAGCTGCGGCGCAACTCGGGCGGCGCGGGCGGCTTCGCCGGGGGCATGGCGCTGGCCCTGGCCGACGGCGCGGACCTGATCTGGCTGATGGACGACGACACGGTGCCCGAGCCCGGCGCGCTGAGCGCGCTGCTCCGCGCCAGGGACCGGATGGCCGCCCAGGACCGCAGTGCGGGCCGGCCTCCCGCGCTTGTCGCCAGCCAGGTGCTGTGGACCGACGGGCGCGAGCACCCGATGAACACCCCGCGGCGCAAGCCGTTCGCGGCCAAGGCCGAGCGGCTGGCCGCCGCCGCCGTGGGCTGCGTGCCGATCCGCTCGGCGTCGTTCGTGTCGATCCTGGTCGACGCGGCCGAATGCCGGCGGCGCGGCCTGCCCAGGGCCGACTACTTCCTGTGGAACGACGACTTCGAGTTCACCACCCGGCTGCTGCGCGGCAACACCGGCCTGCTGTGCCCGGCCAGCGTCGTGGTGCACAAGACCAAGACGTTCGGCTCCACCGACGTCGACCCCGGAGAACGGTTCTTCTACGAGGTGCGGAACAAGGTCTGGATGTTCAAGGACAGCGCGCCGCTGGCCCCGCTCGAGCGGGCCGCCTACGGCGGGTCCACGCTGCGCCGCTGGGCCCGCACGTTCGCCCACTCCCACGACCGCCGCACGCTCCGGCAGTCCCTGTTCCGCGGCATCTCCACCGGGCTGCGCACCAGCCCTCGCCCCACTGAAGAAGTCCTCGCCGACGCGGGCCTCCTAGTCCCGGCGCCGGCCCAGGACCACTAGGCCCACACCGGCCAAAGCCTCCCAAGCGTCCGGTGCAGCGTCAGTCGGCCTGCTCGGTAAGTTCCATGACGATGGCGACACTTTCATCGCCCACAAGTGTGCGCAGGATCCGCTCGAATTCCCGGTCGCCTAGCGCGCCTCGCTGCTGGCGGAGCAGGCGTACGTCGATAGCGGCATCAGGCGACCCGAGTTCTGCCCGGACGGCCAGCGCCTTGACCTGGTAGCTAATGGCGTCGGCGTACCGGCCGTGCCTGGTGCGCAACGCTCCAAGCTGGCTGACTGTGGTAGCGAGTCCTGCGCGGTAGCCAATCTCCTCTTTGATGGCTAGGGAGTCCCGGTAACGTTGCTCCGCGGTGTCGTCGTCCCCGAGATCCTCGGCGAGTATCCCGAGCTCGTGATAGGTGGTGGCGATGCCCGCGCGGTCGCCAATCTCCTCTTTGATGGCTAGGGAGGCCTGGTAGTGCAGCTCGGCGGCGTTGTAGTCTCCATGGTCCCTGGCGAGCATTCCGAGCTGATGGTAGGTGATGGCGATGTTGGGTCGGTCGCCGATCTCTTCGAAGATCGCTAGAGCCGCCTGGTTGCGCTGCTTGGCGCTGTCATAGTCCCTGCGGCGCCAGGCCAGGCTTCCGAGCTGACCATAGACCATGGCAGCGCCGGCCCGATGGCCAGTCTCCTCCCTGATGGCCAGGGCGTCGTGATAGCGCTGCTCCGCGCTGCTGTAGTCGCCACGGTATTCGGCGATAGTTCCGAGCATGTGATAGACGGTGGCGACGTTGGGCCTGTCGCGAGTCTCCTCAAATATCTCCAGGGCGGCACGGTAGCGCTCCTCGGCAACGCCGTAGTCGCCCCGGCGAAAGGCCAGGGTCCCCAGCTGGCCGTAGGATACGGCGGCATTTGCCCGGTCGCCGACCTCCTCACTGATGGCCACAGACCCCTGGTAGTACTGTTCGGCGGTGCCGTAGTCGCCGCGGTTCTCGGCGATCAACCCGAGTTGGTGGCGTATGTGGGCAGCGTCGCTGGAACGGGGTAGGACCCAGGTGAGGGCCTCGTCCCATAGGCGGCGCTCGGTGATCCGTGCACCCCAGGTGCGCAGCTGGCCGCAGGCCGTCGCGTTGGCATTGAGTGCTTCGCGGAGATCACCAGCGGCGTGGTGGTGGAAGCGAGCCTCTAGCAGTTGCTCCACGTCGGCGGCCCGGGCTTGTGGCCAGACCGCAACACGCCATCGCCAGTAGGCGGCTGCTTTGCGGTGGGCGTCGGTGAGTTCGGCCGGGCTGGTGCGGGCCTCCAGCGCCGCCGCCGTCCACCGGTGCACGAACAATCCCGGTATCCCGGGCTGCCCCTCCGGGTCCGCGATGGCGACCGGGGCGACAAGCCCTAGCGCGGCCAGCCGCCCGAGGGCCCCGCGTGCCTCGGCGCCGAGACCGACCGGAGGGCGGGAAAGTTCGGTGCGATCAGCGTGATACTGCGCTAGGGCGGCGGAGTCCAAGCCTAGATCCTCGACGGATGTGGCGGTCCCGGCCTGCCGACCCTGCCTCAGCGCCTCCCAGACTGGCCGGAGGCGGTCCACCAGTTCGGCGGGCGGTTCGGGCATGGTGGTCAGGTCGGACAGCTGCCAGGCCGCGCCGGTCTCGTCGACAGGCTGCCGGTAGTTGGCGAGACGGCGGAGGAGTTCGGGGGCGGGCGGGGCATTCTGCAGGCTGGCCAGAAGATCATCTAGGAGCACGTCGTCGGCAGCCAGCGTGACCGTTTCGGCTAGTGCCCGGTCAAGGTCCCCTTTGACGCCGGTCATCCATTGTTGCGGGTCGGCGACTCCCTGACCGGCGATGGCGGCCTCTAGCCGGTCGGCGACGTCGGGGAACACCGCCTCGCCGCCACGCAGCAGAGCGTCCAGGTACTCAAGGGTCCTCGGGTGCCCGCCAACCATGGCGTAGGCGCGCCGCTGCTCGTCGGCGGGCAGGGCGTCGAGGGCGGGCAGTCGCCAGATGAGCTTGCGGGTCTCGGCCAGCGACAGCGGCCCTAGGTGGTGCCAACGCAACCGCCGGTGCATGCCCTCGGGCAGGGTAAACGGGTAGCGGCTGGTGACCACCAGCTTCGCCTGCGGTGCGGCTCGCACCCAGGCCGTTAGCAAGGCACCCAAGTCCTCGTCGGCTAGCTGCCGACCGTCGGCGTCTCCGGTTAGCAGGTCCTCGGCGTTGTCGATGAGCAGCAGGACCGGAAGCCGGGACAGCGCTACTTGGCGGACCAGTTGCAGCCGGTCCCGCCAGGACAGGCTGGGCTCCATGAGAGCAGCGGCGATCTGGCGCAGCGGATCGCGGTCACTTAGGCCAGCCGCGACCGCGAATGCCAGCAGCCTCACCCGCAGCGTCTCAAGAACCAGGTCGACGGTGAGCGACGTGGCGCCGCTGACCGCCACTACCAGCCCACCGTCTGGACCGAGTTGCTCGACCAGTTGGGCGGCGAGCGTGCTCTTGCCCACCCCGCCAATGCCGTGCACCACTACGCCCGCCCCGCTGCCCCGCAGCGCCCCGAGCAGGTCCCGCAGTTCGGCGCGGCGACCGACGAACTGTCCGACACGCCGCACCACCATCGCCGGATCGGGTACCGGCTCCGGCCGGGCCGGAAGCTCTTCCTCGCCATCAGCACGCCGGAACAACGCCAGAGCAGGCCCGGCCTGCATGAGCACCGGGGTCGCCCATTCGGCGATCGACCCCCACGGATCACCCTCGGGCAGTGCCAGGCGAGCGGCCTCGACTTCGCGGCGGGCGTCGGACACCGCGGCCAGCGGCACCGGCTCCTCACGAGTTGCCAGTTGCTGATAGGCCGTTGCGGCGAACCTTGCAGCGTACCGGTCGGTCACGGGAGCGGTCATGGCCACCACCGCTGGGACGCCTCGGCTCAACAGTTCGCGAGCCAGGCCCTCCAGCGCCCCGGCCGTCTCGATGGCAGTTTCGTTGCCGGTCACGGCTACCCCGTCGGCGGCCGTACCTGCGTCGTCATCGGCCGCACTTGCTTCGCTGTCCCCGGTGTCACCTCCCCGGCCCGCTTCAGTGTTGCCGTTAGCCGGGACTGTGGTCTTCGGGCGTGGAGCCAGAGCGGTAGAGCAGCCGGCCAGGACGACCAGCGGCACTCCCCGGTCGGCGGGCAGCGCCTCGGCGGCGAACCGGCTCGCGGTCACCAGATCGGCCTTCCCAGCTGCGTTCTCAAGCACTAGTTCGCCCGGCTGCGCGTGGCAGGAGATGTGCAGCACGTGGTAGCGCCGCTGCTGGAGGGCCATCTTGATCGCGGCCAGGCTGCCCCAGTTGAGTATCTCCACGAACGCGCCCTCGGCGCGGCGGGCCGGGTTGACCGCGCTGATAATGTCGGCGAGCTCGGCCTCGTAGTCGAGCAACTCCCCGCCGCCGGCGTCGGGACTGGCGATCACCGCGAGGATCCGCAGGGGTCCGCGTATCTGAATCGCCGACGGGGGATGCGCCAGCGTCACAGCCCGGTACATATCTACCCGGTCATGCAGCCCCAAGGGCGCCGCTCGTCCAGGCAGCACCAGTGCCTCCCACGGCAACCCGGCCAGGCGGGCGTCCGGCACGTTCACCGCCAGCCTGATCGCCGCGCCGCCCTCGGTAGCGGCGGCTATTTCGTCGGCCAGTGCCTGGCCCGCCGCGCCGTCCAGGAAGCATCGGCCCAGCGCGGTACCGGCCTGCACCAAGGCCGCGTGCATCCCCACCGACGCCGTTCCGACGGCCGCCGCGCGTAACGGGCCCGCGCCCGGCCGGGTACGCGATACCGCCGCCTGATTCAGCAACGCTATGGCGCGCGCATCCAGGCCGGACGGTCGGTGCGTAGCCTCGGTGGCCTCGGTGCTGAACGTCACCAGGTCTTCGGTGATCGTCAGGCGGGCGGACCGTGGTCCCTCGGCGCGGTAGGCCCCTGAGGGTGGGACGATCCCTCCGCCAAGCCGTGGGCGTACACCGCGTGGCTGGCCACGGATGGCGGCGGCCAGTTCGCGGACCTTTGCCTCGTAGGCCGCGGGACTATCGAGGTCACGAAAGTCGATGTAGAAACGGCTGGCGACAAACTCTGGCAAGGCGACGTCGCCGCATATCACCGGAATCAGCCGCCGCTGCCCGGCCGCCGCTTTCGCGATGGCCGCGGCGAACTCCTCGTTGACCCAGCCGCGGCCGACCGACTGTGCGGACACCACGAAGACCACGGCGTCCGCCGCAGCCAGGCCTTCCTGCAGCCTAACGGCGAGGAGATCTCCCGGGACCAGTTCCCAGTCGTCCAGGAACACGTGCAGCTCAAGACGCTCCAGATTCTCCGCGAGCGTGTGCACCCAGTCCGCGTCGCCGTGACCGTAAGAGACAAACGCGTCATAACGCTCGGCAGTCATTTCGCCCCCCTGCGCACTGTCCCGAACGTACTCCGTGGGAACAAGTCAGGAAAAGGCCTCATCGGCCATTACTCGCCGGACGGCTGCTCCGTGCGCGCCGGGCGGCGGCCCGCCCCGCGCAGGCTCAGCAGGGTCGCCGCCCCGAGCACCCCTGCGGGTACGAGGGTGATCACCGCGGGCAATTCGTAGCGCCAGGAAAACTGATAGACGTCCGGGGCGAGCAGGGCGAACACGGCGGTACCGAAGAACAGCAGGCACGCCAGCCCGAGCTGGCGGGTGCGGGCGGGCAGGCGCTGCCGCAGCAGCACGAGCGAGCCGGCCAGGCCGGCCAGCATGCACAAGGCCAGCAGCGGGCCCGGGGTGTAGCCGCCGTCGAGCTGATAGGACCGCAGGAACCGTGCGATCGGGCGGTCGACCTGGGCCGGGCCGCCGTAGGACGGCTTCAGCGTGTGGGCGTGGAACGCGCCGAACAGCTTGCGCTGCACGCCGATCACGATCGGGCCGCCGGGCCGGACCAGCAGGCCGGTCACGGGCGCCACCCGCTTCTGCACCGCCTGCTGCGCGGCCATGCAGGTGGCCGGGTTAGCGGACCCGGGGGGGCAGACGTTGACCCACGGCGGGTATTCCGGGTAGCCGTCCTGGAACCGCCAGCGCCCGATCGGCGTGACCCCGGCGGTCTGCTCCCGGGTCAGCGCGAACAGCCGGACCGCGTCGCGCACGATCGAGCCCGCCACCCGCAGCGGCTGCTGGCCCATGACGGCCGCGTTCAGTTCGGCGATCGCCGCGCCGCGATTGGCACCGGGTGGCAGGGGGTTGGTGACCGGGTCGGCCAGCGGCGACTGGCCGGCGTGCTCCAGCCAGTCCGGGCCCAGGGTCTGTTGCGCCGGTGTCGGGCACACCGCCTTCGCGGCGGCGGACATCTGCAGGGTGGCGCAGTCGGCGGAGGCGGCCAGCCGGCCGGTGAGGGACTGCCGATGGGCCAGCCAGAAATGGCCGTCGTGGAGGTAGGAGGCGCCGCAGTAACCGAATATCACCGCGGCGAACGCGATGACCAGCGCTCCCGTGCTGGTCACGGCCCGGCGCCAGCCGCCGCCGGCGGCGAGCACGTAGATCGCCGCGGGCACGACCAGGATCACGCCAAGCTGCATCACGGTCGCGGACGCGGCGAGGATCAGCCCCCCGACGGCCGCGAATCCCGGGGTGACCACCGGCCGCCACAGCAGGACCGCCACGCCCGCCAGCGCGACCGCCTCGAACAGCACGTCGGGCATGATCGTGTGTTCCATCTGCAACTGGTAGGCGTCGAGCAGCACCGGGGCGGTGGTGAGGGCGGCCAGCCAGCGGGGGATGGTGCGGCGCAGCAGCACGACGTACAAGGTGACGGCCATGGCCAGGCCGAGCAGGTGCTGGAGCGCGGCGACCGTGCCCAGGCCCCCGACGGCCAGCACGATCTTCAGTGCCAGCGTGTAGCCGAACGGCTCGGAGCCGGGTGACGCGCCGTAGAGGTACTTGAGCGTGTCGACGTAGATCAGCGCGGGGTGGTAGGCCGCCATGGTCAGCACCCGCAGCACCAGCCCGGCGGTGAGCAGCACGGCGAACAGCCAGTGCCGCCGCAGCACGGCGAGGGCCCGGGCCGGCGAGCGGCGGTTGCGCCCGGCTGCGGCCGCGGGCGGTATGGCCGGAGGCTGCGCGGGCTCGGCGGGCGGCGGGGCGGATTCAGTGTCCTGGGCGGGGCTGGTGTCCTGGGCCGGGACGGCGTCCTGGGCGGGGCCGGCACCGTGAGCGGGAGCGGAATCCTCGGCAGGGGCCGTGTCCACAGCGTCCTGGGGCGGCACGGTGTCCTCGGCCGGGGGGTCCGGCGGCGCGCTGGCCGGCCTGCGCCGGGCGATCGCCGCGCCCACCCGTGTCGCGAGGTTCGGGCCGGTCATGCCGCCTGCGGAGGTTGCCAGGCCGCCGAGCGCACCGCGAACCGCGGCGGTAGTGCGGGCAAGCGCCGGGCGGCGGTGTCCCGGGCCGCGCAGGACAGCATTCCTGGCGCTCCTTGACTGTGGACGGTGGCCGCGCTGATCGCGGACGGTGGCCACACGCGAGGCGGACGGTGGTCACCATTGTGCCTGGCTGGCCGAGTCGGGGGCCACTTATCCCCCTTTTCACGGTGGCACCGTCGCCCGGGCCGGTCGTTTCGGCCCCGCCGGCGGAGATTTTGCCGGATTGTGGCGCGACCTATAAGACGCACGCGCAGATCATGGCGGTTCCCCCCGTCTGGCCGGGGGAGGATTGATCACATGGGTTCGCCTTCAAGCTTTTCGCGGCGAGCCTTCATCGGCTTGGCTGCCGGCGCGGCCGCCATCCCGGCGGCGGCTGGCTGCCAGCCCGCCAGGGCCGGTGCCCCGCCCCGTCCCGGCGCCCGGCCCACCGCCACGCGGCGCGGGCCGGTGCCGGAAAACTTGCTGCCCGGTGACCCGCGCTGGGGCATCAGGCACTTGGGCACTCCCGGCGCGATGATGGGCTACGCGGGCCAGGCCAGCGTGCTGCCAGGCGAGCCGATCACGCTGTACGCGTCCACGACCGGGCGCTCGTTCACCGTGACCGCGTTCCGGATGGGCTGGTACCGCGGTGACCTGGCCCGGAAGGTATGGAAGTCGGGTACGGTGACCGGCCACAGGCAGAACAAGCCGGTCGTGCTCAAGCCGACCAACACGGTGGAGGCGCGCTGGGATCCGTCCGTCACGATCCCCACCCACGGCTGGCCCGAGGGCAGCTACCTGCTGCGGATGGACTCGGAGGCGGGCGCGCAGCGGTTCGTCCCCGTCACCGTGCGGTCGGCGAAGACCACGGGCAAGACCGTGATCAAGAACTCGGTGGAGACCTGGCAGGCCTACAACATGTGGGGTGGTTACGACCTGTACAACGGGCCCCGCGGGGTCGCCGACTACAACAACCGCTCGCTGGCGGTCAGCCTGGACCGGCCCTACGACCGGCAGGGCGCCTTCATGTTCCTCTACCACGAGCGGAAGCTGATCGAACTGGCCGAGCGGCTGGGCATGCCGCTCGCCTACACCACCAGCCAGGACATCGAGGCGGACCCGCGCCTGCTCCGCGGGGCCAGCGCGCTGTTCTCCCTGGGCCACGACGAGTACTGGTCGCCGCCGGAACGCGCCCACGTCACGGCCGCCAGGGACGCTGGGGTGAACATCGCATTCCTCGGCGCGAACTGCATGTTCCGGCGGACCCGGCTGGCCAGCACGCGGCTGGGCCCGCGGCGGCTGGTCATCTGCTACAAGACCAGCTATCTGCGGGACCCGATGTACGGGAAGGACAACGCGCTGGTCACCAGCGACTGGCGGGAACCGCCGCACCCCGAACCCGAATCCTCGCTGACCGGCACGCTGTATGAGTCGAATCCGGTGTCCGCGCCCTACGTGGTCGCCTCGCCGCACGCCTGGATGTTCGCGGGGACGGGGGTGCGGAGGGGCACCAGGTTCCGCGGGCTTGTGGGCATCGAGTACGACCGGGTCAACCCGGACTCACCGGTCGAGCGGCCCATCGAGATCCTCTCCCACTCGCCGGTGACCTGCCGCGGCGTGCACAGCTACGCGGACTCGGCGTACTACACCCACCACGGCGGCGCCGGGGTGTTCAACGCGGGGACCATGCGCTGGGTGGCCTCGTTCAGCGGCCCCTACCAGTTCGGCATGGACCGGCATACCGGCGACTTCACCCGGGACGTCACCGCGAACCTGCTGCGGGCGTTCGCCGACGGCCCGGCGGCGGCGAAGTACCCGGCGCACGACAACCTGGCCGCGATGCATGAGTGGGCCGGCGACCCGATCGCCGAGCACCACAACCTGTGGCCGCCGATCCTGCTCTAGGCCCGGAAGCCGTTTGTCGCCGTTGCCACAACGACGACACAAGAATGTCCCCGCTGCCACAACGACGACAAATGCGGGCAGGTCTGCGGCGGGCGGCGTGGAATCAGGGGGCCTGGGGGAGCTTGACCGAGCGGCGCTTGGCGGCGGGCGCCGACGGCGGCGGCACGACAGGGCCGATGTCACCGTCGGGCGCCTCGTCCAGGTCCACGATCACCGGCGCGTGGTCGCTCGGCCCGGTGCCCTTGCGGGCCTGCCGGTCCACCCAGGCCGCGCGGACCCGGCTGGCCACCGGGGCGCCGGCCAGCACCAGGTCGATCCGCATCCCCAGATCCTGGTGGAACATCCCGGCCCGGTAGTCCCAGTAGGTGAACACCCGCTTGTCCGGCCAGCGGTCGCGCACGACGTCGTGCAGGCCGAGCGCCTCGAGGCTGGCCAGCGCCTCCCGCTCCGGCGGTGTGACGTGGGTCTGGCCGATGTAGGCGTCCGGGTCGAACACGTCGGCGTCGGTCGGCGCGATGTTCATGTCCCCGCACACCATGACCGCCTCGGGGCCGGCGCTGACCTGCTCCTTCAGCGCCGCCAGCCAGGCGAGTTTGTAGCGGTAGTGGTCGGAGTCCGGTGTCCGCCCGTTGGGCACGTAGACCGAGTGCACCCTGACCCCGGCGCAGTTGGCGGACACCGCGCGCGCCTCAGGACCCGGGAACCCCGGGCCGCCGGGGATGCCCACCACGACGTCCTCAAGGCCCACCTTGGACAGGATCGCCACGCCGTTCCACTGGGCCTGGCCGTGCAGGGCGGCCGCGTAACCGCGGCGGTCGAGTTCGGCGCCGAGCAACTCGGTGAAGGCGCCATCGGCGAGCTTGGTTTCCTGCAGGCAGACCACATCGGGCTGCCGCTGATCCAGCCACGGCAGCAGCCGCGGCACCCGCTGCTTGACCGAATTCACGTTCCAGGTCGATACCCGCACCGGCCCTACGCTAGCCGCCCATGCCGACATCGCGTACCCCACCCCGGGCCACGCTCGCCGGCCGCGTGGACAGCGGTGCCGGGCGGGCCACGCGAAATCACCGGCCCGCGGATGTCCGGCCGCGGGTGGCGGCTCCGACGTCCCTGGTAGCAGCACCGCTACGGTGCCGGAGAGAGGAGACCGCGATGAAATACATGATCTTGCTGTATGGCTCGCAGCAGGACTACGACGCCCTGACCGGAAAGATGGTCCCGGGCAAGCCGGCCTGGGCGCCGGAGGATTTCGCGGCGATGGGCGCGTTCATGGCGGAGTTCAGCAAGGACCTGACCGAGTCCGGGGAACTGGTGGAGACCCGCGGGCTGACCGCCCCGGTCCATGCGCGGCGGATCCGGCTTGCCGGCGGGGCGCCGGTGGTGACCGACGGGCCGTACGCGGAGACCCAGGAGGTGCTGGCCGGCTACTGGGTCGTGGACTGCGAGAGCTTCGACCGGGCGACCCAGATCGCTGGCCGGCTGGCGAGCTGCCCCGGCCCGGCCGGTGCCGCCGCCGACGCGGTGATCGACGTGCGGCCGGTCGCCGACTCCAGGGACGAACTGGAGCTGTGACCCGGCATGGCCGAACCTGAAGCCGAGGACCTGCTCCGCCGTCTGGCACCGCAGGTCCTCGGCGCGCTGGTACGGCGCTACGGGCACTTCGACACCGCCGAGGACGCGGTCCAGGAGGCGCTGCTCGCCGCCGCGGTGCAGTGGCCGAGGGACGGCATCCCCGCCGATCCGCGCGGCTGGCTCATCACGGTTGCCGCGCGGCGGCTGACCGACCTGCTGCGCAGCGAGCAGGCCAGGCAGCGGCGGGAGGACACGGTGGCCCGGCTGGTCCTGCCCGGGCAATGGGTGGCACCCGCCGCAGACGCCGCTGGCGCGGGCTCGGGCGATGACACGCTGATCCTGCTCTTCCTGTGCTGCCACCCGGCCCTGTCCCCCGCCTCGCAGATCGCCCTCACCCTGCGCGCGGTCGGCGGGCTGACTACCGCCGAGATAGCCCGGGCGTTCCTGGTGCCGGAGGCGACGATGGCCCGGCGGATCAGCCGGGCCAAGCAGGGCATCAGGGCCAGCGGCGTGCCGTTCAGCATGCCCGCGCCCGGCGAGCGCGCCGAAAGGCTCGCCGCGGTGCTGCACGTGCTCTACCTGATCTTCAACGAGGGTTACGCCAGCACGTCCGGGCCTGACCTGCAGCGCACCGAGCTTGCGGCGGAGGCGATCCGGCTGGCCCGCCTGCTGTACCGGCTGCTGCCCGGCGACGGCGAGGTGACCGGGCTGCTCGCACTCATGCTGCTCACAGACGCCCGGCGGGCGGCGCGCAGCGGGCCGTACGGCGAACTGATCCCCATGGCCGAGCAGGACAGGGACCGGTGGGACGCGGCCGCCATCGCCGAAGGGGTGGCGCTGATCACCGGCGCGCTGCCGCACGGCCCGACCGGCCCGTACCAGCTCCAGGCCGCGATCGCCGCGGTCCATGACGAGGCACCCAGCGCCGGGGCAACGGACTGGCCGCAGATCATGGCGCTGTATGAGCTGCTGCTGCGGATCTCGGACAACCCGGTGGTGGCGCTGAACCACGCCGTCGCGGTGGCCATGGTCCACGGCCCTCAGGCCGGCCTCGCCCTGGTGGCCGGGCTCGAATCCGACGAGCGGCTCGCCGGGGACCACCGGCTGCAGGCGGTCCGCGGGCACCTGCTGGAGGCGGCCGGGGACCGTGCGGCGGCCCGCGACTGCTACCAGGCCGCGGCCCGGCGGGCGCTCAGCCTCCCGCAGCAGCGCTACCTCCAGGCCCGCGCCGCCCGGCTGACCGGCGACTAGGCCCGGGCGGCCGGGCGGCTGGCGAAGGGTGACCCCGGGGCATGCGGGCTGGTTCGCGGGGAAGCGCGGTCAGCTTTCCTGATGCCGTAGCGGCGAGCCGAACCGGAGCTTGTTCCCGTCCGGGTCCACGTGGAAGCCCTCGTGCTGGCCGTAGTCATAGTCCTGCG